>ERZ809074.144-NODE-144-length-120306-cov-16.229994_pt1 | contig 120306 bp, 103 predicted proteins | sample MGYA00520795_ERZ809074 | MGnify/ENA primary metagenome ERZ809074 (study PRJEB31570, sample SAMEA3212989) | Homo sapiens | biome: human-gut; feature: human gut; material: fecal | place: Sweden | collected 2011 ... | reverse complement strand
TGTGCGGGCTATTTTCAATTCAACAGAACGCCAAAGGCGGTCTTTCCTATAAAGTGAAAAAATGGGTGCCGCAAAAAAATGCGACACCCATTTCTATTTTTATTATTTGTTGTTCTTCTGTGCGATTGCTGCCTGTGCTGCTGCCAGTCTTGCGATCGGAACACGGAATGGAGAACAGGAAACGTAGTCCAGACCGATCTTGTTGCAGAACTCTACGGAAGATGGATCTCCGCCATGCTCGCCACAGATACCAATGTGCAGATCTGGATTGGTGGATTTACCAAGTTTGATAGCCATCTCCATCAGTTTGCCAACACCAACCTGATCCAGTTTTGCGAATGGATCATTCTCATAAATCTTAGCATCATAGTAAGAACCTAAGAACTTACCTGCATCATCACGGGAGAAACCAAATGTCATCTGAGTTAAATCGTTTGTACCGAAGCAGAAGAAATCAGCCTCTTTTGCGATCTCGTCAGCAGTTAAAGCTGCTCTTGGGATCTCAATCATGGTACCTACGTGATATTTCAGGTCAGAACCTGCTGCTGCGATCTCTGCATCTGCAGTCTCAACAACGGTCTTCTTGCAATATTTTAACTCTTTTACTTCACCGATCAATGGGATCATGATCTCTGGCTCTAACTTCCAGTCTGGATGAGCCTTTTTCACTTTAATTGCTGCACGGATAACAGCTTTGGTCTGCATAACTGCGATCTCTGGATAAGTAACAGCCAGACGGCAGCCACGATGACCCATCATTGGGTTGAACTCATGTAAGGAGTTGCAGATAGCCTTGATCTGCTCTACCGTCTTGCCTTTTGCTTTTGCCAGCTTCTCAATATCAGCCTTCTCGGTTGGAACAAACTCATGTAACGGCGGATCCAGGAAACGGATGGTAACTGGGTTGCCTTCCATAGCCTCGTATAACTGCTCGAAGTCACCCTGCTGTAATGGAAGGATCTTCTCCAGAGCTTCTTCTCTCTCTTCTACAGTATCGGAACAGATCATCTCACGGAATGCCTCGATACGGTCACCCTCGAAGAACATATGCTCTGTACGGCAAAGTCCAAGTCCCTCAGCGCCTAACTCGCGAGCTTTCTTTGCATCTGCCGGTGTATCTGCATTGGTACGAACAGACATGGTTCTGTACTCATCAGCCCATGCCATGATACGTCCGAACTCACCTGCGATCTTAGCTTCTACAGTTGGGATCGCACCATCGTATACGCAACCGGTAGAACCATCGAAGGAAATCACATCTCCCTCATGATACTCTTTTCCGCCTAATGTAAATTTCTTGTTTTCCTCATCCATGATAATGTCGCCGCATCCGGATACACAGCAAGCACCCATACCACGTGCAACTACTGCTGCATGAGAAGTCATACCGCCACGAACAGTTAAGATACCCTGGGAAGCCTTCATACCGGAAATATCCTCTGGGGAAGTCTCCAGACGAACCAGAACGACTTTCTCGCCTCTTGCAGCCCACGCTTCAGCATCATCAGCGGTAAATACGATCTTACCACAAGCAGCACCTGGAGCAGCGCCTAATGCTTTTGCGATTGGAGTTGCAGCCTTCAGTGCCTTCTGGTCGAAGGTTGGATGCAGTAAGGAATCCAGGTTACGAGGATCGATCATAGCAACTGCCTCTTCTGGAGTTCTCATGCCCTCATCTACCAGATCACAAGCGATCTTTAAAGCAGCCTGAGCGGTTCTCTTACCATTACGTGTCTGCAGCATGTACAGTTTGCCATGCTCAACGGTAAACTCCATATCCTGCATATCTCTATAATGATCTTCCAGAGTTTTGCATACATTCTTGAACTCATCAAATGCCTCTGGGAATTTCTCTGCCATCTCATCGATGTGCATTGGTGTACGAACACCAGCAACAACGTCCTCGCCCTGTGCGTTGGTTAAGAACTCACCAAACAGACCCTTTGCACCAGTTGCTGGGTCACGGGTAAATGCAACACCGGTACCACAGTCATCACCCATGTTACCAAATGCCATGGACTGTACGTTTACAGCAGTACCCCAGGAATATGGGATATCGTTATCACGACGGTAGATGTTCGCACGTGGGTTGTCCCAGGAACGGAATACCGCTTTGATTGCTCCCATTAACTGCTCCTTAGGATCATCTGGGAAATCAGCACCGATCTTATTCTTATATTCAGCCTTAAACTGGTTAGCCAGCTCTTTTAAATCATTCGCATCCAGCTCAACGTCCAGTGTAACGCCCTTTTTCTCTTTCATCTCGTCGATAAGAGCCTCAAAGTACTTCTTACCAACTTCCATAACTACATCAGAATACATCTGGATGAATCTTCTGTAGCAGTCCCAAGCCCAACGTGGATTACCGGACTTCTCAGCCAGTACGTTGACTACCTGCTCATTTAAGCCCAGGTTTAAGATGGTATCCATCATACCAGGCATGGATGCACGCGCACCAGAACGAACAGATACAAGCAGTGGGTTCTCAATATCACCAAACTTCTTGCCGGTGATCTCTTCCATCTTCACAATGTACTCGTTGATCTGACCCTGGATCTCAGCATTGATCTCACGTCCGTCCTCGTAGTACTGAGTACAAGCCTCTGTAGTAATCGTAAATCCCTGTGGTACTGGAAGGCCAATGTTTGTCATCTCTGCCAGGTTCGCACCTTTGCCTCCTAACAGATTTCTCATTGTTGCGTTACCTTCACTAAACAGGTAAACCCACTTTTTTGCCATAATGATATTTCCTCCTCAACTTGTAGAATCTTCTACAGCATTGTCACCGTCAGTCCATTTGTTTCCCCTCTGACAGTCTGCTATTAGTATAACACATTTTTTCTTCAAGTAAAGTGCTTTTTGTACATTTTCCATAGTTTTTGCCATGTAAGCGGTTACATTTTTTGTGCATATTCACATATTCGATTTCTATTCGTATATACGAATAGTTATTTTATCTTTTGGGCTGATATCTGGGCGATCACGCACAATTCCCCTGCTTTCAGCGCATGCTCCTGAGTCATGGCCGTCTCTGTGCGATCGATGCAATCATGGAGCAGTTCCTGAAAGAACGGATAACCGACTTTTCCCGATACATCTTCCCTGTGTTCCCCCTTTTCGTCCACCCAGTACACGTGATCTTTGGTCTGGTCCCGTGCCACATCCACATATTTCCGAAGCTCAATGTAGCCTTTTGTCCCAAGGATGAAGGTTCTGCCATCTCCCCAGGTAGATAAGCCGTCCGGTGTCAGCCAGTCCACCCGGAAATAATTAGAAGCGCCATTTTCTCCCACCAGAGAGACCTCGCCAAAATCTTCCATCTCTGGATACTGGCTATGGCAGTAATTACCGACCTGGCTGTTTACGACCCTTGCATTTTCACAACCACTGTAATATAGAAACTGCTCGATCTGATGACTGCCAATGTCGCATAGAATCCCGCCATAAGTCTCTTTATGAAAGAACCAGTCCGGTCTGGTTTCTGGATTCAGGCGGTGAGGCCCCATTCCCATGACCTGAACCACATCGCCGATCACTCCGTCTTTCACCAGCTTTCCGGCATACACCCCGGCCTCAGAATGAAGGCGTTCACTATAATAAACCATGTATTTCCGTCTGGTTTTATCAATAGCCTTCCGTATCCGCTCTAATTGTTCCAGCGTTGTAAATGGGGCTTTATCCACGAAGTAGTCCTTGCCTGCTTCCATGACCCTGATTCCCAGATCTGCCCTCTGTGACGGAATACACGCTGAAAGCACCAGGTCAACCTCTGGATCTTCCAGGATCTGTTCCAGATTTTTTGCCTCTTTCACCTGGAATTTCTGAAAATGATTCAGAAATGTCTTTGTTTTCTCCGTATCCGGGTCATAGGCCCATTTGATCACCGCCCCGGCTTCCCCGATTCCTTCTGTCATGCCATTGATATGTCCATGATCCATCCCTGTCACTGCCGCTACAATTTTCCCATCTCTCATACCAGACTTCTCCTTCTACACAAACTTATATTTCCTATGAAAAAAAGCTGGAATACACCATTTTGAAAATAATGTATTCCAACTCTTACTTATGACCTGATTATGCCATATATTTGTGAAGGGTTGCACGAACTGCACCAGGTCCGGCGATCAGCTCTTTAAACATACCTTCTATCTTCTCTGACAATCCGATCTCATTTAAATCAGAACCAAACAGAACTTTATTGCTTAAGATTTCAGTCAGTTTGCCATCTGCGCTCTCTGGATCACCCAGCTTCACATCAGCTAACTGTTTCTGCAGTACCTCTAACATCGGGTCGCTGCTGACATTCATCTCTTTGCCCTCATCATCTACTGCCAGCAGATAACGCAGCCATCCAGCGATTGCTAACGGGATCGCAGTCAGACTGTGAACATCTAAGGAATCACTTGCTACATAGGACTTAATGGTCTCACCGAAACGAACCGTGATCTTCTGGCTGGTATCGGTAGCGATTCTCTGTGGTGTATCAGGAATAAATGGGTTAGGCAGACGCTGGTCAATGACCTCATGGATGAAGTCCATTGGGCTTAAGATACCAGGATCGGTTACAACCGGCATACCCTCTTTGTAACCGATAGTTTCTACCAGTTTCTTTAAGTCTGCGTCTTTCATCTCTGCAGCGATGCTGTCATATCCAAGAACACAACCATAAACAGCCAGTGCTGTATGCAGTGGGTTCAGACAGGTCGTTACTTTCATACGCTCTGTCATGTTAACCGTGTCACGGTCTGTCATGTAAACTCCAGCCTTCTCCAGTGCAGGACGTCCGTTCGGGAAACGATCCTCAACTACCAGATACTGTGGAACCTCTGCGTTAACGAATGGAGCGATATAGGTGTTGCGGCTGGTGATGATCGGAGCCATATCCTCGATGCCATCTGCCTCCAGAGCTTTTTCTACAACCTCTGCCGGTCTTGGGGTGATCTTATCGATCATGCTCCACGGGAAGGAAACCTGATTCTCATCTTTCACCCATGCAGCGAAATCCGCGGATACATGGCCTTTCTTTAACCACTCCTCTACGATCGTAACCACACTATGTTTCAGTTTCTCACCGTTGTGACTGCAGTTATCCATGCTGACAACAGCGATTGGCGCTTTGCAGGTATTGTAACGCTCTAATAACAGGGCTGCTACGATGCTCATGGCATGATGAGCCTTTGTCGGGCCATTCTCAATATCAGCAGTTACTACCGGTAAATACTCACCCTTTAAGTTTGCTAACGCATAGCCCTTCTCAGTGATGGTAAAGCTTAACATCTGAAGAGATGGATTCGCAAATACTTTCTTTAAGTAGCTATACTCTTTCTCATCTTCCATGTTGGCTTTTACACCTTTTGCCACGCTGGCAATGATCTCACGATCCATGGAACCATCTGGTTTTAAGCTGACCATCATGGTCATGTTGTCAAATGGTGTATAGATTTTGTCAATAATGTCATAGTCAAACGTATCTGCCGCGATGATTCCCTGCTGTGCCAGTCCCTGCTCTAACAGTCTCTGCTGCAGAACTGCGATAAATCCGCGGAAGATATTGCCTGCTCCGAAGTGTACCCACACCGGGCTTTCTTCTGTGGCAGCTCTCATCTTGTCAATGTCGAATTCTGGAAGCTTTACTCCAGCCTGCTTCCATGCAGCATCACTTAAACCTGCTTTACAAAGTTTCATGGTTTTAGCTCCTCTCTTAAATGAAATCTTTATGAAAGATGGACTTGTTCATCCATCTTGTATACTAGTACTATAGTATCACAGTTTCTGATATTTGTATACCGAATATTTTTAGATTTTATAGCAAAAATTTGCGGTCTTGTGAAATTTTTATGCCTTAAAATACTGAGGATACGCAGACTCCATAGTCTCCCGATCCACCTTATAGCGATTTAAATGTTTTTCCATCAGACGCTTCGCTTCCTCTGCGTTTCCTTCAGACACAGCCTTCAGGATCATCCTGTGGTCATCTACCGTTTTTATATCCTTGATTGCCTTCAACGCCAGACTTCGGACACGGTCATAATGGATGGAAATGCTCTCCATAAGCACAAACACCTGGGTCTTCTCTGCAATCTCAAAAAGCATCTGATGATATTCGTTATCCAGCTCCAGAAGACGCTCCGGACGGTGGTTATCCAGATGAAACTGCTGTAAAGTCACATTTTCCTCCAGCTTGCGGATCCAATCCGGCGTGATCTTCTGACATACCAGTTCTACAACAGCGCTTTCCAGCACATATCGCATAAACCGTGCTTCTTCTACCATATTATAATCGATCAGGGATACCACACTGCCTTTCTGAGGATAGATCTCCACGATTTTCACCTTACTCAGCTCAATAAATGCTTCACGCACCGGAGTTCTGGAAAGATTCAGACAGGAGGCAATCTCATTCTCACTGAGCATAGAACCGGGCAGAAGATCCAGTCCCACAATATTCTCCTTCAGCACTCTCAGTGCATACTCTCTTCCCGTTTCCCTAGCAAGACGTTCCAGCACACGCATGATGATCTCCTCCGATTCCGTTCTTCATTTCTAACTGCCCTGTACAACAGTTACCACTTTTCTACTATCAGAATAACGAAATTTTCTTAAAATGTCAACACTAGTATACTAGTTGATAAGCAATTCATTTTCCGGTATAATATCTTACAGTCAGTACATCACGTCACAGACCTCCAAAACTGTTACTAATTTATATTTTATAAAGAAAGGATAAGCTTATGAAGCAGACTTCACACCCATTTTCCACGGACCATTTTCTCCATGGCGGCGACTATAATCCTGATCAATGGCTGGATCGTCCAGATATCCTGGAAAAAGATCTGGAGTATTTTGAAAAAGCAGGAATCAACTGCGTTTCTCTTGGGATTTTTTCCTGGGCAATGCTGGAACCGGAGGAAGGCCACTACCAGTTTGACTGGATGAAAGAGATCATCGACCGGCTTTACAGCCATGGCATATCCATAGACCTGGCCACTCCGTCCGGAGCACGTCCTCACTGGCTGGCAGACGCTTACCCGGAAGTCCTGCGGGTGGATGAAAACCGCAGACGCGCCCTCTTTGGCGAGCGTCACAATCACTGTTATACCTCACCTGCTTATCGCCAGAAAGTTTACCAGATCAACCGGAAGCTGGCAGAAACCTTTGGTGATCATCCCGGCGTGATCCTGTGGCATATCTCTAATGAATATGGAGGCGAATGCCACTGTCCTTTATGTCAGGAGCAGTTCCGGGCATGGTTGAAGGACCGTTACCACACCATCGATCATCTGAACAGGTGCTGGAATACTGCCTTCTGGAGTCACATTTACCAAAATTTTGACCAGATAGAAAGTCCTTCCCCGATTGGAGAGTGGGAAATGCACGGACTGAAGCTGGATTGGAAACGGTTTGTCACCCATCAGACCCGGGATTTTATGCGCTGGGAGATCCAGGCATTGCGTGATGGTGGAACTGCAAAACCAGTGACCACCAATTTTATGTATGACTATCAGGGACTTGATTACAGCAAATTTGCTGATGATCTGGATGTGATCAGCTGGGACAATTATCCAACCTGGCATAAAGAGGCTGAGATTGAGACTGCCTGGGACTGTGGTCTGCAGCATGACCAAATGCGTTCTTATAAAGGACAGCCCTTTTTATTGATGGAATCTTCTCCTTCTGCCACCAACTGGCAGCCAGTAAGCAAACTGAGGAAACCCGGAATGTTAAAGCTGGCTTCTTTGCAGGCAGTGGCACATGGCAGCGACAGCGTTCTTTACTTCCAGATCCGTCAGAGCCGTGGCGCATCAGAAAAATTCCACGGGGCAGTCATCGACCATTACGGCGGCGAGGACAGCCGGGTGTTCCAGGAAGTCTGTGACCTGGGTCGGACCTTAAAACAGCTTAAAGAGGCTGCTGGTTCCAATACTCCAAAACAGGCTGCCATTCTATGCGATACCGAAAGCCGCTGGGCCATGGAAGATGCCATGGGGCCAAGAAACCAGGGACTTCCTGACACAAAAACGATACAAGGCTTTTACAGCGGGCTCCGTCAAATGGGACTCAACGTAGATATTCTGGATGAAACCCAAACTCTGGATGGTCATCGCCTGGTAATCGCCCCAATGCTTTATATGTTCAAACATGGAATTCAGGAAAAATTAAGATCGTTCACTGCTGATGGCGGTACTCTGGTCATGACCTTCTGGTCCGGACTGGCTGATGAACATGATCTGTGCTTCCTTGGAGGAACCCCAGGCGGTCTGACAGATGTGCTGGGACTGCGTTTTATGGAGATCGACGGGTTATATGACTGGGAAAGCAATACATTAATTCCCATCGGTCGCGCACCGGCTTCCGCTGATGGCGTACCGTCTTCCACTGACGGTGTACTGTCCACCCGGCAGGCAGTGATCAGCAAAGCAGCTTCTGAGATGCCAGATACCTTCCACCCACAAAAAAGTTACACCTGCCACAGTCTCTGTGAACTGGTCTACCCGACCACTGCAAAAGCTCTTATGGCTTACGGCTCTGACTTCTATAAAGGTTATCCGGCATTGACCTGCAATTCGTATGAAAAAGGGAAAGCCTACTACCTCTGCGCTGCCGCCGAAACCGCATTTTATCAGGATTTCTTAAAAGCCCTGGTGATCGAGCTTTTCCCGGAGCGTCCGGTGATGGAGATTCCTTACGGCGTAGAAGTCACTACCAGACAGAATGACTCCAGGGAATATCTGTTTTTACAGAATTTTACCCGTGAAACCACCGCGGTCTCCCCCTCCTGGCATGATTATGAATGTCTGACCGGAAGCTTTAGTAACTCTCTGGAACCTTATGAAACTGTAGTACTTGCACGGAACCGTAGTTAGTTACAATATTTCTTCACATACTGTCCTGTATAAGACTGTGGACAACGGGCAATCTCCTCCGGAGTGCCTTTGGCGATCACCGTACCACCCTTATCTCCGCCTTCCGGTCCGATATCGAGGATATAATCTGCAGTTTTGATCACATCCAGATTATGCTCGATCACCACAACCGTATTGCCGCCCTCAGACAGCTTCCGCAAGATCTCTACCAGCTTATGGACATCTGCAAAATGAAGTCCAGTAGTCGGCTCATCCAGAATATAGATGGTCTTACCGGTACCACGGCGGCTTAACTCTGTGGCAAGCTTTATACGCTGGGCTTCACCACCGGATAATTCTGTAGACGGCTGACCTAAACGGATATAAGAAAGTCCCACATCATTCAGCGTTGCGATCTTCCGGTAGATCGACGGTACGTTCTCAAAGAACTTCATAGCCTCTTCCACAGTCATATTTAACACATCGTAGATACTTTTTCCTTTATATTTTACCTCCAGTGTTTCACGATTGTAACGCTTTCCACCGCAAACCTCACATGGCACATAGACGTCTGGAAGAAAATGCATCTCGATCTTGATAATACCGTCACCAGAACATGCCTCACAACGGCCACCCTTAACGTTGAAGCTGAATCTTCCCTTCTTATAGCCTCTCTCCTTAGCATCCACGGTAGAAGCGAACAGATCACGGATCATATCAAACACACCGGTATAGGTAGCCGGGTTTGAACGGGGCGTCCGTCCAATCGGGGACTGGTCAATGTTAATCACCTTATCAAGCTGCTCTACACCCTCGATACACTTATGTCTGCCCGGAATAGTTCTGGCTCTGTTTAACTTTTTCGCCAATGCTTTATACAAAATCTCGTTGACCAGAGAACTCTTACCAGAACCGGAAACTCCGGTCACACAGGTCATAATACCTAATGGAATCTTCACATCGATGTTCTTTAGGTTATTCTCCGCCGCACCTTTTACTGTCAGCCAGCCAGTTGGCTTTCTGCGTTCTTTCGGCACCGGGATCTGTATCCGTCCACTTAAATAAGCACCTGTAATGGATTCCGGACACTGCATGATCTCTTCTGCAGTTCCTGCTGCCACCACATTTCCACCATGTTCTCCAGCTCCCGGACCAATATCCACAATAAAGTCCGCTGCTCTCATGGTATCCTCGTCATGCTCCACCACAATCACGCTGTTACCCAGATCCCGCAGATGGAACAGAGTCTGCAGTAGTTTATCATTATCTCTCTGATGCAGTCCGATACTTGGCTCATCCAGAATATAGGCCACACCGACCAGACCGGAACCGATCTGGGTCGCCAGACGGATACGCTGGGCTTCGCCGCCGGATAATGTTCCAGTTGCCCGGGACAGAGACAGATAATCCAGTCCTACATTAATCAGGAACGAAACTCTCGCCCGGATCTCTTTTAAGATCTGGGCTCCGATGGCCTGCTGCATCTCACTTAAAGACAGACCATCCAGAAATGTCCGGAAGTCCACAATTGACATATTCGTCGCATCAAAAATGTTCAGACCTCCTACCGTTACAGCCAGAGAGGACTGTTTCAAACGCTTGCCTTTACACAGGGAACATGGAGTGATCCGCATAAAGGTCTCATACTCTGCCTTGCTGGCCTCCGAGAATGTCTCCCGGTATCTCCGCTCTACATTCCTGACCAGACCCTCGAAGGCCACATCATAGATACCCTCTCCACGCTGTCCTTTGTAGTAGACCTTCACCTCTTTTCCACCGGTTCCCCGGATCAGAACATCCTGGATCTCCTGCGGATACTGTTCAAAAGGTGTATCCAGGCTAAAGTGATATTCTTTCGCCAGAGCATCCAGAATCGCCCTGGAAAAACTTCCTTTATCGGTACAGGACTGCCATCCCAGTACGGTAATGGCGCCCTCGTTAATACTCAAAGATTTATCCGGGATCATCAGATCCTCGTCAAATTCCATCTTATAACCCAGTCCAAAACAATCCGGACAGGCGCCAAACGGATTATTAAAGGAAAAACTTCTCGGCTCCACCTCATCAATGCTGATACCGCAATCCGGACAAGCAAAGTTCTGGCTAAAATTCAGCATCTCCCCATCTGTCACATCCACCATCATCAGGCCATTGCCCAGGCTCATGGCTGTTTCAATAGAATCTGTCAGACGCTTTTCAATGCCAGAACGGACGATCAGACGATCTACCACGATCTCAATGTTGTGCTTGATATTCTTATCCAGATGGATCTCTTCCGAAAGCTCATACTGATTTCCATCGATCCGGACCCGCACAAATCCACTCTTCTTGGCCTGGTCTAACACCTTCACATGCTCGCCCTTCCGTCCGCGGACCACGGGAGCCAGAAGCTGGATCTTCGACCTCTCCGGAAGCTCCATGATCTGGTCTACCATCTGGTCTATCGTCTGCTTCTTGATCTCCTTACCGCACTTAGGACAGTGCGGTATACCGATCCGGGCATATAAAAGACGCATATAGTCATAAATCTCCGTCACCGTACCCACCGTAGAACGGGGATTGCGGTTGGTAGACTTCTGGTCTATGGAGATAGCCGGGGACAGCCCCTCAATACTCTCCACATCTGGTTTCTCCATCTGCCCAAGAAACTGCCTTGCATAGGAAGAAAGTGACTCCATGTAACGCCTCTGACCTTCTGCGTAAATGGTATCAAAAGCCAGGGAAGATTTACCAGAACCACTTAAACCGGTTAAAACCACCAGTTCATTTCTCGGTATATCCAGATCGATATTCTTTAAGTTGTGCTCATTGGCACCTCGTATTTTGATATATTGCTTCGGCATCTTTTTAACTCCTGTTTCCGTAAAATCTCCAATAAACTTATGGTTCCATGATACCACACCTTTTATTCTTTTGCAAACATTTGTTCGGCTTTTTATAAAAATGAATCATGTTCGCAGGATTCTCCGCCTGCGGCGGGTCGCTTTAGCGACACTCTTCCACTCCGCCGCAGTGCGATCCCGCGGAGCGTTTTTTGTGTCATAGGGCGAAGTTTCCTATGACACAAAAAAATGGGAAACACAGATTCCTCTGTATTTCCCATTTTCTTCGTAATTGTGCAGGTTTTTCACAATTACATTTCTTCTATAGTAACTATTCAGTACCTTCATAGTTATGAGCAAAAATCCATTCCAGATCAGCTTCGCTGATGGGATTTTTGCTTAAGTCAGGTTGGCAGACCCGAGAGTATTACACTCTTACCTACTCTGCACAGCTGTCTGTCATGACAAACGGATCATTTAACATCTCAAAATACTCCATCAGAATCTTATCATACTTCTTTGCAGTCTCGCTATCCGGTGCCAGGATCTCCGGATGCATCTGATACGGATCCTGATCATTATGATACAGATACCGCACAGCTTCTGCGCCCGGTGTGGTTCCACGGTCAATCACATAAGTCTCTGCTTTGGTCCGGATGCCTCTCCAGCCAAAGGATTTTGAGTTCATTCCAAGTTTCCGGTACGGATTAACCAGTTCCGGCATTCCTGGGAACATACATAAAAAGGCGTGATCCGGCTCCCTCTGTCCAGAAGCTGTACCTGTGATATAGCTTCCTCTGCAGGAGCCCTCAACGGTTTCCGGCACTGGAGCGCCTAACAGTTCCAGAAGGGTAGGCATATGATCCGGGCTGGTAAACAGTACATCTGTGCTTCCCGGTTTGATTCCCGGTCCCCGGAAATATAACGGAATCCGGATGGACTCCTCATACCAGACATTTTTGCCATAAAGTCCATGGGACCCCATACAATCACCGTGATCCGCTGACAGAACCACCAGGGTATCCTGATCCAGTCCTGATTCTTTTAAATACTCCATGATCCGTCCAAAGTTCTCATCCAATCCTGCAATAGCTGCAAAATATTCTTCCCGTTTGGTCAGATAATCCTGGTTTGTTCTCCATTCCTCCGGTACATTTTCACGGAATGGGATCTCCTTACCTTTATAAGCATTCCAGTACTTTTCCGGCACCTGGTCATATGGCGGATGAGGCGGGTTCCAGGACAGGAACATACAGAACGGTTTCTCCTCGTCTCTGTTTTTCAGATAATCCAGTGCCAGATCTGTTTCGTATTCCACAGACCATTTTCCCGGTTTGATCTTTTCGTCAGTATCATGCCAGTAATGAGGATTCATATGCTCATCCATAGCACCATAAGAAACCCAGTAATCAAAGTGATGTCTCCGCTCTCCCTGTGGTGTAAACGCATCCCAGTTCACAGCCCCGGATTTCGGATCCTTGTAGAAATTCTTTTCACTTCCATCCAGATGCCATTTGCCAATATAGGCTGTTGCATAACCACAGTCATGAAGCACATCAGAAATGGTGATCTCCTGTGGTTTTAACATCACGACCTCATCCAGACCGATCTTGCAGTTGGTCCACATTCCACAGCTGGTCGGATACTTACCGGTCATCAGAGACGCACGATGCGGGGAACAAAGTGGATAGGTGCTGATGGCATTGGTACAGGACATACTTTCCTGCGCAAACCGATCCATGTTCGGTGTCGCTACCGGATCTTCGCCAGCTGCTCCCACAGCATGGGCTCTCCACTGATCCGCAAAAATATAGAGTAAATTCTTCTGTTTTCCCATTTTCCTGCTCCTTTATTATTTTCTTCTCAGCAGTTTCTCAAAACCCTTACGCTGCTGCATGGATGCACAACTGCTGGGTAAAGCGGACATTCGCAATCCGCTTCGCTACTTGCTCATGAACGCAGTCGCTTCGCGATCTGTCAGTGGGAGCTTTCAACTCCCACTGACATAAGCATCCCCCCTCACCCGCCGCTTAGTGCTCCGCGCACTTGAAACGGGGGAATGCTTATCTGCGTTCAAACCAAAAACCGGGATCGAGTTTCCCCAATCCCGGCATTTTATCACCAATTAGTTTTTGCCTAAGTAAGTATCATATGCCTTCTGGTTGATCTCCAGTGCACGGTCGATACCTCTAGCCTTTAACTCAGCAATGAAATCATCATAATCTGCTTCGAAATCATTAACGCCAAGTACCCAGGACTGGAATTTCTCTTCTACATATGGCTGAATGCTTGCCATGATGTTCTTGTACTCTGTGTCATCCTCAGCAGTGTATTTTAACTCGATCTCACCATCTGCATATGGAGGCATATCAGTACCAAACCACTCTGGATGGGAATCATACATATCACTTGCTTCTTTACCGATCTCAGTCATAACTGCTTTCTCGTAGTTACCATCCTGGCACATACCGATACGATACTGAGAGCCGATGGAACGCAGATAACCAATAGGAGTTAACTCAGATTTTAACACTTTATCAGTAAACTGTCTGGTACCGTCTGCATTCACTGTATAAGTATCACCCTCGATACCCCAGTTCATTAATGCATCGCCCTCTTCTGTGAAGAAGTAGTCCATGAATTTGATCACAGTCTCAGGATCGGAGCACATAGAAGAAATACCCCAGCCTGCGCCTGGATAACGGCTGACACGCTCTTTTACGTTGCCATTCTGATCTGCTGGCGGAGCAAATGGAACCATCTCAAAGCCTGGGATCGCATCTGCTAAGGAAGTGTTGTAGTTACCGGCACTTACCCAGTCATGAGTACATCCACCTAAGTTACCACTTAACAGGGTATCACGTGCGGAGGATCCTCTTGTGAAGAACTCTGGGTCAAGGATGCCTTCCTCATACCACTGGATCATACCCTTAACACCAGTCTTGAAGTTCTCTTCCAACGGCTCAAAGGTCATCTTGCCATCTCTTGGGTAGAAGGTTGTACTGGTATCCCACAGATACAGGTACTCTTCTGGCATCTTCCAGCCTGCACGGTCAAATAACGGAACCTCATCCTTCAGGCCATTGCCGTTTGGATCCTCGTTGCGGAATGCATATAATACATCATGCAGCTCGTCTACCGTTGTCGGAACCTCCAGACCCAGCTTATCTAACCAGTCTTTACGAATCCACCAGTACTCTGCAGAAAGCAGCTCCTGGTTCTTTGGAATATAGTAGATGTTACCGTCTAAGGAGTAGCATGACTGACGGAAACGATCATCCTCTTCCATAACTGCTTTGATGTGTGGAGCGTACTGATCGATCAGGTCATTTAATGGGATCAGACCACCATCACGGCCTAATTTCTCTAATTCAGAGCTATCCTTGTAGCTGATGATATCAGCTAACTGACCGGAGCTTAACATTAAGTTGAAAGCCTCATCCTCGTTGGAGTTGGTCAGAGCGATCGTACCTTTTAAACCAATGTTGGTACGTTTCTGTACCTCCTGCCATACCTGCCAGTTGCTATCGAATGGCATGTTGTTGAAGTTATCAAAAATCGTAAACTCTTTTGGCTCAGCGCTGATCAAGCTGCCCTCTAAGCCGGACTCGGTTGCAGCCTCTGTGCCTGCTGCCTCTGTACCTGCTGCCTGTGTAGCTGCTGTTGTGCTGGTAGTTTCACTGCTCTTTCCTGAGCAACCTGCGGTCATGGATGCAGTCATAGCTGCTAACAGCATGAGCGCCATTACTTTTCTGGAATCTTTTTTCATTTTTATTTTCCTCCTTTTTTTATCCCTTTACACCGCCCACGGTAAGGCCGGTCTTAAAGTACTTCTGAACAAACGGGAACACGATCAGCATTGGAATGATCGCAATGATGATCACAGCGTAAATAATTGTAGTCGGTGAGCTCATGGACTCTGCAGTCACTAAAGCTGCATCTGCTGCGTTAGCCACACGGTCAACCAGCATCTTCTTTAACATAACCTGAAGTGGAGCTTTCTTGTCATCCTGTAACAGCTGCATAGCCCAGAAGTAACTGTTCCAACGGTTTACACCGTAGAACATGGCAACGGTTGCTAATGCAGGTTTAGACAGTGGCAGGAAGATCTTGTAGAAGATTGTAAAATGGTTTGCTCCATCGATGAAGGCTGCCTCCTCCAGTTCCATCGGAACCTGCTCAAAGAAGCTCTTCATGATGATCATGTTGTAGGTGTTAATGGCAAAACCGAAGATAATTGCGGTTCTGGTATCCAGAAGTCCGAAATTTTTGAAGTTTAAGTAGGTCGGAATGATTCCGGCGTTAAACCACATGGTAAATACCGTAAATAAGGTAAAGAATTTGCGGAACATCAGTTTCTTCTTAGATAAGGCATATGCCATACTGGTAGAGAAAGCCATATTGATCAGGACACCAAATGCGGTATAGAAAATGGTGTTGGCATAAGCAAGCCAGATACCTGGCTTTGCACAGGCCTGCTTATAGCTTTCTAAAGTAAAATGCTTGATGGAAAACATAACGGTACCATTTTCCACATATAAAGGCTTACTTAAGGAAGCGATCAGTGCATAATAGATTGGGTAAAGTACAACGATGGAGATCAAAATTCCAAGGATTGTCATTCCCACATCAAAAATCCGTTCGCCGGTACCTATGACACGGCCATGATTCTTATGTTTTTTCATATCGTCCTCCTTACCACAATGCTGTATCCGTAATCTTACGGCTTACTTTATTGGAAACAACTACTAATACCAGTGCGATGAATGCCTCAAACAGACCAACGGCTGTAGACAAACCATAGTTACCATTCTCAAAACCAAGACGGTAAGAATAGGTAGCGATGATATCAGATACAGAGTAGGTTGATGGCTGGTACAGAAGAAGGATTGCCTCGTAACCAACCTTCACGATCTTACCTACATTCAGTACGAACATTGTTACAACGGTAGGTAAAATAGCCGGGATCGTGATATTTTTGATCTTCTGCCATCTGCCTGCTCCGTCTACGGTTGCTGCCTCATAAAGACAAGGATCAATACCCATGATCGCCGCAATGTAAACCAGAGAGTTGAAACCTGCTGTCTGCCATAAGGTCATGGTTGTGTAGATTCCTCTGAAATATTGAGGCTTTACCATGAAGTAGATCGGCTCGATTCCCAGTTTCATAAGGAACATATTGATGATACCGGTACTTGGTGATAAGAAGTTAACTACCATACCGCAGACAACTACGACTGACACAAAGTATGGAAGCAGCGTTGCCATCTGAGTGAATTTGCTTACGATTTTGTTCTTCATCTCAGTAACGGCAACTGCCAGCAGGATCGGAACCGGGAAACACACAACGATCTGCCAGAAGGAGATCATAATGGTGTTTTTAAATACTCGGATGAAATCCCGTCCTGTTAGGAAATCAATGAAATTCTTGAATCCAACAAACTTGCTTCCGGCAATACCTTTAAAGATATTGTAGTCGTAAAAGGCGATCCGCAATCCGGTCATTGGCCGATAAGCGAATGCCAGGTACCATAACAGGCCCGGAAGTAATAATAAGTACAGCTGATAATTCTTTCCAATGCTTTTTGCTCCGGCTATGAACCGTTCTCCAATTCCAGCCTTTGCATTTTCTTTGTTCTGCATCAGAATCCCCCTTTCTTATTTTCGTCATCCCTGACGTCTGACGTGGTAGGTGTTCTCCCTTGCGATGGCTTAAGTATACCCGGCCTGTTTTCAAAAGTAAATCTCTCATTTTCCAGACGATTTTCATTTTTCAATATGCCGGCAAAAAAGTTGCTTTTTGTCCATCATCATTTTTCAACTTCATCTACAAAGGACAAATCGGTATTGCCTTTTACCATTATTTATATTATATTAACAGAAGTTAGATGGATTTTTATAACTTTTATACAGAAGGGGGATTCCATGCAAAATACTAACTATCTTCTGATCCTCTGTGATCAGTTGTCTGCTACTGCACTGAGTGCCTACGGCAACACCTATTCCCAGACACCGAATCTGGACAGGCTGGCCGCTCAGTCTGCAGTATTTGACTATACCTATACGCCATGTCCTTTATGTCAGCCTGCAAGAGCGTCATTCTGGACCTCCAGATATCCGCATGAGACCAATGTGCGGACCAATCTTCCGGTTCAGGAATTTCCTATTTATAAGCAGAACGAATCAATAAGACCAGGGACGTTTGCCCGCATCTCCGATGAGATCAAAGGCATGGGCGAGTATTTTTCCGATGCCGGATACAAATGCATCCACTTTGGTAAGAATCATTCTTACGGCGCCCTGAAGGGCTTTGATGTGATACCGGATGTGCAGATCAATATTCCGCGAACAAACCCGTCCATCAACTTCGACTATGAAACCTATCTGGATGTGGACACGACCGCCAAGACAGTCTCCTGGCTGACTGACCAGGCTCCTGCTCTGGATCAGCCATTTTTAGCAGTCGCTGATATCCAGAATCCACACAACATCTGTGGTTATATCGGTGAGATGCGTGATGGATGTCATCCTGAGAATTTTGAACTTGACCGTGAACTTCCTCCGCTTCCGGAGAACTTCGATTTTGATGATCTGGAAAACCGTCCGGAATTTATCCAGTATTTGTGCTGCGCACACCGCAGGCTGCGCCACGCCGCCCACTGGACACCACTGGATTACCAGTATTATCTCTACGCTTACTACTACTATCTTGCCATGGCAGATAAGCAGATTGGTCAGATCCTGGATGCTCTGGATAAAAGCGGCAAGCGTGAGAACACCGTGATCCTGTTCTTTGCTGATCACGGAGAAGGAATGGCAGGTCATCACATGGTCACCAAGTACGGTGTTTTCTATGAAGAAAGTAACCATGTGCCATTTATGTTCTCTGGCCCTGGCATCAAAAAGGGACGGATCGGAGGAGTTTCTTCCTTATTAGATATTCTTCCAACCATGCTTGATTACTCCGGAATCTCTTACGAGGGATTGGCCGGAACCAGCCAGTATGACGCGATCACCGGTCACACTTCCGTTTCTGCATCGCCTTATGTTGCAGCAGAGTGGCAGGATGAATTCCGTGGTTATACCGTTCCTGGACGCATGATCTGTGATGAAAACTACAAATACATCTGCTACGGAGAGCCTGACAGTGAAGAGCTGTTTGATCTGAAGAAAGATCGTTTGGAAAAGATCAATGTTGCAAAGGATCCTTCTTATGCATCCGTACTGGATCAATATCGTGAAAAACTGGAAGCACACCTGACACTGACTCACGATGATTTCCACCAGTTAGCGGTTTCCGATCATTCTGCTTACCGCCATCACAAATTGGGATACTGCAATCACGAGGGACTAAGTGCAGTTGAGGTGTATGCCCAGTCAATAAAGAAGGGTTGATTGCATGCATTTTCGCGGAACTTATCAAAAAACGCTTGCCCGCATCCTGTCTGCAGTCGCTATCATCATGGCATTGCTGATCAGTGTTTTAAGCGGTGCTTTCCTGGAGCGGCAGACGCATGCAGAATATGAGTATCATTTAGAGCAGACAGCCAAAAGCCAGGAGTCCAGCGCCACCATCGCATCCAACGTGATCTTAAACACGGTTTTAAAATGTGCATCCAACCAGAGTATCATCCGCTGGGTCAACTCCTCCAGCCTGCCTGAGTATTATTTCAATGCCATCGAAGCCACCAAAGGTCTGCAGGAATCGATAAATAACACACTTCCTATCGAGTATCAGTGCGCGCTGATGCCATTGAGTGTCAAAGCCTTCAATGGCAAGATCGTGGATATGGTGCTGACACATAACCGCACCATGGCTGTTTCGGAGCTTTTATCCACACTTCATATCGACCAGCAGGAATATCTGCGGCTGATCGACCATTTTTATGATAGTGATGAACCATACTTTCTTGCACGCTACGATCAGGAAAGTCAGGATCTGGAAAACATGATCTACATCATGAAGGCTAATCATACAAAAAATACGAAAAACGCTTTCCTGATCTTTGTGACGATACCAAGAGAAACTTTTGTTGCAACTTCTGAGGACGAAGACTTCTTTCTGTACAACAGCTCAGGGATCTTCGCCTATTCCCATAATACAGAGGAGTTTCAGAAGCACTGCCAGCAGATCTACGAGAAGCTTTCAGTTTCAAAAAGTACTTTTTATTATGGCAAAGCCCAGAATACTTCTGGCGGATACTTACTGGTCACCGGAATCACACCTTTTCAGTGGCTGATGGCATCCATTTATCCTTCCTATAAGCTTCCTACAGAGACACTGCTGATCTTCTTCATCGTAGTATTCCTTACGATCGGCCTGTTTCTGTACACCAGTTATCACCTGGTTGAGCGCTTATACCGCCCTATGGAAGAGCTTATGGAATCCTCTTCTATCCCGGCAGGCCAGACTGGCGAAGCCATCGATGAATTTGCGATCATCCGGAATAACATTGAGGAAAATTCCAAGCTGGCCCACACAAAGGCATATAAGGATCTGTTATTTACCAGAAAACCCGACCTTTCCTCCAGATACTTTCAGTATCCGGATGCCTCCTATTGTGTATCTCTTGGTGAAACCATGAATCCAGAAGATGAGCATGCATTTCATGCCATTGCAATCCAGAAGGCGGCCGCTTATGAGCTTTCTATCCAACAGGAACAGGTGATCTACATTGACCTGGATTATAACCGTTATGCCCTGATCATCCGCACGGATTCCATTGAGGAGGCCAAGCAGTTACTGACCCAGCTCTTAAACCAGTTAGAGGATCAGGAGGATCTGTCTGTCTCTGACCACCGGGTTGTGCTTTCTGATATCCATAAGGGGCTTGACCAGCTCTATTTATGCTATCACGAGGCTCTGCGGATTCTGGAATTCCGTTATCTTCACGCCAAAACACGGCTGATCACTTACCGGGATATTTCCTCCATTGATGCAGCGACCTACTACTCCTATCCACTTCAGACGGAAAAACGCCTGATCCAGTGTGTGCTGGATGGCAAGGAGGAGGCACTGGACATCTTTGATGATGTTATTCGGGAGAATATCGCGAATAAGGATCTGTCCAGAGAAAACCTGCAGAACCTGATCTATGCATTTATCGGAACGATCTCCAGGATCTTCCAGGAGTTAAAAACCACTCCTGACGCATTTTTGGATGATCCCATTGATTATAAGTATCTGTACAGTCACTGGAATGATGCCATCATTTTCAAAAAGCTGAAAAATATCCTGGAAACTGTGATCAACAAGGTCAGACAGCGGGAAGACAGCCGTGACCAGGATCTGTTAAATCAGATGTTAAATTACATTTATGAGAATTACTGGGATGACATTATGTTAAATGACTTAGCTGAGCACTTAAACATTTCCCCAAAATACTGTGGAATCCTTTTTAAACAGCTGAGTGATAATAATTTTAAAGACTTTTTAAACCGCTACCGGATCGAGAAGGCCAAAGAAATCCTGCGAGATGATCCATCAATCAAAATTGTGGATCTGAGCGCTATGGTCGGCTTTAATTCCTCTAATAGCTTTATCCGCGTTTTCAGCAAGTACGAGGGCATCACGCCTGGTGCTTATGTAGACCGGATTCAACATTCATAAACCCCGAAAGGAGAGATTTTCTTATGTCACAGACCATCGAATCTATCAAAACTTACCCAGCTGCCACCATGGAGCAGATCAAGGGTGCCATGGACGAAGCTGTTTCCATCGTCCGCCAGGATCTTCCTGTCTTCACTGACAAGTTCCCGGATTCCAACTCCAAAGACGGCTTCTATCCGCCTACAGAAAATGTAGAGTGGACCACCGGTTTCTGGACCGGATGTATCTGGCTTTCCTACGAATACACCAAGGATCCGGCATTCCGCGAGGCAGCTACCAAGCAGGTAGACAGCTTCTTAAACCGGATTGAGAAACGGATCGATGTAAACCATCATGATATGGGCTTTTTATACAGTCTTTCCTGCGTTGCCGCTTATAAACTGACAGGCAATGAGAACGCAAAAAAAGCAGCTCTGTTAGCTGCTGATAACTTAATCTCCCGTTTCCGTACTGTCGGTAATTTCTTACAGGCATGGGGATCTACCGGTGATCCGAAGGAATATCGTCTGATCATTGACTGTCTGTTAAACCTGCCTCTGTTATACTGGGCAACAGAAGTCAGCGGAAATCCGGATTATGCTGCCAAGGCAGAAGCACACATCCAGACTGCTATGAAATGTGTGGTACGTCCAGATAATTCCACCTATCACACCCATTTCTTAGACATCAAAACCGGTGAGCCTACCTACGGCGTTACCCATCAGGGCAACCGCAACGGCTCTGCATGGGCCAGAGGACAGTCCTGGGGTGTATACGGTATCGCACTCAGCTACCGCTACTTAAAGAATCCGGAATATATCGATCTGTTCTGCCGCGTTACCGACTACTTCTTAGAGCATCTGCCAGAGGATCTGGTGCCATACTGGGATTTCGACTTTGATACCGGTTCCACAGAACCTCGTGACTCTTCTGCTTCTGCTGTAGCCATCTGCGGTATCCTGGAAATGTGCAAATATCTGCCGGAGGAGAAGGCAGCTGCTTACCGGGCGGCTGCAGAAAGATTGATGCGTGCATTGATTGAAAAATGCGCTAATACCGATTTCACAAAATCCAACGGTATTTTACTCCATGGCACCTACGCAAGAGACACACCAACCAACACATGCAAAAACCGTGGTGTGGATGAATGCAATACCTGGGGCGATTACTTCTATATGGAGGCATTAACCCGGTTCTTGAATCCTGATTGGAAACTGTACTGGTAATTCTACAAAAGCGGATATGCCGTTCACAGCAGTGAACAGCATATCCGCTTTTTTCATCTTATTCAACCACTACGCTCCATCAGATCTTCTCAAACCGTTCCACATCCGTCACAAAGATCGTTGCGCCGCCAAGCTCCACCGTCACTGGCGTCATCATATAACCTGCAGAGATCGATGCAATGTTGGGCGTCGGCACATTACAGGTGATCCTCTGGCGTTTGCCGCAGGTATCCTTGATCAGCTGAATCGCCTGGTCTACCTTTTCTGCCTCTGTACCGATCATCAGAGTTGCATTTCCCTTTTTTAAGAACCCACCAGTGGTGGCAAGCCTGGTCACGCTGAAATGATTCTCTGTCAGAACATCCGTTACTCTGGTTCCATCATCAGAACTTACAATCGCATAGATAATCTTCATAATCCTGCACCTCTCTTTTTCGTTGAAACTTTATCTGGAAATTCCGGTTACCTGTTTCTGACCGGAACTGTCCGTAGAATACTGCACCTGGACTTTTTCTCCCGGTGCTAAAGCCGGAACATCACTTCCCCAGGTAAACTGATAGGACTGGCCATCACTGGTCTGAATGGTAAGTCCGGACGGGTCCAGGGCTGTAACGTTACCAGTTACTGTTTTACCGGAAGAGCTGTTGGTGGTTCCACCTGGAGCTGTTGTATTACCAGGAGTCTGAGAACCATCTGGAGCAGTTGTGTGTCCAGAAGTACTGCCACCCGGTGTTGTCCCATTGTTAATGGTTGTTGTCGGACTGGTGGTAGTCTGGTTCTTATTGCCAGCAGAACTGCTGTTGGTTCCTGATGTACCAGAAGTGGTACTACTGGAAGTATTGGTGGTGGCCGGTGCTGTCTCAGTCAGATAATTCTTTGCCACATACGCTGTATGACCCTTATAAGTCACCCGGACCCAGCCATTTTCCACTTCTCCGGTTACAGTCACCTTTTCTCCTGCTGACAGGGCACCCAGTACATCCGTACTTGTCGAGTAGCCGGAACGCACTCTTACAGAGGATGACGCATACATGGTCTTGCTCACATCTTTTACCGTATACGTCGCTGCTGCAGTCGTCGGAGCTGCCGCTTTCGTAGCTGCTGCAGTCGTCGGATTCGCTGCCTTTGTCGCTGCCGCAGTCGTCGGATTCGCTGCTTTCGTCGCTGCTGCAGTCGTCGGATTCGCTGCCTTTGTCGCTGCTGCAGTGGTTCCTGTTGTCGCAGTCTCTGCAGAAATGATCATCTTCCCGGCTTCTTGTGTAGTCTCAGGCTCTGTCTGTCCCTCTAAAGACTCCACTGCTGCAGTTGTCTCTCCTGTGACAATCTCAATCTTGGTACCTCCTGTTTTGGAGGTTTCTTCAGGAGTGTTCCCCTCTGCCTGTTCTCCACTGGTTTCTCCCGCCACAATTCCGGACTCTGCCGCCGTGGTTCCATTGATCACAATTCCATCTCCGCTGCCACAGGCTGTCAGCATCACCGCTGTCATCGCTGCTGCCGTTAATATTGTCAGATGTTTTCTCATCTTAATCTCCATTCCGTCGTCTTCAGATAACGACACCATTTTCATCATGGGAATGATTATAACTCATTCTATTTTATTTTTCCACCATAACTGTTCACGAATTTTATGTACAAATTCCCCTCATCTATCATTATTTTTCAATAATGGCAGAAGATGGGTTTTCTCTTTCTGGGCGACCTGTTCCAAAAATGATTCATAACTATAGAAACAATATCCGGATACCACACCTCCCGCCCTTCCAGCAAGAACCTGACGACTGATGATATCCTCATGGGTCAACCACTCGGAAACCTCGTTATAGTCCTTCACATCCGTTCCCGCCCGATACATGGCAAGACCCAGATACAATCTTGCATGACCCTTTTTCACAAGACTGGTCCACGCATTTAAGTTCTCCTGAAATGCAAAAGCTGCCTTTTTCCCATCGCTGGTTTTTGCCTCAAAGCCCCAATATAACTGCGGCATGATATAATCCACATAACCATCCTGAGTCAGCCAGCGGTCAATATCCGTAAACAGCTTGGTATCGCTCCGTAGATTTCCAAAATATCCCTGTGGACTGATTCCAAAGGCCACCGATGGTTTCTCTGCCTTTACCGCCCGGTATACACGCGCCACCAGATCACTGACCTGATCTCTCCGCCACTGAGCAGCTGTTTTTGTGCTTCCAGATTTCTGGTATTCCGGATAATCAAACCACCGGCTTTCCAGACTGTCATCTACACCTGGATAAAAATAATCATCGAAATGGATGCCATCCACATCATATTTTTTTAAAACCTCTGTCACACAGCCAACCACCATCTGTTTCACTGCTTCCGATGATGGATTGTAATACCAGGAACCATCCTGCTGCAGCACGTTCCGGTCATTGGAAGTGTCACCATCTGTCAGCCATTTTTTCGCCGGACTGTCTGCGGATACTTCATCCCAGGTCATCTGGTAGCCGGTGATCCGGTACGGATTAAACCATGCATGAAACTTCAGCCCTCTGGCCCTGGCCGACTGGATCATATAAGAAAGAGGGTCATAGCCTGGACTTTTCCCCTGGATTCCCGATGCAAATTTGGACCATGGCGCATAATCAGACGGATACATGGCATCACCGTGGGAGCGGACATGGACAAATACCGCGTTCATTCCCCAGCTTTTACAATGATCAAACATCTGATCTACAGCAGCCTGAAATGCCTGTTCTTCTTTTGGAAGACTGTTCCAGGTCAGATAAGAAATCCATACACCGTGAAGTTCTCCATCTTCCCCGAAATATCCCGGGCCGGAACGGACAATGGAATCCACACCTTCTGCCGCCAGACTTTCGGATCCATTCCATTTTTCTGCCAATCGACTGCCACAAAAAAATCCTGTCAGTAATACAAGACAGAGCAGGAACCGGCAAAAAAGCCATCGGACCGGGTTTTTCTTTTTCTTCATCCGCAAAATCCCTCCTGTATCCTTTCCCAGTAACTGTTCCATACTTTCACAATCACCTTTTCCTCATTTTACCACAGGATTTTCTTCAATACTATTTAAGTTTTCCTAACAATTCTGAAGATAACAGCCGTTCTTTCCTTCCTGTTCTTTTCTTTTACGTGATCACTTCAACCCTGCTGCCAATTTCTTCCCTGTTTCGTTCCTTGGTAACTACAATCTTTTTCTCGATCCGGTCTTTCAGTTCAGAAACATGGGAAATGATCCCTACCAGGCGTCTGCCCTCTGTCAGTCCATGTAATGCGGTGACCGCCTGATTCAAGGCGTCTTCATCCAGAGATCCAAAACCTTCATCTACAAACATGGCATCCAGCCGGATTCCTCCTGCCATGGACTGGATTTCATCTGAAAGCCCCAGCGCCAGGGACAGGGATGCCTGAAAGCTTTCACCACCTGAAAGTGTCTTGACACTTCTCTCGGTTCCATTGTAATGATCGATCACATTGAGATCCAGACCGGCTTTTTCTCTTTTATTTCCAGAGGTCTCCTGCCGCTTTAGCTCATACTGGCCACCAGACATCGTCAGAAGACGGAGATTGGCCCTTCTTAAGATCCGGTCAAAATAAGTCATCTGGATGTAAGTCTCCAGTTCCACCTTCTGCTTCTGGTTCAAAGTTCCTCCTGCTGTATCTGACAATGCTTTCACCCAGACATATTTCTTTTCCGCGCGGATCATATCCTCTTTGCGCTTCTCTACCGCCTGGATGATCGATCGATTCCTTGACACAGCAGCGTAAACCTCCTGATACTGGTCAGAAATCCTTTGTTTTTCCTGCATCAGCGCTGCTTTTTTTCCACGGATCACCTCTTCTGGATCTGATCCGGTTTCATCTGGCAGCTGCTGTTCTTTTTCTATATTCTGGAGCTGGATCGTCAATGTCTCTACCGCTGCCAAAAGTGCTGCCTCCCGTCGGTTATAAGAATCCCTCTTCTTTCCGGCATCAGCAATCTGCTTCTCCAGATTTCCGATCTGCTTCTCATGTTCTTTTATCTGGCCGGTAAGAAGCGTTTCTTCCATACTGGCAATATTGGCAATTCCATAGGATTTTGCGATTTCCCGTGCTTCCTCCGTCTGTTCCTCTACTCTTTTCGACAGTTCCTCAATCCTGGTCTGCAGTCGTACCGCATCCTCTCTGGCCTGTGCCATATTCTGTTCCAGCTGCTCTGTCCTCTGTTCAATATATGGAATCTGCTGATCCAGCTTCTTTTTCCGCTCCAGACTGTGGGATGCCTGTAATACCTGCTGCCGGAGTTTATCCTGCTCTTCCAGCAGCTTCCGTACATCCTCTGCGGTCAGAAGCAATTTTTCTTCTCCGGCAATCAGTTCTCTGATATGACCGGCATCTCCACTAAATTTCTGAGTTTCTTCTGCCCTTCTGGTCATCTCATCCCTCTTCTGGTCTAATTCCCGTTTTTCAGGAATCCGCCCCTCATACGAAGCCAGGTGAGGATGATGGATGGAACCACAGACCGGACATGCCTTTCCTTCTTCCAGTTTCTTTGCCAGAAGTCCCGCCTGGGCATCCAGAAATACCTGCTCCAGCTGCTGATATTCTTCTCGAAGCCAATCCCGCTTCTTTGCTGCTTCCTGATAGTTTCCCTGAATTGTTTCCAGCTGCTTTTTCCATGCTTCAATCGCTTCCTGGTGATGTTTCTGTTCTTCTGATTGCTTCTGCAGCTGCTCCAGATGATTTCTGCATATTTCCAGCTGCTGTCCCGCATCCTTGACCGCCTCCTGCTCTGCCCTGGCGCGTTTCAGCCATTCCCTTGCCTCCTGCCGTTTTGACTCACCCTCCAGACAGATCTGATCCTGTTGTTGTTTGTCTTGTTCTGTCTGTTTTAATTGTTTGATGATTTCCTGCAATTTATGAATTAACTCCAGCAGCTTCTTTTGTTTTTGAACCTGTTCTTCTAATGCAGCTCTCTGTAATCCTGCTTCGGCTGCCCGTTTCTCTTCCTGCTCCAGCACCGGAAGTGTATCCTTTAAGGTCTTTAACTGGGCTGACTGTTCTCTCAGCTTCTCGGCAATCGCCTGGTGCTGACTGATTTTTCCTAACAGCTGATTGGTTTCTTCCAGTTGTGTTTCCACCTGTTCCTGTTGCTTCTGAAGACACTGACTGTCTGTCTGCTGTGACTTCAACATCTGGCCCAATAATTCCAGACTCTGCTCGATCTTTCCGCAAAATCCTTCTTTTCTCAGTTCCTGCCATTCCGTTTCCTGAGCCGAAGCATTCACCAGAATGACTCCGCCAAGATGCTGGTCGATGCTTCGAAGGCTCTCCTCATATTCCTTCCAGCATCCTCTGACCTCATCCTTTAACCGGTACTGGATCTGCTGATAAATGCCTGTATGAAAAATCTGTCGGAAAATCTCCGCCCGCTGAACCGTTCCCGCCAGAAGGAGTTTCTGGAAATCTCCCTGTGCGATCATGGCAATCTGCGTAAACTGACGATAATCCAAGCCGATCAGCTGTTCCACTGCACGAGTCACTTCACTGGCTTTTGTTACCGGAGGTCTCTCGTCCGGAAACTCCAGTACTGCATCTGCCTTCTGAACAGTCATGCCCTCTCCCCGTTCCTTTGGTCTTATATATTCTGGATTTCTGGTGATTTTATATGGCTTTCCATGATACAGGAAGGTCAGTTCCACAAAAGTCGGTGTTTTGGGCTGTGCATACTGGCTCCGAAACATCCCGGATTCCCGCACCTGGCCACTGGCTTCCCCAAAAAGCGCAAAGGTAATCGCATCAAAAATCGTGGTTTTACCAGCTCCTGTATCTCCTGTGATCAGATAAAGCCCCACGCCGCCAAATACCTCAAAGGGAATCTCCACTCTGCCTGCATAGGGACCAAACGCACTCATCACCAGTTTTAAAGGTTTCATTGGCCTTCCTCCTTTAATTTCTGAATCAGCCTGCTGGTAAATTCTTTTTGTTCTTCACTCATAGGCTGATTATTCTGCAGCTGGTAAAATTCTTCAAATAATTCCAGTTCACTTTTTTCTTCCATGGCCTGAACCTGCAAAATCTCCTGATTTTCCCTGGTTCTTTGGTTATCGTACTCCAGCTGCATCAGATTTGGATAAATGATCCGCAGTTTTTGAAGCCCATCCAGAATATCCTCTTCATCTGTCAAAGTGATCTGAAGATAATCGCTGGTGTTGGTTTGGGCATAGAAGTCCCTGGAAGTCACTTCCAGATAAGTTCCTTTGATCTTACGCAGATCCCGCAATGGACGTAATGGGATTGTGGAAATAGAAACATCTCCTTTTTCTTTCAGTTCCACTACCGTAACCGATTTCTCCTGTCCGGCCTCGGAAAAAGAATATTTCAGAGGCGTTCCACAATAACGGACCGTTTCCCTGCCAACATGCTGAGGACTGTGGATATGCCCCAGCGCCACATAATCAAAATCGTCAAAGATCGATGCGTCGATTTGATCCAGACCACCTACAAAGATCTCCTCTGACTCACATCGGCTGGCACCAGTCACAAACTGGTGGGAAACCAGAAGATTGCGCTTAGAAAGATCTAACTGGATACTGGATACAGCTCTTCGAAGTGCATCATCGTATGTACGGATCTGATCCACAGCTGTATCTTCTCCATGTTCTGTATCTTCTCCATGTTCCGCATCTTCTCCATATTCCGCCCCTGACTCTCCATCTGACTTGTGTTTCCATACTCCCCGCACCACTGCCGGTTTTAAAAATGGCAGCAGATATACACATACAGTTCCGTACTCATCCTGCATTTCCACCTTCTCCACTGTCCCATCGTAGACCGGGGAAAGGAAAACGCCTCTGTCTCCCATCAGCCGGGAACCAAAGGCGATACGTTCTGCGCTGTCGTGATTACCGCTGATCGCAAATACAGCAATCTTCCGCACAGATAATTCTGTTAAAAACCAGTCCAGAAGACCAACCGCCTCTGCAGGCGGAACCGGTTTATCATAGAGATCTCCAGCCAGCAGCACACCATCCGGCTTTTCCCGGTCGGCAATCTCTAAAATCTGTTTCAAAATAAATGCCTGATCCTCCAGCATGGAAAACTCATTGACCCGTTTTCCAAGATGCAGATCTGATAAATGAATCAATTTCATTCAGTATTCTCCCATCTGTTTCTGACAGGCTTACAGACAGCCTGGCTCATAATCCGGATTATGCTCTTACGTTTCTACGCCTGCTTTCATGCAAATATCGGAAAGGCAGCACCGTTCGCAATATGGATGGGTTCTGGCTGTACAGATCTCTCTTCCATGCATCACCAGGCGATGACAGAAATCGCTTCCTTCCTCTGGTGGAACCAGCTTCCACAAAGCCATTTCTACCTTCTTAGGCTCTTTGATCCCATCTACCAGCCCCATCCGGTTCACCAGGCGGATACAATGGGTATCCGTTACGATCGCCGGCTTTCCAAAGACGTCACCCATGATCAGATTGGCACTTTTGCGTCCTACCCCCGGGAGCTTTAACAGGGCATTAAAATCATCCGGTACCTGCCCTCCATACTCATCCCTCAGCATTTTCATGCAGGCACTGATATCTCTTGCTTTGCTGTGTCCTAACCCGCATGGCTTGACGATCCGCTCAATCTCTTCCACATCTGCAGCTGCCAAAGCCTCCACGGATGGATATTTTTCAAACAGTCCCACAACAACCACATTCACTCTTGCATCTGTACACTGCGCTGCTAAACGGACGCTGACTAGTAATTTCCATGCTTCCTTATAATCCAGAGTACACTGGGCATCTGGATATTCTTTTTTTAACCGATCGATGATTTCCAGCGTCCGCTGCTCTTTTGTCATATCAATTCCGCCCTTCCGATTTTTACTGTCCGATTTTCTTCTGATCCATGAACCATGGTACTATTTTATCATCTGCCATAAAAAATCACAAGTGCCGCTTTTTCAAACGCAGATATACGACTTCCCGGAATATCGTATAAAATACAGATACCATAGGGATAAATACAAGCATTCCTACGATCCCCATCAGATTTCCACCAATGGTTACCGCTGCAAGCACCCAGATGGACGGAAGACCTACGGAGCCTCCAACCACATGTGGATAGATCAGATTACCCTCGATCTGCTGCAAAAGTAAAAATACAATGATAAATAAAATTGCCTGCCTTGGGCTTACCATAAAGATCAAAAAACAGCCCATCCCACATCCAATGAAAGCTCCGAAGATCGGAACTAAAGCAGTAAATGCAATCAGCACTCCGATCAAAAGCGCGTATGGCATGCGTAAGAGACTTAATGTGATGACAAACATGCTTCCAAGTATCACTGCTTCCAGGCACTGCCCGGTAAGAAAGCTTGCAAATGTCCGGTAGGTCAGGGAACAGATCTTCAGAAAAGCATCTGCTTTTTGTCCTGGCACAAATGCAAAAACTACTTTTTTCATCTGCTGCTGCAATTTTTCTTTCTCAAAAAGGATATAGCAGGCAAACGAAAAGGCGATAAAAAAGGTTGTTAAGCCATTCACAATCGATCCCACTGCAGATACGGTCGTGTTCATCATATTTCCTGCGCCATTTCCCAGAATACCGATTCCCCACTTGATCGCCTGGTCAGGATCAAACTGCAGCTGGTTTACCAGCTGCATCATCTCCTGATTATTATGAGAAAATTCCCGGACCCAGTTCTGCAGCTCCGGAATAAAATCAGCAATGCTCAGCATCAGGCTTCCCATGGTCCGTGTCAGCTGTGGGACCACGCCAAGCATCACTAAGGCGATCACACCAAACAGTAACACCACAGTAAGAATGAGACTGACCGGTCTTGCCAGTTTTCTGCCTGTCTTATTGCCTTTTTTGCTCTTATCAAACAGCTTCTTCTCCAGAAAGCTCATAGGCACATTGATCACAAATGCAATCGCTCCGCCAAGTGCAAACGGAAATACGATGTTCCATATCGTTCTGATCACATCGAGCACAACATCAAGCTTCCACAGAGCCACCACAAGAAGTGCTGTAAACACGATCAGTTCCCGAAGTTTTTTCATAGACATGTTGCTAAAATCCACTATTTTTCCCACCTTTTCTCAACTTTATACGGATCCATTTCAGTAATTGGATGACCAGCATGCTGGCAAATGCATACAGATATACAAAACCAAGCTGTACAAGATCCAGAGTCTCCACTTTAAACACATGATGAAGTCCCGGAAGCGTCAGTACTGCCGTGATGAATGCTGCCCCAAGTGCAAATGCGCTCAGAAGCCATGGATTGTTCAAAAACTGCTTTGTCAAGATCACCGGATGATCTGATTTGCAGTTGAATCCATGGAACAGGCGTGCCAGGCAAAGCGTTCCAAACGCATATGTGCTTCCAAGCAGCGCACCGTCCTGGTGATATCCCGTCATAAATCCGATCATCGTCATTGTGCCAATCACCAGACCTTCCAAACCGATCTTGCTAAGAAAATTTCTGGTCAGTATTGACTCGTCAGCAGATCTTGGTTTTTCTTTCATCACTTCCCCATGATGTGGTTCCATTCCCAGCGCAATGGCCGGAAGACTGTCCGTCAAAAGATTAATAAACAGCAGATGTACCGGTGCAAATGGGACCGGAAGCCCAAAAACCGATGCACAAAGAACCGTAAGAATTGCTCCAAAATTTCCAGATAAAAGAAACTGGATCGCATTCTTAATGTTCTGATATAGATTTCGTCCATTTTCCACTGCTTTTACAATCGTTGCAAAGTTATCATCTGTGAGCACCATAGCTGCGGCATCCTTGGCAACCTCGGTTCCAGTCACTCCCATTGCAACACCTATGTCTGCCCGCTTTAATGCTGGAGCATCATTCACTCCATCCCCGGTCATTGCCACAATTTTCCCTCTCTGCTGCCATGCACGGACAATACGGATCTTATGCTCCGGTGAGACTCTCGCATATACGGAAATGTGGGGAACAAATTCCTTCAGCTGATCATCACTCATCTTTTCAATATCAGCACCCTCACAGGCTTCCGACAGATCCTGGAGAATACCAATTCGCTTCGCTATCGCAGCTGCCGTGATTTTATGATCTCCTGTAATCATAACTGGCCGGATTCCTGCCTTTATACATTCTGCAACTGCCGCCTTTGATTCTTCTCTCGGCGGATCCATCATCGCAATCAGTCCAAGGAATACGAGATGGTTCTCATCCTCTGCCGTTAATATATGCTTATCCGGAATATCCCGGTAGGCAAACGCCAGTACCCGGAGTCCTTCCATTGAAAAATCCTGATTCTGCTTCCAGATGATCTCCTTGTCCTTCTCCGTTAGCTCCCGAACTCCGGCACTGGTCCAGATCCATTCTGTCCGTGCCATCAGACAGTCGATCGCACCTTTTACGATCATTCGATTCTCGCCATCGATCCGGTGAAGTGTTGACATCATTTTCCGGTCGCTGTCAAATGGGATTTCTCCTTTTCTAGGGGAAAGCCTTCTTACCTCTGCAGCCTCGACCCCATATCGCTTTCCCAGGTTGATCAGTGCCGTTTCCGTTGGATCTCCGATCTCCATCCCATTTTCATTGGTAGAATCATTGCACAAAATACTATCATATAAGAGGCAGCTTTGGGCCGGATCTGAGACATCAACTGCAGCTGCCGCAATCCGTTTCCCATCAATATAATAATCTTCTACTGTCATTTTATTCTGTGTCAATGTTCCTGTCTTGTCTGAGCAAATAACCGAAACACTTCCAAGACCTTCCACAGCCTGAAGTTTCCGGATGATCGCATGCTCTTTTGCCATCTTCTGTGTCCCAAAGGAAAGAACAATGGTAACGATCGAGCTTAATGCTTCTGGGATCGCTGCAACCGCAAGGGCTACCGCAAACATAAATGCACTGCTGATCTTCTCACCACGAAACACATTGACCGCAAACAAAATGCCACAGAAGACCAGGATCAAAATCGACAGCTTCTTTCCAAATTCTTCCAGACTCACCTGAAGTGGCGTCTGTTTTTCTGAAGTCGTTTTTAAAAGTCCCGCGATCTTTCCAACCTCAGTCTGCATTCCGATATCTGTTACAACCACTCTGCCGTGTCCATATGTCACAAAACTGCCGGAGAACATCATATTAGAACGATCTCCCAGCGCTGCTTCCTCTAAAATTGGATCTATGTTTTTCTCAACAGCAAGGCTTTCCCCGGTAAGAGCACTCTCATCCACCTTCAAGCTTGCATTTTCGATCAGCCTTCCATCTGCCGGGATCATATCGCCTGCCTCTAAGAGGATCACATCACCAACAACCAGTTCTCTTGCAGGAAGCAGGACAACAGCACCATCGCGCAATACCTTTGCCTGGGGACCAGAAAGCTTTTTTAGACTCTGCAGGGACTGTTCCGCTTTTACCGTCTGCACAGTTCCCAAAACTGCATTCATGGTGATCACGATCATGATCACTGCTGCACTCTCCACATCTCCGAGTATGCCGGATATAACTGCCGATGCGATCAGGATCAGTACCAGGAAATCCTTATATTGTTCACCAAAAATCTGCAGGATGCTTTTCTTTTTTCCTTCAGTCAGCTCATTCCAGCCACAGGCTTCCCTGGATCTTTTTACTTCTTCCTCTGTAAGACCTGATTCTCTGCTTTTTACACGATCCAAAACTTCTTCTACCGTCTGTTGGTATATTTTTTTCATTATCTTCTTCCTCCTTTTTCTAAATACTTACCAATTGTATCTCTTATGCAATGAAGAATTCCTTCGATAATGAAAAAAAGAAACCTTTATTGCATGAAACATGCAATAAAAGTCTCACCATTTTCTTGTGGCACCGGATGTTTCCATCGTACTGACGATACCACAAACACAGATCACCCAGTGTAGGTTACTCCCTTTTATTTAGGATATAATCATATATCAAAAGCATTCACTCTGTCAAGCCCTTAACCAGAAATTGCCTGGTCGATCAATGCCTGAAGTGCTTTTATCTGATCCGGTGCTGTGACAGCACCTACGATCGGCTCTCCTACGATATTTCCATTACTATCTACGACATAGGTGGTTGGAAATGCATATAACCCGCTGGTAAATTTCCCCGCTTCACTGTCTGACGCAAACCAGATATTCTGATAGGATACCCCTTTTTTTGATAAAAGATCCTTTGCATCAGAAATCGCCCCTTCCTCTCCATCAAGCGTAAACGCATTGATTCCTATGACTGCGCCGCCTTTTTGTGCAAGCTCCTGATGAAGTGCCTCAAGCTCCGGAAGCTCGCTTACACATGGCTTACAGGTGGTAAACCAGAAATTCACCACGGTTACCGTATTGCCTGCAAAGAGCTCGCTGCTGTTCACTTCCGCGCCATCCAGATCCCTGCCCTGAAAACCAGGAAATGGATTCTGTCCGTTCCCGCTGCTTTCCATCCCTGCTTGTGCGGCATCCACGCTGTCACCTGCGCCCTGCATGTTCACACAATCCGGATATTTTTCCTCCAGGGATGCCAGCTTTTCTTCAATCTTCTTGATCTGCCCCGCTCCGTCATTCAGAGTCTGCAGTTCCTTTTCTGAAAACTGATCCCTGGCATCTTCAATGATCTTCAATAAAAAATCACCGTAATTATTATTGTCTGTGATTGAAAGATTATCCTTATCTACGGTTAAAAACAGCTTCTCCCAAAGCTCTGCAGCTTCCGATTGGATCTCTTCCTCCTTCTGCATAAGCTTCTGGTACAGCTCTGCAGCCTCTTTCTCACTACTCGGTTCTTCCGTCATCAGGTTTTCCGCATGTGAACAGGCTATAAGACTGAACACAAGCATCACTGCCAGCCAAATTGCTGCAAATCGAAATCGTTTCATATCCATTTCTCCATTTTCTATGTTTTTATTGTTTTTCCGATCGGCCAAAGCCATATTGAAAGCTGACCGCATCGACCGGGCAGACGTTGATGCACTTGCCGCACCGGATACATTCTCCATGATCCGGCGTTTTGGTGATCTCCACATCCATTTTACATACTCCTGCACATTTTCCACAGGAAATACACTGTTGTCCATCCACCCGGATTCCAAGCAGGGATACCCGGTTCATCCATGCATAAAATGCCCCAAGCGGGCAGATCCATTTGCAAAACGGACGGTAAAACAGCACACTCAGAATGATCACGGTGATCAGGATCACCAGTTTCCAGGTAAACAGCGTTCCAAGTGCTGATCGTATTCCCTTATTCACAACAGACAGCGGGATTGCTCCCTCCAGAACTCCCTGTGGGCAGATGTATTTACAAAAGAACGGATCACCCATTCCCACATCATTGACCGCAAATACAGGTAAGAAACATACGGTCAGAAGAAGCACCACATATTTTAAATACGTCAGCGGCTTCAGCTTTTTTGTAGACAGCTTTTTCCCGGGAATTCTATGCAGCAGATCCTGGAACCAGCCAAATGGGCATAGAAATCCACATATAAAACGGCCAAGCAGCACGCCAAACAGAATCAAAAAACCGGTTATATAGTAGGAAAAGCTGAATTTCGACGAACCCACCACTGCCTGAAAAGAGCCGATCGGACAGGCACCTGAGGCCGCCGGACAAGAATAACAGTTCAGTCCCGGCACACAGACTGCCTTCCCATCTCCCTGATAGATTCTGCCACTTAAGAAATTCGGCAGATGTACATTGGTCAACAGAGCAGCTCCGGCCTGGATCCAGCTGCGGAAACGGCTGATGCCCTGTGATTTTGTCGTTTTCTTTTTATCCAATCCCAACACACTCCAAGCATAATCTGATTGCCTTACTTAACACGGTGGCTGCTTCTCCCCGCATGGCTCCAAAGCACAGCATGACCACTGCTGCTGCCAGCAGACTGCCCTGAAGCAGCGCTTTTTTTAAGCTGAACAACATAAACCTCTCCTCTCTGGCTTATCAATGAAATAAACCCGTTACTTTTATTCTACAATTTTAATTTCAATCTTTCCCTCTCCTGTTGGATATTCGCCATAATTATACTGGGTTTTGTATGGCAGGTTGTAATAATTATCATACCAGAAAAGCATATAAGAAACCCCATCAAAATATGGCTGCTGTCCGCTGTACTGGCTATCTTTGACCCGATACAGATCCACCGCTTTTACTTCAACCCCCGCCGCTATCTGGTCAGCTGCTTCCAGCAGTTTGCTGTGATTGATTGTTAAAATTTTAGCATTTTCACAATAGCCCTGATAGATCATCTTCGCATTTTCTACCGCATTCAGACTGAACAGCACCAGGGCGCTAAAAACCAGAAGACGTTCCATTTTCCCTGCGACCTGGACGTACAGATACCCACAGACCATGGTTAACAGAAACAAAAACGGAATATAAATTCTCATAGGTGCTTCCGGCATCAGGAACATGATCCCGACAGCACTATACATGGATACAAGAACAAATGCCATCCGGTGATCGCGGATCATAAAATACCAGAATCCGTATACAAAAAACAGCAGATACACGCCACCCCACAAAATGCCAAACGGGGTATCCGAAATCCTTCCCTGGGTTCTCATCCAATAGCCTGCACAGGCAAGAGCCACATATCCAATACCGGCCAAAGCACACTTTTTCTTCGTCTTCTGAAATAAAAGTACACACAGGAGCACCAACGTAAACAGAATCAGAAGCTGGATGGTTACATCAAGGGAAAACATCTGGAAAATGGTTCGTTTGATGTAGTCAATGGTCCGCTCCACAAATCCCCTGGTATAGTCATTCGACCCGGTCATCCGTGATCTGGAAGCTGGGGAACCAACCAGGATCAGGGTACTGAATACTGCATCTGCCAATAACAGACCATCTGCCTGATTGAACTTATGCTCTTTCCAATAATCATAGATCAGATTGCATACAATCCAGGATCCAGTCATGACCACGGCCTGTTCGCTGGAAATACAGAGTACAAAAACCAGAATGTATTTCAACACGGTATATTTTTTACTGCGATAGATCGACACCAGCAGTAAAAAATTGAATATCGGGATCACATACCCATAAGCCGCCGCAAACCAGTACAGGCCACTGTTCGCAACAGATACCGGAATCGCGCCGTAGGAAATCAGTAAAAATAAGCTGACCAGCCATTTCTCCCCTTTAAAATCTCCCGCAGTGATCAGCCTGTAACCCAGATAATAGGTCAACAGGATTCCTACCGGCATGACCAGCCGCATAAAGCTCAGACCACCTAAATTTGCTGACAAAATCAGCAGAAAATTCGTATACAATCTACCACTGACCTGAAAATAGGAATGATACATATAGCGAAAAATAAAAAGCAGCCTGTTCCCAAATACCCAATCTGCCGGCGCCCAGCCATAGGACATGGACATATATCCATAATCATCATAATACAGAAAAACCTTGCGGTACTGTAATATTAAAAAGCAAAAAAATGCCGCCCAGATCCCTATATTTATGATATTTTTTATCTTAATGATGGTTTGTCCATTTCTCATGTTATTCATATGTTCTTCCTACCATGTATTGCCTTCTAGCCTATGTGTTCTTACGGTCAGCGCAGCATGTGCGCAGACCTGCTGAATAGTTACCATTGATCTTTTGTAACAGTTTCGTTCCTTTTCTTCTAAGAATAAGGCAATTCTAACACAATTTACAATGTTTGTATAGCCGTAAACACTCATACATACGTTTAATGCCCCAGCATTTTCTCAATAAAAATCCCATACCCTTTCGCCGAATCCTGAACGAAAACATGGGTAACCGCGCCAATTAGCTTTCCGTTCTGGATGATGGGGCTGCCGCTCATGCCCTGGACAATCCCACCGGTTAAAGATAATAATTCCGGATCGGTGACTTGTAACACCAGGCTTTTGTTGTCCTGAATATTGGATTCGTCTACTTTCATGATCTCGATCTCATAGTCTTTGATCTCACCGGAAACACCGCTTCGGATATAGGCTTTTCCTTTCTTGACTTCCTGGTGAAAGCCAATCTCGATGGGCTCGGAAGTAATCTGACTTTTTAAACGCTGATTGACCTGTCCAAAAATCCCCTGGTCAGTATTGGCGGTAATCTCACCCATCATAGTACCCGGACCATAGTAGATCACACCGGACATGACACCAGGATTGCCGGTACTGCCTTTTTCGATCCCTACGATCCTTGTATCATAGAGGTTCCCATCGGAGATTTCCACCAGTTCTCCCGTATCAGAATCACTGATGCCATGACCCAAAGCACCAAAACGGCCATTAAGGTCCAGATAAGTCATGGTACCGATCCCCTGGGTATCACTCCGGACCCAGATACCCAGCTTTCCTGTTCCATCCTCTGTTATCACCGGATCCATGGCCACCTCCATATGTTCTTCTCCCCGGCGGACGGTTAGTCTTGCCTCACTTCCATCCAGTTCCGATACTGCCGTGGCAAGCTGCTCCTTAGTCTCCAGCTTTTTCCCATTGATTGCTTCAATGTAATCGCCGCTTTTCAAGATTCCCGCCGCCGGTTCCAGGGTCTCCCCGTTTTCCCCGGTCACTTTTCCCGTTCCTATCACCATAATGCCATCTGCCTTCAGATAGATTCCCACCGGAGTACCACAGGGAATTGCATACTGGGTCTCTACCACATCTACCTGGATTTCTTTCAGGCGGATCATACCGAACAGATCCACGCCAAGCTGGTAATTGCCCTGACTTTTTCCCTTTAGCTGAAAGGGCTCATTGCGGATAATAGTGATCTGATCCTCTGGGATGGCCGGATTGCCGCCCAGGATTACCTCTTCGCTCTCACTCTGCAGCGTCACCTGAAATGGAAGATCCAGACTCATGGTCTCTTCCCGGTTTTCCACGATACTGACCTTATCCGGGATCTGCCGCATGGTATAACCATAAAATCCCGCAATCCCTGCACCCAGAAGCACGGTTCCGGTAAAAAGCAGACGGATCTTCCTATAAAACTTCCCTCTCCTGCGTTCTCTATGTTCCTGATCCATTCCACAATTTCTATCAATTCCACCCACTCCCGCAATCTGTCTTTTTCCCATGCCACGCCTCCTGTGTGTTCGTCAACTGTTACCTGCATGTTTCTACGGTCAACGCTGATCCATACGCAAACCGGATGAATCGTCCGCATCCAGCATAAGCTCAATGTCAATCTGCGAAACATTTTCTATCATCTTTACATAGGTAGTATGTGTCATGGTTTCTGAAAACAGACTGTTATTTTTTAGATGTCAATAGTTGTTAATGGATTTTTATTGTGATAAACTTAGAGCAATGGAACAATCATTGTCTATTCAATAGGTCTGCACACATGCTGCGCTGACCTGCTGAATAGTTTCCAATCATTTTGACTTTTTAAATGGGGATGTGCATATGAAAAACTTTGGAAACAAAAATTTCTGGATTCTGCTTCTTTTACTGCTTTCCGGCATTGTGCTGGGCGGCTTTATCGGTAGTCTGGCCTCTTCCGTCCCGTTCCTGTCCTGGCTGAATTTTGGACAGTCCTTCGGGTTAAATGATCCGCTGGTTCTGGATCTGGGCGTTCTGATCATCACCTTCGGACTGTCCATCAAAATCACTCTAGCCAGCCTGATCGGCGTGGTTCTGGCGTTAATTGTTTACCGTTTTATATAGCTTGCTCTGGTCAGCCAGAATTTTCATCTCACGGGCGTTGTCATAGACAGCGTCCGTTATTTTTGCGCCGCCAAGGAGTCGGGCCAGTTCTTTCACCATCTCATCCCCACACAACGGATGAATGGTGGTTGTGGTACTGCCGGCTGCCGCGGACTTGGCAATCTCAAAATGCGTATCTGCCATAGCTGCGATCTGTGGTAAATGAGTAATGCAGATCACCTGATGGTTTCTGGCAATATAAGAAAGTTTTTCTGATACTTTCTGGGCAGTTCTGCCACTGATACCGGTGTCGATCTCATCAAAAATCAAAGTCGGAATATCATCCGTATCTGCTAACACCGCTTTAATCGCCAGCATGATTCTGGAAAGCTCACCGCCAGAAGCTACCATACCAAGTGGGCGCACCGGCATACCAGGATTGGTGGAAATCATAAATTCCGCCTCGTCAAAACCAGAGGCTGTGTACTGTTCCAGCCGTCGAAACTCCATCTCGAAAGCCACATCAATAAAATTCAGATCTTCCAGTCCCCGACGGATCTTTTCTGTCAGAATCTTCGCCGCACTTTGACGAACCTTGGAAAGTTCTGTGCAAAGCTGCTCCAATTTCTCTTCCGTCTTCTCCCGTTCTTTCTCCTTCTGAGCCTTGATCAGATCAAAATGCTCCAGATCATCCAGGCGTTTCCGCTTCTCTTCCAGCTTCTCCATGATCTCACGAACGGTACTTCCGTATTTTGCCTGAAGATTATGAATCAGATCCAGACGTTTCTCCATCTGGACAAATGCCTCCTCATCAAAGGAGAACTGGTCCATATAACCACTGATATCCCGCACCACATCACTTAAGATGGATTCCGCATCAAACAGCTGATCCCGAATTCCTGCAACCGTCTCGTCATATTCCGCCGCCTGAGTCACATCATGCAATGCCCGTCCGATCTGTTCCCCGTCGATGGCCTGGTAAGCACTGGATAAATATTCCATGATCTTCTGGGCGTGGGAAAGCCTGCGATAGGATGATGTCAGTTCTTCTTCCTCGCCTTCCTTCAGGTCTGCATTCTCCAGCTCTTCGATTTCATAGCGCAGGAAATCCGCCTCTCTCAACCGGCTCTCCTGATCCTGGTTCATCTCCTCCAACGCCTTTAAGACCTCCTGATACTGATGGTAATTCACAGAGATCTTCTCTTTTAATGGCTGGGTCTGGGATCTGGCATAGGCATCCAGTATCTGAAGATGCTTGGATTTGTACAACAATGATTGATGTTCATGCTGTCCATGGATATCGATCAATAAGCTGGTGATTTCTTTCAGACGCCCAGTTGTCACCGTCTCATCATTGATCTTGCTGAGACTTCTGGTGGGCATGATTTTCTTAGAAATGATGATCGTTCCGTCCTCCGGCAGATCCAGGTCCAGTTCTTCCAGACGCTTTCTTTTCACCGGATCATCGACAGAAAATACTAATTCCACATAGGCATAATCCGCTCCCTGACGAATCATATCCCTGGATGTTTTCCCACCCAGTGCCATATTAACAGATCCGATAATGATGGATTTTCCTGCACCGGTCTCACCGGTTAAAATATTTAAGCCCTCAGAAAAGGACACCTCTGCCTTTTCAATGAGGGCCAGATTCTTTACCTGCAAATTAAGCAGCATACTTGCTCCTCCATATTCGATGTCTGGTTTGTATCATCAACCTGCGATCAATTTCCGCAGCTTATCCATCACCAGGATCGTATCATCCACGCTTCGTACCGCGCACATGATGGTATCGTCTCCCGCGATACAGCCCACGATCTCATGGAAATGAATGGCATCCAACGCTGCGGCAACTGCCATGGCCATGCCGGACACCGTCTTGATCACCAGAATATTCTGGGCCATATCCATGGAAAGAAAACCGTCTCTCAAAATACGGATATACTTGTCACTTAAGCCTTCCTGGCTCTGGAACACCACGTACCGCTGCTTTCCGCTTTCTGCCTGGACCTTGGACAGCTTCAGCTCCCGGATATCCCTGGACACAGTAGCCTGGGTGACCTGGTATCCGGCCTTAGTCAGATACTCTGCCAGCTCTTCCTGTGTTTCGATCTCATATTTTCCAATCAATTCTACAATCTTGGCATGTCTGTCTACCTTCACGTTTTACCCCCTTTAAATTCCTGCCAGCTTACTGCGAAGGTTATCAAGGAATGAACCTGCATTCAGCTTCACCAATATGGTTTCTATCTCCGACCGCTCCACTAAGATCCGGTCGCCAACCTCCAACGTTACATAGGAATCTCCGTCAAATACCGCCGACTGGCCATCCTGCACATGCCCCATCACCTCGATCTCGATCTGATCCTCTGAGGACAGGACCACACTTCTTCCATTAAGCGAATGAGCGGAGATTGGTGTTAAAATCGTCATGCGGGCTGTGGGTTCCACGATCGGTCCTCCCGCCGACAAATTATATCCGGTAGATCCTGTAGGCGTTCCCACGATCACACCATCTGCATGGTACTGGATCAGGAATTCCCCATTGACCCGGATATTCAGCCGAAGAAGACGCAGCATCTCCCGTCTTGCCACAACAATCTCATTTAATGCCAGTTCTTTGGCGATCACCTTGCCATGTCTGACAACGGTGCCTTTTAACATCATCCGGTGTTCCAGCTGGAACTGGTCGCTGACCAGTTCCGCTAATCTGGGAGTGATTGCCTCCTGGCCGCTGATCTGGGTCAGATAACCTAAGGTTCCCATGTTAATGCCCAGCATCGGGATCTGTCTTCCCGCCAGATCCCTGGCTGCCTGTATCAGCGTTCCATCACCGCCTAAGGTGATCACACATTCCACATTCTCCGGAACCATACCAGAATCCGTATAACGGTAACCAGTGTGATCTCCATACGCCTTTTCCATCCGCTCCGGCATATGGCAGATACAGCCCCTGCTTTCCAGATACTGACTGATCTTCTCTGCCATCTCCACAGCTCCGCTTTTATATGGATTCAGAATAATATAAAAATGTTTCATAAAAGCTCCTATAAGGTGTTATGAGCCTCTTCCACGATCGTCTTTGAATCGATCTCAACACCTTTTTCGTCTGCCAGTTCTGGATGGTTCTGCAAATATAACAGATACTCAATATTACCTTCCGGTCCCTTGATCGGGGAAAACTCCAGGTTCAGGATACCAAATCCAATGCTCTTGGCAAAGGCGATCACAGACTCGATCACTTCCAGATGTGTACTCTTCTCACGGACAACACCCTTTTTGCCAACCTTTTCCCTTCCTGCCTCAAACTGCGGCTTGATCAGGCATACGATCTGCCCATCCTCTGTCAGAAGTTCCTTTACCGGACCTAACACTTTTGTCAGGGAAATGAAGGAAACATCAATGGAAGCAAACTGGATCCGGTCCGGGATATCCTCTGGCGTCACGTAGCGGATATTGGTCTTTTCCATACAGACCACCCGCTCATCATTGCGCAGCTTCCACGCTAACTGACCATGTCCAACATCAACAGAATACACCTTTACTGCACCATTCTGCAGCATACAGTCGGTAAATCCGCCAGTAGAAGCGCCCACATCCATACAGATCTTGCCATTTAATGTCACTCCAAAATGAGTCATAGCCTTCTCCAGCTTTAAGCCGCCACGGCTTACATAAGCCAGTGTATGGCCACGGACCTCTACGGATACCGTATCCTCAAACATGGTTCCGGCCTTGTCTTCCTTCTGGCCGTCCACATATACGATACCGGACATGATAATGGCCTTCGCCTTCTCTCTGGACTCTGCCAGATTCCGGTTTACTAAAAGTACATCCAGTCTTTCTTTCATTCTTTTAAGAACCCTTCCTTCCGCATTCTGCGGATAATCGAATCACTGTCGATTCCAAGCGCTTCCCGCAAAAGTGAAACATTGCCATGCTCCACATAAGCATCCGGCAGCGCGATATTTAATACCCGGACATCCGGGTAATGTTTGTGTACATAAGACGTGACCTGAAGGCCAAAGCCGCCTTGAAGGACATTCTCCTCCAGCGTCACAATACAATCATGGGTTGCAGCTAAGCGATCCACTAATTTTACATCAATCGGCTTGATAAATCGTCCATTGGCAAGTGTCAGGTCATAGCCTTCTTCTTTTAATTTATCCCGGATATGTTCCGCTGTGCTGACCATACTTCCAACTGCCAGCAGGGCGATGCCTTCCCCTTCTGAAATCAGTTCTCCCCTGCAAAATTCCACCGGAGCCTGATACTCTTCCAGTCCCTGGTAACCTTCGCCTCGCGGATAACGGATGGCAATCGGTCCCGGATACTGGAATGCAAACTCCAGTTCTTTTTCTAATTCCCACCGGTTTTTCGGCGCCAGAACCGCCATGTTCGGAATACAAGTCAGATATGACAGATCAAAAATACCCTGATGGGTCTCTCCATCACTTCCAACTAATCCGGCCCTGTCCACCGCAAATACCACCGGAAGGTTCTGGATACACACATCATGAAGGATCTGGTCAAAGCCTCTCTGTAAGAAAGAAGAATAAACCGCAACTACCGGTCTCATCCCAGCCGCTGCCATCCCTGCTGCACTGGTAACTGCATGCTGCTCCGCAATCCCCACATCAAAGAACCGGTCCGGGAATTCATTCTTAAACCGGGTCAGACCCGTACCATCCGGCATAGCTGCTGTGATCGCTACGATCCTCTTATCTCTGCCCGCCAGCTCCACTAATTTCTTAGAAAAAACATCTGTGTAGCTTGGCGCTGTTTTCGCTTTTTTCGGCTTTCCTGTGGAGATGTCAAACGGATTCACCCCATGGAATGCCGAAGGATTCTTCTCTGCAGGTGCATAGCCCTTTCCCTTCTTGGTCAGCACATGGACCAGGACTGCATGATCCAGTCTTTTTGCCTCATTTAACACGCGTGAAAGCTGTTTTACATCGTGTCCATCCACCGGACCTAAGTAAGTGATCCCCATATCTTCAAACAGCATACCCGGGATCAGCAGCTGCTTTAAGCCCTGCTTTATCATACTGATCCGGCGGATCATCCGCGGTCCGGCCACCGGAACCTTCTCCAGAAGATCCGTGATCTGACGTTTCAGATCATTATACCCGGCTCCGGTGCGTATCCCGCTTAAATACTTGGACATGCCGCCTACATTTTCAGAAATGGACATGTTGTTATCGTTTAATATGATAATGAAGTTCTTATTGATCCTGGCTGCATTATTCAACGCTTCATAGGCCATACCGCCAGTCAGGGCTCCGTCGCCAATAATGGAAATCACATGGTAATCCTCACCCCGCAGATCCCGTCCAAGGGCCATACCAAGCCCTGCAGAAATGGAGGTGGAGCTATGTCCGGTATTAAAGCTGTCACAGGGACTTTCTGCCCTTTTCGGAAAACCGCTGATTCCGCCAAATTGTCTTAAATCATCAAAATCTTTTCTTCCGCTGAGAATCTTGTGGGTATATGCCTGATGTCCCACATCCCAGATGACCTTGTCTTCCGGCAGATCAAACGTCCGGTAAATAGCCATAGTCAGCTCTACCACTCCCAGATTAGACGCCAGATGACCTCCGGTAGCGCTGATCTTTTCGATCAGAAACTGCCGGATCTCCTGACCAAGCACATCCAGTTCTTCCCAGCTAAGGGCCTTGATATCCTTTGGCCCATTTATCTTTTCTAACATATTGACCTCTTATTGTATCTGTTTAGCAGGTCTGTGCACTTGCTGAACAGTTCTCTCCTATTTTTGTCTGGTCACCAGCTTTAAGATCAGCTGATGCAGAAATTCATGATCACCCGGAAGCCGCTCCAGATCTTTCACAGCCTCGTCTGACAGGCGCTCTACGTCCTCTCTGGCTTTCTCCATACCGTAAAGAGACACATAAGTTGTTTTATGATTTTTTTCATCACTGAGCACCGGCTTCCCAAGCAGTGCCTGGTCTCCTACCAGATCCAGAATATCGTCCTGGATCTGGAATGCCTTGCCAACACAGGCTGCCATATGCTCCACTGTCTGTAACTGCGTCTCATCCGCACCGCCAAGCAAGGCTCCGATCATCATAGGAGCTTCTAATAAAGCCCCGGTCTTTAGGCGGTAGATAAACTCCAGCTGATCTGCGTTCAGAGAACCGCCAGTCAGTTCCACATCTGCAGACTGACCTCCGATCATGCCAAAAATACCGGATTTAGAGGCTAACAGGCGGATACACCGTCCTACAGTCTTTGCATCCTCTGTCAGATCAAAGGCCTTCGATGCCGTCTCAAAGGCATAACCATACAGGGCATCGCCTGCCAGTACTGCCATGTCCTCTCCATACTCTGCCCAGGTGGTCGGAAGTCCCCGGCGCAGACGGTCATTATCCATACAGGGCAGATCATCGTGGACCAGGGAAAAGGTATGGATCATCTCGATCGCCGCCATAAAAGGCTCCTCTTCTCTTCCCTGACCGCCAAACATCCGGTATACTTCCCGTAAAAATAATGGACGCAGACGCTTACCGCCTGCCCGCATGCTGTAATTCATCGCTTCCAGAACTGTCCTCTGATGTCCTTCTTCCTCCGGCAGATACCGCTCCACTGTCTTCCAGACTTCTTCTGTGTATTGTTTTAAAACCTCGTTAAAATTCTCCATCCCGGCTTTCCTCCGCCAATACCTGTATCTTTTTTTCTACCCGGTCAATCTGGTCGCTGCAGCTTTTTACCATCTTCATGCCTAACTCATAGTTGGCAAATGTTTCCTCCAACGAACTGTCCCGGTCTTCCATTTTCTCTATGATCATCTCAAGGGCCTCTAAGGTCTCCTCGATAGACATTTCCTGATTTGTTTTAATTTCCGCCATACGTTTCCTCCTCCAGTTCCCCGCTGTCCGGTTCCAGACCTTCGATCTTCAAAATCCTGGTTTCCACCCGGCCATCTGCCAGACGGATCTGTAAGGATTCTTCTTTCTGGAGTTTCTTTACGGAAGCCACCGGCCTTCCGTCTTTATCTGTGACAAACCCGAAACCTCGGCTTAACTGCTCCAATGGAGACAGACTATGAAGCCGTCCTGCCAGCAGCGCCAGCCGGTGTTTCCGGTCAGTTAATCTCTCTTCTATCCTTCGCTCCATTTGATCCTGGATCTGAACCAGCCGCTGGCGGTGGTCATTCAAGATCCGTTCCGGATGATGCAGCTTTAATTTCATCTGATACTGCTCCACCTGGGCTTTCTTCCGCTCCAGATTTCGCTCCACCCCCCGGTTCAATGCTTCTCTGAGCACTTCCAGCCGGTTTTCAAACTGTCTGTAATCAAATACCGCCAGTTCCGCAGCCGCCGAAGGGGTCGGTGCTCTCAGATCCGCCACGTAATCGGCAATGGTAACATCTGTCTCATGGCCTACTGCAGAGATCACCGGAGTTTCACACTCAAAGATCGCCCTGGCAACGACCTCCTCATTAAAGGCCCACAGATCTTCCATGGATCCGCCGCCTCTTCCCACGATCAGTACATCCAGTCCCATAGAATCCAGGGTACGGATTCCATTGACAATGCTGAACCTGGCATCCTGTCCCTGTACCAGGGCCGGATAAAGGATCAACTGGACATAAGGATTCCGTCTTGCCGTAATGTTTATGATATCATGGATCGCCGCTCCGGTACTGGCCGTGACGATTCCTATGGTTTTTGCATATTTGGGGATCGGTTTTTTATACTCTGCGGCAAACATACCCATCTCTTCCAGCTCGTCCCGCAGCTTCTGGAAACGTTCAAATAAGTCTCCTACACCATCCCGCCTGATTTCCCTGGCATACAGCTGGTATCTGCCGTCCCTCTCGTAGATATCGATGGAACCATTCACCACCACCTGCTGCCCTTCCTGTAATTGAAAAGTGAGACCTTTCCTTTGACCGGCAAACATCACCGCGGATAAGGTCCCTGATTTGTCTTTTAGTGTAAAATATATGTGTCCGGAAGTGTGGTACTTGCAGTTTGATACCTCTCCCCTGACACTGATACGGTTCAGGAGGAAATCCTGAACAAACAGGTTCTTAATATAAGAATTCACCTGTGCAACGGAATAAATACTTCCAGCCATAATCATACTCCAAGCAGATCACCGCACCAGATGCATGGATCTGCTGAATGTTTTTTTATGCTACCAGTTTCGCCAGTACGCCGTTGATAAATGCCGGTGACTCGTCTCTGCCGAACTTTTTCGCCAGTTCCACTGCCTCATTGATCGCGACCTTCTCCGGGATCTCCTCGTCATACTGCATCTCATAAACAGCAAGACGCAGAATCGTCAGCTCCACTTTACCCATACGTCTGGTCTTCCAGCCTTCTGCTACCTGGTTGATCTTCTCATCGATCTCCGGCAGTTTTTCTAAAATTTTCTTTACTTTTTCTGTTACCACTGCCTGTTCTGCCTCGGAGAGATTGGAATCGTGGAGGATCGTTGTTCCTTCCGGTGTTACATCATCTTCCACTGGCGCTCCAAAATAGCGCTCAATCTGCTCGTCCATCTCCTCCACCGGATAAAAATCAGCGCGGAATAACACCTTAAAACTATGCTCGCGCAGCTCTCTTCTGGTCATATCTTCGTATCCTCCTAAATCGATTCTTCTGTTTGCTTCTCTCGTAACTGTTCCATACCTTCACAGTTACCTTCGCTTTTATTTCGTTTTTATTTTTCTTTTATCAGCGTCTTATTTACCCGCAGAAGCTGCCTCTAACAGCTCCTGCTGATGCAGGAAAACGCCAAAAACACAGCCGCATAAAGCGGCTGCGTCTGAAGTCAGTTTTACTGTTCTTCTGCTTCCATGTTCACGCTGGCGATCTTGATATTCACATCCAGCACATGGAGACCAGTCATGTTCTCGATAGCGGTTTTCACACGATCCTGAACCTTCTCGGAAACATCTGGAATGTTATAACCATACTTCATATTGAGGGATAAGTCAACAGACACATGCTCTTCTGTCACATCAACCTTTACTCCCTTGGAGAGATTCTTCATGCCGAGCTTGCCAACTAACTCATTGGTAATGTTGCCTGCCATAGAATCTACGCCCTCAACCTCGGTTGCAGCCAGACCTGCGATGATCGCTACCACCTCGTCTGCAATCTGTACTTCGCCAATTTTATCTTTTTCATATACTTTATGAGTATTTCTGCCTTCCGTCTCTGCCACTTTCGCTACCTCCTCATGTTTCTATAGTAGAATTATTATAGCAAAAATCCATGGGTTTGGAAAGGGCTTTAATCAGAAAGATTTAACAGAGTAATAATTATGCTTTCTGCACCCACCTCTGCTTTTCTTTTTACGATATCCTCGATCTGCGCCCGCTGGGCATCGGTGATGGATGGCGCATTGACCACCACGTCCACTTTGCCGGAAGAAATGCTGACGACCGGATCAGCAAATCCTTTGGCCATAAGAAGGGTTTCCGCTGCGTTTTCTTTTTCTGCCACCTCCGTTAAAGCGATCATGTCCTGGATCGCCTGCTGCTTGGCAGTCTCCTCAATATTCTGGTTATTGATGATATTTAACAACGTTTCCTTGTTTTTTGCCCGGATCTGTTCTCTGCTTAACTGGACGCTGGCTATGTAGTCGGACACGCTCATGCCGCTGGTCAGAATCGCTTCGCCCGGATTTTCCAGTCCTGTCTGTTCTGTCTGGTCATTCTGACTGGTATTCTGTCCACGGTTCTGGTTTCCATCCTGCCCTGCAGAATCAGTCACCGCAGTCAGTTCTGCGGCGGAAACCGACTCTGTCAACCCATCGCCCTGATCCCCGTCTAAGCTGGCGATCTCCTGATAATCTTCGGCTCCATTCAGGACTGTCTGATTTTCCTTCAAAATGTCCTCGTCAGAAATCTCCAACGCTCCTGCTTCATAGGAAGTATTTCCCGCCGTGTATGCGCCCTGATCCCCATCTGACTGGCTCCCCATATAATTTAAGTATCCCGCCACTGCGATCATCACCGCCAGCGTTGTGACAATGATCTGGTTTCTCCTGAACAGTTTTTTCATATTCACATTCTGCAGATCCACTTTTCGCTTCATCCACACTGCTCCTTTCTATTTACCTGTTTTAGTCTATGAACCATTCACCATCTTTAACACTTTGATTTTATGAGAAGGCACATCAAATAATGCCTCTACCGCTTCCGTGATCTCTGCCTGCACCTTTGGATTTCCTCCACCCTGGGCACTGACCACTACGCCGGCGATCCTGGGACGGATCTCTTTTTCTAAAATCGGCGCTCCCTGGCCGGAAGAACCGGATAAAATGGTATCCTCCGACTGTTCACTGCTCTCGATCTTCCGTGTTCCACCTCCCTGATCCGTCTCCTGGGTACTGGAAATAGAAGTAGTGATATCCGTCCTCCAGATCTTTTCTTCGGATTCCTTTAAAACGATCATCACTTCTGCCTGTCCCACGCCATCTACCTGACTGAGAAGCTGTTTTAAGCGGGTTTCCAACTGAGTCTCATAGGAATCACCCATATCCGTACTTTCACTCTGGCTGTTCTGTCCAGGACTGGATCCATCCTGCCCGTTTTCCGATGTTTTTCTGCCGGACGGCCACGCCAGGATCAGACAGATCAGACCCACTGCCAGCATCACCAGCCACCGGCCGCTCCTTGTATGGATGTCCGGTTTAAGATTGAATTTCAACAGCGCCGCTTTCCAGTCCATAATACTGCTCCACCTTTCTTTGAAATTCCAGAATCCTGTTATTATTTTCTCCAGATGTTTCCTCTGAATGATTTTGGGCACCTGTTTCCGGTTCCTGTCCGATCTGCACAGACTGCACCTCTATGTTCTGGACTGGCTGAACCTCCTTCACCTCATCATTTTTCCAAAGCCCTTCCTGTTTTCCAGTCGCTTCCACGCTCTGCAGCTTTACTTTCACCGATACCACCTTCCCATAATCGGTGCTCTCCGGATCTCCGTTGATCTTCACCTGTGCGCTTTCCGCCTGAAGTCCCTGTTCTCCCGCCATGGCTGTCACATGACCAGCCACATCATTTTCATAAATCTTCAGGATCTGCTCCTGCCGTTCCTTTTCAATTCCCAGGACCCTGGTGTTTAACTCCTCATGATCCATCTGAAAGGCAAATGCCTCAAACGCCCGGTCGATCTGCTTCTCCAGGCCAAGCCCACCTGTGACAGGCTGTAAGACCAGAAGGATCAGCATCAGACCGGAAAATAACCTTAGATAAGGCTCATACTTTTTCGATGGCAGTATCCCGCGGATCACCGTGATCAGGATCAGGAAGCTTAAAATACTGCCCGCCCACTCCGACACTGCTCCCATATGTTCCTCCTTTCCATTCATTCGATCGTCGTAACTATTCAGTACCTTCATAGTTACGAGCAAAAATCCATTCCAGATCAGCTTCGCTGATGGGATTTTTGCTTTCTAGCCTATGTGTTCTTACGGTCAGCGCAGCATGTGCGCAGACCTACTGAATAGTTACCGATCGTCTATACATAATAGGAGACATTAGTTCCCGCGCACACCAGAGAAACCGTGATCAGAAATAATAACGCCGCCGTCAGCACAATCTGTAATAGCAGCTGATGCCCCCTGGCTGCAGCACTGATGCAGGAAATGATCCGTTTATCGCAGATCGGCTCCAGGATTGCGGCAGCGCACTGGTAAAACAGCATCAGCACCAGAAGCTTTAACATGGGAACCGCCAGGATCAGGAACACTACCACAGCTCCCGCCATGCCAACAGCATTTTTTAACAGGACACCGGACCCTAAGATCATCTGTGCTGCTGCAGCGGCTCCCTGGCCAATTCCGGGGATCATGCCGACCAGCTTCTGGGCAGCTCCATTTTTCAGGGAATCCGCATAGGGAAGAAGAAGTCCCTGCACCACATGAAAGCCGACCACCACACCTAACAGGACTTTCATGCCCCAGCGGATCACCTGGTCTAACAGGTCGTTCAGACGCGACAAGGTCTCTTCCTTTACCATGTTTCCAGTCATTTTCATCAGAAGCTCCAGACGGATCAGGGGGATCATCACCGTGATCAGAAGCCATTGGCTCACCCCTGCCAGTCCCATGGTAAATTCATACATGGCTGCCGCAGAGATGCTTCCACCTGCCAGTGCTACCGCAAGAAAATAAGCCGGCATCATGGCTTTCATAAACTGCATGATGGCTCCCGCTGCTTCCGCTGCTACCTGGATGCTCTGGGTCAGCCCGGTCATCAAAAGCGTAAACAGAAGCAGATATGCGGCAAAAAAGCCCGTTTCTGACACCTGACTTTCCTGAAACAACCCGGAAAAGCTGGTAAATACCGCCGCAAAGATTCCCAGAGCCAGGATCTGACCCAGGATTCTTCCACCAGAACCGATTTCCTGAAAAAGAGCAGACTGGAGACCTGAAAGCAGCTGACTACACAGCCCCGTCAGATCTCCTGCCATCAGCCGCTCCACCAGGTTCTGGAAGGAAACAGACTCCCCAAGCCCCTGGCCGCGGATAAACTGTTCAATCTCTGTCAGATCAATGGAAAGCCCATTTTCCAGCATGCTTCTTCCTCCTGCTTCACCCGATCTCTGCTGCTTACTTTTTTGCCGTATGCCTTGAATCTCTTTCACGCCAGAAATTGCTGCACCGTATCCAATAACGCTAAAAGAATCGGCATACTGACTGCCAGCACCGACAATTTCCCAAAAATCTCAATCTGGCTTCCTAAGGAACCATAACCTGCATCCTTACAGATTCCGGATGAAAATTCCGCAATATAGGTAATTCCGATCATTTTTAACAGGACCTCCAGATACATCCGGTTCAGCCGGATATAGCTCTGAACCTGGCGAATGGTCTCGATCACGGTCTTTAATTTTGTGATGCCATAAAAAAAGATCACCAGACCCACTGCCGCCACCAGATAGATCCCGTATTCTCCCTTTAAACCCTTTAGTTCCACTGCCAGAAGGGCGCCGGCAATCCCCAGAATCCCGATAGTCAGAACCGACATGACATTCTCCTCCGCTATAAGGTGAAAAGATTCTTAATTGTGTCAAACAATTCATATATGTACGGGATCATCCACAACAACACCAGGATCAGTCCCGCCAGACTGGTTAAAAATGCCTGTTCCTCCCGCCCGCTGTGTTTTAACACCTGACAGAGCACGGAGACTAAGATTCCCACCGCCGCGATCCGGAAAATCACATTTACTCCCATGGTCATTCCCCCTTTAAAATAACAGCACCGTTAAAAACAGACCTCCCATGATCCCAAGACTGATGGATAATTTCTGCTGCTCCCGCTCCTGTTCCCGGTAAAACCGGACAGACAGCTCCAGCTGTTCTAAGTAAAGCTCCATATTTTTCTCCTGCATCTCCAGATCCATAAACCCAAGGTGACGGCCAAATTCCTTCCACTCCCGGCATTCTTCCGTGGTCAGAAGAAGCTCTTTCCAGTGCCGTTCCACAGACATCTGCCAGATTTCATAGAACGAACGTCCATCCTGGCATCTTAACTGCTCTGCTGTTTCTTCAAAAATCTGCGCTACCGGTCCGTCTGATTTTTTTCCCACCTGTTCCAATGCCTCCTCTAATGTACCTCTGGCATATAGGATCTGGCTGCGCAAAAGTAAGGTCATTTTCCGCAGCTCCTCCAGATTTTTCCGGTGACTCCTCCACTTGTCTGCCCTGACAAAACCAAGACCGCCTCCGGAAAGCACCACCAGAATTCCTCCCATGATCTTTAACCATATCATAGACGCCTCCCTTGTCCATCCAGGACCACCGCCACATGACCCGGCGTCCCGTTCCGCTCCAGGATCACATAACGGCCAAACCACGCTTCCTCCACCATCCTGCCCAAAACCGGCTTTCTGCGGATCTCCTCCAGTGAATTTCCATGGACCGTAGCAAGAAGTTTACAGCCACAATTCATCACATACTCCATCGCCTCTAAGTCCTCACGGCTTCCGATCTCGTCCACCGCCACCACCTTAGGCGACATTGTTCGGATCAGCATCATCATTCCCAGATGCTTGGGGCAATCGTCCAGTACATCACTCCGTATCCCAAGATCATTTTGCGGGATTCCATGATAGCAGGCGCCAATCTCTGACCGCTCATCCACCACGCCCACTGTCATTCCCGGATGGAATGCGTTTCCATTGGAGATCTGGCGGATCAGATCACGCAGCAGAGTGGTTTTTCCACATCTGGGTGGTGAGATTAATAGTGTGTGAAAAATTTCACGATTAATTTCACACCTATCTGCTTCATATATATATGGAAGAATTCCATCCGCACACCCCCGTATCTCATGGGCAATCCGGACATTTAAAAAGGATAGATATTTCATGGTTTTGACTGCCCCATGCTCCAGGACCACCTTCCCCGCCACACCGATCCGGTGGCCGCCCTGAATGGTAAAAAACCCCTGGCGCAGCTCCTCCTCATAAGCATAGAGGGAATGACTGCTGAAAGCTTCTACCGCTTCTCTCAGAAGACTCTCCGGTACCTTCCAGGACTGGCTCTGATCCATGGACAATTGTCCCTGGTCCGTCACAAAGTAATCCTTTCCATTCCATACCACCATCAGAGGCTGATCTGCCCGCAGGCGTACCTCCTCTAAATGACTGATTTTCAGGGGCTCCAGCAGTTTTCTCAGCTTTGCCGGGAAACTCCGGATCACCATTTCTGCTCCCATATCTTGTCCCTCCGCAGCCCTCTTTTTTACCTTCTCCCGGTTCCGGACCAGATCTGATACCGTGTCCCAGGCTTTCTTTATTCTCAATATATGATGGAAAAATTCATCCTATGAGCTGAAAATCCCGTTACGATACACCATTTCTTTATTTTGTGCCTTTTTCAACTGACAAATCTTCTGTTAGTCTGTATACTATAAATACCAGAATCAAAATACGATCAACCTCAAACAGCAAAGGAGACCGCATATGTACAAATTTGACACAATAAAGCACTGCAGTTCACCCACTGCACGAACTATCAATCATACAATTGTCCGGGAGCTGACCGGCTCCAGGATCAAAAAGGGGGGCTGCCTGTGATCCAGCTTTTGCTTCTCGGTTCCTGTGTGATCCTGGCCTGTATCTTATGTAACCGGCTCTCCAGCAGGATTGGTATCCCTATGCTTCTGGCCTTTATCCTTCTCGGCATGGTTTTTGGCTCCGAAGGACTTGTGCGGATCGATTTCGCGGATTTTGGATTTGCAGAAACGATCTGCTCCATCGCCCTGATCTTCATCATGTTTTACGGTGGCTTCGGCACCCGCTGGAAAACGGCAAAGCCTGCTGCTTTAAAGGCTCTGGTGATGTCTGCCTTCGGTACTATTTTCACGGCGCTGTTTACCGGTCTGTTCTGCCACTATGTCCTGCATTTTGGCCTGCTGGAGGGCTTACTGACCGGAGCAGTACTAGGTTCCACGGACGCTGCCAGTGTTTTTTCCGTCCTCCGCTCGAAAAATCTTTCCTTAAAGGACAGCACAGACTCTCTCTTAGAGGTGGAGAGCGGTTCCAATGACCCGGCGGCCTATATGCTGACCATTATCCTGCTAACCGCCATGAAACAGGGTGTTTCCAGCCGTCTCCCTCTTCAGATCCTGACCACTGCGGCCACCCAGATCCTCTTTGGCCTTGCCATTGGTGCAGTGCTGGCTTTCGTTGTCCGCTGGGTTCTCCTCCATGTGGATTTTGAGACCAGCGGTTTTGACACGGCATTTGTGCTGGCATCTGCGGTACTTGCCTATGCCCTGCCTTCGGTCATTGGGGGAAATGGATACTTAAGTGCCTATCTCATGGGAATCCTGTTAGGCAACAGTCCACTGCCTAATAAGAAAACCCTGGTCAATTTCTTTGACGGCCTTACCAGCCTGATGCAGATGCTGATCTTCTTTATCCTGGGACTGCTCTCCTTCCCTTCCAGGATCGCCGCCGTGTGGCTTCCGGCTGCTGCCATCGCCGCATTCCTGACCCTGATCGCAAGACCGCTCGTGACCGCGATTTTGCTGACCCCATTGAGATCTTCCCTGCGCCAGCAGATCCTGGTTTCCTGGGCGGGGCTGCGGGGCGCTGCATCCATTGTATTCGCCATTATGGCCATTCAGAGTGGCATTACACTGGAACATGATCTGTTCCATATTGTGTTCTGTGTTGTATTATTTTCCATTGCCATCCAGGGAACGCTGCTTCCCTGGTTTGCAAGACGGACAGAAATGCTGGACACCAGCGGTAACATTCTGACCACATTTTCCGATTATAGCGAAGAAACTGATGTTCGTTTTATCGATATCCCGGTCACAGAACACCACCCATGGAACGGCATGAAGGTCCGGGATCTGCAGCTCCCACCAGGCACCCTTTTAGTATTTTTGAGTCATCCGGGCGAAAAAAATACGGTTCCTCATGGAGAAACCGTACTGCGCTCTGGCGATGTCCTGGTCCTGGGCGCAACCGCCTATACCGGACAAGAAGATATTCACTTGAGTAAACTGACTCTGGATGCCTCCCACCCCTGGTGCAGCCGCCAGATTAAGGATCTGAAGCTGTCACCCGGCAACCTGATCATCCTGATCCGCCGCAGTGGACAGACTATCATTCCAAGAGGCGATACCATTTTAGAACCAGGCGATGAGCTGGTAAAAACGAGTTAAAGCACAGCAGGCGGTTGATCAACTTTCAACCGCCTGCTTCTCTGTTCAGCTGCCTTTACTTGTGATAAGGCTGATGGTTCATGATCCGGTAACTCCGATAGATCTGCTCTAACAACACCACCCGCATCAGCTGATGGGGAAATGTCATCCTGGAAAAGCTAAGAGCGTAATCTGCCCGCTTCATCACCTGGGCAGACAGTCCCAAAGAACCTCCGATGACAAATACGATCTGGCTGATGCCGCTGACTCCTAATTTTTCAATTCTTTCTGCCAGTTCTTCAGAATCCAGCATCTTTCCCTCAATCGCCAAAGCGATCACATATGCATCATCCCGGATCAGCGAAAGGATTCTCTGTCCTTCCTTTTCCTTGATCTGTAACTCCACCGCTTCGCTGGCGCCTTCCGGTGTCTTCTCATCGGCCACCTGAAGAATCTCTAATTTACAATACCGGCTAAGCCGCTTGGAATACTCCTTGATGGCATCTTCAAAAAATTTTTCCTTGATCTTTCCCACTGTAACTAACGTAATCTTCATGCTTCCAGCTCCAGGATCATGTCATACCACACAGCTCCGCCGTGAACGGATTCCGATACGCCAAGATTCCGATATCCAAAGGTCTCATAGAATCCGATCAGCCGGTCCTTACAGGTAAGGATCAGTCCTTGTTTCCCACGTTTTTTCGTTTCTTCGATCATATGGCGCATCAATCTGGAGGCCAGACCATGATGCTGATACTCCGGAATCACATCCAGTCCAAAGATACTCTGATAATTTCCAGTTCCATTATGAAACGAAACATCCTCAAACATCTCATCCCGGATGGTGGTCTCATTCACCACCGCCCCATTAATAAAACCAACGATCCTTCCTTCCTCTTCTGCCACAAAAAAGCTGTCCGGAAAAGCCTTGATCCGCGCTTCAAAGGATGCCCGGTCTGCTGCTTCCGCCTTTGGGAAGCAGACCGCCTCTACTTCCGTCACTGCGTCTAAATCCTCAGGACGTACCTGACGGATGATGATTGCCTGCATAGAATTCATCTTTTGTACCCTTTCGTAACTATTCAGTACCTTCATAGTTACGAGCAAAAATCCATTCCAGATCAGCTTCGCTGATGGGATTTTTGCTTTCTAGCCTATGTGTTCTTACGGTCAGCGCAGCATGTGCGCAGACCTACTGAATAGTTACACCCTTTCTTGCAATGCTTCAACAGGTCTGCATACTTCCTGCGCTGACCTGCTGAAAACATCGTTACCTTTTTTCTTATTCCAGGTGCTGCCTATTTTGCAGCAAAATAATAGCCGACCCCCCACTTGGTATGCACAAACTGCGGTGCACTTGGACTTGGTTCGATCTTCTCCCGCAGCCTCCGGACATGCACATCAACCGTCCGTACATCGCCGGAATCCATAGCTTTATTGCCCCACACATAGGCAAGAAGCGCCTCACGGCTGTACACTTTGTTTGGATTGCAAACCAGCAGCTCCAGCAGATCGAATTCCTTAGCAGTCAGATTGATCTCCTTCTCATTAACGAAAACCCGTCTGCCATCCCGGTCTAATTTCAGGCTTCCTGCCACGATCACCTGTTTTTTCGGTTCCTCCGACTTGCGGTTTCTCATGGAATTTCTTCTCAAAATGGCCTTGATCCGGGCTTTTACCTCCAGAATGTTAAATGGCTTGGTGATGTAATCATCGGCTCCGTATTCCAGACCTAAGATTTTATCCATGTCATTGCCCTTAGCAGTCAGCATGATCACCGGAACCTCCGAAAATTCTCTTACTGTCTGAAGGACTTCAAATCCGTCTGCCTTCGGCAGCATCACATCCAGAAGGATCACATCATACTCTTTTTCCTTCGCCTTACTCATGGCCTCCTCGCCATCATAGGCGCAGTCCACCTCCATGTTATCCTGTTCCAGGCTGAACCGGATTCCTTTTACGATCAACTTCTCATCATCTACAACCAGCACCTTTGTCATGGTACGCTACCTCATCTTCCCTTAAACCGTAATATCGTCTTTTATCTTCTGAAAAGCGGCATCCTTGATCCCGGACACCTTCTTAATATCCTCTATCCTTTGAAAATCACCATGTTTTTCCCGATAAGCGATGATATCCCTGGCTCTGGCTTCCCCGATTCCTCTTAAAGTCATCAGCTGTTCCAGCGTTGCCGCATTGAGATTCACCTTTCCTCCGGAAATACCTTCCGCCGTTTCCTGTCCGGACCAGCCATCTTTTGTAAACACCGCGCTGTCTCCGTTTTTTTCTCCCAGAGCTTTCATCTCTTCTCTGGATGGAACCCACAGCTTCATCCCATCTGTCACTTCTGCCGCCAGGTTTAAACTGTCCACTGCGGCATCCTCTGTCACTCCCCCAGCCATCTCAATAGCCCGGAAAATCCTGTCTCCAGGACGCAGTTCCCACACGCCGGGATTCTGAATCTCGCCGCATACATATACATACAGAACTGCCGGATCACTCTCCGTGCGGTCATCACTTGTAGTCTCTTCCTGGGTATCTTCTGGATCATCTGAAAGTTCCAGTTTCCACTCCGAATCTGTGGAGTGAGATGGAACATGACTGCAGCTGTAACATATGCCTGCAGCCAACAGCCATATGACAGTGAGTATGATTTTCAAGCTTTGTTTCTTCATGGTATCTCTCCTTTCCAGAGAGCACCACCTTCCGCTTACTTACTATTTTACCCAAATCATTTTCTAAATACAAGCATTATTTCTGGAAAATGATAATTCCAATCACGGCAGTCAATGCCCCAATCGCTTTTTTCCACTCCCAGCCGCTCTTTTCTACTCCAAAAAGCCCAAATACCTCGATTCCATAAGCCACAGCAATCTGTGCCACTACGATCAACAGGGCAGATCTGGCAGGTCCCAGGCTTTCCACGCTGCGGATCACCGTCCATGTGATCAATGCGCCGATCACACCTCCTGATAACATATACCATGGCCTCACCTGCCAGATTCCCTGGACCTCCGGCCTTCCCGTCAATAACCACATGACCAGACAGGTGACAAACGCAGTCAGCTGTACCCAGCCAGCCGATACCCAGATGCTGCTCTGCCTGGTCACTTCCGTATTAAACACTCCCTGAATGCTCATAAGCGCGCCAGAAAGCAGCGCAATCAAAATACCCCACATAATCTGATCTCCTTTCAGGATTTCCTTATGTGGGGTATTTTTCCCAGATTTCTTTCGTCTATGTAATTTTAGTCCACCTTTTCGAATACCGGAATGGTCTCAAGCGGCGCTTCCACCATGATCAGCTGACCGCCCTCATAGTTTTTTCCATCTCTGGTATCTCTCCAGGTTCCCTCTGGCAGATACACCTCTCTCTGCCACTGATTCAGATGAAACACCGGCGCCACCAGATAGCGGTCACCGAACATATACTGATCCTGTAATTCCCAGCATTTCGGATCTTCCGGAAATTCATAGAACATGGCACGAAGCAGAGGCGAACCATTTTCCGAAGCTTCTTCAAAAAGCCCCTTGATGTACTCTTTCATATCCATACGCACTTCGTAATAGTGCTTCATAATGCGGTAATTCTCTTCTCCATAACTCCAAAGTTCGTTGGAATGGCCTGTGTGAAGGTATCCGCCGCCCCAGTCCCGGTCGTCTAACGGAGGGATATTGATGGGACCGCGCTCTCCATGCATACGAAGAACCGGTGAATACACGGCAAACTGATACCAGCGGATCAGAAGCTGCTTAAAATCCGGGTCTTCCCAGTCGTCGGTCATAAATCCGCCAATATCTGTCGTCCACCATGGAATTCCTGCCAGTCCCATATTCAAACCTGCCTGAAGCTGATCATAAAATGCCTCAAATGTACTCGGCACATCTCCAGACCAGATCACATTGCCATACTTCTGGCTTCCCGCCCAGGCGCAGCGAAGCAGATTCACCACAGCATCGTTTCCCATTTTCTTCATAGGATCAAAAAATACACGGCTGTACATCTGTGGATAAATGTTGCTGCAGGTCAGTGCCGGTCCTGCAAAATACCGGTAATTTTCATGGTCGTACACGGCAAAATCCGGTTCCGAATTGTCCAGCCAGAATCCATCAACTCCTAAATCATAATAATTCTTTTTGCAGACCTCCCACACATACTTCCTGGTCTCCGGGTTCAATGCATCGATTTCCATGCAGTCTCCCTGATAATCATAAGTCTGAACCGCGCCGCGTTCCGTCTGGATCAACAGCCCACGATCCATCATTGGGCCAAAATTCTCGCTTTTCTTATCCACCGACGGCCATACAGACACCATCACTTTGATTCCCATGGAATGCAGCTCATCGATCATGGCTTTCGGGTCCGGCCAGTATTTCCGGTCAAATTTCCAGTCACCCTGCAAAGTCCAGTGAAAGAAATCGATCACGATCTGATCAATATGAATGCCTTCTTTCTGGTATCTTCTGGCCACTTCCAACACCTCTTTCTGGGTGCGGTAGCGAAGTTTACACTGCCACAGCCCCATGCGGTCCTCTGGAAAACCAGGAGCCCGTCCAGTCACCTCTGTATATTGCTCCAGAATCTTCTTGGGCGTATCTGCAACGGTCAGCCAGTAATCCATCTGCCTGGTAGAACGGGCATTCCACTCCGTATAATTCTTTCCAAATGTCACCTGTCCCACCGCCGGATTGTTCCACAACATACCATATCCGTAACTGGATACCATGAATGGAACTGAAATCTGGGAATTTCTCTGTTCCAGTTCCAGTGTACAGCCTTTCAGATCCATATAGGAATGCTGGTACTGGCCCATTCCAAAGATCTTCTCCCCGTCATTGCTCTCGAACTTTACATTTAATTTTGACTCGCTTCCACCGATGATCCCTTTCCATTCCCGGTTGATCACCTTCAGGCAACGGCTCTCCCGGCTGATGGTTCCATCATAATTGCGGAAATACTCCTGCAAAAATACAGTTCCATCCCTATAAAATGTAATGACTCCCGCAAAATTTACCTTCGCCTGGATTCTGCCGTTAGTGATCACTGCCATAGGCCGCTTTTCTACAACACCGCTGCTTAACCGGTGATCCATCTCCCCGATCTTCACCACAGCATTTCCCGCAGGAACCGGTTCTGTCAGCGCCCAGTCCTCATTCGTAAATCCCCCAAGTTTCGTTGCCCGCACACGCAGGGAATCCTCTCCCCAACTCTCGATCCGAAGCATTTCCCCCTGATGGTACGCCAAAAGCGCACCGTCCTTCTCCTCAAACCTCATGTTTATTCCTCCTGCTTTATCATTGAAATCTGATATCTATTTTTCCATACTTACATTATACTGATACCAGGATCAAAAGCTTTTGACCCTAACATCATTATACTAATATTAGCAGAAAAAAACAGAATATTTTTCAAAAATAACATCTCAGAGCACAGTATGTCACGAAAAACGATCCATCTTTTGTTAGACTGTAATCACAAAAAGGGAAACTGCCACAAAGGAATTCCCCATCCTCTGTCCATCTGACCGAGATGCTTTTCCCTTGCGGCAGTCTTCTTTTATCACACTTTCTATTTCAACTCTTCCAGTCTCTTCTTGCAGCTCTCAATAACCTTCTTCATGGCCTCAGGTCCCGGAGCGCCGATGGTCATACGCTTCTCCACACAGGTCTTTAAGCTGATGGCCTGGTAGATATCCTCTTCAAATACCGGACTGATGGCCTTGAACTCATCCAGAGTCATATCATCCAGAGCGATATTCTTATCAATACAGAACAGAACCAGCTGTCCCACGATTCCATGGGCATCACGGAATGGAACACCATGATTTACCAGATAATCCGCTGCATCAGTCGCATTGGTAAATCCGTTCTTTGCGCTGGCCTCCATGATATCCTTGTTAAAGGTCATGGTAGAGATCATGCCGGTAAACAGCGCCAGACATCCTTTTACAGTATCAATTGCGTCAAAGGTCAGTTCTTTATCCTCCTGCATATCTTTATTATATGCCAGCGGGATTCCTTTCATCGTCGTCAACATGGACACCAGAGCACCATAAACACGGCCGCTCTTTCCACGAACCAGCTCTGCAATATCCGGATTCTTCTTCTGAGGCATGATGCTGCTTCCGGTGCTGTACGCATCATCGATCTCCACAAACCGATACTCATTGGTATTCCAGATGATGATCTCCTCACTGAAACGGCTCAAATGCATGGCAATGATGGACAGGGCGCTTAACAGCTCGATCACATAATCACGATCAGAAACGGAATCCATACTGTTTAAGGTCGGACCATAAAAGCCTAATAACTCTGCGGTATACTCCCGGTCTAATGGATAAGTCGTCCCAGCCAGAGCGCCTGCACCTAATGGACAGTAATTCATTCTCTCATAAATGTCATGGAGACGAGTGCAGTCCCGGTAGAACATCTCAAAATAAGCGCCTACATGATGAGCCAGAGTCACCGGCTGTGCCTTCTGAAGATGGGTAAATCCAGGCATATAGGTCTCCGTATTCTCTTCCATGATCTTTAACAGCTCTGCCAGCAGATCCTTTACCAGACCGTCGATCTCTTTTAACTCATCCCTGCAGTATAACTTCATATCCAGCGCCACCTGGTCATTACGGCTGCGGCCAGTATGCAGGCGTTTTCCTGCATCGCCGATCCGCTCGATCAGATTAGCCTCCACGAAAGAATGGATATCCTCATGTTCTTTGGTAAATTCCAGCTTGCCAGCCTCGATATCCTCTAAGATCCCCTGCAGGCCGTCTAAAATGGCTTTCTCATCCTCTCTGGAAACAATGCCCTGTTTTGCCAGCATCTTTACATGAGCCATGCTTCCCTGAATATCCTGATGATAAAACTTCTGATCAAAGGAAAGGGACTCATTAAAATTGTGTACTAACTGATTTTCTTCCTTCGTGAAGCGTCCGCCCCATAATTTCATACTTCTATAATCTCCTTTTTCTATTTCGATTGTCAATACATGCAATAATTCCCAGAATCAGCGCACATACCACCGTGATGCAGATGCCGGTCTTCTGTCCCTGCGGTTCAAACCGGAATTCTACCGTATGGGTTCCTTCTGTCAGATCCACACATAAAAATGTATCAAAAATCTTCGATGCTTCCATTTTAACGCCATCTACCAGAATCGTCCAGCCTTTGTCATATGGAATGCTGGTAAATAACGTTCCTGCCTGATCTGTATTTACCACACCGGACAGGGAATCATCAGTCCAGCTGGTCACCTGCAGCGGATAACGATTCAGGGCATTGTACACCTGATGAAGAGCATCATAATTAAAATGGTAAATCTCCGCATTCAGGGACTGGCTCTCGTCCTCACCCTTTAACACCAGCTCTTCCCCTGCATGGCACCAGCCAAGCTCTAAAAGATAGCCACGGTTTACATTTTTAAATTTCTTGCTGCTCCGTTCCGATTCCCCGGTTGGAGATACATCTACCTGCTCCACCTTCCGGTTGGCAATGTATACATAATACATACCGGCAGTCTCCGGTGTAAAACGGGCGGTATCTTCATTATTTTCCACATCTACCTGCTCCAGCACCCGGTCCACTCCGATGAGACCGCACAGGTCATTCTGCACCGACACCGGATTTCCTAGATCCCGCTGCCAGCTGTAATCAATATCCGATGGCACCATAAAACCAACCGGAAGCGTGTCTCTTCTTGCATACAGATAAGTACCGCCTTCCTGACGGATCAGGATCAGATTAGAACTGCCCTCCTGCGGTTCCGAATACAGACCATATTTTACTGAAAATAACGAGTCGATCAACGGCGTACTTCCCGTAATACTGTAAGCATTGGTGCTTCCCTCGCAGCCAACTGTCTTAAAAAATGCCGTCAGATCCGCATTAGCCACAGAAGAAAACAAGGATACGGACGGGAAATTCATCCACGCACCGTCATTTTTCGTTTTTCTGGTCACCTTCTCAATACGATAAAAGGTATCTGCCGGAAGAAGGGATCGGGTCAGTGTCTCTACCTCCTGGTTGTCCTTTACATAAGCGGAACGGCTGGTCGTGGTCACGCTGGTCACTGTCATATTCACTGCAGCTTCCACAGAAACCAGGGCCAACGCCGCTAAAAGCACCGTCCCCGTTCTTCGTTTTCCACTCTTATACAGATAGATCAGACCTCCGTACAAAGCCAGGAATGCAATGGCCACAAGATAGGTGTAAAACTGGAAATCATCCACATCCACCAGTTTTTCCGCCAGAATCACAAATCCTATAGAACCACCCAGGGCAAATGCCACATGGGATCTTGGCGTCTCCTTTAAGTGCGTATAAGCCTCATAGCTTACCAGCAGCACTAGGAAAATGTAGATAAAGGACTGTCTGCATGGAAGACTGTTTGGATAATGAAACCCATGCCAGATAAAATTCAGCACATTGATGGAAAAGCTTGCCATAAAAAGCAGCAAAAGTCCGCAATAAACCGCTTTCTCCCTCACCCGGATCTGCCTGCAGCCCAGATATAGCAGGAAAAATAACAGCACCGCCACACCACAGTACAGATTCGGCCAGTGATCCAGTCCGATCTCCGTCTCCACGATCGGCAGATGTCTGGCGATCATATCAAAGATTGAAAAATAAGAAGTAACCGTTTTAGGGAAATTCACGTCTCCAGATGCCGTCATCTGTAACGCAAAAATCTCCGGCAGCAGGACCGCTGCGGAAAGACCGCCAGCCAATACGGAATATCCTGCAAATTTCAATCCGCTGACCACAAAATCCCGTCCGCTTCTTCCTCTCTCCAGAATCCAGAGAGCGAAGAAATAGATCACCATAAACATGCAGATCATGATGGAAATGTAATAGTTGGACAGAATGCAGACGCCAAGGGATATGCCGTAAAGCAGTCCTTTTCCTTCTTTTACCAGTTGTTCTAGTCCAAGCATGATCACCGGGAACAGCAGAATACAGTCCAGCCACATGATATTCCAGCTATAAGCCGCCATATATCCAGATAAGGCATAAAAGATTGCAAAATATGCCGTGCCAAAATCTCTGGTCCTGCAATGCTTACTTAAATACCATGCAAATGTCAGACCTGCCAGTCCCGTCTTCAGCACGATCATGTAGGTCATAAACTCGATCACATAGCCTTTGGGGCACAACATGATCAGCCAGTTCAAAGGACTTGCCAGATAGTAAGCGTAAAGAGCAGCAAAATTCACACCCATGCCCACATTCCAGCTGTACAGAAGGCTTCCTCCATCTGCCAGTTTATGACGGAACTCTGCAAAAAATGGCGCATATTGGTGATACATATCCGTCCTCAAAAAGCTCTCGTCTCCAAATGGGAAAATCCCTCTTTGTGCAAAAATGATCACCATAATGACCACTGGAACCAGAAATGCCGCCAGATAACGGTCTCCCGGCCTTAAGATTCCATTGGCGAAATTCTCCCTTTTCCGTTTTCTTGCCTCCTGGCGCTCATCCGCCCTCCGAAGCAGCACCGCCTCCTGGCTGCGGCTCTCCGGCTGATCCCAGACCGGTTCCGGATCCAGTTCTTCTGGTTCTAATTCCAGGTCTGGTTCTAATTCCAGGTCTTCTCCTGCTTCCGATTCCTGGTCATCTGTCTCAGAATCCAAAGCTGCCGCCACTTCGTCCTCAGGCTGGTTTTCCGTGTCTTTCACTTTCTGCAACATCGGCTCTTTCGGCACATCCGGAAATCCTTCTAAAATGTCCTCCAACTCCTTCGATACCTGCTTGATCTCATCCAGCTCCATGTTCCTTTTCCTCATCCTTTTTCTTCTTGAAGATAAACAGTTTGCTCATAATATAGTTTAACACAAGAGACATGGCAGAAACCATTAATTTCCCTAAAAATTCGTTCCAATGGAATCCATCTACCATCAGGATCATTCCCAACATCGTCAGGACTCCTGTGGCTGCTCTGCACGCCACAAAAGAAACGAATTCCTTCCATAAATAAGAAAGCTTTAACGTAAAGCTGCGAAATACCCAGAATTTATTGGTCACAAAGGCAAATAATACTGCCGCCGCCCAGCTTAAGGCAGTGGAAACCTTGTAATCCCAACCCAGAGACCAGAACAGCGCATAGCTTGCCCAGTCCACCAGAGTTGTCAGTACCCCAAAAATAATGTAGGAAATAGATTCCCTGTTTAATACCTTCTTCATTAATTTTGAAATCATAAAAACTTTCACCTGCACAAAAGGAGCGGTCGGTAATTCCGTTACCAGCCGCTCTTTTCTCTTTCTCGGCTGCGGTCCATACATCATGTGATCCGCGCCATTCTTGTTCTACGCATCAGAACCCTGCTGCTTAGCGGATTCTTTTGCTCATGCTTCTGTTGTAACAGTCACCACATCATCCTTTTTTTCAGACAGCAGCTTCTCCACGCTGACTAATTTGACACAAAGGGCAAATAATTCCATGGCCTGCTTTAAGTCATTTAACGGAGGGTAAGATGGAGCAATACGGATATTGCTATCATGAGGATCTTTTCCATATGGATAAGTCGCTCCTGCTCCTGTCATCACCAGACCAGCTTTCTTACATTTTGCCACAATGGCTTTTGCACAGCCATCCAGAGAATCAAAGGAGATAAAATAACCACCCTTTGGTGTGGTCCAGGTACCGATGCCAAGCCCTTCCAGTTCCCGGTCCAGAGTCTCAAGTACCGCCTCAAACTTCGGTCTTAAAATATCTGCATGCTTTCTCATATGCTCTACCATACCGTGGATATCGCCAAAGAAACGCACATGACGAAGCTGGTTCACCTTATCATGACCAATGGTCTGGATACGAAGCTGTTTCTTAATATCAACCAGGTTATTCTGGGAAGCTGCAATGGCTGCAATACCAGAACCTGGGAAGCTGATCTTGGAAGTAGATGCAAATTTATAAACCATATCCGGATTACCGGCTCTCTTACACTCTGCTAAGATCTCAATCAGATGATCCTGATCCATATCATATAAATGATGGATGGTGTAAGCGTTATCCCAGTAAATACGGAAATCCGGAGCTGCCGGTTTCAGTCTTGCGAAACGGCGTACTGTCTGGTCAGAGTAGGAAATACCCTGTGGATTAGAATATTTCGGCACACACCAGATACCCTTGATGGAATCGTCGGAAGCCACTAATTCCTCGACCATATCCATATCCGGACCGGTTGAAGTCATCGGAACGTTGATCATCTCAATACCAAAATACTCTGTAATGGCAAAATGACGGTCATAACCAGGTACCGGACATAAGAATTTTACTTTATCCAGCTTGCACCATGGAGTATTCCCCATCACGCCGTGGGTCATCGAACGGGATACCGTATCATACATGACATTCAGACTGGAGTTACCATAAATAATAATGTGATCTGGAGCTACCTCCATCATATCAGCTAACAGTTCCTTCGCTTCGCTGATACCGTCTAACACACCATAGTTACGGCAGTCGGTTCCATCTTCGCAGGTCAAATCCATGTCGCTGGTCAGCACATCCAGCATTCCCATAGACAGATCCAGCTGGTCAATACTTGGCTTTCCTCTGGACATATCCAGTTTCAGATCTTTTCCCTGATACTCTCTGTACTTTGCAGACAATTCTTTCTTCAGAGCCTGGAGCTCCGCTTTGGTCATCTCAGCATACGGTTTCATGTATCTCCTCCTCATCCTCGTCTCGTAGCTATTCAAGTGCGTAGACCTCCTGAACAGTTACTTCGTCCCTAAAAAGGGCAGTCTGTATTTTACAAGTAACGAAACGATTACTTTTACAGTTACTTCGTACTTTACCGCAGACCGCCCCTTTCGTCAATACCCGAGTATTGATTTTCTGACATTTTTATAACAGAAATCATTCCTGTTTTTCACAATTTAAGCTTTGTCCATCAGTTCCTTCACGATCTGATTTACCATAGCCGGATCCGCCTTGCCCTTCATAGCCCTCATGGTCTGGCCCACGATAAAGCCCATGGCTTTCTGTTTGCCATTGCGATAATCTTCCACAGACTGAGGATTTGCGTCGATGATCTTCTGGATCTCCGTCCGGAGCGCTCCCTCGTCATTGACCACTTTTAAGCCCTTTTCTTCCACATACTGTTCCGGATCCACATCATTTGCAAAAATCTCCTCAAATACCGTCTTCGCCACAGTACGGTTGATGGTTCCCGCATCGACCAGTTTGATCAGCTCTGCCAGGTGCTTCGGTGAGAAATGGATCTCCTCCGGATCCTGCTCATGCTCTTTTAATAACCGCATGGTCTCCACCATCAGCCAGTTGGATACCTCTTTTGGCTTACTGCACAATTCCACGGTAGCCTCAAAAATATCCGCCATATGCTTGGAACTGGTCAGGATCTCTGCATCATACTGCGGAATCTGGAACTCCTTCTGGTAACGGATCAATTTCTCCGTTCTCAGTTCCGGCTGACGATCTTTCACTCTCTGGATCCACTCATCACTGATCCATACCGGCATCAGATCCGGGTCCGGGAAATAACGGTAATCCTGGGCATCCTCTTTGGAACGCATCGCATGGGAGGATTCCTTGTTGTCATCCCATCTTCTGGTCTCCTGGATCACCTTTTTGCCTTCTTCGATCAGCTCGATCTGTCTCTTCCGCTCGCCCTCAATGGCTCTGGCAATGGCCTTAAAGGAGTTTAAGTTCTTCATTTCCGTTCTGGTACCGAACTGCTCCGCGCCTGCCTCACGCACCGATAAGTTCACGTCGGCACGCATGGAGCCCTCCTGCAGCTTGCAGTCGGAAGCACCTAAATACTGGATGATCAGACGTAATTTTTCCAGATAAGCAATCACCTCATCGGCACTTCTCATATCCGGCTCAGACACGATCTCGATTAACGGCACACCACTTCGGTTGTAATCCACCAGGGAACAGTCATCCCACTCGTCATGGATCAATTTACCAGCGTCCTCTTCCATATGGATCTCATGGATACCGATCTTCTTCTTTCCAGCGGTGGTTTCGATCTCCACCCAGCCATCATGGCAGATGGGCAGGTATAACTGGGAAATCTGATAATTCTGTGGATTATCCGGATAAAAATAGTTTTTCCGGTCAAATTTACAGTACTGGTTAATGCCGCAGTTGGTGGCAAGACCCACTGCCAAAGCATACTCTACTACCTGCTTATTTAATACAGGCAGAGAACCAGGCATACCGGTACACACCGGACAAGTGTGGGTGTTAGGCGCACCGCCGAATGCGGTGGAACATCCACAGAAAATCTTGGTTTTGGTGGCCAGCTCTACATGAACCTCCAGACCGATCACTGTCTCATACTGTTTGCTCATCGCTATCTGCCCTCCTTTGTCATGGCTGGCGCCTCATATTTCCGGCTCTGCTCAAATGCGTAACCTGCCCGGATGATCTTCTTCTCCTGGAAGCAGTCACCGATCAGCTGTAAACCAATTGGAAGTCCGGCGGAATCCTTTCCACAAGGAACGGTCATACCGGGAAGTCCTGCTAAGTTTACGGAAATCGTATAAATATCGCCCAGATACATTTTTAACGGATCACTTAAGGATTCACCTAATTTCGGGGCTGTAGACGGTGCCGCCGGTCCCAGGATCACATCGTATTTTTCAAATGCCTTATCGAATTCCTTCTTAATTAATGCTTTCGTTCTCAGGGCTTTCAGATAATAAGCGTCATAGTAACCGGAGCTTAACACGAAGGAACCCAGCATGATTCTTCTCTTAACCTCTTCCCCGAAGCCCTCGGAACGGCTCTTTTTATACATTTCGTGAAGACCCTCATATTCCTTGGCCCGGAGTCCGTATTTCACACCGTCAAAACGGGAAAGGTTGGAGCTGGCCTCTGCGGAAGCGATCACGTAGTAAGCAGGGATCGCGTATTTTACCAGACCCAGATCAAACTCTTCCACGATAGCTCCCTTGTCCTCCAGGACCTTCGCCGCCTTTAAAATAGCCTCCTTTACTTCCTCATCCAGACCTTCGCCCAGATAATCCCTCGGAATACCGATCCGCATCCCTTTCACGTCATCCACCAGGGCAGATGTGAAATCCATGTCTTCTCTTGGAATGGAAGTGCTGTCCTTCTTATCATAGGAAGAAATCGCTTCCAGAATGGTGGCACAATCGGTCACATCCCTGGCAATCGGTCCGATCTGATCCAGAGAAGAACCGTAAGCGATCAGTCCGTAACGGGATACCGTTCCGTAGGTCGGCTTGATACCGGTCACGCCGCAGAAGGAGCTTGGCTGACGGATGGAACCGCCGGTATCAGACCCTAACGCAAAGAAGCATTCTTCCGCTGCCACTGCCGCACAGGAACCACCGGAAGAACCGCCCGGTACGTGTTCCGGGTCCCATGGGTTTCTGGTGACGCCGTAAGCGGAAGTCTCTGTGGTACTTCCCATGGCAAACTCGTCCATGTTGGTCTTTCCTAAGATCACGGCACCTGCCTTTTCCAGGTTGATCACAGCCTCTGCACTGAAGGTCGGAACAAAATTATATAAAATCTTAGAACTGCAGGTGGTCAGCAGATCCTTCGTACACATATTGTCCTTGATTGCCACTGGAACTCCGGCTAACGGGCCGGTTAATGTTCCATCATCAATCAGTCTCTGAACCTCTTCGGCCCTTTTCAAAGCGCCTTCTTCATCCACAGTCACATAGGCGTGAACTACAGGCTCCAGTTTTTTTATCTGCTCCAGAGACGCTTTTACCGCATCCACAACGGTAATCTCTTTCGCTTTTATCTTTTTCCCCAGTTCTACTGCGGTCAAATCCAATACACTCATTTTTCCGTTCCTCCTGTCATTTGTCCATGCCCTATTCCACGGTCTTTGGAACCTTGTAAGAACCATCCTTGCATTCCGGTGCGTTCTTTAACATATTGTCACGGTCATCTCCATTAGTCACTACATCCTCACGAAATACATTTGTCATGGTAAATACATGGGACATAGGCTCTACCGCACTGGTATCTAATTCATTTAACATATCGATGTAATCCAGCATCCGGCCCATATCCTTCTTGGCCGCTTCCTTCTCCTCTGGAGAAAGGTCTAATTTTGCTAAAATGCCTACATAATCGATGGTTTCATCGCTGATAATGTTTGCCATAATGATCTCCTTTCCGCCCTTTTTATGGCTCTAATCTGGTAACATCTCTTGGAAATAAGGATGTCTCTCTCACGTTCTGCTCATCTAACAGTCTCATGGTAAGACGCTCCAATCCGATTCCCAGTCCACCATGCGGCGGCATACCGTATTTGAAGATCATCAGATACGAAGCGATGTCCTCCGGATCCATGTTCCGCTTCTCCATCTTGGCTAAGATCTCCTGGTAATCATGGATTCGCTGGCCTCCAGTGGTCACCTCCAGGCCCTTAAACAGCAGGTCGAAGCTCAATGTGAATTTTGGATCCGCCGGATCGTCCATTGCATAAAATGGACGTTTCTTGCTTGGATAATGAGTAACAAATACGAAATCGCTGTCGTACTCCTCTTTAAAATACCGTCCGATCAGCACTTCCTCCTCCGGCTCCAGATCATATGGGTTGCGGATCTTCCGGTTGTATTTCTCAGATACCAGCTCCTTGGCCTGATCAAACCGCACTGCCGGAATACGGCTCACATCCGGAAGCTTCACACCCAGCATATCCAGCTCTTTCTGATAATCCTTTGCCAGAAGCGCCATGGTATACTGTAAAAATCCGGTTTCCATGGCCATCACATCTTCAAATCCATCGATGTAACCCATCTCAAAATCCAAACCCACATATTCATTCAGATGTCTGGTGGTGTTGTGCTTCTCCGCACGGAACACCGGAGCCACCTCGAATACCCGGTCAAACACGCCGACCATGGTCTGTTTATAGAACTGCGGGCTCTGTCCTAACTCCGCTTTCTTGTTGAAATAATCCAGTTTAAATACATTGGAACCACCCTCTGCGCCGCGGGCTACGATCTTTGGAGTATGGATCTCGGTAAAGCCCTGGGTCTGTAAAAACTCCCGGAAGCCTCTGACGATTCCCTCCTGGATCTTAAATTTCGCCCGTTCTCTTACATTCCGCAGGGAAACCGGCCGAAGCGCTAATTTTGTCTCCAGGGAAGTGTTCATTTTGTACTTGCTGATGGCGATAGGAAGAATCTCTGCCGGCTGGGATAAAACCTTGATCTTTCTCAAACGGATCTCAAATCCATGAGGCGCCCGGTCTTCCTTGGCAACCACACCGGTTACTACCACGGCGGATTCCTCTTTCAGATCCTTTAAGTCAAACTCGGTGACGCCCTCTTCAAAGACACACTGTACCAGTCCTTCGGCCTTTCTCAAGATCACAAATGCAACCTCGCCCATATCACGGATCGTGTGCACAGCGCCCTCGATCTCCACGGTCTTGCCGGTGTAATCACCTTCTAAGATCTGGCTGATGCCAAGTGTCTCTTTCTTTTTTACTCCATCCATAAATTCCATCATGATTCGTGTCCTCCTTGTCAATCGGTTTGTCATAACCAGCTCCGGGAGGATTTTATGGAAATAAAAAAGTCCCGGAATACTGTTACATATTCCGGGACGGGATCAACAAACATCTTCCCGCGGTACCACCCGCATTGAGCAGCCAGATCAAACAATCCGGTACTCCACTCTCTGCACTTAACGCATGCTTACGGATACGCCTACTGCCAGTCATCTGCTGCTGCCATTCAGGTTTCATACCTGCCGCACCATCATTTTTCTGAACCTTCGACGCATCAGCTCCAGAGTGTTCCCTTTACCGCTTCCCTCATGACGGCGCTCTCAGTCGGTGACGCCCTCTTCCTGTCAAGTTTCCTGGTAAGAGTCTCTTTCATAGCCTCTAAAAAATTTTGACTGAATCATAGCACAATCAATTTTCATTTGCAAGAGTTAATTTCAGAACTTTACAAAATTAAGTCTTAGAAGTTTAAAAAATTAATCGTGCATCGGCACTTTTCAAGTCATGGTCATTGGATTTTTATTGATATTTTTTTAATCATGATTATTGAGGCAAAATTCTCCTGCAAACAAATCTGCTCCTGATTTCTGACTTTTGGCCCCTCCCCCACACTCTCTATGGATAAGATTCAATCATTTTCCATATACTTTATCGTAGCATAACTGTTTCGTTTCTTTCCGACACATACCACAAACTCAAACATCCGGAGGCTTTCCTATGTCACCATTCGAACTGTTTTTTCTTGCCATCGGCCTGTCTATGGATGCCTTCGCCGTTGCCATCTGCAAAGGCTTATCCTTGAAACACTTCAATCAAAAACACGCCGTCATCATCGCCCTCTATTTCGGTACCTTCCAGGCCCTGATGCCCGCCATCGGCTATCTCCTTGGCTCCCGCTTCCAACAGTCCATCATTGCCTACGACCACTGGATCGCCTTCATTCTCCTGGTTCTCATCGGCGGCAACATGGTCAAAGAGTCCTTCGACCACGAGACCGAGACCAGCAGCCCCTCCATCAATTTCAAAGAAATGCTGATTCTTGCCATTGCCACCAGCATTGATGCCTTGGCTGTTGGTGTTACCTTCGCATTTCTGCAGGTATCCCTGATTCCGGCGGTCTCCACCATCGGAATTATTACCTTTGTGATCTCTGTTCTGGGTGTGAAGGTTGGCAATGTGTTTGGGACAAAATATAAGTCAAAAGCAGAATTCACCGGGGGACTGATCCTAATTCTGATCGGAGGGAAAATATTAATCGAGCATCTGTTTTTCTAGGATAGATGCTCAATCTCTTTCCCACACTCTTCAACGCCCGTAATCAGATAATCCTCTGGAATCCCATCCTTCTTTGACAACCAATGAAACCGATCCATGGATAACCGCTGAACCTTCTCCTTCGCCTCCCGCACATCCTCCGCCCAGACCAGAACCGACCCAATCCTCAAGACTGAGACCTTGTACTGCTTCATTCCTCTTCCATCTCCTTTTCAAGATCTACTTTTATCCTAAGATGGCGCATGGACATTTCCTGTCATTCCGTAAAAATTTTAATAAAGGATTTAAAAAACAGAAGGATTGATCTGTACAATTTCTGATCAATCCTTCTGGAAGTATAAGTTGGTAATATTTTCGGAACAAAATATAGCTCAAAAATAGATTTAAATTATACAGAAAGTTCCTTGTTGTCATCTTCTGTAACAAACTCAACAGTACAATCAAAACCAGTGACTTCTTCGATGGAAAGCCGCAAAATCATGCCATACTTTATCTTAATATAACGAAGCATCTGTTCATCTGGAGTAGCAATTTTAATGACATTTCCATCTACCGCATAGATTTTCAGTGGGCGAAGCCAGGTGGCAAAAGAAACATCCATGATATCGTGTTCTTCTTTCGCATGGAGAAGAATATCATCCCACTGTTCTTTTAATAATTCAAACATAGAATTTTTCTCTTCCTCTACGATCTCTTTTTCTTCGATCCCCGTAATCAAATAATTCTCCAGAGCCCCCTCTTCTTTTGACAGCCAATGGATCTGATCCATGGATAACTGCTGAAGCTGATCCTTCGCCTCCTGCATATCTTCTGCCCGAACCGTAACTGACCCGATCTTCAAAACCGCAATCTTGTACTCTTTCATTTTTCCCATCTCCTTTTCAAAATCTATTTTTATTTTAACATATTGCATAGACATTTCCTGTCATCCTGCAAAATTTTCTATAAAAAGCAAAAGGATTGATCCATATAATCGTGATCAATCCTTCTACCCCTTGAAACATACTAAACTTATTTATTTTTTATAAACTTCAATCTGACACTGATGTTCCTTCGTCTTTTTATCATAATTGATGGCCACCAATAAAATATCCCCAGAAAAATGTGCCACCGACTCCGGATATTTTTTATCTTTTATCTGCTGCATGGCTGTTTCTGCCGTTTTATTCCACTTCAACTCCACCACCAACGCAGGATAACTTTTCGCATATTCTGGCTTTGGAAGAAATACAAAATCAGCAAATCCACGTCCCGCTGGCATTTCCCGGACAGGTTTAAAATAATACTGCATCGCACTTAAATAAGCAATCGCCAGTACACTGCTTAAAGAATTTTCGTTGTTATACTGAATAGCCGATGCATACTCCATGTGGATTTTTTCTATTTTCTCCGCAACTGTATCAGAATCCATATCCAGTGTTGCATCCAGCAATTCTTCCGATTCCTGCTGAAATGTAAAGAACTCATTCCATTTTGTACTCTCAACCGCTGCCGTAAGTTCCTGCCGGATCTCCTCATTGGGAACAAAAGCCATCTTTTTATTCTGATCATATCCCAGATACCCCAGATGAATCAAATAAGTAAGCACATCGTCCTTATTGGAAAAACTTACCGTATCGTTCTGAAATGACTTTACATTGACACTAACAGATGCCCCTGACAGCATTTCAATAATCGCTGTTTTCAACCCATCAAAATCCATATTGATCAACGGCACCACCACTTCATAGGAACTGGTATCGGACCAGTAGCTCTGAAATTGCTTCCATTTCAGGATCTCCACAACTGCTTTCGGATTATAAACCTGCGTTCCTCTCAGCAAATAACCGTCATACCAGTGTTTTACCTCATCAAAATCCACCCCATACTTTTGACAAAGTTCCGATACCTCTGATTCTGTAAAACCTATATAATCCGCAAAAATCTTCGCATCCAGCATGGTAAACTCATCAAAATTATTAAGGGCTGACTGCGTTTTCACCTTCTTGATCGGTAAAATTCCTGTGAGATAGGCAAGCTGAATATATTTCGTCGGCTCTGTTCCCTTAAAAAGGCCACGCAAGAAATTAATATACTCTTCCTGTATCTGTTTATCAGCCGCCTCATCGCGGATCAGAACATCCCATTCATCAATGATCACAATAAATTTCTTCCCTGTTGCCGCATTGATCCGGGACAGAGATTCTGGCAGGGATGCGATCGTTTCTGGCAATTCTTGTGGATAATACTCTCTCAGTTCCTTAATCGTCTGCTCCGCAATGTAAGCCAATACTCTTTTAGCCCCACCAGCAGGTTCCAGGCACCATTGAATATCCAGATGAATGACATCATACTGATTCAAATGCCGCTGAAATTCTGCACTTTTTCCAATTTCCAGTTCAGAAAACATGGCTTTCGAATCGCATCCACGGCCATAGTAGGCAGTAAGCATATCTGCAGTAATGGATTTTCCAAACCTGCGTGGACGACTGTTACAGATAAATTTAGAAGTTGTATCCATAACACGGTTTGTATAATTTAACAGACCGGTTTTATCGACGTATATTTCTGAATTTAACGCAACCTGAAACGCCACATTCCCAGGATTTACAAAAATTCCCATGACCGCACACTTCCTTCCTACGATTCGTTACACTGATATACATGTATATGTCCATCTTATCATCGCATCATGGAAATAGCAAGTTCCACCACTATTTTTCACTTGTACAAAAAAGACCGCCCATTTCTGAACGGCCCTTTTACAACTTATCCGCAATTCCACTCAACGCCCGGATCACTTCCAGATATCTCTCCAACTGCTTTTCTCCATACCGGTGAAGAATATCCGATAAAATCACAGATAACTCATCATTTCCTGCTTTTCCTTCTCCATATACCAAAAAATCCAAGGATAAATTTAATCCTTTCGAGACACGGACTAATGTATCCAGACTCATCCGCCGGTCTCCACGCTCTAAATTTCCATAATAAGAACTGGTAACGCTGCATCGCTCCGCGGCCTCTTCTCTGGTGAGACTTAATGTTTTTCTGGCAACCCGGATCCTGTTTCCAATCTCTCTATAATCAATCTCACCCATACATGCCTCCCAATCTCCTAATACATACACGAACATATTTTCTCTGTTACCTACCATTTTATCGGTTCACAAATGTTTTTAAAGTTGCTATTAGCATCGTTTTATTGTATTATTTGATTATAAGCATTATTTTATTTGCAAAAATGATTTCTAAGAATTGTAAGATGACACCTCGTGTCATTTTAATGTATTATGATAAAAAGTAAAGAAACATATACCACAGGGGGATGATCATTTGAGTGAAAGTACAAGAAAACATGACCGTGTGTTAGAACTTTACAGCCGCCTTTTGACAGGCGAAGTCCTGCATAAAGATAAATTAGCACTGGAATACGGCGTTACCACACGCTCGATCCAGCGGGATATTGACTCCATCCGTGATTTTTGCTCCAATCAGGCCACGAAACACGGTGAAACGGCGGATGTTATTTATGACCGCACCATCGGCGGCTTCCGGTTAGTCAATTCCAGAACCGTCACCCTTACCAATGCGGAATTATTTGCAGTTTCCAAGATCTTGCTGGAGAACCGCTCCCTTTCCAAAGCTGAAATGGAAAAAATCATTCTGGAACTGGTGGACGCCTGTCTTCCAACTGCAGAAAAAAAGAAAATGTCCGAATTGCTGCGCAACGAACTGTTCCATTATGTGGAACCCCATCACGGGAAATGTCTGATCGATATGATCTGGAACCTCAGTTCCGCCGTCTACCACCAGAAGGTCGTCCATATGGAATACCAGAAAACCAACGGCTCCATTTCCGATGTCTCCGTGAAGCCCCTCGGTATCACCTGTTCGGAATATTATTTTTACCTGATCGCCTACTATGGAGAGAACGAAAAATTGCATCCCGGCTACCCGACCATTTACCGGATCGACCGGATTCAAAATTACCAGATCACCAGTAATTCTTTCTCCATTCCGTACCGCGACCGTTTTGAAGAGGGGGAATTCCGCAAGCGAATCCCATTCATGTACGGCGGCAAATTACAAAAAAGCCAGTTTCTCTACACCGGCCCGGATATCAACGCTGTACTAGACCGCCTGCCTACTGCCAAGATTTTGGAACATAAAAATGGAAAATACAAGATTGAAGTGGAAGTTTTTGGATCTATCGGATTGAACATGTGGCTAAACAGCCAAGGAGATTATGTAGAAGTTCTCTCATAATTTATTTTCAATAATAGAAGGCTGCCATTACTCAGGCTGCCTCCTATTATTTTTCATTATTTTTCTAAATTAACTTCTGAGTCTGTGATAACTTTCAAACTTTATCACACTCTCTACTTTGCATCTTGAAACTTATCTTCCAGCACAGTGTTGGCATTATTGATTGCACGATTAATCTCAGTCTTATTGATCTTGTTCATATCATTTTCATTCTCACCTTTTAATACCAATGCAACCTTACACATACTATAAAGAAGTCCAACAAGAAGTACTGTATTTTCTGTAATCTTCCGCTGTTCTGCAGTAAATGTTCTCCAATCTGTATGTCCCTGAATATAAACTATATCTTTCAAATCACTTAAATGCTTCCGATAAATAGCATCTACCTTCGAAACAACATCATAATACTTCTTGGAAGTTCCACGTAAGTCCACTAAATATGCGCAAATGGTGTTAATCTGTGCTTCTGCCTTCAGCATCTGATCCCAGGCTTCATCTGCTTTATCTGATAACTTTCCACCCGTGAAATTAAAAATAGCGCCACCGACCAATAATCCAACACCCAATGTCGCAGCACCTAAAGCAGCAGCACCAGCTGCCATGCCACCTCCGCCCATTGCAAGCGTTCCTCCTCCAAGAACCGCCAGTGTTGCATTGGTTGCCGCAGCACCACTTAAAGATGCAATTGCTGTTCCCGTAGACGCAGTTCCAAAAGCCATAACCGCAGCCGTAGTCGCTCCAGCTGCCACAAAACCGCCAGCAGTTCCTAAACCGGCTCCACCAAGTCCTCCTAAAAGAACACCTGCTCCAACAGAAACTTCTTTTAACTTTTCTCCATCATATTTTGGCAATTCTACTCCATTTTTCTTATAGTTTTCAAAAGTCGGCCTATTTTTTATTTGTTCAAAAACATCAGCAAAATCACCAAAACTATGCAAAATTTCCATTTCCAATTTTCCAAGCTTATCCATAGATTTGCTTGTTTCTTCATTCTCTTTCTTAAATCTCTCGTTATTTCTTTCATGACGGCTTTTCGCAGCTTCCATCGTGTCATTGGCATCCTTCATTTTCATAACACCTTGTGCTGCGGATCCAACTCCTGCCGCTCCTGCAACAACTGCTGCTCCTTTTAATGCTACTGGAATTAACCAAATTGGTAATGGCATACTCATTTCCTCCTATTGTTTTTTAATATTTCACAGCATTCATATGTATACTGTAAATACTCTTCATAACTTATCTTATCCTTAAAAAAAGCCTCAAATCCCTCATCCACCCTACAAATAAGCGGTCTCTTTTCATAAATAGAGCATAAATTTCCCCGCAGATAACGGCATATTCCATCTCCGTCATGTAACTCACGGTAAATTTCGGATTTATCTAAATTTCTGCAGCACTCTCCACACTTATCACACTGAAACATCATTTAAACTCCAATACTGAAGAACTATCATTCATAAAATCATCAAAATCCCCCTTGTAAGGAAGCGGAATTCCTAATACTTGATACTCGTTTCTAAGAAGTTTATTAAGTTCATCTTCATTCGATGTGCAATCCAACATCACCATCAACTCATAATACTGCTCTGTTTCCTTCTTGTAACGTTCTATATCAATCCGTTCAAGCTTCCATAAATAATCCCTAAGTGCTTCATTAATTCTAATATAGGCATCCAATTGTTTTTGAAGAGGTGAGCTGATTCCAACTCGGATACAAACCTCTTTCAATACTAAAATAATCAATCGATACCATGCAATAATATTCAATCTTAGGAAAAAGTTAACCCAGTTACCACCAGAGCGAATAGCAGCATCCGCACCATCCATCAAACATAAAGTTCCATCGCCTATAATAAGCATCATTCTTAAATCATCATGTCTTTTGCTTGGAATGCATTCCGGCAATGGACGTTTATGATAAAAATAATGTTTAATAGCCCAGGCTAATTTGATCGATAAATCACATATTACTACTGGAATCGCCATAGTAAGACCAAATCTGGCATCATACCCCTCTTGGAATACTTTTGTTGCTACAACAGCCAATGTGTTTCTATCTTCTCCAACCTGAAAACTACCAAAATCACAAAGTTGGAACAATTCATAAAAAGGAATAACAACTCCACTACCACGCCCTGATGAACCAGAACTTCCCGCAACGTCAGACATGATATGACCAAACCAATTGGCTACACCACAAAAAAGTTTTGAAACAAAATCGTGGCCTTGAAGTTCAAATGTTTCTGTTTCGATAGTAATTATCCGTCCATTATCCAAGAATGTGGCTGTTGACGTAAATTGGTTTAAAATAGAAAAAAACAAACCAATAATGTCAGGAGAATGCGCCAATGATTTCATATGATGGTTCTTAGCTGACATATTAAACTGTCCACCAACATCTCCCGTATGCCGTTGATCATAATTAACTGGAAATTTCTTTTCCAGAAAACCAATTGCACTGGCAACACTATTTTCCTTACCACTTTTTGGAGACCAACCACAAACCTTCGCAAAGGCCATAACTGTCTTGTCAACCTGAGCATCGGTCCATCCCATCAGCTTACTATCTGCCGGAGAGCCAACTAAAAATATATCAATCATACCGGCAATCGCACCACAGCCAACTGCAATTAGATAATCATATTTATCACATTTATCGTGATAAAACTCTTGTTGTAAATTTTTACTGCTATGAATAGAACTGATATCAATATCACTCATGATTCATTGTCCCCCAAAGAAGCTTCGCAATTTTATAATTTTCTATACTCTTTTTTTGTGTTTTGTCTTTATTATACACGATGCCTATGACATATTCTGTCACTTTTCTAATTTTCTCCCGTCTTGTCATTTCTTTTTCCCCATGCTATCATATTCCTATCAGACCCCACACCAAAAGGAGGTGTTTACATGCCAACCTTAAATATCCCCGTCGGTGTCTCCGATTTTTCGGAAATCCGGCAGAATGGATACTACTATGTGGATAAAACGGAACTGATCCGTGAATTGTTAAAAACAGACGCAACCAAAGTAACTCTGATTACACGGCCACGGCGTTTTGGAAAGACTTTGGGGATGAGTATGCTGGCCAGTTTTTTCGATATCCGAAAGGACAATGCAGCTTTATTTGAAAATCTCAAAATTTCGAAAGAAACCGCCATATGTAACGCCTGGATGAATCAATACCCTACCATTTTTCTGACTTTTAAGGATGTTGACGGATTGAGTTTTTCCAGTGCGTATGCCATGCTTTCTTCTGTAATTACGGAATTATATAAAGAGCATCTGTACCTGTTAGACAGTGACCGGATCAATTCTTATGATAAGCAGTTTATGAAACGAATCATCGAGGAAAATGCTTCGGAAACGGATTTAAAGAAAAGTATTGCTCTGCTGACCAGGTTTATGCAGCTGCATTACCAGAAACCGGTCATCCTTCTGTTAGACGAATATGACGTGCCTGTTGCCAAGGCCAGCAGCCATGGCTATTACGCAGAAATGCTGGAAATTATCAAATCCATGATGAGTACCACCCGGAAAGATAACCCTGCACTGCGGATGGCGGTAATTACCGGGTGTTTAAAAATTGCCAAGGAAAGTATTTTCACTGGAACCAATAATTTCGTTTCTGATACGATCACCGATTCCAGGCTGAACGAATACTTTGGTTTCACCCAAAAGGAAATGCAGACCATTCTCACAGATGCCGATGTCCCTTCCCATGCAGATGATTTCAAACACTGGTATGACGGTTATCATTTCGGGGATTTCGATGTTTACTGCCCATGGGACGTGATGAATTACCTCCGTGATCTCCAGCATGATCCTGACGCCAGACCTGCCAGTTATTGGCGCAATACCAGTGACAATGCGATCATCCGCTCCTTTATTGATTACGCCGGACCAAGTATTACGAAAAAACTGGAAACACTGCTCTCTGGCGGATATATCATTCAGAAAATTGATGAAAATCTCACTTATGATTACCTCCATTCTTCTGAGGATAACCTGTGGAGTATTCTGTACCTGACCGGATATCTGACCCAATATCAGAGCTCTGATGTCACCCGGTCACTTTCCGCCAATGAAACTGCCTTGATGATTCCCAATGCAGAAATCCGGGAAATCTTTGAAGTCAGCATTATGAAATGGTTTAACGATACCGCCAGAACCTGGAACCGGCAAGCGCTTTTTTCAGCTGTTTGGTCTGGGGACTGCACTGCACTGACGGAAGAAATCAACAAACTGCTTCGAAAGACTATCAGTTATCACGATTACCGGGAAGATTTTTACCATGCTTTCCTGGCTGGTATTTTCACCGGAGCCGGATATCTGGTGGAATCCAATAAGGAACACGGAGAGGGACGCAGCGACATTGTCATTTATGATCCCGTAAATGGACAGGCTGCAGTCTTTGAGGTAAAATATTCGAAGGATCTGGAACAGATGGAATCTCTTTGTGAGAAAGCCATTTCCCAGATTGATGCACGGATGTATGCCAGAGAACTGAAAGACGATTATGACCATGTCTTCTGTTTTGGCATTGTCTTTTTCAAAAAACGCTGCTTAATTAAACAAAAGAAGGACGAAACCCTATGAAACAGATCGATTTTGAACACGGCACCGTCACCAGCAATATCTTAAATGCCGCATTGCCTATGCTGGTGGCACAGATTTTTAACCTGCTTTACAATGTAGTAGACCGGATCTATATCGCCAGAATCCCGGATGTTGGAACAACTGCTCTTGGCGCAGTCGGCTTATGTTTTCCGGTTATTGTCATCATCACCGCATTCAGCAACCTTTTCGGAACCGGCGGTGCGCCGCTTTTTTCAATCGCAAGAGGAAAAGGTGACCGAGAGGAAGCCAGTCAGATCATGAACACTTCCTTTACCATGCTGTGCTGGTGCGCGGTTATGCTGATGCTCTTTGGCCTTATCTTTGCCCGTCCTATTTTGCGGATCTTTGGCGCATCTAATGAGGCGTTACCTTATGCATATCCTTATATGATGATCTACCTTCTCGGTACGGTTGCTTCTATGATCGCAACTGGAATGAATCCATTCATCAATTCCCAGGGATATTCTACTGTAGGTATGTTGTCGGTTGCCCTCGGTGCTGTTACCAACCTGATCTTAGATCCGGTTTTTATCTTTGTATTGGATTTCGGGATCAAAGGAGCTGCCATTGCTACGATTTTATCCCAGTTTTTATCTGCAGCTTTTGTTGTGAACTTTTTACATAATAAAGCGGAATACAGGGTAAAGCTCTTAAAATTCCAGGAACTGGCTGTTTCCCTGACCCTGTTGAAAAACATTGTCAGCCTTGGTACTGCCGGATTTATCATGCAGCTGACCAACAGCCTGGTTACCATCTGCTGCAACAACGTACTGGCTGTTACCGGCGGTGATCTATACGTTTCCGTTATGACTATTGTGTCCAGTGTCCGTCAGATCATCGAGACCCCCCTTCATTCTTTGACAGAGGGCTCCTCTCCGATCCTCAGTTTTAACTACGGAGCCCGCAAACCAAAACGGGTGAAAAAGGCCGCTATCGTCATGACACTTCTGGTTCTGGCCTATTCCGCCATTGCCTGGAGCGCTATTCTTTTAGTTCCTGAATTTCTCATCGGTATTTTCAGTTCCGATCCGGTTCTTCAGGCAGATGCTGTTCCGGCGCTGAAACTGTACTTTGCAGCCTTTATTTTTATGGATCTTCAGTATATTGGACAGATTACATTCAAGTCCCTGAATAAAAAGAAACAGGCGATTTTTTTCTCCCTGTTAAGAAAGGTATTTATCGTAGTTCCACTGACCTATTTCCTGCCTTATGGGCTTCATATGGGAACCAACGGCGTATTTATTGCAGAGCCGGTATCCAATGTGATTGGCGGAAGCTTGTGCTTTATCACGATGCTGGTTACGATTTTGCCGGAATTAAAACGGATAGAAGAAAGCAATCACTGATCATTTCTACCAACCTGGCACACAAACTGCTATAACTGCAGCACATGACAAAAGGTTCCAGCCGCTTTTTTAGTGGCTGGAACCTTTTGATTAACCGCTTATTCTTTCTTACGGTCAGCGCAGCAATTACGCAGACCTGTTGAATTGTTATTTATTTTCTTCAATCACTTCATTTCCACGGTCCATCAGATTCTTAATGGTATCGTCTAAGGACTGGGAGCCAAGGAGATATTTGTCTGTCTCTTCTGTCAGGATGCTGTCGATCTCACTCTGATACTCAGGTGTGTAGGTTTCAAAGCTGTCAACCCAGTCAGGATCTTCCATTACTTTAGTCAGGGCTTCTACATCCACTTTATCCTTAAATCCATTGATGATCTGGTTTACGCTGTCCATTTTGCTTGCGCCTTTTTCATTGGAAATAAACATTCCCTTTAAATTCACACCTTCTGTAGTCCAGAAACGCAGGAAATCATATGCTTCCTTTGGATGCTCAGATGTTTTCGCAATCGCGAACATGGTTGCGCCTGCTACATTGTAATGTTTTCCGTCTTTATCCCATAATGGCTGACGGGCAAATGTAGTCACAAAGTCCGGTGAATATTTTTCATTGCCGATATCGCTGAGCATGAAAGTTCCCATCGGGAGCATTGCAATATTTCCATTAAAGAACTGATCACGGTAGTTCATGTTCAGAGCCTTTACATCTGCCAGCGGTGTAGAGCAATGATCTACATTTTCCATGTCATAACGCATCTGTAAAAATTTAGCAAAATCTGGATTATCAAAGGTTAATGTCTCATCATCATTAAAATAAGTACTTCCGTCCTTACTGCTGCTGATTCCCCATAAGTTGCAGTTGCCCCAGGAATGGAAATAGGAACCGTATTTGGTGTCTGCTCCGCTTCCGCTGGTCAGCTTCTTGGCATACTCATGATAGTCATCCCAGGTCCAATCCAGCCCAGGAACCTCCAGGCCTGCCTCGTCCAGCATATTTTTATTGATCAGGACCAGATTGTACTTCATTTCTCCAGGAATACCATAAGTCTGGTCATTGACCTTCAAAATAACATTATAAGCATCTTCTGCCGTGATTCCTTCTTCTTTCATGAAATCATCCAGTGGCAGATAGGAACCAGACATGGCACGTACTGTATACTGGGCGTAGTTGGCTGTCATCAGAATATCGATCGGTTCACCACCCATCAGCATAATATCTGTCTTGGTCAGGTAATCGCTGCTGTTCATGTCGCCTACATAATCAAACTGCACGGTTACATTCGGATGCAGCTTCTTATAAGCCTCAGCAACCTTCTGATTTCCTGCGTCATGATTGGTCTGCCAGCTGACAAAACGAAGGGTAATTTCCTCCTGATTATCCTCTGCCCCCTGTGTTGTTCCGGCTTCAGCAGTTGTTTCTGCTGCCTTAGTCTCCGTTGCAGCTGCAGATGTCTCCGTTTTTCCCCCACCGGAACATCCTGCCAAAGATGCTGCCATGACAGATGCCATCACCAGACTAAGCCCTCTTCTCATTTTTCTCATAATACCTTCTCCTTTCGCAAATATAATATTTTTTTGTAATGATTCAGTTCTTTCACAGTCACGGGCAAAAATCCATTGGAAATTGCCTGTCCATCGATCAGCTCTTAGCCCTTTACTGCTCCAGAAGCGATTCCTTCAATGATATACCGCTGTCCGCAAAGGAACAGAAGGATCAATGGCAGCGTAGCGGATACGGCTGCCGCCATGGTCAGGGAATAGATACTTCCCGACTCAGACGCAAATAATTTCATTCCCAGCTGAATGGTAAATAACATACGGTTGCTTAAAAAGATCAATGGTGTCTGGTAATCATTCCAGGTCCATACAAATTTCAGCACCGCCAGAGTCGCGATAGACGGTTTGATCAGTGGAAATACGATCTGGAAAAAGATCCGCAGATGACCGGCTCCATCGATCTTGGCTGATTCACAAAGGGAATCTGGAATTCCCATCATGGCCTGTCTGAGAAGGAATACACCATACAGGCTGAACATGGTCATTAAAATAATTCCCATGTGGGTGTTGTAAAGTCCCATTTTCTGCATGATCACGAAACGGCTGACGATCATAACCTGCGGCGGGATCATCATGGTTGCCAGATAGATCAGGAACAGCTGGTCTCTGCCTTTCCATTTGATCTTCGTAAATCCATAAGCTCCCAGCGCAGATACCAGAATCTGAAGAACAGTAGAGATCACAGTCACTTTCATGCTGTTTAAATAGTACATCCCAAAGTTATACTGTTCTCCCCATACTTCCTTATAGTTATCAAAGCCCACGCTATGTTCCGGTATCCACCGGATCGGGAACTGGAACACCTCATTTTCCGGTTTAAAGGATGTGGAAATCATCCATAGTAAAGGAGTCAGCATGGTAAAACCAATTCCATAGAGGATGATCGTAAAAATCACTTTATGAACCTGTATTTTTTTCATATGCTTCCTCCTTCTATTCATTGGCGAACCGGTCCTGGAACTTCCACTGAACCAGAGTAACTGCAAAGATCAGAAGGAACAACGCCCATGCCAGCGCACATGCATATCCCATCTTAAAATCATTAAATGCAGTCTTGTAAATGTAGTAGGCCATCACGGATGTAGAATTGCCAGGTCCTCCGCCTGTCAGCACACTGATCAGGTCAAATACTTTAAAGGAACCGATGATTCCCATGATTGCCAGGAAAAATGTAGTCGGACTTACCTGCGGCACTGTAATATAACGGAACTGCTGGATGCTGGAAGCGCCATCGATCTCGGCCGCTTCATATAAATCAATGGGGATATTTTTCAGTCCAGACATATAAACTGCCACATAATATCCGATCTGGGTCCAGATATTGATCATCATGATCGCTACCAAAGCCCATTTCTGATCCACCAGCCATTTCGGAGGATTCTCAATCCCAATGGTATGGAGAAACTCATTGACTGGTCCATAGCTTGGCTGGAGCATCACCTGCCATACGGTACAGACTGCAACCACACTGGCGATATATGGAATAAAGATCATGATCCGCACTGCGGAGCCTCCATATACATGCCGGTTGATCAGATCTGCCATGATCAGTCCTAAAACCAGAAGACATGGTACGGTAACTGCTGTAAACAGGATATTGTTCCGGAAAGATACCAGAAACCATTCATCTTTAAACAGTTTCAAATAATTTTTTAATCCGGTAAATTTGATGGCGTCCCATCCTTTTAGGAAATTCCACTGGGTAAAACTGATTCCCAGAGACATGATAACCGGAATCAGAATAAAAATGATGAATCCGATCAGGCCCGGAAGGATGAAACAGATGCCTGTCAGCGTCTCTTTACGTTTCATATGGTGCCTCCTTTTTTGATTGTCAAAATGACGAATCCTGTTTGTTATTTGCTATGCCATTAGTTTAAACTGCACAATTACAAAAGTAAAGTTGACATTCCTGCCAGACCATGAAATTCGTATACTATCCTACCAATATCATGATATCCCATTGACATTCCCTCTCTCCATCCTATATTATGTATATATATTACAAGAAATGGAGCGATTGCATGAAAAACTTATTCAATTTTGCTAAAAAAGACTTTTTCATCTTTGCCTCTACTTATATTGCCATTATTTTGCTGGTTCTTCTATGTCTGTTCCCTGTCTGCCGCGCTTTTGAAGTATCTGAACAGAAGCAGGCACTGGCTGAAATCCGCGATTACGCCTCCAGTATGTTAGGAGAACTGGATCTTCAGGAATCCTCGATTTTCCATACCACCAGGAATCTTTACAGCGACCGGGATTTTACTTCGATCTATTATGATAGTACACGAAGCACCTCCTCTTCCCTGTTTTACGACATGACAAGGCTGCAAAAGCGGATCCGGTTGTATTATCAGAATTTGCAATACGTCCAGGATGTCCTGGTATATCTGCCGAAATTTAATTATGTCCTGACGCAGAATTACATCTTTGATGACCGTGATTCCTTTTATTCTTATATAAAATCCGATGCTTTTGGCAAAGCTTCGGACTGGTTGGAGGACTTCCCATTAAATAGTACCGGAATTTCTTTTTACAGTGATGAATTGACCGATTATGTAAGCTCTGGGGAGAAGAAAAAATCCTTGAATTTTTCCTATTATTTTCCAATGTATGGAGATGCCAATGTGCGGATGCTTGTCATTGTCCAGTTAGATCCGGATGCAGTAGCCAGAAGCTTCCTGTCAAGTTCTGCTGCCGATTATGGTTTTGCCGTATTAAAAAATGCAGATGGAACCGTACTGGCCCAGCACAATCTCCCGGATCAATTTTCTTCTAATGACTGGAAGCTTTTAGATCTTCGCCAAGGCAGCCAGGGATATCTCACCATTGGAATTAAAAATACCTACTTTAAGCCGATCCACCAGGCAGCTGTCCGGTTGATCATTGCCGATATGGGAATTGCGCTCCTTCTGGGCACTGCTGCTGCCATTTATTTTGCCCACCGGCGGTCACGCCCCATCGAACGCATCCTCCAGATCATCCAGGACATGGACCGGAAGCCGGACAGACATAACTCTTTTGTTGAAATCGAAGATACCGTTCTAAACCTGATCCAGGAGATCAGCCGCTGTAAAACGACCATTGGAACTCTGGATTCCATGGTTGCTGATGGTTTAAAGGAGAAATTATTTATTTCCGGTATTGATTCTGATCAGGAAAAAATATCCTTTCATCAATATTTTGGCGATTTTTCCACCTCCATGTGTGTGATCGTTTTCTCACTTCCCGAAACACTGCCCACCGATTCCTGTGTTTCCAGAAATGATCTGCTCTCTGGTCAGTTTTTGCAGCTTGGGCAGGGACAGGATATTTTTTACGGGACAGAAAACCAGCTTTTTTGTCTTACCCAAGCTGCTCCTGAACTGCCGGATCTGCTGCGAGAACGTTTAAAATTCCTCAGAGAAACTTATCACGTCTCCCTGAAGGCAGGAATCAGCAACCAGTTCCAGGATATTACCTATGCCCAGCATGCTGCTACCCAGGCCAGACGAAGATTATCTGCCGGTTATCACATCAATGGTGTATTTGTATTTACCCACACCCACTCTTCCAGGGCGATCCGTTCCCTGATCAGCATTCAGGAACTGGACAATCTGCAGCGTGCCCTTCTTGGCGGCAAACGCCAGAATGCAGACCGGATACTGGAATTGCTGCACCAGACCATCAGCCAGACGGAACAGGATCCTGTAGAGCTGCGTCAGATGTTTTTTTCCCTGCGCTCCGTTTACGCTGCAGTCTGCAGCCAGTTTTCCCTGGAAGCGGAACGCAATGGTGAGACCAGATTCCACGCCCCGATCCTTCCTAATGACCTGGACGAGTATGATCTGGATTCTGTATACACAGTATTCCTTAAGCTAAATGAAGAGCTGCAGCAGCAGTATGATATCATCATGACACGAACTGCTCGAAATCTTGGTACCGAGATCCTGTCTTACATTGATCAGAATTACACTGATCCGGATCTCTGCGCCGGTTCGATTGCGGATGCTTTTCATATTTCTGAAAAATATGTATTCCAGCTGCTAAAGGCAAGCTGCAGCGAGACTTTAAATGACCGGATCATCCGGCTCCGGCTTGAGACCGGCATCCGGCTTCTGGAAAACACCGACCTTACTGTCACCGCTATCGCAAAACAGGTCGGCTTTTCTTCAAGCAATACCATGTACAAAGTATTTATGCGGGTGAAAGGGGTCTCCCCTTCTTCCTACCGCGTAAAGGAAATATAAGGAGGTTTATGATTTATGAAAGCAATTATGGTGATGTTTGATTCCCTGAATCGGCATTTTCTCCCTAACTACGGCTGTGACTGGACAGTCATGCCGCAGTTTCAGCGTCTGAGCGAGAAAGCGCTCACATTTGACTGTTTCTACGGTGGCAGCATGCCGTGCATGCCTGCCCGCCGCGAACTGCAGACCGGCCGGTATAATTTCCTGCACTCTTCCTGGTCTCCGATGCAGCCATTTGACGATTCTGTCATTACCCGTATGAAGGAAGCCGGTATCTATACCCACATTTCTACCGACCACTTCCACTACTGGCAGGACGGTGGCTCCTGCTACCTGACCAAATTTGACAGCCACGAGATCGTCCGTGGCCAGCAGGGAGATCCATGGATGGGACAGGTTTCCTGGCCGGATTACCCTGACACCCTTTCCAAGAGAAAAACCGGCCAGAGCTGGCGCCATGACTGGGTAAACCGCCAATTTATCACTACAGAAGAGGCGATGCCTCAGTACAAGACCTTCAAGAGCGGTCTGGACTTCATTGAACGTAACCACACGGAAGATCAGTGGTTCCTGCAGATCGAAGCCTTTGACCCTCATGAACCTTTCTACACGCAGAACGAATACAAGAAATTATATCCGGATGACTATCATGGCAAGAACCTTGACTGGCCGGATTACGGGATCAACCAGTATGGAGATGCCGCGACCAAACATGTCCGCTACGAATATGCAGCCCTTTTGAGCATGTGTGACCGTTATCTTGGAAAGGTCTTAGATATGATGGATAAATATGACCTCTGGAAGGACACCATGCTGATCGTCAATACCGACCATGGCTTCATGCTCGGTGAAAAAGAGTGGATGGGCAAGAACATCCAGCCGATGTATGAGGAACTGATCCATACCCCATTCTTCATCTATGACCCACGAAATCCGATCCAGGGAGAACGCCGGAAACAGCTGGCTCAGACTGTAGATATTGTTCCTACACTGGCTGAATTCTTCCAGATCGATCCTCCAGAATTTATGGATGGCCACAGCCTGACTCCGATCATCCAGAATGATACTTCGATTCGCGAATATGCGCTTTTCGGTATCTTCGGAGGCCATATCTGCATCACAGACGGCCGCTATGTTTACATGCGCTCCTGCAAAGACCAGGAAAATGGTCCTCTTTACGAGTACACCTCCATGCCATGTCATATGGATCGCCCATTCTCCCCAGAGGAAATGACACAGGCAGAGCTCTGCGACAAAAAGGAGTTTCCATTTATGAAGGGCTGCGGTGTCTTCAAAATTCCGGCAAAAACCTTTGTTCAGCCTTACCGGTTCGGCACCCTGCTCTTCGACCTGGCAAATGATCCAGAGCAGAAGCATCCGATCCACGATCCCGCAGTAGAAGAACATCTCTGCCAGGTTATGATAAAAATGATGAAAGAAAACCAGGCGCCAGAAGAACAGTTTGAGAGAACGGGACTTATCTCAGTCTAGAAGGCTCCCACCTCTTTTAGGTGATGAGTAATCACAAAGGGCGGAATGCACTGAAAAAGCTGCATTCCGCCCTTATTTTTTCTCTCCTTATAAAGTCACCTTCATAAAGTTCTTCTTGCCTCTCTTCACGATCATGCCGTCTCCGCCAAAATCGTCTTTGGTAAAGGTCTTCTTGATATCTTTCACCTGGTCTCCGTTGATGGAAACGCCACCCTGCTCTACATTTCTTCTTGCCTCTGCACGGGATGGCGCCAGACCGGATTTCTGAAGAACTGCCAGAATGTCAATCATTCCTTCTTCGTTAAAATCAACCTCTGCCAACTGATGGTTTGGCATATTGTCCAGGCTTCCCTGGCCGCTGAATAATGCTTTGGATGCCTCTCTTGCCTTCTCAGCTTCTTCCTCGCCGTGAACCAGCTTGGTCAGCTCGTAAGCTAAAATGTCTTTTGCAGTATTTAACTGGCTGCCTTCCCATTTATCCATCTCATCGATCTGCTCCAGTGGAAGGAAGGTCAGCATACGCAGACATTTCAAAACATCTGCATCGCCTACATTTCTCCAGTACTGATAGAAATCAAATGGAGATGTCTTGTTTGGATCCAGCCATACAGCGCCAGACTGGGTCTTGCCCATCTTTTTGCCCTCGGAATTTAATAACAGAGTGATGGTCATAGCGTGAGCATCCTTGCCAAGTTTCCGGCGGATCAGCTCAGTACCGCCTAACATGTTGCTCCACTGGTCATCGCCGCCGAACTGCATGTTGCAGCCGTATCTCTGGAATAACTCATAGAAATCGTAGCTCTGCATGATCATATAGTTGAACTCCAGGAAGCTTAAGCCTTTCTCCATACGCTGCTTGTAGCACTCTGCACGAAGCATGTTGTTAACGGAAAAGCAGCCGCCAACCTCTCTTAACAACTCTACATAATTCAGCTTTAACAGCCAGTCAGCGTTATTGACCATCAGGGCTTTTCCCTCAGAAAAATCGATGAATTTACTCATCTGTTTCTTAAAGCAGTCGCAGTTGTGCTGGATGGTCTCCACAGTCATCATCTGACGCATATCGGTTCTTCCAGATGGATCACCAACCATGGCTGTACCACCGCCGATCAGGGCGATCGGCTTATTGCCTGCCATCTGAAGACGTTTCATCAGGCACAGGGCCATGAAATGTCCTACGTGAAGACTGTCTGCGGTTGGGTCAAATCCAATATAAAAGGTTGCCTTTCCATTATTTACCATTTCTCTGATTTCTTCTTCGTTGGTTACCTGGGCGATCAGGCCGCGGGCAACTAATTCTTCGTAACACTGCATTTTTCTTCTCTCCTTTTTCATAAATAAAAAAGCCTCATCCTTACTCAAAAGGACGAGGCATATTCTCGTGGTACCACCTAATGTTCACAGATAAGATCACTCTTCTCTGCCTTTTCGGACACATCAAATCCTAAAATGGAATCCATGTCCTAGCACGATAACGTGTGCGGGAATCCGTCACAGCCTACTGGGCCAAGCCGTTTGGTGTGAAGCTCAAAGATGTATTCATGACCAGTTTTCCACGCGCCTCTCATCAACCGGCTGCTTTCTGTGTGCTGCTGCTGGACATTACTTGTTCTTTTCATCGCTTTTGGTGTTTCTATGAAATTAGTGTCATTATAAGCCGTTTGTGTGGAGTTGTCAAGAGGGGAAACTATTACAGCCCCAGTTACAGCCCCCACAACTCTTCTCTGGTAGTAGACACCGCATCCACCCCCGCGTCAAATGCCGCCAGAATATCCTTCTTATCAGAGATCAGTCCCCCCGCCACCAGTGGGATCTCGGTGTATCCACGGACGGCCTTCAAAATCTTGGGCATCACTCCCGGCATCAGTTCCATGAAATCTGGCTGGAAGGTCAGAAGCTGCTTCTTGGTAGTCTCTAAGGCCATGGAATCGATCAGGAACGTGCGCTGGCCGCCGATCATGCCAAGATCCATGGCGTGACGGACCAATGGAGCTTTGGTGCTGATGATCCCGTCCGCCCTGGTGTTCTGACGGATAAAATCCACGGCAACTTCTTTGGAACTTAATCCCTGGATCAGATCCACATGGACAATGGCAATCTTTCCGCTGTTTTTCACCTGATCCACCAGACCGGTGATGCTGCAAATATTTCCAAATAGCAGAAATACCACCGGAGATTCGGTTTTCAATGCCTTTTCCAGACCCTGCTCGTCTTTTACGGCGGTGATGATCGGTGAAATTTCAAATAAATCGCGGATTTTCTCGTGTTTGTGTCCCATGTGGATTCTGCCTCTGCTTTCTGTGTTATAACGTTATTACTCCTATTGTGACTCTTTTTTTCTCATCTGTCAATGAAAAGACCGGTCACACCGCTTCCACATTCCTGGTCGCCACTAACTCCACGCCAGTTCCCGCACAGTCCTCCACCAGCACCTGGCCAATGGTAACCGGGGCTTCTACGGTCAGCTTCCGGATCACTTCCATCACATCCATGATCCGCTCCTTCGGCACTTCCTCTTTTGTCTTAACGGAAGCCATTAACAGTTTCCCATGTGCCACGCGGACACTGGATGTGACCGTTCTGGATGGACTTGTGATCTCTTTCTTCGCGTAAGCCGCACCTCTTGGACAGGTATTGCCTGTTACCTTTACTACCTCATGATTTTCAATCTCCGCTGTCATGGAACAGCCCATTGGACAGCAGATACAAGTCAGTTCTCTGGTCTCCATTTTTTCACGCCTCCTCTGTGCAGATCGTGATCTTCTTCAGATCCGGATAATCGTCAAAGCTATCCTTTTTCAGGATCACCTGCTCCATCTCACCCGGCGCCATCACACGTTTCTTCCTGGTCTGGATCTTGACACCGTCGTAATATACGGAAATGGATCTGTTTTTGTATACATTGTCCACGCGGAACCGGACAATGATCTGATCTTTCATATGCTTCGGATCCAGATATTGCGGAACGGTGTAACGGACGCCATTTTCCGCTGAAAGACGTACCAGGGACTGATGGCCTTCACGTCCTGCCAGTTCTTTCACATACTCTGCCGCCGCCTGTCCAGCCATAGCCGCTTCCTCAGACACGTAATCCACCAGATCATGGACATGAAGTACATTTCCACAGGCAAATACGCCTGGCACGCTGGTCTCCAGATGATCGTTGACCTCCGGACCGGATGTAACACGGCTGACGTCTGCTCCAAGTCCTCTGGTCAGCTCATTTTCCGGAATCAGACCAACAGACAATAACAAGGTGTCACAGGAATAATACTCTTCCGTTCCTGGAATCGGTTTCCGGTGGTCGTCCACCTGTGCCAGGGTGATTCCGGTCACTCGCTCTTTTCCGTGGATTTCCACCACTGTATGGCTTAATTTTAACGGAATGCCATAGTCATTCAGGCACTGGACAATATTTCTCTTAAGACCACCGGAATAAGGCATCAGTTCCGCAACCACCTTCACCTTGGCGCCTTCCAGGGTCATACGTCTTGCCATGATCAGGCCGATATCACCAGAGCCTAAGATCACCACTTCCCGGCCCACTTTCTTGCCTTCCATGTTGGTCAGGCGCTGAGCGGTTCCTGCGGAATACACGCCAGCCGGACGGAATCCCGGAATATTTAACGCGCCTCTGGAGCGCTCCCGGCATCCCATGGCCAGAACCACAGCCTTAGCCTGGATAGTCACCAGTCCCTCTTCCCGGTTCATGTAAGTCACCTGTTTGTCCTTGGAAATAGACAATACCATGGTATTTAAATGATACGGGATCTTTAATTCTTCTACCACTTTGATGAACCGGTCTGCGTATTCCGGGCCTGTCAGTTCTTCTTTAAATGTATGAAGTCCAAAACCATTGTGGATACACTGGTTTAAAATACCGCCAAGCATCTGGTCACGTTCCAGGATCAGAACATCCTCAATTCCCTGTTTTCTGGCTGCTGCCGCTGCTGCCAGTCCAGCCGGTCCTCCGCCGATCACTACCACATCCCATGTCTTCATGCTTCCATCCCTCCGTTCTTTACCAGCAGTTCAGAACCTGGCTGATTTTTGCAAATGTCTTCCATGGCGCATCCCAGTTCCCGGGCAATGATCTCCATGGCCTTCGGTGTACAGAAACCGCCCTGGCACCTTCCCATGCCCTGTCTGGTCCTGCGCTTCACACCATCCATGGAAACCGCTCCCACCGGTCTGTGAACCGCATCCATGATCTCACCTTCACTGATACCCTCGCACCGGCAGACGATGGTGCCGTATTCCGGACGTTTCCGGATCAGCTCTGCCCGTTCCTCAAAGCTCATGTGGTTCAGTCTCGGAATACCTTTTCTGGTGGAAATAAAATTCTTTTTCCGTTCTGCTGATGCTTTTGCCGCAATCTGCTCTGCTAAATACACTCCAATAGCCGGAGCGCTGGTCAGTCCCGGAGACTCGATACCTGCAGCATCAAAGAAGCCTTCTGCATCCGCTGCTTCTCCGATCACGAAATCGTCTCCATCCTCATGGGCACGAACGCCAGAAAAGGAAGTGATCACCTGATTATATGGAATACCTTTCACACTGACTGCGGATTTGCTGATCACATCACTCAGCTCTTTTGCAGTTGTTGCGGTGTTTTCTTTGTCCTCCACATCCACAGCGGTTGGTCCCAGAAGCAGGTTTCCATGGATCGTCGGGGATACCAGGATTCCTTTGCCGTATTTACCAGGAAGCTGGAAAATGGTGTGGGACACGTATCCACCAGCGGCCTGGTCCAACAGGCAGTAATCCCCTTTTCTTGGGGTGTTGTGCAGCTTCTTTTCACTGACCATGTTGTGGATCTCATCAGAATAAACACCTGCTGCATTGACCACATAATGGGCTGTCAATTCGCCTCTCTCAGTTATCAGTCGGTAACCATCCTCCAATTTTTCGATACTAAGGACTCCTGCATTCCGCTTAAACTCCACACCATTTTCACAGGCATTCTCAGCCATAGCGATGGTCAGCTCAAATGGACAGACGATTCCGCCGGTCGGTGCAAAAAGCGCTGCCACCACCTGATCGGATACATGAGGCTCCATCGCTAATACCTGGTCTTTTTCCAGGATCTGTAAATCCCTGACTCCGTTAGCGATTCCACGGTCATACAACATCTGCAGACCATCCCTGTCCTCCTCAGCAAAGCATAACACCAGAGAACCATTTCTCTTGAATGGAATATCCAGGTCTTTCGCCAGATCTCCCATCATCTCATTACCCTTTACGTTAAATTCTGCCTTCCTGCTACCCGGCACTGCATCAAATCCCGCATGGACGATGGCACTGTTAGCCTTGGAGGTTCCAGAACATACATCTTCTGTTTTCTCCAGCAAACACACGGAAAGCTCATATCTTGACAATTCTCTTGCCGCCGCGCAGCCAACTACACCGCCGCCGATCACGGCTACATCATAATCCCATCTGCTCACAACTGACCCTCCTGTTTTGTATGTACGCACTGACTCTAAAAAATGAGCTTCGCACATTTTCCAGAGTTTTCGCGACAGTCGCCAAGATCTCACGCAAGCGTGGATTTTGGCTCGTTGTACACGAAAAAAAAGAGCATAACAAACCAGAAGCTATCACGCTTCTGATCTGCCTGCTCTCTCATCTCTTAGGCACATGATTTCATTTATCGATAACTATTCAGTCTCTTCATAGTTATCACTATTATTAGAGTATCACTCCGTCACCCGGCTGTCAAGTTCTTCTGATAAAATCATGCCCACATTTCCGGCAGTGGACGCTGACCTTTCCATGTCCTCTTGGAATCCGGATCTTCTGCCCGCAGTTTGGGCATTGAAAAATCTTATATTTCCTGGTCTCTTCCAGGTCTTCTTTCCATTTTCCTGATCTCACGCCTTTCGCCCATTCCGTCACCCGGAAACGAAGGTTTAGGTACATCTGATTTTCCTTAAACCGCTGGCTGGTATTTTTCGAAAACATCCGGTAATAGATCACAACGATCACTGCCAGTTCCAGCCAATACCAGATTCTGGAATGAATGAAAATTCTCACAAAAAGGATTGCAATAAATATCCATACCAGAAACCGGTTCAGCTCATCGCTGCCATACCGTCCCACCATAAAACGGCGGAATTTTTCTCTCCACTGGATCAAAAGCTGGTTCCATTTTCCATTATTCATTCTTTACCATCCGCAAAACTACGGTTTCCTCCTGTCCTTTTTCCAGTGTGCCGGACTGGGTTCCTGCGCGCCAGCTTAATGTCTGCGCTGATACCGGATTTTGGTCGGACGCAGACACATGATCAGACTCCAAAACATCCGATTTCTCCAAAACCAGGACTTCACTATCCCCGTAAACTGCCGTCTCACATAAATCCGTATACTCTTTCACCGTTCCCAGCACGTCATATCCAAAGCCCTCGCCCCGGTAATGCATCGGAACCACGATTCTCGGTTTTACCCGCTCCACCAGCGTCTTAGCCTGCTTCGCGTCAATGGTGTAATACCCGCCAACCGGGATCAGCATCAGATCCAGTCCCCGAAGCTGCTTCCTCTCTTCTTCTGTCAATTCACATCCCAGATCTCCCATATGGGCCATGCGGAACGTGCCATCATCTAAGATATGGATCTGATTTTGTCCTCTCAAAGCCCCCTTCTGGTCATCATGCCAGGTATGGATCACCTGGATCTGAAATGGATTCTTTCTCCCCTCGATCCGTTTCACCAGATGGCTTGCTCCATGATCCTTGTGGTCATGGCTACACAGCACCAGATCCGCGCTCTCCCGCACCAGCGGACATCCCGGCACATAGCCGTCCTCGTAAGGATCAAATACGATCGTATAATCTCCACGGTCCAATTTAAAACAAGAATGACCAATCCATGTTAACGTAAGCTGTTCTGCCATATATAAAACCCCTTTCTTCTATCATATTTTCAAATTTTTGTTTCTTTCATCATGCAATCACTTCGCCATTCACCCATAGAACCTGTCACTGGCAGCTCTCACGAATGCAGGACAGCCAAAAATATACATGTTCTATGGCTCTCATGCACCCATCATATCATGATCCCTATAATTTTACAAGAAACCGGGATCTTCCATGTACACGATTCCCCAGGAAGCCTCTTCTACTCCATCTCAAAGATTACGATCCTCTCCCTGGGATTATTCCCCTCAAACAGATCCATACACGAAACCTCATCCACAAACATCAGGTCATCCACCGACATCAGGTAAGAAATATACTCATCCGACGGATAATAGAAAAACAACCGGATCTTTCTCGGACACGCATAATAGGACTCCAAGATCCTTGCGATCACCTTCTGCAAAATCTCCAGTGAAAATGGATTAAAAAAGTAAGCGCAGTCCACCTGCTCCGGCACTGGAAAAGCAACTGCGTCCACCAGTTCAAAACTCACCCGTCCAGCCGCCGCAGCACCCGCCTGGTTTTCCACTGCCTTCTCATAAAGCCGCTCATCATATTCCACTCCAATGGTGTGGCATTTCGTCTGATATGACAGAAAAAAATCCACTCTGCCCTTTCCGCAGCCGTAATCAATCAGCGTATCCCCTTTTCGGATCAGCCCCTCATTAGCCAGCCGCTGTAGTACCGAATACGGCGTCGGCTCATAGGGATACCGGAACTGGTCTGCTTTGGAATCGTCCCGTCCTGTGGTATGAATGCGCAGCAGTTTATCCCATTGCTCTTCCTTGTTTGCTTCATTCCTCTCTAATTTCATGACCCACCTCCCACTGAGTTCAAGTCAAACACCCGTGAGACTTGGCGCGTGATTCTGGTCAGCGTAAGCTGATATATTCTTCACGGAATCACTGCACATCCTCGCGCCGAGCGCGGTCGCTTGCGACATATTTCTTCTTTGCGCGAGTGCACATCCCGCGGAACGTTTTTGTGTCATAGGACGAAGTTTCCTATGACATAAAAAAAACCGGTGACAAATTGATTTTCACCACCTGTCACCGGATTTCGTCTCACATATGATATGAAACCAAAAATCAGCTTCTCAGCTCGATACCATAAGTTTTATTCAACTGTTTTAAGATCTTCTTTACATAACCGTCTACTGCCTCAGCGGTAAATGCCTCATCCTTTGGTGTGAACAGAACAGTGAATGCCATGGATTTCTTATCTGCCAGGATCTGTTTGCCTTCATATACGTCGAAGAGTGTTACATCTTTCACAAATGGGCTTGCTGCCTTGATACACTCCTCTACCTGTCCACAGGTAATCTCCTTGTCCATAACCAGCGCCAGGTCACGTTTCTCCTCTGCGAATTTTGGAAGTGGCTCAAAGACTGGTGCTTTGCCGTACCATTTTTCCAGAGCTTTCATGCTGATCTCTAAGACATAAGCGTCCTCACGCATCGCCTCATCCTTCATGATCTCGTATTTCACCTTACCGAAATATCCGATCTCCTCGCCCTCGCAGAAAATGGCTGCGGTCTGATATGGATGCAGGAATGGCTTCTCAGTTTTTTCATAGGTGAAGGAAATATTCAGCACATCTGCAACGGTCTCAGCCATACCTTTCAAGGTGAAGAAGGACTCGTTCTTGCCAAATACACCGATACACAGGGTCGCACGTTCTTCTGGATACTCTGTTAACGGCAGGGACTTTGGAATAAATGCATTACCAATCTCAAAGATACGGCCCTCGAAGTTGCCTCTCTTCTGATTGCGTCCCATGGCGTGGATCATCTGAGGCGCCAGAGTGGTTCTCATTAAGGACAGATCCTCATTGATCGGGTTCATGATGCGGATAGCCTTGCGCTCTGGAGCATCCTCGGCAAACCCCATCTGGTCTAAATCAGCCGGGGAGAAGAAGGAATAATGCATTCCCTCAAATGCGCCAATGCTGCACAGGGCTCTTTTCACCTTCAAAATCGTTTTCTGCCGTAAATTAGTTCCACCGATCGTTACCTGAGCGGTCGGCATGAATGTGGACTGGATATGCTCGTAACCATACATACGGATGATCTCCTCAGCCACATCCGGATAATCTGCCATATCTTCACGGTATGCCGGGAAATGCATGGTCAGCTCATCACCGTTGATCTCCGGCTGGAAGTTTAATCCTGTTAAGATCCGTAAAATATCCTCGTCCGGAACGGTGATTCCCAGAACGCCATTTACCTTTTTGATGCTGGTCGTAAAGGTCACTGGCTCTAAGGAATTGCCGGTATTTACATTCTTATGAGTCTTAGAAATCTTACCTGCGCCTAACTCCTCTACCAGATGCAGGACACGTTTCATTGCCATCTCCGTAGCATACTCATCCACACCTTTGGAATACCTCTGGCTTGCATCGGAGGACTGTCCTAATGCACGGGAGCTTCTGCGGATGTTGTCACGGGCAAATTTTGCGGACTCAAACATCACCTCTGTGGTGGTATCGCGGATCTCGGAATTTAAACCGCCCATGATACCTGCTAATGCTACTGGCTTCTTGCCGTCACAGATCACTAAATTACTTGGATTTAAGGTAAACTCCTTTTCATCCAGAGTAACGATCTTTTCGCCTTCATTGGCACGTCTTACCTGGATCGCATTGCCTTCCAGATAGTCACAGTCAAATGCGTGCAGAGGCTGTCCTAACTCACGCATGATATAATTGGTGATATCAACAATGTTGGAAATGGAGTTATTGCCCACCAAAGCCAGGCGTCTTCTCATCCATGCCGGGGACTGACCCAGCTTTACATCGTATACATAGTGGGCAATGTAACGTGGGCACAGGTCCTGTGCTTCTACGGTTACGTCAAAGCCCTCTTTCTCTACTTCTGTCTCGGTATAGTCCAGAGCCGGTGTCTTTAATGGCTGACCTAAAGCAGCTGCCACCTCTCTTGCCAGACCGAAGATACTCTGGCAGTCTGGACGATTTGCTGTGATAGAAACATCGAAGATCCAGTCATTTAAACCCGTCAGCTCTTTTACATCAGAACCGATCTGGGCATCCTCTGGAAGAACCAGCAGTCCGTTGTAGCCAGCGCCTGGGTACAGGTCTTCATTTAATCCTAACTCCGTACCGGAGCAGAGCATACCGTAGGACTCATAGCCTCTTAATTTACCTTTTTTAATGGTAGCAACGCCCTCGATGGTCACGTGGTCTTTTGCTGTTGCGTAAACCTGTGCGCCAACCATGGCTACCGGGAATTTGCCTCCTGCTTTTACATTGTCAGCGCCACAGCAGATCTGTAACAGCTCCGGTCCGCCTACGTTGACCTGACATACGTGAAGATGGGTCTCCGGGATCGGCTCACAGGACTCTACATAACCAACGACAATACCACTGATGTCCTTGCCCACCTGCCATTTTTCTTCTACCTCAAATCCACAGTCGAACAGCTTTTTCTCCAGCTCGTCTGCAGAAACATTGATATCTACATAGTCATTTAACCAGCTTAATGGTACCAGCATTTCTAATCCTCCTGTCCTGATCAGTCATCGATCTGATCCAGCACACGCAGATCAGACTCAAAAAGCATCTTAATGTTGTTGATGCCGTATTTCAGCATTGCGATACGCTCCAGGCCAATGCCGAAAGCGAATCCACTGTATTTCTCGGAATCAATGCCGCAATTCTCTAATACTTTCTTGTTTACCACACCTGCACCTAAGACCTCGATCCAGCCGGTATCTTTGCACAGTCTGCAGCCTTTGCCGCCGCACTGGAAGCAGCTGACATCTACCTCAACAGATGGCTCGGTAAATGGGAAATAGGATGGACGGAGTCTGGTTCTGGTGGACTCACCAAAAATTCTCTGAACAACCATGTCTAACATTCCCTTTAAATCGCAGAGAGTTATGCCCTCATCTACCACTAAGCCCTCCATCTGGCTGAACATCGGAGAATGGGTAGCATCATCATCAGAACGGAATACCTTACCTGGGGAAATAACCTTGATCGGAGGTTTCTTAGCTTCCATGACGTGTACCTGGCCTGCAGAGGTCTGGGTACGCAGTAAAAACTCCGGAGTTAAATAGAACGTATCCTGCATATCGCGCGCCGGATGATCCTGTGGAGTATTTAACGCCGTAAAATTGTAGTAATCAGTCTCAATTTCTGTTCCCTCATATACCTCAAATCCCATGGACGCAAAGATATCGATCAACTGATTGCTCACAGTCGTTACCGGGTGAAGGTTGCCATAACGGATCTTTACTGGCGGCATGGAAATGTCGATCTTCTCAGATTCGTAACGCTGCTGCTGCTCTTTCTCTTTTAATTTCTGATCCAGTTCATCAAAAAACTGGTTGGCCCACTCTTTAGCACCATTGATAGTCTTACCAAACTCTGCTTTCTGGTCATTTGCTACGTTACGCATTTCCTTCATCAGCAGACCAATACGTCCCTGCTTGTTGTCCAGGAAGGTTTTCTTGAACTCATAAACACTTCTGGAAGTGGTCAGAGCGTCTGCGCCCTGACGGATCTCTTCTTTGATCGCAGCGATCACTTCATTCAGTTCTTTTAAATCCTGCATGTTTTCTCTCCTTTTCATAACTGCTCTTTTTTCTTTCCCCGTCTTTCACAAACAGGTCCGGCAAATGGACAGTTACCTTAAATTACTTTGTAGCAGTTTCTTTCGCAATCTGCACATCTATATGCTCGGGAAAAATTAAATTGCATCCTGCGGAGCGTTTTTTGTGTCATAGGGCCAAGTTTCCTAGGGCCAAGTTTCCTATGACATAAAAAATCCCTCTGCACAAATGTGCAAAGGGACGATAATTCTACCGCGGTACCACCCAGCTTCCTGTAAGGCATCCTAAACGATCTGCCTTCAGACACTTTCCGGTACGTAACGTATACCAGACGGCAATGCCTACTAAACTCTGCAGCCTTCAGCAATGCAGCTCCCGTGGGAAATTCGGATATCTGTCTGAACGGAAAAAGGCTCACAGCCGCCGACCTCTTCTCTCTGACCGGAAACAGTATCTTAAAACACGATCTTCGCTTTTGGATTGATTGCAACTAACTAACTGGTATTGTAGGCATTTTTTTAAGAAAAGTCAAGTCCTTTTTGTCTGGAGAGACTTTCTCGATTACTTCTATTTTACAAATCTCCATTTCTATTGTATACTGGTTGGAAAACGAAACGATCATCCACGGAGGTAATCCAATGTTTACAAAAGCAATCACCAGAAAGCCTTGCAAAGCCCTGATCGATGGCATCTCCACCGCCCAGTTCTGCGACGGCACACCAGATTATGAAACCGCAGTAAAACAGCACGACTGCTATGTTACCACTTTAAGAGAACTTGGCCTTGCAGTCACAGACCTGGAAGCAGATGAACGTTATCCAGATTCCTGTTTTGTCGAAGACCCAGCCGTTGTCATGGAGCGCTGCGCTATCATCACCAACCCGGCGCGCGAATCCCGGAATGGTGAAAAAGTGGAAATCGAACAGACAATTAAAAAGTTTTACAATGATGATCAGATCTTCCACATCGAATCTCCAGGAACCTTAGAAGGCGGCGACGTCATGAGAGTGGGCGATCACTTCTATGTAGGTCTTTCCGACCGCACCAACGAAGAGGGCGCAAAACAGTTCCATGAAATTGTGACAAAATTTGGTTACACCTCTTCTACTGTCCCAGTGACCGAGGGATTGCATTTAAAAGATTTCGCCATCTATCTGGAAAATAACAACCTGTTAGTTACTTCCCTGATGGATCAGGAACCTTCCTTCCAGAACTTCAACCGCTTTGTCATCGATCCAGAGGAGCTTTACGCCATCAACAGCTTATACATCAATGGCACCGTCCTGGTTCCAGCCGGTTATCCAAAGACAAAAGCCCTGATTGAAACACTGGGATATCCGGTAAAACTGGTAGACACCAGCGAATTCCGGAAAATTGACGGAAGCCTGACTTGTCTGTCCCTGAGATTCTAGGCTATTACACGCGGAGCGTTTTTGTGTCATAGAACGAAGTTTCCTATGACACAAAAATAAGAGCTATCTGACTTTCTCGTCATCAGATAGCTCTCTTACGAAATATCCCGAAGTTTCACTTAATAACCTCTCTTTCTGTTATCTAGTTTTCAAATTGCTATGGGCCTCTGCCTTTCATCTGAATCTCCTCCTTCGATTACATCTATGTAAACTCGCTAAGAGATTTTTCTTAAGTTTATTTTCCTAACCCATTGGACCGTCCTCCTTTTTTTATTTTTGTTTTTGTTTTGCTTTTTATTTCTCTTGTTTCTTGTTGTCTTTATTGTACTAGATTAAGTACAATTTGTCAATATATTTTTCTAAATATTTTAAAATTATTTTTGTTATTTCTGAATATATTGTTTTATTTGTTTTAATTTTATATTCAATTCTATTATTTTCATCTATTTACGGTCAACACATCTGCCATCACTTTTTGTGGATTTATGTTTCTGCGTTAACGTCTGATGGTTTTCCATTTTCCTGTCCGGTATTCAAGATAAGAAATTACAAAATTAGCCGTCCAGCCAATCGGCACTGCATACCATACCCATGCGATTCCAAACCTCGGCGCCAATGTCATGGCCATGATCACACGAATGCTTAAATTCACCAGATTGGCAATGGTAAATAACTTCATATCCCCTGCGCCCCGAAGGACTCCATCTGCCGCCATCTTAAAACCGATCATGAAGAAGAAAAATCCCATGAACACCAGATACCCATAGCCAGTGGCAATCGCGACCTGACTGCCATCCGCGCCTAGAAACAGAGTGATAAACTGCGTCGGAAACAGTTCCAGAATCACGCAGATCACTGCGCCGAAGAATATGACCATTTTGTTGGCCTGCACGTAACCTTTGCTTACCCGCTTCAACTGTCCCGCGCCGATATTCTGTGCCGTGTACGAGGAAATGGCGTTGCCCACTGCCGCCATGGGCACGATACAGATGGACTCGATCCGCATACCAGCCGAAAATCCCGCCAATGATTCTGCACCGAAGCTATTGACCACCGACTGTACCAGCATCATGCCGATGGACACGGTAGACTGCTGTAAAATAGACGGGAGGGCGATCTTCGCCATGGGAAGAAGTTCCTCCGCCTCGAAAATGCCATCAGAAGCACCTTCTAGTTTCTTCAGTTCATTCCGGAGAACCGTAAATGACCCCAACACAGAAACGCCCTGCGCGATCAGCGTCGCCCAGGCTACCCCTGCCACATCCAATGCAAAATCTGCCACAAACACCCAGTCCAAAACAATGTTAAACACCGAGGAAAAGATCAGGAAATATAGCGGAATCCTGGATTTTCCCAAGGCATTGAACATAGAAGAAAGTACATTATACATAAATAAAAACGGCAGTCCCAGGAAATAGATCTGCAGATAAGTCACTGACATATCCATAACTTCCACCGGCGTATTCATAGCAATCATGATATTTTTGCTGAATGCCAGTCCAATGACACCTAACATCACACTGATGACCAGAAATGTCACCAGCGCTGTATACACCGTTTTCTTCAATTTTCCATAATTTCCATGGCCAAAATACTGGCTGACGATCACTGACGCGCCCATACCGCCTCCGATCGCTACGCAGATGAAAATATTCGTCAAAGAATAAGCGGCTCCCACCGCAGCCAAAGCCTTTTCTCCTACTAACCGCCCCACGATTGCTGAATCCGCCATGGTGTAGGCCTGCTGAAAGAGGTTGCCTATGATCATGGGGATAGCGAAAACGATGAGGGCTTTTAGGGGATTTTCAGTTATGAGGTAATCATTTTTCATGCTATTGTCTCTCCATTTTCCTATTATCTAATTCCAACTATTCCGTTCTTTTCTTATGGAACCCTTTTCTCTTATTTCTAAAAAATCCCCGCAGCCCCTTATTTTACAAGGGGCTGCGGGGGTGATACTATTCAAATTCTACCGTTCCAGTTGGCTTCGGTGTGAAGTCATACAGCACACGGTTGATTCCCGGAACTTCATGGGTAATACGGTCTGTAATGTGAACCATCACTTCATGCGGAATCTCAGCAGCGGTAGCTGTCATAACATCGGTGGAGCATACGGCACGAACGATACAGCACCACTCGAATGCACGCTTGCCATCTTTGATACCGGTTGAACGGAACTCCGGAACAACGGTAAAGTACTGCCAGATCTTGCCTGCAAGGCCGTTCTTATCGAACTCCTCACGAAGAATCGCATCAGACTCACGTACAGCTTCCAGACGGTCACGTGTGATCGCACCCGGGCAGCGAACACCAAGTCCCGGACCCGGGAATGGCTGACGATATACCATATCATGCGGCAGACCAAGCTGATCGCCAACAACACGAACCTCATCCTTAAACAGGATTCTAACCGGCTCTACCAGTTTGAAATCCATATCCTCCGGAAGACCGCCTGCATTGTGATGTGCCTTGATACCTTCCTCAGACTCCAGAATATCCGGCCAGATCGTTCCCTGTGCTAAGAACTCAATTCCATCAAGCTTTCTGGCTTCCTCAGCAAATACCTCGATAAACTCGCCGCCGATGATCTTTCTCTTTGTCTCCGGATCATCCACACCTGCCAGCTTATCCAGGAAACGGTCGGTAGCATCCACATAAACCAGGTTCGCATTCATCTGATTGCGGAATACCTCGATCACCTGCTCCGGCTCACCTTTACGCAGAAGACCATGGTTCACATGAACACATACTAACTGCTGGCCAATTGCCTTGATTAACAGAGCTGCAACTACGGATGAATCTACACCGCCGGAAAGTGCAAGAAGAACCTTCTTATCTCCTACCTGTTCCTTGATCAATGCGATCTGCTCATCAATAAAAGCCTGAGCAAGCTCCGGTGTATTGATCCTCTCCATATTGGCTGGACGTCTGATTTCAGTAACGTTCATTTTGTAACTCCTCCTTCAAAATTTCAATCAGTTTCTATAACGTTTCTTTGTCAAAATGGGGTCGCTGCATATCAGCATCTATACAATATTCTGACATAACCGATCTTAAATAAATAGGAACATTATCTAAGTGGTATAATGCTATTATACCAGAAATGTAAGAAAAAGCGAATCTGCATTAACTTATTCTTATCATATATTTTCAGATACATATGCCTGGTTGACCTTTTTCCCTTTCAGCATATATATTCTAGATTCAAAATCGGTACAAGGAGTCACATTTCCTGGCACTTCACCAGCTGTCACATCGGATGTGATCAATCCATAATTCATCAACTCATCGCCGTAATGTTCTGTATGATTCCATACATTTTCATAAACCATATCCGGGTTCAAACCCTGTAATCTAACACGGCTATACGGCTGATTCACTCCATTTAAAACACGATAGTAGCCTACGATTACAAGCGTGCGGTCTTCATTTGTCACCATCCATACCGTCTCATTTCCTTCGAATGGACTTTTCAGACGATAAAATGTTCCAAACTGTAACACTTCTCTGTATTCTTTCATAAATGTGATCTGTTCTTTTACTTCTTTGATCTCTTCTTCTGTCAATTTGTTGAGATCCAGTTCGTATCCAAACGTTCCAAAGTATGCTACATTCGCTCTTGTATGTAATGGGGTATTGCGAAATACCTGGTGATTCGGAACAACAGACACATGGCTTCCCATACTGCTGAGCGGATAACACATAGAAGTTCCGTACTGAATCTTCAGACGCTCAATCGCATCCGAATCATCGCTTGTCCATCCCTGCTGTGCATAATACAGCATTCCCGGGTCAAATCTTCCGCCACCGCTGGCACAGGATTCAAATAATATTTCTGGAAACTCATTTGTCAAACGCTCGTACAGATCATATACGCCTAAAATATAACGATGGAACACTTCTCCCTGTCTGTCTGAGGGAAGTTCGCTGCTGTAGCATTCCGTAATGCTTCGGTTCATATCCCATTTAATATATGAAATTTTCGACTCCGATAATAACTTTGCCATCATTCCGTAAATATGATCTACTACTTCTTTTCTTGTGAAATCGAGTACATACTGGTATCTGCCGTGTGACGTATTTCTTCCCGGTGTCTGTAAGATCCAGTCTGGATGTGCTCGGTAAAGATCAGAGTCTTTATTTACCATCTCCGGCTCAAACCAAAGACCGAATTTCAATCCAAGCGCTTCAATCCTTTCTGACAGGCCTTTGATGCCATTTGGCAGAAGCTCTTTATTTGCCACCCAATCGCCAAGACCGGCTCTGTCATTTCTTCTTGCGCCAAACCATCCGTCATCTAAGACAAACAGTTCTACTCCACATTCTTTTGCTTTCCTGGCAATCTCTACAAGGCACTCTTCTGTAAAGTCAAAATAAGTTGCTTCCCAGTTATTATTTAAAATCGGTCTTGCCTTATCGCGCCAGTACCCTCTTGCAAGTCTCTTTGCATACAGCTTCTGGAATGTCTGACTCATGCCATTTAATCCATTTTCACTGTAAACCAGAACTGCTTCCGGTGTCTGAAAGCTTTCTCCCGGCTCTAATTTCCAATCAAATCCTTCTGGATTGATCCCGGCTGTAATTCGTGTCACATCATGTGTATCTACTTCTGCCTGCATACGGAAATTTCCGCTGTATACAAGACTTATTCCAATGGCTTCTCCTGCATTTTCATCTGTATTGTGACGTTTTAAAGCAAGGAACGGATTATGTTCGTGAGAAGAATTTCCGCGCATGCTGTCGATCGCTGTTATACCCTGCTCCAATGTTCGATTTTTAATATATCGTTCTCTGGACCACGCACCGGACAACTGCATCCATTCATAATCCTTATCTGGAAGATCCAGGCTTAAGCTCATCATATTTAATACATGTAGATTTTTCTCACCTGCATTTTCAATATGCGCACTTCTTGCAATTGCACTGTATTCATCAAAAATTGTATATAAAAGTGCCAGTTTTACACCGGTCAGGGCGTCTTTCAGGAAGATGCGCAATGTCTGCGCTTCCCTCTCGGACTCTGTGTATGTTGCCGGCAATCCGGCGAGCTTTGGTTTTCCGTCAATGATCTCATAACTGTCGTATCGGAACTCACTGATCCTGCTGCCATTTTCCTGCAGCAATTCAATTGCCGGATGTCTGTAATCTGTCGTACCGTAAACCGGATATTCCTGTCGGATATGTTCCAGTGAAAAAGTACGATCCCACTCATATATATACGATGTCATTGGGCGTTCACGTTTCTCAACCAGATAAGAAAAATCTGCTTTATCATGAAGTCGTTTTCCAAAATATAATTGCCCCAGATGCCCATTTTCTAATACACATAAGATATAACTGATTTTTTCATTGCATAAATGAAAAGTTTTCGTTTCCTCGTGAAAAATAATCTGTCTCATATGCTCCCCTTTTTTCATTTTCCACACCAACAATCTGGTGTGTTTTATCATCTACTTTACCATGCCAGAATTGCTTCTATACTCTTCATTCAACTGCCGCAGTTCCTTCTCTCCATTGATATACGGCTCATAAAACGTCTCCACCGATCCGCCGCCCAAGTTGTCACAGCCATTGCAAAAGTCGCATGCACCGCCGCACTGATTTAAGCCTTCCTGGACGATCCGGATGCGTTCTTCTCTTGTGGTATCTTTAATTAATATGCTTTTTATTTCCATATTGCTATCTCTCCATTTCCTTCTGAATCCATGTCATGATCACATCCACCAGATACTCCTGCTGCACCTGGCTTAACTCTCTGCCCGGCTGCATCTTATGCCATTTCCGGATACATTCCCGGCAGCAGGTTGCCGTAGCATGCTGGGCGATAAACACTGGATGGCCTCTCATCGGGGTCTGCTTTCCATCATTGGGAATATAAGCCGGAGCCTCCCGTTTAGCAATAAAATCCCTGGCGTGCTGTCTTATGGTATCAAGCCCCTTTGCATTGATATAATCGATGTCTTTCTGCTTTAAATGAAAACTGCTGCGGAACTGGGAATTTGCCAGATGCTCAAATAACTGTTTGTACCATTCTTCCTTTGTCATCTAAATATCACCGCCTCCAGTTCCCTATTATACCATCTAATTCCAGCTTTTCCAGACATCCGGCTGATAACCCAGCGTGGACTGTTTCCCATTCCGGACTACCGGAGTTTTGATCACCTGCGGATTTTCCAGAATCTTTTCCATTTTATCTTCACTGGCAATGTATTTGATCAGCGCAAGCAGATCCTTATCCTTACCCTTCCAGTTGACCATATTCTCCAATCCACCATTAGCCTGGGCTACGGAATTAAATTCACCTTTGCTCATGCCTTTTTCTTTCATGTCGATGAATTGGTATTTGATGCCGCGCTCTTTAAAATAGCGCTCGGCTTTTTTTGTGTCATTGCATTTCTTGGTTCCGAAGATTTGTATGTTCATAATGATTTACTCTCCACAATTACGATTTTCCAATACTCCTCTACCTAAAACATTCTTATTTCCTTTGCCAAGCTAAATGGAATAATTTCTCCCTGTTTCGTCCCAACATACGCTTTTTCCTCATGCATATATTCAACGATATCTTTCGCCTTATAATCCATAAACTTTGTGATCACCTTATCCAGAATCGATTTCTCCGTAACATCTAATATAGAATAATCCATCCCCACAGATGGATATACATGAAGCATCGTATCATAATTATAGCTTAATTCTTCTTGGACATTCAGTTTTTCCAGATTCATCAAACTATAATGTCCAATTGGAAGTGCCCCCATAGATTCATGGCAATATACCAGACCAGACATGGAGCATCCATTTTCAATAAAAGCCAGAACATCGGAATACCAAAGCATCTTCATCAGCTTAACCTTAAAAAGATTATTGACCTTTTCAGCAATATATGAAATCATCGCTTCCACCTTATCAATATTTAACATTGTATAACCATTGGCATCTGATGGTTCCTCAAAATTGGCATACTCTCCTTCAAAAGTCTGCCTCGTTAAAAATTCTTTTCCATACGAATCTAACTTCTCTACAATTTTTGTTCTAATTTGAAAGCGTTTTGCTGGCGAAAATTTATCAGCATTTTTCTTCAGAAATTCTAATGCCTGAAGCGGATTGTCCTTTATCAAGCGAAGCATCGTATCATATGCATCATCTTGAATTGCCTTACTTTCATAACGTGAAACCGTCGCTTCTCCCCATCCCAATAACTTTGAAAGATCTACTTGAGATAATCCATAGCTTTCTCTGATTGCTACGATTTCATTAGATGTAAGTAATCCCATCTTTATACGATATGCATTTCTTGCATTAAGAAGATTCTCATTTGTCATGGCACCAGTTACAAACTCGTTCTCATCTTCTTCCACATTGGCACAAAAATAAAATCTCTCCTTATAGGTAATATTCTCTCCTTTTATTAAAATCGTTGTTGTACGTTCTCTTTCCTCAACTTCATGCGTCGTATCACATAATGGGCAATTCATATGAATCTTTCTAATCAATACACTCTTCTCCATTGTCCAACCTCCTTTGATCTTCCAATCACGCATACGGAAATGTTATTTTATCTTTTGCATAATGAAATGATACGCATAAAACATATTTCTGCTGATTTCCTTTTATTTTCAATTTTATGTATATTATCTTGCCATTGATATCTTTACCAAACACAAAAAGCAACGGTGGATTTACATCATCGGTATCTATTTTTGTTTCTGAATACTCCTCCACAGTCAATTCTTTTAACCGGTTAACTACATCTTCTATATCGTAATCTAAATCCAACAAAGTATATGGTGTCGAATATCTCTGATCTTCTCCCTGCTTTTTCTTTATAATAAGAGTTATATCCGTATTTATATCAAAGTTTTCTCTTTCAAGTAATTTCTGTAACTCATCTAGAAAAGCGACTACTTCTCTTTTCTTCGATTGCGTGCTTAGAAATATAGGAATCACCTCCAACTTTACTATTGATCCATGCATTGTTAATTGTATTTGCTATCAATTGATAGTGTATCATCCAATAACTAATTCGTCAAGTCCATTTGTAATCATTGAATCCATATTTAGAGCATATTAAGCTTTCCTCCATTGACAGGTTACCAATCGGTCACTATAATAATAGTTACCGATTGGTAACTAGCTAAAAAGGAGACTCCCATGACCACCCCTAAAGACCGTATCCTCGAAACCGCCCTAAATCTCTTTGCCCACCAAGGCTACATGGCAACCTCCATGAACGATATTGCCTCACAGCTTGGAATCACCAAAGCCGCTTTATACAAGCATTACATTGGAAAACAGGAGATTCTGGACCGGATCGTAGAACGAATGGAACAACTGGACTCTGATCGCGCACATGCTTATGAAATGCCCGAAACAGAAAATGACTCTTCTGCAAAAGATTATTTCAATACGCCCGTAGAAAAAATCCGGACATATGCCGTGGCACAGTTCAAGCATTGGACAAACGAACCATTTTCCTCCAATTTTCGAAAAATGCTGACCCTGGAACAATACCGTTCTCCCCTCTTTGCGAAGCTTTACCATCACTATCTTGCAACGGAACCATTGACCTATATGGCATCCATTTTCCGTGAACTAACAACCTCTGATGAAACCGCCATGCAGCTGGCGTTGGAATTCTACGGGCCTGTGTATCTGCTATATAGCATTTATGATGGTGCCGATGATAAAGACTCTGTTATTCCACTTTTGAACGCACATATTGACCAGATCATCCAGAAAATCGAGTCCTTACGCTGATTTTTTTGACTTCACACCTGTTTTGGAGGATTTCCTATGAATATCACCGTTATTTACGCCACCGGTCGCAAAGCCCAATCAAATACATACCAGATCGCACAGCTGCTTATCAAAGAGCTCCTGGGTGACGGCAAATGCTTCGAATTTCATCTTCCAAAGGATATGCCCCACATCTGCACTGGATGCCGTGCGTGTATCAACGGACTTGAGCAGAAATGCGGCGGTGCTGCTTCCATGGCTCCAATTCTTGCTGCCATGAAACAGTCCGAACTGATCCTGTTCTGCGCTCCCACCTATGTATTTCATGTGCCTGGACAAATGAAAACGCTCCTGGATCATTTTGCATACCGCTGGATGGTTCACCGCCCTGATCTTTCTTTTCTGAGAAAACAGGCCGTGATCATCAATACTGCTGCTAGCGGCGGAATGCGTTCAACCGTCCGCGATATCAAGGACAGCACCATGCCAGACATCTGACCCCGTCATTTAAAGTTTGCTGTCTGTTTACGTTCTACCGTTTTCTGCACAAACATCAGAAAATGACTCCCGTTGACGACATCTATTGGCAGGAACATGGATACAACACAGGGATGCCCTGGAAAACGCAATAACAGGCAGTCTTCTCGACTGCCTGCTTCCTTCTCCAACTATTCAGTTATCTTCGAATGGCCGCTCATAATCTCTTGATAGGTCAAACCCTTGTACAAACCACCTGGAGATTTGTATATTCATAATGATTTGTTCTCCATTTTCTTAAAATTTTCCACTATCAAAATATTTTTTTCTACATATAATATTATATCTCTTTTCTTATAGTGTTCACACAACCATTTTTTCTTGACTGCGGATAAGTTTATGATATACTAATAGTAGAAGATAGCGGCCTTGACCAGCTGTCGTGGTGTTGAAGCAATCGACTGTTTCGGTATGCAGCTGATTGTGGAGCCTGGCCTTGGGTTATGCGATAACCTCAAACCGAATAGGTTCATCGGAACTGAAAGAAAACGCTTTTTAAGAGCCTTGCGCTTGCAGGGCTCTTTATTTTTTCAAAGGAAATGGATGTTTATGGATCTCTTACTACAATCTGCTCAGGCATGGAAAGAAATAACTGAATATCGCTATTTATTTACATATGGTTATAAGAAGCAGCTATATCCTATTAATCTTACCTTTTCCTTGGAAGATTATCCTCATCTAGCTGGCTTCCAATACATGAAAGATATTTCCATCCCCAATTATTCTTCTGCTAAAGTTGCAGACAGAATCCTTGAAGAAAAAATAAGTTTTGATAAAGTTCAAAAAGCAGCTCAATATGAAGATATGATAAAACCTCGTTTGGAAGCTCTCATTCATTTGCAGGAATCTCTTGATCATGACTTCAATTTATATTCATATATGCCTCACATGTACCCTTTTATCACAAGTATCAAAGCGGATTACTTAATATCCAGTCATTTCAGCATAGATAATTTTATTTTCATCATGAAAGCAAATTCGCAAGGAGAATTAAAATGTGATTTTCTATGCTGCTCAATCTTTGAAAAAGATATCCTTTCAATGCTTCTCCGATGTTTTCACCTTTCCCTATACTTTTTCCTTATACCTTCTCCAATAATAATCCATCGTCCGGTATTCTATAATATCCTTCATCTGCTCTTTCAACGCCTCATTCTCAACCACTTCCCGCAATTCATCCCTCAGTGAAATCGCAAACCCATCTCTTTTTACGAAAAAACCATTTCCCGATTTTATAAGGAAATGAACCGGCATAGTGAGAATCTTTTTCAAATGTTCTTTGTTCGATATTGCTTTATATTTTTCATAAGTAATATTCTTATCGAAATCTTTCCAATTCCGGTTCTGATCAAAGAAATCTTTCCATGCCCGAAGTAACTGCAGATCTGTTACATCTGTTCTTATGCCTCCATCCTGATAAAATGCTTGTAAAACAGGCATTTTATAAACCTTTGACATACTGGTTGTCTCCAATAAATTCAGAAATTCTTTCGCTATTCCCTCCAGTAACATATCTTCCGCTTCTGTTGTCTCTCCCAGCCTTTTCAAAAATCCAAGATAATCTTTAAAAATATTCTCCTTAGAATGTTCTATCGTAAGTTGATATACATCGTCATCCATATATGTAAACAGCTCCAATCGAGTCGGTCTTCTGCCAAGATCTTCTTTTACCCGGAAATACTCATTTCGGATCTGGTCCTGAATCCGCAGATGTTTTTTGTCCATCTCTGCAAAAAGATCGATCAAACGCATATCAAAATCAATCAGACAGTCATCTGGGATTTCCTCTTTATCAGCCGGACTATATGGCTCCTTTGATGAATACGTTTTTCCTGTCAGGAGTTTTCTCACATTGCCGGCCTTCTCATAATTTCCAATAAAATCCAAGACATTCAGATATTCTTTACCCGCATAACGCCTTAAACCTCTGCCAAGCTGCTGCAGAAAAACAATCGGTGATTCCGTCGGTCTTAAAAACATGACCATATCGACTGACGGAATATCCACCCCCTCATTAAACATATCCACAGAAAAATCACCTTTATTTTTCCGTCTTTTAATTGTTCAATTGCTTTGTCTCGATCTTCTGCATAAGCTCCATCTGCATTACTGTAAACAGCTACCGATGGAATTTCCCTTTTGCAGAATTCTCTCGCCATTTCTTCCGCATGTTCTCTGGTACAGCAAAACCCCAATGCCCGCTTGGAACCATATTTTTTATAATATTTATAAATAAGTTCATGCCGATGCACATTTCCTATATAGGTTTCATTCAATTCCTTTTCCTGATAACGGCCTCTTACCACATGCAGCTTTGAATAATCTGTATCATCATAAATTCCATAATAATGAAATGGCACCAACATCCCTTTATTGATCGCCTCACCTAAAGAAATTTCATATGGAACATTATAATCACAAATTTCATAAATATTTCTGCCATCCATTCGTTCTGGCGTTGCCGTAAGACCAAGTAAAAATTTCGGCTTAAAATAATTTACGATTTGAAGATATTGTTCATTGACCGCATGATGAAACTCGTCTATCACAATATAATCAAAATACCCTGAAGAAAAATATTGCTCTGTTAAATACTCTCTCCTGCCCAACGTAGCCACTGATGCAAATATCACAGATCTATCCGTTGTTTTTTCCCTGCTGCAAAAGAAACCATAATCCTCAGAATTTCTGACATTTCGAAAAGAAACCGCTGCCTGATTTAGAATTTCTTCCCGATGTGCTACAAATAAAACTCTCTGATAATTTTTCGAATCAAATGCCGCCAAATATGTTTTTCCAACGCCCGTTGCCGCCTGAATAATTCCACGTGACGCTCCCTCTGCCCTGCTATTTTCAAGCGCACACAGAGCTTCTATCTGGGCTCCTCTTGGTTCAAATAGTAACCTTACATTGGTATCCTTATTTTCTTCTGTTCTGTCGTAGCGTTCCAGATCCCTGGAGGCGGCCGGTCTGTGCCAAGTTTTTGAATATCGTTTTAATTCAGCATCATCAATAACAATGGAATGATGCTCAAACAGATCCTCAAATGTCCGATAAAATTTCTCATAATTTTCAGGATCTTTCTGGCTGCTGAACCGGTAATTCCACTCAATTCCTGATGTCAGTGCACTGCGTGAAATATTAGAAGATCCGATATAAATATCGCTATGATCGGTATAATGAAAAATATAAGACTTTGGGTGAAAAGACCGTTCTTTTTCATTATAAAATCGTAAATCTACATATTCTCCCAATTCATGCTTGATCAGATACAATGCAGAAGGCTGGGTAATCCCCAGATAATTTCCAGTAAGGATCCGAATTTTGCTCCGCGTTCCATTGCCTGATTCAATTCTTTTAAAAGCATTTTCACCCCAGATTCCATCAGAAAAGATACAATAATATCAATTCTGTCTGCTTTACGCATACTGCCCACTAACTGATAATACAGATACATTCTTTTATCCCGGTCACCAGTCATGACGTCCGTAACATAATCTTCGCGAATATGATCTTCTACCTTTTCCGCAGTATTAAATTCAGCCATTTTTCCTCGCCTCTTCCCGGTCTTACATCATCAGAGATCCAGTATTCTTCAAGTACCACTCCATCGATTTTCCTGATAAAATCACGGAATGATTCTATTGTAAAATCTGTAAAATACCTTCCGTTTCGTTCCCCTTCAAAATTTCCATATTTAAATGATGTATAAATAATGCCACCAACATGAAGTGCCTCTACCATCCTCCACAGCACATTTCCTAATTCCTTCTTCGGAAGATGCAAAATTGAAGAACACGCCCATATGCCATCATATTGATCCTGTACATTTAATTCCTGAAACAACATTTTACGAACAGGTATCCCCACGTATTCACTGGCACACCTGCACATTTCTTCCGATCCATCTGTCGCTGTCACTTGAAATCCAGTTTCCAGGAAACATTTCGCATCCCGGCCTGAACCGCAGCCAAAATCAAGGATCACTTGTCCTGGAAGGCAGCGGATGAACTTGTCCTGGGTCGTTTTGAAATCTACGGATATTGTGGTGGATACAAATTCTTTGGCGTGGTGGTTGTAATAATCTATCGTTCTATTTTGAGTTCTTCCCCAACTATTCTGATTCATTCTTCTTATCGAACCCTTTTCTCTTTCTTGCCGCTCCGATCAATTCTTCCGCCTCATCAAACGCCCCCGGCAGATAACTCTCCATCCACTCTTTTCCTTCTTTTTCCTGCTTTTTGATCTCCGCCCAGTTCACCAGCACTTCTTCCGAATCAGAAACAGCAGTCGTTCCAAACACATGCGGATGTCTGCGGATCATTTTCTCCGAAATCCCACGAATCACATCTTCCAGTGTAAATAATTCCTCTTCCTTCGCGATCTGCGCATGCATCACCACCTGCAAAAGCAGATCTCCCAGTTCTTCCTTCAGATTCTCCGCATTTCCGGTCTGCTCCAGAATGTTGATGCCTCCGACCACTTCCGCAGCCTCTTCCACACAGGCGGCCTTCAGCGAAGCATGGGTCTGTTCCCGATCCCAAGGGCAGCCATTTTCTGCACGGAGGCGAGCGATGACCTGGACTAGGTGATTTAGTTCCTGGTCTAATTGATGGTAATTTTCGTTCATGTTTACCCCTCTTTAAATAATAAACTCATTATTTTTCTTACAATAATCAAGCATCGTAAAATTCAACGTAAATTTTTACAGCTTTTGATATATTCTTATTTATATATGTCATTTGGGTGCCACTTCAAAGAAAAAAGTCCGGAAACCTGCATATTTGCTTGGTTCCTGGACTTTCTGTTACCATTTAAACTCAATAATGGTATTTTAGTTTCTACTATATCTTGTGGTCTCAATTATACCAACAATACTATATTTATACATATTATACAAGTTGTTTTCTTTTACCACCAAAATCATGGTCACAATTTTATATATCTCTGATTTCTACTATTCGGCTTATCAGGGATCGTCATACAAATCAGATTCATCTCAATTGCCGGATGGAGGTAGTTCCTCCGGAATCCTTCTCTTGCTTTTAATCCCAATTTTTCCATCAAATCACTGCTTGCATACGGAACATCATACTCCATAATTTCCAGCAACTTTTGAACCGATTCTGGAAGATATTCATTTTTTTCACTGATTTGAATGGAGATATCATCGAGAATCCTATCTATCTGAGACAGCATAAATTCAATAAAAAGCGTAGACTCTCCAACAATATGGCACTTGGCAATCACCTCGTAATATTCATCCTGGAATTTTTCAATCTGACTTTCGATAGGAATAAATTCAAATACCGGCTTCCATTTTGCCAATATAGCCGTATGCCATAATCTCGCCATTCTCCCGTTGCCATCCGAAAATGGATGAATAAATACAAACTCATAATGAAAGACACTGCTCAAAATCAACGGATGAACCTCACCTTGTGATTCCTTCATCCACTCAAACAATTCATTCATCAACTGTGGTATCAATCGTGCAGGTGGTGCCATAAAGATACACTGATCACCATTGAAAACACCTTCTTCACCAGAACGAAATTCACCAGCTTCTTCCACGAGATATTTTGCCATAATCCCATGAAACTGTTTCAAATGTCTGATACTATATGGATCGATCTTTGAGAGATGCTCATATGCAGCATATGCATTCTTTACTTCCTGAATCTCCTTTTGCTCTCCCAATACAACCTTGCCATTAATGACATCCCGAACCTGTCCCAGCGTCAGCGAATTTGCTTCGATCTTCAATGAAGAGTGAATTGACTTAATTTTGTTATTTCTTCTCAAATGCGGCTTTGTTTCCAGATTGCTTGTTGCCGTTATTCGTCCTATTTTTTCGGAAATTGATGATACATACGATAACATCGCATTCGTTATGGTAAAAGGCGGTTTATATTCCCCCATGTAAGTTCCTCCATCATCTTGCGTATTATCTTACGCATTATCTTCCTCTATTATACGGGATTTATGAAAAAACTCAACAAAAATCCATAGAATTCCATATCCATCTGAAAATATAAAACCTAATTATTCATAACTGGAATTCTTTTGGTCAATGTCTGGTCAAAAGGCAAAAAAAATCCCCGCAAGCCCTTATTTTACAAGGGTTTGCGAGGTATATGTTACTATTCGAACTCGCAAATAAAATCTCCTCACTATACTTTTTAGTATTGGAGTTATGG
>ERZ809074.134-NODE-134-length-125357-cov-14.488228_pt1 | contig 125357 bp, 94 predicted proteins | sample MGYA00520795_ERZ809074 | MGnify/ENA primary metagenome ERZ809074 (study PRJEB31570, sample SAMEA3212989) | Homo sapiens | biome: human-gut; feature: human gut; material: fecal | place: Sweden | collected 2011 ... | reverse complement strand
AACTCAATTCTATCACTATATCTTTCCGCATTTCTCTTTTTTGTAGTAACTTTGTGATTAAAAAAATACGTTCACACTTAACAAAACGGAAAGATTATGGCAAAGAAATGGCGTTGTACCGTCTGTGGTTATATCCACGAGGGTCCCGAGGCACCCGATCAGTGCCCGATGTGCAAGGTAGGCAAGGAGAAGTTCGTCGAGGTCGTCGAGCAGGAGGAAGGGCTCACGTTCGTCACGGAGCATGTGATTGGCGACGGCAAAGGTGCGTCGAAGGAGCTTTGGGAGGGACTTCAGAATCACTTCATGGGCGAATGCACCGAGGTGGGCATGTATCTGGCGATGAGCCGTCAGGCCGACCGCGAGGGCTATCCCGAGATCGCCGAGGCCTACAAGCGTTACGCTTGGGAAGAGGCTGAGCACGCCTCGAAGTTCGCTGAACTGATCGGCGAGGTGGTCTGGGACACCAAGACCAACCTGATGAAGCGCATGAACGCCGAGTCGGGCGCCTGCGAGGACAAGATGCGTCTGGCGCGCATGGCCAAGGAGGAGAATCTCGACGCCGTGCACGATACGGTACACGAGATGGCCAAGGACGAGGCGCGTCACGGCGCAGGCTTCCAGGGCCTTTACAACCGTTACTTCAAGAAATAGGGGACGATCCGCGGTCTCGAACCGCCGTCTTCCGGTTACGGCCGCGGGAACATTCGTTCCCGCGGCTTTTCGTTGCCGGCGGCATTCATCGGGGTGGATTCGCACTTCGCGGGCGGTTTCCCGTAGCCGGATTTTCAGCGTTCCGCCGAGGGAAAATCGGGCGGAATGTTGGAAGTTCGGATTTTTTATCTATTTTTGTACAAACGTTTGCGCAAGGCTTGTAATGCGGTTTTTGCCGGTTTCGTAGAACGAGTGCGAACGAATTGCGTTCATCTTAAAACTACAACCTATGTTTATCGTCAACAGTTACGCCCTCGCAGTGCTTTTCTGCTTCATCACGATGATGTGCTGGGGATCGTGGGGCAACACCCAGAAGCTGGCTTCGAAGAGCTGGCGCTACGAACTTTTCTATTGGGACTACGTCATCGGCATGGTGCTCTTTACGCTCGTCGTGGGGTTCACCATGGGCAGCATCGGCTCCGAGGGGCGTTCGTTCCTGCCCGATCTGGCGCAGGCCGATGCGCGCGGCGTGGGGAGCGTCGTGCTGGGCGGCGTGATCTTCAATGCCTCGAACATCCTGCTCTCGGCGTCGGTGGCCATGGCGGGGCTGTCGGTCGCCTTTCCGCTGGGTGTCGGACTGGCACTGGTGCTGGGCGTCGTCGTCAACTACGTGGGTGCGCCCAAAGGCGATCCCGTCATCCTGTTTCTGGGCGTGGCGCTGATCGTTGCGGCGATCGTCTGCAACGGCATCGCCTCGCAGCGGGTGCAGAGCGGCGGTACGCAGCGTGCGCAGTTCCGCAAGGGCGTCGCGCTGGCGGTCGTGGCCGGCGTGCTGATGTCGCTCTTCTACCGCTTCGTCGCGGCTGCGATGGATCTGGATCATTTCGAGAATCCGACGCCGGGCATGTTGACGCCCTATTCGGCGGTCTTCATCTTCTCGCTGGGCGTGCTGGCGAGCAACTTCGTCTTCAATACGTGGGTGATGAAACGCCCCTTCGACGGGGAGCCCGTCGCCTACCGCGACTACTTCAAGGGCAGCTTTTCGACCCATCTGGTCGGAATGCTGGGCGGTGCGATCTGGTGTCTGGGTACGACGTTCAGCTACATTGCGGCCGGTAAGGCCGGTGCTGCGGTGTCGTATGCGCTGGGACAGGGCGCGCCGATGGTGGCGGCCGTGTGGGGCGTCTTCGTGTGGAAGGAGTTCCGCGGCGGCGGACGGACGGTCAACGGCCTGCTGGCGCTGATGTTCGCCCTCTTCATCGCGGGGCTGGGGCTCATCATCGTGGCCGGCGGGAACTGATCGCGGTGCCATGCAAAAACAGCGGCCCGAACGTCATCGTTCGGGCCGCTGTTTTTCGATTACTCCCACTCGATCGTTGCGGGCGGTTTGGAGGAGATGTCGTAGACGACGCGGTTGACGCCGCGAACCTTGTTGATGATGTCGTTCGACACGCGGGCCAGGAATTCGTAGGGCAGGTGCACCCAGTCGGCCGTCATGCCGTCGGTCGATGCGACGGCGCGCAGCGCCACGCAACTTTCGTAGGTGCGTTCGTCGCCCATGACGCCCACCGACTTGACCGGCAGCAGGATGACTCCCGCCTGCCAGACCTGGTCGTAGAGCCCGTGCTCGCGCAGGGCGTCGATGTAGATCTTGTCCACGTTTTGCAGGATCTCGACGCGCTCGGGTGTGATCTCGCCCAGAATGCGGATCGCCAGCCCCGGCCCCGGGAAGGGGTGGCGGCCGATCAGCTCCTCGCCGATACCCAGCGAGCGGCCCACGCGGCGCACCTCGTCCTTGAAAAGCAGGCGCAGCGGTTCGACGACTTTCAGGTGCATGTGCTCGGGCAGTCCGCCCACGTTGTGGTGCGACTTGATCTTGGCCGCAGGGCCGTTCACCGATGCCGATTCGACGACGTCGGGATAGATCGTGCCCTGCGCCAGCCACTTCACGTCGGCGAGCTGCTGTGCCTCGGCATTGAAGACCTCCACGAAGTCGCGGCCGATGATCTTGCGCTTGGCCTCGGGATCGGTTACTCCGGCCAGGTCGCCCAGGAACTTGTCGCCGGCCTTGACGCCCTTGACGTTGAGTCCCATGCCCTTGTAGGAATCGAGGACGCTTTCGAACTCGTTCTTGCGCAGCAGACCCGAATCGACGAAGATGCAGTGCAGGTTCTCGCCGATGGCGCGGTGCAGCAGCACGGCGGCAACCGTGGAGTCCACGCCGCCCGAAAGCCCCAGCACGACCTTGTCGTCTCCGATCTTCTCGCGCAGTTCGCGGACGGTCGTCTCGACGAAACTCTCCGACGTCCACGACTGTGCGCAGCCGCAGATGCCCACGACGAAATTCCGGAGCAGCTGCACGCCGTCGGTCGAGTGGTAGACCTCCGGATGGAACTGGATGGCCCACGTCGGTTCGCCCTCGATGCGGTAGGCGGCCACGTGCACCTCGGCCGTCGAAGCCACGATGCGGTAGCCGTCGGGCACGCGGGTGATCGTGTCGCCGTGCGACATCCACACCTGCGTGGTGCGGGGCAGTCCCTCCATGAGCCGGTCGTCGGGTTCGACTACGGTGAGCATCGCCCGTCCGTATTCGCGGCTCGGGGCGGGCGTCACCTCGCCGCCGAAGTGCTGGGCGAGGTATTGCGCGCCGTAGCAGACGCCCAGCAGCGGCAGCCGGCCCTTGATCGCCGAGAGGTCGATGCGGGGGGCTTCCGCGTCGCGCACGGAGAAGGGCGAGCCCGAGAGAATCACGCCGCGCACCGACGCGTCGATGGCGGGCAGGTGGTTGAAGGGGTGGATTTCGCAGTAAACGCTCAGCTCGCGTACGCGGCGGGCGATGAGCTGCGTGTACTGCGAGCCGAAGTCGATGATTAGGATTTTTTCCTGCATAGCGTCTGAGTATCGTAGGTTTCGGATCGACGGGGCGATCAGTGTTCGCTGCTGTAATTGGGCGCCTCGCTGGTGATCGTCACGTCGTGCGGGTGGTTTTCGGTCACGCCGTTGGCGGTAATGCGGATGAACCGTGCCTGTTTGAGCGTCTCGATGTCCGCCGCGCCGCAGTATCCCATGCCGGCGCGGATGCCGCCGACGAGCTGGTAGACCGTTTCGCTGAGCGAACCCTTGAACGGCACGCGCGCCACGATCCCTTCGGGAACGAGTTTGTTGATGTTGACCTCGCCTTTCTGGAAATAGCGGTCGGCCGAACCCGCCTTCATGGCGTCGATCGAACCCATGCCGCGATAGCTCTTGAACTTGCGGCCGTTGTAGATGATCGTGTCGCCGGGCGACTCCTCCGTGCCGGCGAACATCGAGCCGATCATCACGCAGTCGCCGCCTGCGGCCAGCGCCTTGACGATGTCGCCCGAATAGCGCAGTCCGCCGTCGGCGATCACGGGCACGCCCGTGCCGCGCGCGGCGCTGGCTGCCGAGTAGATGGCCGAGAGCTGGGGAACGCCCACGCCGGCGATGATGCGCGTCGTGCAGATCGATCCCGGACCGATGCCCACCTTGATGCCGTCGGCGCCGGCGTCGATGAGGAATTTGGCCGCCTCGGCGGTGGCGATGTTGCCCACCACCACGTCCAGTTCGGGGTATTTGGCCTTGATGCGGCGCAGCAGCGCCACGATGTTGGCCGAGTGGCCGTGCGCCGAGTCGAGGACGATGGCGTCCACGTCCTCGCCGACGAGCGCATCCACACGCTCCATCGAATCGCCCGTGACGCCTACGCCGGCGGCTACGCGCAGACGGCCCTTGCTGTCCTTGCAGGCGTTGGGGTGGTCCTGTACTTTGGTAATATCCTTATAGGTAATCAGTCCGACGAGTTTCCCCTCGTTGTCCACGACGGGCAGCTTCTCGATCTTGTTGTTGAGCAGCACGTCGGCCGCATGGGCCAGCTCCGACGAATGGGTGGTGATGAGGTTCTCCGAGGTCATCACCTCCGAAATCAGGCGGTGCATGTCGCGCTGGAAACGCAGGTCGCGGTTGGTGACGATGCCGATCAGCCGCCGCTCGGCGTCGATCACGGGGATGCCGCCGATCTTGTTCTCCTGCATCAGCGCGAGCGCGTCGCCCACGGTGTGCTCCTTGGAGATGGTGATCGGGTCGTAAATCATGCCGTTCTCGGCGCGTTTCACACGGCGCACGTGCGCGGCCTGCTCGGCGATGGACATGTTCTTGTGGATGACCCCGATGCCCCCTTCGCGAGCCAGCGCGATCGCCAAAGGCGCTTCGGTGACCGTATCCATTGCGGCCGAGACGATCGGAATGTTGAGTTTGATATTTCGCGAAAAGCGGCTGGTGACGTTTACTTCGCGCGGCAACACCTCAGAATAGGCGGGTACGAGCAGGACGTCATCGAACGTGAGTCCGGTCGGCTGTACCCTCTCATCGATAAAAGACATAATGATTGGGGTTTTTGTTGCGCACAAAAGTAACAAAATTTCGGGAAATATCCCGCATCGGCCGAAATGTTTTTCCGAAAAAGGTGTTTCCGGTTTCGATTCTTTCGTGCGGAGCCGTTCTATCAGGCTGGTACTATTGGAGTTCCGATAAAAAAAATACGGACAGAAAGAATAACGGCAGCGATTTTTACTTAATTTCGCCATTGGTTAGTTGGACGAAATGCATTGTTCGGTTTCCGCGGTCGGTTTCTCATCGGGGCATATTCGTGCAAGCGCGGCTCTGCGCTCGGTTTATCGAAAACATTCGTTTGTCGCGGGACAAACGGCGATGCGCCTCGTCGCGCAGGGAGAGGACGATACCCGGGCTGCGGTTTCGCTTCGGAAGGCTATCCTCAGACTTTTTATTTACTTAAATTTCATCCTTTATGAGAAAATGGTTTACATGGTGCTTACTGACGGCGGTAGCGTTCGTCGGTTCCGGTTGCTCGGACGACGATGACGGCGGGCAGGTGAAGCTGGCCTTCTCGAAACGGACGGCGGTATTCGGTGCGGGAGGCGGAGCGGTCTCGATCAACGTCGATGCGGCCGGCGCTTGGAGTGCGGCGCAGCCCGAAGCCGGCTGGCTCGAAGTCGAATACGACGCGACGTCGATGCGGCTTCATGCCGAGGCGAATCCGTCGCCCGAGGTACGGCAGGCCGAAGTGGTCGTTACCACCGGAGACTATACCGCGACGATCGACGTCGCGCAGGAACCCGCCGAGCCCGTGACGCTCGACGTGAAGGGGCCCGAAAGCTATGTCTTCGATTCGGAAGGGGGCGAAATCCTGCTTTCGGTCGCGTCCAACGCTGCGTGGACGGCTTCCGTCGATCAGACGTGGTGCGTGCTCTCGACCGACCCGGAGAGAGGACTGGCGACTTTGACCGTCGCCGAACCCAATACCGGAGACAAGACGCTGACGGCGACGCTCACCGTCGAGGCGGGTACGGAGGTCAACGGTGCGAAACAGACCTTTTCGCTCTCGCAGCAGATGCGCGGCGAGAATCCCTATTTCCGCATTCCGGGCGCCTTTTCGATCACGGCCGACCACTGGATGCTGCGCGGCGTCGATCAGGGAGCCGGCACCCGGGGATCGTGCGTGATCGAAGAGGATCTCTACAACCAGTATTTCAACCTCTCGGCGCTGACGTTCGACGGTCAGGGCGAACCGATGCGGATGGAGGCGCTGGCGCTGAATCTGCCCTACAACCGCGAGGAGTGTTACGTGTCGATTCCGCTCGGGCAGTTGCTGGCCACGTTCGAGGAGAAGGACATGATGGTCTATCTGGTGGCCATCAACGTGAAGAACTCCACCTTCACCACCGGTTCGGGCGCCGTGACGGGCGTCGTGTCCGACGATTTCCGCACGATCACGCTCCACGGGCTGCCCGAAGAGTATCAGACGCTGGGTCTTATTTCGCGGAAAATATCCGATACGTCGCAGGTCGGCATGTTCGGCGATATCTACTATCCGAGCGGTGAAGGGATCGTGCTCGCGCGCGAGGCGGCATCCGCGTCGCCGGCATCGCTTCCGGTGGCGTTCAGTTCCGTGCAGCGGGGCGACGTCGTGCGGCTGCGCGCCCACACGACCGGCCGGATCAACCGGATCGAGCAGTTCAATTGATGCAGAAACGCTAAAACAGAGAGCAGATGAAACGATTATATCATGTTATAAGTGGTTTGGCGGGCGGCGTTCTGCTGCTGGCGGGATGCGAGGGCGATACGATCGTGCTCGACGCCGATCCCGTCGCACCGGAGGCTACGACGCTCAGCGTGACGTCGGACAACCCGCTCTATTCGGTACAGGAGGGGAGGGGAACGTTGCGCTTCAAGACGCCCGGCGGCGAGGTCGTATTCTCCGTCGAGACCAATGCCGAGACATGGAGCTACACCAACGACAACGAGGCGTGGCTCGCAGTGGAGCAGAACGAATACGACGGTACGCTGACGCTCCGCGCCCAGCGGAACGAGGAGGCGTCGGAACCCGCCGCCGAGGTGGTCGTGACGGCGGGCGAAGGGTCCGGCGCGCGGACGTGGACGGTGGAGGTCGTGCAGAACGCGGCCGGAACGCCCGAAATCGTGGCGACGCCCAATCGGGTGCTGATTCCGGCCTGCGGATCGCTGCTGAGCGCTTCGACCGAAATCGCCTGCAACTATGAGGATTGGGAGTTCACCCAGTCGTGCGACTGGATGTTGGTCGAGCGCCAGCAGGACAAGCTGGTCTTTACGGCCGACGAGAATACTTCGTCGGAGTCGCGGCAGGTCGAAGTGAAATTGACGGCGGGCTACGGCGATCGGAGCATCAGCGAGACGGTCGTCGTCGAGCAGGACGGCAGGGCCTTCGTCAGGGCGCTGCCGGAGGCTCTGTCGTTCGACTATCGGGGCGGCACGAAGACGATCGCCGTATCTTCGAACTTCGAGTGGAACCATGCGGCCGATGCGAAGTGGTTCGCCGTCACGCGCGAGAACGACGTCTTGACCGTCACGGTCGACCCCTACGACGGCGAACAGGGGCGGACGGAGAACATCAGCCTGACGACCGGCGTCGGCGAGAATACGGCGTCGCTGGAAGTGGCGATCACCCAGATGGGCGTCAACGACAAATATCTGCGCTGGAAGTTCGAGATTCCTTCCGACAATGCGACGGCCACGGCGATGATCGCCGGCGAGGTCGATGCCGAGATCAACTGGGGCGACGGTACGGTCGAGACCGTCACGACGGCGAATCCGACGCACGTCTACGCTACGGCCGGCAGTTACGACGTGGAGGTGAGCGGCAAGGTGACGGCATTGAAATCGGCCGGTGAGAAGAGCTATGTGGTAGAGGTGCTCCAATGGGGACAGACGGGGCTCACGTCGATGGAAGATGCCTTCAACGGTTGCATGAACCTGAAAAGCATTCCCTCCGATACGGCCCATTCGTTCGACGGGGTGACGACTTTCAACGAAGCGTTCTACGATTGCCAGACGCTCGGCGCCATTCCTGCGGGGCTGTTCGACAACGCTACCCGGGCGACCGACTTCACCTCGACGTTCCATTTCTGCCACAGCATACCGGAGATTCCCGAAAAACTCTTCTACTACAATACCGAAGCGACTTCGTTCAGCCAGACCTTCTATTATGTGGGTTCGCAGGTGAACAAGGAGGCGGAAGGGCTGCTGACCGAGATTCCGGCAGGGTTGTTCGAGACGAACACCAAGGCGCAGACGTTCCTCTCGGTATTCGGCCATACGGCCATCCGGTCGGTTCCGGCCACGCTGTTCCAGAATTGCCCGAACGTGACGGTCATGACCTCGCTGTTCGACAGTTGCAAGGCGCTGGAGATCGTTCCGGCCGACCTGTTCGGCGGGTGTCCGGCGGTGACGAGTTTCTCGCAGGTATTCCGCATGTGCACGGCGCTCAAATCGATACCCGAACTGATCTTCTTCAACAATACGCTGGTGACGACCTTCAAGGGGGCGTTCAGCGGTGCGGGGATCGAGACGATTCCGGCCGGTCTCTTCGCGCGGCAAGTCGGCGTGACCAGCTGTTCGGCCGTTTTCCAGGACTGCCCGATCGGCTCGATTCCGCGCGGACTCTTCTCGACGATGACCAAGTGTACCGATTTCTCGCAGGCTTTCAAGGGGTGCACGAAACTGACATCCATACCCTCCGATCTGCTGGCTTCCTGTCCTGACGTCTCCAACGTCGCGTCGATTTTCGCCGAGTGCGCGTCGATCGCCTCGATCCCGAGCGGACTGTTCGGCCACACGACGAGCATCAAGAACGGCAACAACCTCTTCGAGGGCTGCTCCTCGCTGCGGACGCTGCCCGACGACCTGTTCGCCACCTTCTCGGCCACGGGAAACTTCACCTTCACGAGTACGTTCGAAGGGTGTACGTCGTTGCAGTCGCTGCCTTCGGGGTTGTTCGCGACCGTCGCGGCGACCGGATTCGCCAACACCTTCACCGATTGTACGGGATTGACGTCGCTGCCTGACGACCTGTTCGCCGGACAGACCAAGATCAAGACCTTCTCGAACACCTTCAACGGCTGTACGGGACTCGAATCGCTGCCCGAAGGGCTCTTCGCGGAGTGTGCGGCCATGACTTCCGTGTCGTCGGCCTTCATCGACTGTACGGGACTGAAATCGCTGCCCGCGGGGCTCTTTGCGAAGAACGCCGAGCTGGCGACGATCACGTCGGTCTTCTCGGGTTGTACGGGGCTTACGTCGATTCCGGCCGGACTGTTCGACAACAACAAGAAGATCAAGACCGCGAAGACCGCCTTCAAGAATTGTTCGGCGCTGACGGGCGAGTCGCCCTTCACGCAGATCGACGGCCGGAAGATACACCTTTACGAACGTACCGCGGCACTCGGCTTCACGGCCGTTACGAACACCAACGCCACCGATTGTTTCGCGGGCTGCACGGGCCTGAGCGATTACGATGCGATGCCGACGGCGTGGAAATAAGTGAAACAGTTAATGGAAAGCAAGATGAAAAAGTTCATTATCAAGCTCCTTTTCTCGCCACGGCAGCGTTCGAGCGAGCTCGGCTCGGCACTCGGCTTGACGAAAAGGTCGAATATCGTTCGTCCGTTTCCCACCGCGGCGCAGCCCGCACAAGCGCGGCGCAGGCCGGTCGGACTGGCGAAAACGTGGATATATGCCGCATCGTTTGCGGCCGGCATGTTGCTGGCGGGTTGCGACACGGACGATGAATACCGCGCCGCCGAGCCCGAGCTCTACCTGACGGCCTCGACGCGGATCTTCGCCCTGTCGGCCGACGGCGGGCAGCGAACCGTGGTGATCGACACCAACTGCGGCGAGTGGAAGGTTACGACCGACGCCGCAGGTTGGCTGTCGAACCGGAAGGAGGGGAACCTGCTGACGATAACGGCCGGAGAGTCGTTGTCGACGAAAGCGCAGACGGCCGTGGTGACGGTTTCCAGCATCGACGACCCGTCGCTGACGTGCGAAATCCGCGTGATGCAGTACGGAACCGGCGCCACGAACCTGTCGGCACTCGGTACGGCCAACTGCTACATGGCGTCGACGGGTGCGTCGTACGTCTTCGACGCCTCGATCAAGGGCAACGGCTTGGGCGACGGCAATTCGGAATACATCGACAAGCACGGCCTGCTGCTCGACGAAGGGGTGGCGGCCGAGCTGCTGTGGGAGGCGGTTTTCGATGCCGACAAGACGCGCAGCCGCGACGTGATCGATGGCGAACCGGTTTACCGCAACGGCCGTATCTGGTTCACGACGGGCCGTGAGCAGGGCAATGCGGTGATCGCGCTGCGCGATTTTTCGGGCGAGATCGTTTGGAGCTGGCATATCTGGGTGACGGACCGCGAGGTGACGCTGACGGCCGCCAACGGCTACGAGTGGATGGATCGCAACCTCGGCGCGCTGAACAATATGCCGGGCGACGTGGCCAACCGCGGTCTCTTCTATCAGTGGGGACGCAAGGATCCGTTCCTGCCTTCGTCGGCGCCCTATACGACAGGGAACGTGACGGAGGCCAATGTCGAGAATCACCAGGTGGGCGACGGCACGGCCGAGTGGGCCTATACGGGCGTCCGACAGCAGTTGTTGACGGAAGCTCCGGGCAATATCGAGAATGCCGTACGGCATCCGACGCAGTTCCTGAAAACCTATTACCAGTATTCGGGTTCGTCGTGGTACGTGACGCCGACCAACGATGCGTTGAAGGAGGCCGACCTGTGGGGCGGAAATAAGATGTCGTCGGGTTACAAGACTATTTTCGATCCCTGTCCGCTGGGGTACATGGTGCCGCCCGACGGGGCTTTTGCGACGGCTGCCGGCGACATGTCGACGGGGGTGAACGTCGATACTCAGTGGGGCCCGTTCGAGGGCAACGGCCGCGCGTGGATCGGCGGAACGGGCGATTTCTTCCCCTTCGTCGGGATTCTGACGATCAACACGCCGCTGACGAACTGCGGCCATATCGGCGTCTACTGGACGGCGTCGGCCGACGCTTCCAACGGCTACGGCTACGAGGTCTACGTGACGTCGGACTGGGGGCGCTACCGCCAGGGGGCGACGGCCTACGGCAACTCGGTGCGCTGTGTGAAGGAGAAGTAGCGTGCTGCTTGGAATGGGAGAGCCGGACGAATCCGATTCGTCCGGCTCTCTTTTTTCGTCGGTATCCGCATGAATGCCGGCGGAAGATGCGGTGCCACCGTCAGTAGGCTTTGCGGCGGAACTCTTTGGGCGTCATTCCCACGCGGCGTTTGAAATACTGGCCGAAGAACGACGGATTGGGGAAATTGAGTTTGTCGGAGATCTGCTGAATGGTGAGCTGGTGATTGGTTTTGAGCAGATTTTTCGCATGCATGATGACCGTGTGGTTGATCCACCACGCCGCGCTGTTGCCCGATACGGTCCGTACTACCGACGAGAGGTATTTGGGCGTCACGCAGATCTGGTCGGCGTAGTACCCGATTTCGCGCTCGCGGACGTAGTGCTGCGAGACCAGAAAGAGAAACTCGCGGAACATGCTCTCCTGCCGCGTTTGGGCGCTCATGGCCAGCGGTTTGCCGTGTTGATAGATGTGGAAGATTTCGTAGTAGAGCATCATCGACATGTGGAGGGTGATCTGGTCGCGGTAGGGGTGGCCGTTCCGTTCGAATTCACTGAACATGCGGCAGTATTTGAGCATCCGCCGGAAAGTCGTATCGTCGAGCGAGATACAGGGATGGTCTTTGATGTAGAGGAACAGCGAGGTCGCCGAAGGGACCTGCACTTCGCGTGTGACGTCGATCTCGGGGACGATGCAGTAGGCCTCGAAATCGTCGCTGTGGTCGTCGAGTTGCATGAGCATTCGGGGGAAGAAGACGCACAGGTCGCCCTTCTGGATGTAGCAGCGGTGCTGGTTGAGCGTGACGCGGCTTTTCCCTCGCAGGCAGATACAGAACCCTCCGGTATTCAACTCGTGCGGCAGATAGTCGGATTCGGTGAATTCCATCGAGGAACTCGTGAGATGCAGCAGCCGGAACGAAGCGGAGTTCGGCCGTTCGGAATCCTGTTGAGGAGTCACTGGAATTTGTTGGAGGATTTCTTCCATGATAATGTTGAATTTCGCCAAAAGTAATAACTTTTTCTCGCATAATAGGAGGATTGAGCTCCTTTATTCGACTTATTGAATGTTATTGCCCGCTATATGGACAAGAAGCGCATCCTCCGATCGTTATTTTTGTGACGAATTACAGGAAAAAGACGAAAAACGAATGAAAATCATCTTGTCGGAAAAATACGGCCGTCTGGCTTCGTGGATGCGGAAATTGCCTGCGCAGGGCGTTTGCGGGGAGGTATTGCGCGACGACCGCAATACGCTTTGGTGCGAGCGGGTGGCGGGCGAGGAGTTTGTCGTCAAGCGTTTCGCCGTACCGCTGCGCCTGAACCGGTGGGTCTATACGTTTTTCCGGCCGACCAAAGCCCGACGTTCCTATGACTATTCGCTGCGGCTCCGGCGGTCGGGCATCGCCGTGGCCGATCCGGTCGGTTACATCGAGTGCCGGCGGGGGCTGCTGTTCCATACAGGCTACTATGTTTCCAAACGGCTTCCCTACCCGACGCTCCAACAGCTGGATCGGGAACCGCAGGCACGGCAGTTCGAGATTCTCGATGCCTTTGCGGCCTTCACCGTCCGCCTCCACGAAAAGGGTGTGCTCGATTACGACTACAATCCGGGCAACATCTTCTATTACCGGGAGGACGGTGCGTGGAATTTCGCGCTGATCGACGTCAACCGCATGGCCTTCCGCCGCAACCTGAGTCGGCGCGACTGCGTGGAGATGCTCCACCACCTCGACTGGGAGACGCCCTATCTGGATTATGTGCTGATCCGTTATGCCGAATTGCGCCGCTGGGACTGGAAACTCCTGAGCGGCGCCGTACTGCTCAAACAGGGGATCAACCTGCCGGTACGCATCCGGCGCTTTTTCAAACGGCTCATCGGGAGGAAGTAGCGGCCGGCGATGCGATTATCCGTCCGAGAAGTTGTATTTTCGGACGCAATTTCCTATCTTCGCTTTACGAAAACCGAAACCATCCGAAAATGAAACCTTTCTACCTGGGGACGCTGCTCGGCGTTCTGTCGCTGGCCTGCTGCGGCGCGCCGTCGCAGCAGGTGCTCCGTCTGGAAAAAAGCCCTCTTCCGCTCGGCGGGAAAATGGCCGTCTACATGGAATCCAACCCGCACCGGCCGTGGGATGCACTCTATCCCGTCGTGCGGGGCGTGCCCGACTCGTGGCGCGATGCGACCGTCTACTATGCGGAAACCGATCTTCCGCAGCTGCTCTACCAGGGCTATCGGCAGGGGCTTGCCGACGAAAAGTTCTGCATGGGCTATTTCAACGTTTGGGGCCTCGATACGGCCTCCCGTTCCGCCCGTCCGATCCGTAGCGTGATCGCCATGGCGGCGGGCGTGACGGCCGAGGGGCATCCGGCCTACCTGTTCGATACGGACGGCGACGACGACCTGTCGGACGAAACGGTGCGCTATTTCGGTGCGGATTCCGTCGCCGTGGAGGTGACGCCCGTCTACGTCGAACGCTACGGCGGCGGGGGCGTCGTCCTGCCTGATTTGGCCTATGTCTATCCGGCTTGCAGGAACTCCGACATGCTGCTGTATTGCGCCGAGTGCTGCTCCGGCGAGGCGGCGGTGGCCGGCGGGCGGTATGCCGTGACGGTGAAGCCCTATGTCAGGAACTACGACGCCGATTCGGCGGAGATCGTTTTTTCGGATGGCGATACGACGCTGCGGCACCGTGTGGGCGAATTCGTGCGGTTGGGCGGGAGCTACTACCGCATCGACAGCCTGCGGCCCGACGGCCGCGAACTTAGGTTGACACCGACGCCCGACGCTCTCGATCGTCCCTCCGCGCAGGTGGGGTTCCGCCCGATCCCGTTCGAGGCGACGACGACCGACGGCCGCAGGGTGCGCTTCCCCGAGGATTTCGCCGGCCGCTACGTCCTGCTCGACTTCTGGTCGCTGAGTTGCCCGCCCTGCCTCATGGATATCCGCGACCACTATCTGCGGGACTACGCGGCATACCGTGAGGCCGGTTTCGAGATTCTCGGTGTGGCGAGGAATACCGACGAAGATCTGCGCGGGAATTTGCCCGACCTCGGGATCGTATGGCCGGTGGTGGCCGACCGGCCCGAAGGGCGTATTACCGGATGTTATCGCGTCGACGCTTATCCGACACTCTATCTGATCGATCCCCGGGGACGGATCGTGGCCGAAGGTTCCGATCTGCGCGGCGAGAGATTGAGCCGGTGGTTGCGGCAGGCCTATCCCGGGGTACAACCCTCGCCGCAGACCGAATAGCGGCCTGCCCGATGGCGATGCGGCTTGCACTGCGAACGGTGCGACGGCCTGCGATACCGGTCAGCGTTCGGCGCCGGCCGTTTCGCTCACCATGTCGCTCCACTCCGGATGCCGCTTGATGTAGACGGCGACGAAAGAGCACTGCGGAACGACTTTCAACCCCTGCCTGCGGATGTCGGCCAGTGCGGCGGCGACCAGTTGTGCGCCTACGCCACGTCCCTCGTATGCTTCGGGGACGAACGTATGCGTCAGGACGATCGTCCCGTTGTCCTTTTCATAGTCGATATAGGCGGTATGCCCTCCGAGGTCGAACTCGTAACGGCTGCGGGCCTCGTTGTCTTTGAGGATGTATCGTTCCATAGAATATCGTTGTTTTCAACCGTCGTTTTCTTGCCGAAGCGCAGTTCGCGCGACGCGGCTCTGCCCGTTCGACTCGGAGAAAACGTTGAATTTCATTCTTCGTTTTCTCGCCTCGGTAGAGTCCGAACTGCGTTCGGTTCTGCGCTCGGCTTGACGAAAACGTTGAATTTCATTCTTCGTTTTCTCGCCTCGGTAGAGTCCGAACTGCGTTCGGTTCTGCGCTCGGCTTGACGAAAACGTTCTGTTTGGCCTGCAAATTACAAAATCGATTCCAAAACGGCTGTAAATCTTCCGGAATAAATGCGGGATTCCGGAAAATTCGTATATTTGACGATGCGAACTTATTCCGAACACCTTACTATCTATTCAATTTTATGAAAAAACTCTTTCTCCTCGCGGTGCTGTCGGCCGTCGTGTGCGGCGCAGCGGCACATCCTAATCACATCTTCGGCGTGCGCGTCGGCATGAACATCGCCAACATGACCTTCAAAACGGGCGGCGTGAGCGCTACGCCCAACTCCGTAGTCCGCCCGCTGGTGGCTTTCTCCTATGAAAAGAGCTTGATGCACACCCTGCCGCTCTATTTCGAAACGGGGCTGGGTATCGCCGGCTACGGCACCTCGATCAGCGACGGTGCGGTGAAGCTCAACGCCTACTATTTCGAGGCGCCGGCACTGGTCAACTGGCGTTTCGGTTTGACGGAAGACGTCTCGTTGATTCCTTATCTGGGTCTGAGTATGCGCGTCGGCTTCGCCGGCAAGGTGAAGTCCGGATCGGCAAAGGCCGATACGTTCGGCGACGGGGGATTCGACCGTTTCGATATGGGAGTCCGCGCTGGCATCGGGGTGGAGTACCGTCGTTATTCGTTCCGTTTCGGTTACGATGCGGGATTCCTCAATCTCTCCGATGTGTCGGACGTCACGGTTCGCAACAAGACGTTCCAGCTGCAATTGGGCTACCGCTTCTGATCGCAGCCCGATCGCAATTCATCGCTTCCCCTGCCGTTGCGGCGGGGGAAGGTCGTTTTAGGAAGGCTCGCTTTCCGGGCGGTCGGATTTCCGCGCTCCGTTTCGCTGCGTCCGGAACGACGGTTTCGGCCCGGGTCGTCGGATTCCGGTACAGCCATTCGGAGAAGGAATCCTGCGGGGCTTCCTGCGTGAGGATCGATTGCCGGCGCATTTGCAGCGATCACCGGTGGGCAGGCTTTCGTGCGACGTATGTTCCCGATTCCGGTTTCGGCGGCCCGCAGGCCCGCGCGGAGGCATTGCGGAAGGGCGGGAAAAGTCCGAAACCTGTTTGCGGCACGCACTTTGCGCATGGGGCGAGTGTAAAACACCCCCGAAAGCTATGTTTGCGGATATTCATTTCATCGATTTTTTGCGCGCCAATCCGGCGCTGGCCGTTTTCGTCACCCTTGCGCTGGGTTTTCTGGTCGGCAAACTGCGCTGGCGCAGTTTCTCGCTCGGCACGGTGACGAGCGTGCTGCTGGTGGGCGTCGTGGTCGGGCAGTTGAAAATCGAGATTCCCGAACCGGCCAAGATACTCTTTTTTCTCCTCTTTCTCTTTTCGGTCGGCTACGCCGTGGGCCCGCAGTTCTTCCGCGGGCTCAAACGCGACGGGCTGCCGCAGGTGGGGTTCGCGGTGGTCGTCTGTCTGTTGTGCCTCGGGTCGACGTGGCTCTGCGCCACGCTGATGGGCTACGACGTAGCGCAGGCGGCCGGACTGTTGGCCGGTTCGCAGACCATGTCCGCCGTGCTGGGCGTGGCGACCGACACCATCCGCCAGCTGCCCGACGGACAGGCGATCGATCTGGACGCCATGCCCGTCTGTTATGCCGTGACCTATATTTTCGGTACGGCGGGGTCGGCGTGGATCTTGGGAACGCTCGGCCCGCGTCTGCTGGGCGGGGTGGAGAAGGTACACAAGGCGGCGCTCGACCTCGAATCGAAGCTGGGCGACGACGTCAGTTTCACGGCGGGCTTCGATCCTGCGGCGCGTGCCATCGTCTTCCGCGCCTACAAGGCCGAAAACGACTGGTTCGGGCAGCGGCACACCGTCGCCGAATTCGAACGCTACATGCAGTCGCAGAAGAAACTGATTTTCGTCGAGCGGCTGCGTCAACGGGGGCGCATCGTCGACGACGTGACGCCCCGCACGACGATCTATCCCGGCGATACGCTCGTGGTGAGCGGCCGCCGTCAGTATGTGATCGAGGAGGAGGATTGGATCGGTACGGAGGTCGAGGACGCGGAGCTGACGAACTTCTCGGTGCAGAGCCTGCCCGTGGTGGTGAGCAAGCGCGGAGCGGCGGGGCAGTATGTGCGCAATATTTTGAAAAGGAAAGAAATGCACGGTGTGAATATCCGTTCTATCCTGCGTGCCGGAGTGAAGATTCCGGTGCTGGCCGGCGGCAAGCTCGATGCCGGCGACCGGCTCGAACTGGTCGGCCTGCCGCAGGACGTGCGCCGCGCCGCGCCGACGCTCGGGTTCAGCGATCCGGTCTCGGAAAAGACGGGGATGCCGCTGGTGGGGCTGGGCATCTTTTTGGGCGGACTGCTCTTCGGCTGGTTGCTGATGACCCGTATCGGGGCCGTGCCGCTGAGCCTTACGGTGAGCGGCGGCGTGCTGATCGCCGGCCTTTTCTGCGGTTGGCTCCATGCCCGTTATCCCCACGTGGGCAATATCCCGCAGCCGACGTTGTGGTTCATGAACAACGTCGGCCTGAACACCTTCATCGCCATCGTCGGCATTTCGACCGGCCCGACCTTCATTCAGGGATTTCAGGAGGTAGGGTGGAGTCTCTTTCTGATCGGCGCGGCCGCGACCTCGATTCCGCTCGTCGCGGGCATCTTCATCGGACGTTACCTCTTCCGGTTCAACGATGCGCTGACGCTGGGGTGCGTCGCGGGGGCGCGGACCACCACGGCGGCGCTGGGCGCCGTCGAGGAGACGATCCAGAGCAACGTCCCCTCGATGGGTTACACGATCACCTATGCTATCGGCAATACGCTGCTCATCATCTGGGGCGTGGTGATCGTGCTGCTGATCGCGTAGCGGGCGGCGGACTTTACCGGAGCGTCCGCTTCTGCCGCGGGGCGGAAAGTCCGCCATTAGGCTCCGTTTGCAAAAGCAGGGTAAAATCCGTAGTTTTGTCGCTGTCAACCCCAGCGAGCATGAAACGAATCACGATCAAAGAGTTGGCCGAAAGGCTCGGACTGTCGCCGTCGACCGTGTCGCGGGCGCTGGCCGGCGACCGGAACATCCGCCGCGAGACGCGGGAACGGGTTTCCCGGCTGGCAGGGGAACTGGGTTACCGTCCCAATCCGGTGGCTGTGAACCTCCGGTCGGGGCGGAGCAATACGGTCGGGGTGATCGTGCCCGAGATGGTCACGCCTTTCGCCGCGACGGTCATCGGCGGCATTCAGCGGGTGTTGTATGGGCGCGGCTTGAAGGTCATCATCGCCCAGTCGGACGAGAATCCGCAGACCGAATGCGGGAATCTGGAATTGATGGAGCGCTTCATGGTCGACGGCGTCATCGCCTGTCCGTGCGACGCGACCCGTAACGGCGAGATCTACCGGCGTATCCGGCAGCGCGGCGTGCCGCTGGTCTTCTACGACCGTGCGCCGCTGCGCGTCGATGCCTCGCGGGTGATCGTCGACGATTTTGCGACGAGCTATTTCCTTATGGAACACCTCGTCCGCAGGGGATGCCGTCGGATCGTCCACCTCGGCGGTCCGGCGCATATCCCGAATGCGAGGGAGCGTCTGCGCGGGTTCAGGTATGCTTTGGGGAAGTTCGGGTTCGTGTCGGACGGCCGGTCGGTGATTCCGGCAGGCGTGACCTTCGACGACGGCCGTGCGGCGGCCGACGAGTTGCTGCGCCGGATGCCCGATGCCGACGGCCTCTTCGCGTGGACGGATACGGTGGCGATCGGCGCGATGAACCGGTTGCGGGAACTGGGCATCCGCGTTCCGGCGCAGATGGCGGTGGCGGGGTATTCGGGAACCGTACTCTCGACGATCGTCAATCCGCAGCTCACGACCGTCGAGCAGCCGCTCGACGAGATGGGCAGCCGCGCTGCCGAACTGATTCTGGAAAAGATCGCCGATCCGTCGGCACCCGACCGCACCGTCACGCTGACCGCCTGTATCCGCGAACGGGCGTCGACGGCGCGTTGAAAGAAGGATTACCGCGAACGGGGGCGCGTATCGACCGATACGCGCCCCCGTTCGTATCTGGTGCGGCGGATCAATAGCCCAGGATACGCATCATGGCGCGGTAACTCTGCTCCTTGGCGAACAGACGCGTGTAGTATTCGTTGTCGCCCTTGTCGCGGTCGATGATGATGTGTTTGGGCGCGGGGATCAGGCAGTGCTGGATGCCGCCGAAGCCGCCGATCGACTCCTGGTAGGCGCCCGTATGGAAAAAACCGATGTACTGCGTGTTGCCCGCTTCGAGTTTGGGCAGGAAGATGGCGTTGGTGTGCGACTCGGCGTTGTAGAAATCCTCGCTGTCGCACGTCAGCCCGCCGAGGAAGACGCGCTGGTACTCCTTGTCCCAGTTGTTGACGGCAAGCATGATGTAACGCTGGTTGATGCCCCACGTGTCGGGCAGGGTGGTGATGAACGACGAGTCGATCATGTACCAGTTCTCGCGGTCGTTCTGCTGCTTCTGGTTGACGATCGAATAGAGCGCCGCGCCGCTTTCGCCCACGGTGAACGATCCGAACTCGGTGAAGATATTGGGTTCCTCGATGCCGTTCATCTCGCAGATGTGTTTGATCTGCGCCACGATCTCCTCGGTCATGTACTCGTAGTCGTATTCGAAGTTGAGCGAGTTCTTGATCGGGAAGCCGCCGCCGATGTTCAGGCTGTCCAGTTCGGGGCAGATGGCCTTCAACTCGCAGTAGACGTTGAGGCACTTGCCCAATTCGTTCCAGTAGTAGGCCGTGTCCTTGATGCCCGTGTTGATGAAGAAGTGGAGCATCTTCAACTGAAACTTCTTGTTGGTCTTGATCTTGCGCTTGTAGAAGTCGACGATGTCGTTGTAGCGGATGCCCAGACGCGAGGTGTAGAAATCGAATTTCGGCTCCTCCTCGCAGGCGATGCGGATGCCCACCTTGCACTTTTTCTCGATCGCGGCGTCCAGCAGTTCGACCTCCTCCTTGTTGTCGATCACGGGGATGGTGTTTTCGAATCCGTCGTCGACCATCTGCGCGATATTCTCCACGTACTGAGGACGTTTGAAACCGTTGCAGATGATGTAACGGTCCTTGTCGATGATCCCGCCGTCGTAGAGGGCGTTGATGATGTGGATGTCGTAGGCCGACGAGGTTTCGAGGTGGATGTCGTTTTTGAGTGCCTCTTCGAGCACGAAGGAGAAGTGGCTCGATTTGGTGCAGTAGCAGTAGTTGTAGGCGCCCTTGTAGTCGACTTTCGCCATGGCCACGTTGAACATGCGCTTGGCACGTGCGATCTGCGAGGAGATCTTCGGCAGGTAGGTGACCTTCAACGGTGTGCCGTACTGCTTGATGATCTCCATGAGCGGAATGTCGTACAGATTCAGCTCGTTGTCCTCGACCGAAAATTCGTCCTGAGGGAAATCGAACGTCTGTTCGATCAGGTCTTTGTACTTGTTTTTCATGCTTTGTCCGGTTCGTTTCCGGGAATCCGTCTGAGCTACATCGGTCGAAATCCGGCGAAGTAGCTCGATTACTTTTTCTCGAAATTCGCGGTGCAAAGTAGCTAATTATTTTTGATATGCGCAACGATTCGGTGCAATATCTCGATTTTTGCAAGCGTTTTCTGCATATCACGGAAAAATGTTGTAATTTTGAGGGGTAAAATCGACGGGATGTTATGACAACGGACGTGAAAGTTTTGATCGCAGAATTCCTTCGCACGCACAAGCGGCTCGTCGTGCCGCAGTTGGGGGCCTTCATCGTGAAGGCGCCCGGCGGGGAGATCCTCTTTTCGGAGCTGTTCAAGCGCGACGACGGGGTGCTGCGAGGGCTTTTGACGGCCGCCGGCGCCAGCGAGATCGAAGCGGCGGGCGCCATCGACCGGCTGATTTTCGATCTGCGCCACGCCGTGCAGCACGGCGGCGTGTATCTCGTCGCGGGGCTGGGGACTTTCTCCGCCGGCGCCAACGGGACGCTGACGTTCGCCTACGATCCGCAGGCCGGTGCCGCGGCGGGGCCTGCATCGGCGCTGCCGGCGGGTTCCGCCGTGGAGACGGAAGCATCCGGCGAACCCGCTGCGGACAGGACCGTTGCATCCGGCGCGGGCGGATCGGTCGGGTCGGATGCCGTCGGCCGCGGACGGACGCCGCGCTATGAACCCGATCCCTGCGTGAAGGGTCTGACCTACGGCCGGCCGGTCAAGACGACCGATGCCTATACCTTCGTCGGCAGCAAGCCGGCGCGCCGGATCGATGCGTTCCTCATCGTGGCGATCGTGGCGGCGCTGCTGGCCGTGGGCGTGATCGTCTACGGATATGTCAACGACCGCCGCGCCAAGCAGATGCAGGCGGAGTTGATGGAGGAGGTTTCGCAGAGCGCCGCCGCCGGCGAAGCCGCTGCGGAGTCCGTCGCCGAGTGACCCTTCCTCAGCGGCAGGGAAGGGGACCAAACGAAAAAGAAAGAAACCCTATGGATTTAGTCTCATTGAAACAGCGCTTCGGCGTCATCGGCAATTCGGAGCTTCTGAATCGGGCGCTCGAAGTGGCCGTGCGCGTCGCACCGACCGATCTGTCGGTGCTGGTGACGGGCGAGAGCGGCGTGGGCAAGGAGTTTTTCCCGCAGATCATCCACGCCTATTCGGCCCGCAAGCACAATAAATATATTGCCGTCAACTGCGGTGCCATCCCCGAAGGCACGATCGATTCGGAGCTGTTCGGCCACGAGAAGGGGTCGTTCACGGGTGCCGTCGAAGCTCGCAAGGGCTATTTCGAGGAGGCCGACGGCGGGACGATTTTTCTGGACGAGGTGGCCGAGTTGCCGCTCTCGACGCAGGTGCGCCTGCTGCGCGTGTTGCAGACGGGCGAATTCATGCGCGTCGGTTCGGCCCGGGTGCAGCGCACCGACGTGCGGGTCGTGGCGGCGACGAACATGAATTTGCAGGAGGCCATCGAGAAGGGGCGGTTCCGCGAAGACCTCTACTACCGGCTCAACACGGTGCCCATCGCGGTGCCGGCGTTGCGCGACCGGCGCGAGGACATCTTCCTGCTGTTCCGCAAGTTCGCCTCCGACGTGGCCGTACAGTACCGTATGCCGCCCATCACGCTCGACGACGAGGCGCGCCGGATGTTGGAGGGCTACTACTGGCGCGGCAACATCCGGCAGTTGAAGAACGTGGCCGAGCAGATCTCGGCCATCGAGGAGAACCGCGTGGTGACGGCGGCGATTCTGTCGCGCTACCTTCCGCAGCAGCAGGGGGCTTCGACGCCCGTGGTGACGGCGGCGGGCGTGGCGGGCGATTCGGCGAGCGAGCGCGAACTGCTCTACAAGATCCTGTTCGACATGCGGGGGGACATCAACGACCTCAAACGCATGGTCTCGGAGCTGTTGCGCGGCGGTGCGGCGGCGTCCGAGGCGAAGCAGGAGGTGGCGGGTTACCTGCCCACGACGGCCGGGAGCACGTCGCACGGCCGCAATCGGGAGTATGCCGTCAACGCCGAGGTGGTCGAGGAGCCGCACGAGGCGCTGACGAAGGCCGACGTCCAGCGCGAACAGATCATCCGCGCGCTGCGCCGCAACAACGGCCGTCGCCGCGAAGCCGCCGCCGAACTGTTCATGTCCGAGCGCACGCTCTACCGCAAGATCAAGGAGCTGGGCATCGAGGACGATTGACGATCCCTCCTGCCGGCGCCTCACGGGAGGCCGAGGGGCGGCAGCGGCGGGTACGGGATCGAAAAAGACGAATATGCGGACCGGATGCCTGCGGGGTGTCCGATTCCGGTCCGAACGGCGGTCCGGCGGCCGTCGCGGTGTATCGGAGAACCGATGATGAGATAAGATGATGCTGAAAAACAAGATAATCTGTTGTGCGCTGCTTTTGGCGGCGCTTGTGACGGCGGGCTGCGGCGTGACGATCAAGTACTCGCTGTCGGGTGCGTCGATTCCGCCCGATGCCAAGACCTTCTCGGTGGCCTATTTCCCCAACAACGCGCCGATGGTGGAGCCGATTCTCAGTACGACGCTCACCGATGCGCTGATCGACAAGTTTACGCGCCAGACCCGTCTGGCGCAGGTCGACGAGGGAGGCGACTTCGCGTTCGAGGGCGAAATCACGGGTTACTCCTCGACGACGGCGTCGGTGGCCAGCGACGACTACGCGCTGTTGAACCGCCTGTCGATCACCGTCAAGGTGCGTTTTACGAACGTGCTCGACGAGGCGATGTCCTTCAACAAATCCTTCACGGCCTATGCCGACTACGACTCCACGAAGCTGCTCACGGAGGTGGCCGGCGAGCTGGTGCCCGAAATCGTGGATCAGCTGGTGAACGATATTTTCCAGGCTGCGGCCTCCAACTGGTAACGGCGATGGCGACATTCAGGGAGTATATCGCTTCGCTGGGAGCGGCCGGCGCGGTGCCGGAGGCGGAGCTGGACGAACTGCTCGGACGCTACGAATGGTTTGCCCTCGCACGGCTCGTACGCCTGCGGCAGCGGGGCGGCGATCCGTCGGAGGACGGCCGGCTCGGCTTCGCGGTGCAGGACAGGGCGGCGGGGACGGCGCCCGAAGTGGACAGGGAGCGGCTGACGGCGCTCTGCGCGGACGATCTGATCGACGATTTCCTGCGGGCGGGCGACTACCGCATCGTGGCTGAGGAGGGCGAAGCCGACGACGAAGTGAAGACCGTCGCCGATTTCGACGACGAGGATGACCTTGTCACCGAAGAGTTGGCCGAGATCTACCGGCAGCAGGGGTTAAATGACGAGGCATGCGCGATTTATCGCAAATTAAGTTTGCGAAATCCGGAAAAAAGTGTTTACTTTGCCGAACTTATCGACGAAATAGCGTCCGAGGGGAAGAATCGTTAAAATAAAAGAATAGAACAGTATGTACACATTTTGTATCGTTGTGATTTTATTGGCCAGCGTCAGCCTGATTTTCGTGGTATTGGTGCAAAGTCCCAAAGGGGGAATGGCTGCCAATTTCGGTGCGGCGAATCAGGTGATGGGCGTGCGCGACGCGGCGAACGGCTTGGAAAAATTCACGTGGGCGATGGCTCTCGTCATCGTCGTGCTGAGCCTTGTGGCCACGCTGTCGATGGACAAGGGTACGGTTGCTGCCAGCAATAAGGATCTGGAAAAGGATGCCAATGCGTTGATCGAGATGACCCAGGAGGCTCCTGTCATGCCGCAGGCCGTGCCGGCGGAGGCCCCTGCTTCCGAGCAGCCTGCCGCGGATCAGCAGCAGTAACGTGCAAGCGACCCTGCGAATGAAAAGCCGGAACGGAAAGTCCGGCTTTTTTTGTGGCTGCGGCAGGTATCCTGATAAATAGGTATTGCATATCGACGGCAGGGTGCGTATATTTGCCGGTGTGAACCTGCTTTTTCGGCCGTCGTCTCCGTGTCCGAACAGTTCGTCTGCGGCAGCGGGGCGGCAGGGCAGGTAACGGAAAACTGCGTCGGGGACGCCGCCGCACGGATTAATAGTCAATCGAAGTTTATGGCGCATTCGCATCACGATCACTCCCACGAACACGTTCGGCGGCTCTCGTCGCTCAACCGCGCTTTCATCGCGGGCATTCTGCTGAACTCGGTTTTCGTCGCCGCGGAGTTCACGGCGGGCATCCTCTCCAATTCGATGGGGCTGCTCTCCGATGCGGGGCACAACCTGAGCGACGTGGCGAGCCTGCTGCTCGCCCTGCTGGCGTTCCGCCTGGCGCAGGTACGCCCCACGAGCCGCTATACCTACGGCTACCGCCGCAGCACGATTCTCGTTTCGCTGCTCAACGCCGTCATCCTGCTGGTCGCCGTCGGCGCCATCGTCGTCGAGAGCGTTCGCAAGCTGCTCCATCCCGAACCCGTAGGGGGCGAGGTGGTGCTCTGGGTGGCGGGCATCGGCGTGGTCGTCAATTTCGCCACGGCGCTGTTCTTCCTGCGCGACAAGGACCGCGACCTGAACGTCAGGGGCGCTTATCTGCACATGGCCGCCGACGCGCTGGTGTCGGTGGGCGTGATGGTGTCGGGGGCGGTCATGATGGCGACGGGCTGGTATCTGATCGATCCGCTGGTCGGCCTGCTCGTGGCGGCCGTCATCGTCTGGTCGACGTGGGGGCTGCTGCGCGACAGCCTGCGGTTGTCGCTGGACGGCGTTCCCGCGGGGATCGATTACGACGAGGTCTTCCGCACGGTGGCGTCGCAGCCGGGTGTGAGCGGGGTGCACCATCTCCACGTCTGGGCGCTCAGTACGACTGAGAACGCCTTGACGGCGCACGTAGCGGTACACGATTTGCAGCGGATGCCGCAATTGAAGGAGGCGCTCCGCGCACGGCTCCGCGAACTGGGGATCGATCACGCCACGCTCGAATTCGAGAGCGACGTGCAGCCTTGCGGCGAACATGCCGACTGCGATATGGAACAGGGCCGTTGCGGCGGCGCATCGCAGCCTGTCCGCTGAATCTCGTTGTAGCCTATGAACTCATCGATAGCCTTTCCGCTGCTGCTGACGCTGCTGGCCGGTCTCGCGACCGGTATCGGCAGCGCCATCGCGTTTTTCGCGCACCGCACCAACGTACGTTTCCTCTCCTTTTCGCTGGGCCTTTCGGCCGGCGTGATGATCTACGTCTCGTTCGTCGAACTGTTCGCCGAGTCGCAGACGTTGCTCACGGCCCAGTGGGGCGCCACGGCAGGCGTCTCGGCGACGGTCGCCTGCTTTTTCGGCGGCATCCTGCTGATCGGCGTCATCGACCGGCTGGTGCCCTCGTTCGAGAATCCGCACGAGATGCACTCGGTCGAGGAGATGAACCGCCGCCCCCATGACCGTAAGCTGATGCGCATGGGGCTGATGACCGCCCTGGTCATCGGTATCCACAACTTCCCCGAGGGGATCGCCACCTTCATGTCGGCGATCGACAACCCGACGCTCGGTATCGCCATCGCCGCAGCGATCGCCATCCACAACATTCCCGAAGGCATCGCCGTTTCGGTCCCGATCTACTACGCCACGGGCAGTCGCCGCAAGGCCTTCCTGCTTTCGCTGTCGTCGGGTCTGGCCGAACCGATCGGCGCGCTGCTGGCCTATGCCGTGCTGCTGCCGTTCCTCTCGCCGACGCTGCTGGGGTGTCTGTTCGGATTCGTTGCGGGCATCATGGTCTTCATTTCGCTCGACGAACTGCTGCCCGCTGCCGAGGAGTACGGCGAGCACCACATCTCGATCTACGGCGTGGTGACGGGCATGGCCCTGATGGCCGTCAGTCTGATCGTCTTTTCCTGATCCCTCGCATCCCGGACGGCGGGCGCATTTCCGATGCGCTCCGGCGCCGTGCGGGTAGCAGGCGCCGGAGCGTATCCGTGTTCCGCGGATGTTTTTCGGAAGGCAGGAGGGAGGGGCGGAGCATGGTTCATGCGGGAGGCGTTTTTCCGGAGCCGGCGGTCGGCGCGCGTCGTTCGTGTTAATTTATCGTTAAGAATAGGTTACCGAATTGTTACCGGCGGGTGAAAAAGCTATCTTTGTTCCGCATTTGCCCGAATTCGACAGAATGGAACCTATATATACGTTTATGTTGGCCGCCATGGCGCTTCTCGCCGTGACCGGTCTCTTCATCGGAGTGATGAACGATGCCGCCAACTTCCTCAATTCGGCCATCGGTTCCAAAGCGGCCCCCGTGCGGGTGATCATGGCCGTCGCGTCGGTGGGAATCATCGTCGGCGCCGTCACGTCGACCAGCATGATGGAGGTGGCGCGCAGCGGCATGTTCGATCCGTCGCGGTTCACGTTCCGCGACGTGATGATCCTCTACTTCTCGGTGATGCTGGCCAATATCATCCTGCTCGACGTCTACAACACGATGGGCCTTCCCACGTCGACTACCGTGGCGCTGGTCTTCTGCCTGTTGGGCGCGGCGCTGGCCGTTTCGACGGTGGTCATCACCTCCAACGACGAGATTTCGCTGGTCGAAATCGGCCGGTATATCAATTCGACGCGGGCGATGGCCATTCTGGCGGGCATCCTGCTGTCGGTGATCCTCGCCTTTACGCTGGGCACGCTGGTGATGTACGTCTCGCGTGCGATCTTCTCGTTCCGCTACCATACGCTTTTCCGCCGTTACGGGGCGTTGTGGTGCGGCATATCGTTCACCGCGATCGTCTATTTCGCACTGTTCAAGGGGTTGCAGGGGGTGATGAACGGCTCGGCGCTGTTCGCTTACATCGATTCGCATCTGGCCCTCTCGCTCTTCGTGCTCTGGATTCTGTGCAGCATCCTGCTCTTCTTCTTGCAGATGTTCGGCGTCAATATCCTCAAACTGAATATTCTGGCGGGAACTTTCTCATTGGCGCTGGCCTTCGCCGGCAACGACCTCGTGAATTTCGTGGGCGTGCCCGTGGCCGGTTACGACTCCTACATGATGGCGCGCGCGTCGGGCGATGCGGCCATGACGATGGGCGGACTGGCGACCGACGCTTCGGCCAATATCCTGCTGCTACTCGCGGCGGGAGCGATCATGATCGTGACGCTGTGGACGTCGCGCCGCGCACTGTCGGTTTCGAAGACGGAGCTGTCGCTGTCGAATCAGAACGAGGGCGAGGAGCGTTACGGTTCGTCGGTCGTCTCGCGCGGCTTGGTTCGCGCGGCCATGAACGTGAATGCCTTTTACGAACGGATCATGCCCGCCCGTCTGCAACGGGCGGTGGCGGCGCGTTTCGAGAAACTGCCCGAGGAGGAGCGCGAAGGCGGATCGTACGACCTGATCCGCGCCACGGTGAATCTCACCACGGCGTCGATCCTCATTTCGATCGCCACGTCGCTCAAACTTCCGCTGTCGACCACTTACGTCTGCTTCATGGTTTCGATGGGCTCGTCGCTGGCGGACCGTGCGTGGGGTCGCGAGAGTGCCGTCTACCGCATCACGGGCGTGCTGACCGTCGTGTCGGGGTGGTTCGTGACGGGCTTCGGCGCCTTTACGATCGCCTTTCTGGTGGGATTGACGCTGATGTACGGCGGCAATGCGGCCGTTCTGATCGTATCGGCGCTGTGCGGCTGGATGCTCGTGCGCAGCAACCGCAGGAAGAACAGGGCGGCCGCGGTCGAGACGCAGCGACCCGCCGCGAGCCGTGCGAAGGACACCGAAGGGGTCATCGAGGAGTGCATCGCCGAGGTCTGCTACACGATGGGGCAAGTGACCCGCATCTACGACCGCACGCTGATCGCCGTTTTCAAGGAGAACCGCAAGGTATTGCGCGAAATGGTGCAGCAGTCGAACGACCTGTTCTACCGCTCGCGCGAGCGGAAATACAAGGTGATGCCGCTGTTGCTGCGCCTGCAAGACAACGAGATCGATTCGGGACACTACTATGTGCAGGTGGTCGATTACATGAACGAGATCACCAAGTCGCTGCTCCACGTCACGCGCCCCTGCTTCGACCATATCGACAACAACCACGAGGGGATGACCCGGGAGCAGATCGAGGATCTGATGAAGATCAACGACGAGGTGGAGACGATCTTCACGCGCATCAACGTCATGCTGCGCAACAACGATTTCGCCGACATCGACCTGATTCTCGAACTGCGCGACGAGCTGTTCGAATCGATCGCCGACGCGATCAAGCGCCAGCTCAAACGCATCAAGAACAAGCAGTCGTCGACCAAGGCCAGCCTGCTCTACCTGACGATTCTCAACGAGACGAAAACGATGGTGTTGCAGGCGCGAAACCTGGTCAAATCGCAGCGTTATTTCCTCGAACACAAGACGGAATAGGGGATCGGCCCTTGCACCCGCGGCTGCAAGGGCCGAAAAGCGTGCCGGAGGCAGGGCTTCGCCGCCTCCGGCACGCTTTCCGTACCGTCTCCCGTTTCGTGCGGGTTCCGGATGTTCGGATCAGAACTTGTAGCCGTATTCCAGGCCGATGATGTGGTGGCTTTCGCGTTCGGAGGAGATGTAGTCTACCGTGGGGAAGTCGTCGAAAACCGGTTCGTCGCTGATCTTGTAGTCGAAGCGGTAGTAGAATTCGAGCGACGAACGTTTGTTGAAGGCGTATTTCGCACCCAGCGAACTGCGCACCTTTTCCAGATAGTTGCCTACCGTTTCGGGGGCGTTGAGCGTCTGCGTCAACTCGACGAAGACATAGGGTTTGAGTCCGGTACCTGCTACGGCATACTCCGCCATGAGACGGTGGCGCAGCACCCATGCGGTTTTGGCGGCGACGGCCGGATCGACGTAGGCGGTGTGGAGAGTCGCCTGCGGCCGTTCGCGCAGCGAGAAATTCCACGCCCCCGTCTTGTAGCTGGCCGTCAGTTCGAGGTAGAAGCGGTGGCGCATCTCCATCGAGCGGTCGGCTCCCCGGTCGTTGGCGATCAGTGCATAGAAGGCCGCCGCCTTGAACCACGGCCGGACGTCGTAAGCGTAGCTCAGCGTCGTATAGATGCGGTCGAGTTGCGACCAGTTGTCTTTGAGCCGCAGCTCCTCGTCGAGCGTGATCGAATGCTGCTGGCCGAGTTGTTTGGTCAGGGCGAACGAGAAGCGGGCGCGGAAGTCGTTGTCATGCGTCGTGCGGCGCTCCTGCGCCTGTGCCGTCGCGGCGAACAGCAGGACTGCGGCGAGCGGAAGGAGACGGCGGGTGTTCCGGGCGAGCGTGCGTTTGCAGGCTGCGCCGGACGAGAAAAGCGACTGTCGGAAGAGACGAAGGAGATTCATTTTCTTTGGATATATTGGATATGAAAAAGTAAGGAAAAGTCAACGATAATCTTGCGAAAGTAACGAAAATATCGCGGAATTCAAAATCTTCGGCATTCGAATCCGAAAGCGGAGCCTGCCGGAGAGGTACCGTGAGGGCGGTCTGCCCCGTCCGAAGCGGGCCGTGCGGAGCGGCCGGAAGGGTGGAATCGGGATTCGTTTCATCTCTTTTGTCTTTTGTTTGCGGAACAAAGGTCAGGGGCGATTTTGTAGCGAATTTGTAATTTTCGCCTTGCGGCCGTTTTTTTTGCGGTCTGCGGTGTTGTTTCAGCCGGTTCTCGGGGTCGGACGCACTGCGTCCGCATCGTCGGACGGTACGGGAGCGGGCGGACGGCGTCGGAACGGAACGGCTGTGTCGCGATGCCGGCGGCCGTTTTGCCGCAGCGGGATTCCGCAGCGGGGGGGGGCGGGCGGAGTGGTTGCCGCGAAATTCCGGTCGGTTGTCCGATACGGCGGCCGAAGCGCCTTTTTATTGTATCAGGATATTGTAAAACAACGCATTACCCCCCCCCGAAAACGCTGTCGCTTTCAGGGGAGGGTAATGCGGTTGAAATCGGTATGGAATCCGGTTATGCCCGGTAGCGGCCGTGGTAGCTGTCGTGCGGATTTTGCAGCCGGGCCTTCTTCCGTTGGGAGAGGGTGAAGACGACCAGCGTGACGACCAGCGCCAGCAGGGCCAGGACGATCATGATGAAGAGAAATGTAGCCATGATAATTATATATATATTATAATTATGTTGTGTGTGTTTCGGGATGTAGTTGCAAATTCAGAGCCGTTTGAGCGACATGCGGACGGTCTCTTCGACCGAGATGTCGGGTTGCTCTTTGAGAATGGCCCGGACGACCTTGTCCGAAGCCGCTTTGGGGAAGCCGAGCATCACCAGGGCCGCCGTCGCTTCGTCGTAGACGGCGTCGCCGTTGCCGGCGACGGGCAGCGGGCCGGCGTCGCCGTCGAACAGGGCCGTGAGTTTGCCGCTCAGCTCGACGATGATCTTCTGGGCGGTTTTCAGCCCCAGCCCCTTGACGTTTTTGAGCAGGACGGCGTTTTCGGTGGTGATGATGCTTTGCAGTTCGCGCGGCGAATAGGTCGAGAGAATCATGCGTGCCGTGTTGCCGCCCACGCCCGATACGCTGATGAGCTGGCGGAACAGTTCGCGCTCGGTCTTCGTCGAGAAGCCGAAAAAGAGCTGCGCGTCCTCGCGCACGACGAAATGGGTGAAGAGCTTCACCTCGCTCCGGCCTTCGATTTCCGAATAGGTCTGCAACGAAATATGGAGCAGGTAGCCCACTCCGCCGGTTTCGACGACGGCGTAGGCGGGCGCCAGTTCGGCGAGCTTCCCCTGGATATATTCGTACATTCTTTTCGAGAAATCGTTTAACGGATACAAAAGTACGAAAATTTTTCTTATCTTTGTGTCCATTATAGGCTTTTTGATAGCATTCTGGCATTTTTAATTACGAATAATAAGACGGAGTATGAAGAAAATTTTGTATGTCGCAGCCGCTGCAATGTTTCTGATTGCGGGTTGCAAGGGCAATGGTGCGACGCAGCCGGCGGAGAACGCTCCGGCGCAGGCCGTAGGCAGCAGCGACATTGCTTTCGTACAGGTGGAGGCCGTGTTGGCGCAGAGCGATCTGTTCCAGAGCGAAGGCGCCGCGCTTCAAGAGAAGACCAAGAAAGCGCAGGAGGGCTGGGCCAAGAAGGAGCGCGATCTGCAATCGAAGGCTGCACAGTTGCAGGAGAAGTATCAGAAAGGATTGATTACTACGGCCAACGCGCAATCCGAACAGGAGAAGATCCAGCGGCAGATCGCCAACTATCAGTCCGTTGCCCAGAAGGAGGCGCAGACGCTCGACGAGGAGAACTACGTCTTCACGAACCGGGCGCAGGATCTGATCCACCGCGCCGTGCAGGAGCTCAACGCCGACAAGAAGTACAAGCTCATCCTCAACGCCACGTCGCTCGTCGACGCCGACTCGCTGCTCGACATCACGCCGCTGGTGCTGGCCAAGGTCAACGAGTTGTACGCTGCCGACAAGAAGGCCGATAAGGAGTAGACGGCCGGCGGCCGACGCGAGCGTTTATCGGAGCGATAAAATACCGACGCCCTGCGGGAAGTCGGTATTTTTTCTTATTTTTGTCATCGTAATTTAAGGCTCGTTTGCAGTTATGGGATTCGTACCGTTTACATTCATCGATCTGATCGACATTCTGTTCGTGGCGTATATCATGTATTGGATATACCGTACCACCAAGGGAACGAACGCCCCCTACATCATTTCGGGCATCATCGTCGTTTATCTGTTGTGGGTGATCGTCAAGACGCTCAACATGGAGCTGCTGTCGACGATCCTGGGGCACATCATCAGCGTCGGCGCCATCGCGCTGATCGTGGTTTTCCAGCCCGAAATACGCCGGTTCCTGCAAAAGATCGGCATGAGCCAGAAGCGGTTCAATTTCATTTCGCGCATTTTCAACCACGGCTCGAAGATAGCCGAAACCAATTTGCAGCCGCTGGTGGTGGCCTGCCGCGAAATGTCCGATACGAAGACCGGCGCACTGGTCGTCATCGGGCAGCAGAGCGATCTGTCGCTCATCACCGAGGGCGGCATCTGCCTCGACGCCAAGATTTCGTCGCAGCTGATCCACAATATCTTCTTCAAGAATTCGCCGTTGCACGACGGCGCCGTGGTCATCGAGGGCGACCGCATCGTGGCGGCCCGCTGCATCCTGCCCGTGACGCAGAGCGACGTCCCGAAGTCGTTCGGTACGCGCCACCGCGCCGCGATCGGCATGAGCGAGATTTCGGACGCGATCATTCTGGTGGTCTCGGAGGAGACCGGAGCGATCTCGATCGCCAACAACGGCCGCATCAACCTGAACATCCCCTCCGACCGGCTGGGTGCTGTTTTGCAGAAATACCTGATCTCCAAAAAGTGACGCGTCGCAGCGGGTTGCGTCGTCGCGGCCCCTCCCTTCCGTGCGTTTTGCCGGCTTGCGGGCAGGAAAAATGCAAATAAAATAGGGTTGTTGCGCAATTTTTTGTAAATTTGCACGATTATATAACGATGAGAGTCCGGTGGTATATGGGTGCGCTGGCGCTGGCCGCGCTGGTTTCGTGCAGCGACGAGGAGGATATCCTGCCTCAGCAGCAGGAGAAGATCGTTTCGTACCTGACGCGGTCGCACACCCCGACGCTGCTCTCGGAGCAGGATGCCGCCCAGTCGCTCGACAACGACCCGCCGTATTACTCGACTTTCGGCAATACGACCTACCGTTATATCGCCGATGTCTATGACGAAGAGCGTCTGACGCGGCCGGAGGTGAGCGAAGGGAGCAGGGTCGAACTGACCTTCTCGCTCTACGACTTCACGGCTTACTCGACGCCCAAGCCCAACGAATGCCTCTACTCCAACGATACGACGATCATCAACCGGTTGGTCGAAGGAGGGTTGAATCCCCGCTACTGGGTGGAGTGCGACCTCTACGGAGTGCCGCTTCGGGACGAGTTCGGGCAGTTCGTGCCGCTCAGGCAGACGTTGCAGATCGGCGGCGGGGCGACGCTCAGCGGGTTGCAGGCGGCGCTCGTCGGTTGCCGCGAAAAGGATGTCGTGGAACTCTACATGACTTATAATCAGGCTTACGGGGAGAAGCTCATCATGGGATTGATGACCAAGCAGTGTCCCGTAGCGTTTTTCTGTACGATAAACAAAGTAACGAAATAGGTGAACAACAGTATTATGCGTTTTTCTTTCGGAAAGATATGGGCGGCTGCGGTCTGCCTCCTCGTTTTCGCGTCGTGTGCCAAGGACACGAGCGAGTCCTATGCAGGGATCGAGCAGCGCTCGCTCGATGCGTGGATGAAATTGCATCGTCCGGAACTGCTCGGCAACAGGCAGGAGGCGCGCGGATTCTCCTATTACGTCGATGTGCTCGACGCGGGTTCGACCGACAAGGCCGACACGCTGATCGCCGAGACCGACTGCTGGGTGCAGTATGAGTTCACGGCCCGCGACCTGAACGGCAACGTCTGCATGACGCGCAACGCCGTGCAGGCCAAGCAGCAGGGAACCTTCACCCGCTACACCTACTATTCGCCCTATTTCCGTTACAGCGGATCGGACTATACGACGCTGCTCGAAGGCAGTTATTATGCGCTGCGCGAGCCGCTGACGCTCAGCGAGGAGTATATCGCCGAACATCCGGATCGCGGGTTGAAAAACGGGATGCAGGCGCGGCGCGGTACGGAGCTGATGCTCTATCTGCCTTCGTCGCTGGCCTATTCGTCGTCGGGCGCCAGCAGCGACGCGGGTTACGGCGGGCAGTACGAACTCGACGCCAACCGTCCCGCGATTCTTCACATCAAGGTGACGGGCCGCGTCTCCAATCCGCTGGCATACGAGGGAGAGACGGTCGATGCCTTCGTCGAGGACAACGGTACGGTCTGTCCGGTCGAGGAGGAGGAAGACAAGGACGATCCGAAACTCGCTTCCGTCCGCCGGTCGCTGCGCGATGCCGAGACCGACGAGCCGGAGTTGCCCGACACGAGCGTCGATCCCTACAAATATACGTGGTATCAGGCCGTGGATACGGTTCCGCAGCTCTATATCTCGCATGTCTTTTCACCCGGCCGCGAACCGGCGACTACCTACAACTGGAAGAATACCTATTCGGTGCCCTATTTCCCCTACAACGAATCGATGGCCGCACTCGACAAGAAGATCAACGACGTGCTCGTGGAGCGTTTCGGTGCGGGCACCTACAAAGGCGATTCGATCAAGAGCGGCGAGACGGCTTCGATCTGGTACATCGGCCGTTTCCTCGACGGATTCATCTTCGACACGAATATCGACGAAGTGAAGAGGCTCATCTACGGCGAGGTGCAGAGCGAAGGCAGCGCCTACCAGTACGAAGTTCCCGAAGAGGGCGACACGTCGACGTTGGAGACGATCTATGCGTGGTATTACAGCATTCCGCAGTTGCGCTACGGACAGTGGGCTACGATCGTCACCACGTCGAGTTTCGGCTACGGCGCTTCGGGCAAGAGCGGCGGATCGTCGACCTCGGGCGGATCTTCGTCGAGCAGCTACCTCGATTACTACAACTACTACAATTATTACAACTACTATAATAATTATTACGGCGGTCTGTACGGCAACTCCTACTACGACAGCTACTATAACAATTATTACGGCGGTCTGTACAACAGCTATTACTACAACAACTACTATTACGACGACTATTCGTCGAGCGGCAGCACGACGACGACCTATACGACGGAGATTCCGGCCTATTCTCCGCTGCTGTTCGAGATCTATATCGAACCCAAGGAGTGAGTCGTCCGGCAGGATCGGATCGGGCGGAAGAGGAGTACTCTTCCGCCCTTTTTTTGTCCGGTGCCGCGGCGGGCCGGTATTCGTCCGATGCGCTTCCGACGGGCATCGTCGCACGCACCGCCGCAGCCTGCCGGAAATCCGTAGGTAGGTAGGCGGCGGCGCGGAAAAGCGGCTCGACGCGCCGGAACGACCGGAAGCCGCCGTGTTTCTGTTGCGTGCGGAACGATATGCCGGATCGGAGGCGGGAGGTCTTCTATCCGGCACGGTCTATCGCCGTGTGCGGATCGCTTCGGCGGGCGATGCGGGCCGCCGGCCGTCAAGTCCGGATGGAGACAAAGACTCCTCTTTTTCTTGGCTGACCTGCCGTTTGTCGCCTGCGGGCGGGATTGCTCCGGCCGCGACCGAATGAAGTCCTCCGCGCGGGACGGCGGATTGCCGAATGCGGCGCGATACGCCGATGCCGGACGGACGTTAAAAAAAAGACGGCCCCGCGAGGGAGCCGTTAAATCTGACGTGCCGGTCGTATTATTGTTGGTTGAGAATGCGCATCGCCGCATCGAGGATCGTGGTGTCGTCCAGCGTCACGACTCCGCCGTCGGGACCCTGTTCCACATGGATGCCGACATTTCCTTTGGCATCGTAATGCTTCCCGCCGAAATAGTTGCGGACGGTGTCCACGTCGATTCCCAGTTCGTCCGCTATCCGTTGCGAGCTGCCGCTGGGCAGTTTATCCTTGATACGGCGCAACTCATTAAATGTGATAACCATAGCTTTATAAGTTTTAGAGTTGATATTTCACCTACTAAATTACGGTATTAATTTGAATTTTACAAATTCCGGAGGCAATATCCGTGCATAAATTTCGGAAAACGACCACTTTTTTCGGAATTCCGCCGCTCCCGTCTCCGTTTGCAGGCGCCGGCGCCTGCAAACGGAGACGGGAGCGGCGGAGCGATATCCGTCGGCGGAAGGATCGGTGTCCGGCGTGCGGCCTCCGGAGCTTTTCGCGGTTTTGTGGCCGGTGCGGATTTGGCGTGCGGACTGTCATTCCGGCGGTCGGAAGACGACCTCTCGACCGTCATTTTGTCAGTCGGAGGTGCGTTTTTGGCAGGCTGCGGCGGGGCCGGCCGGATATTTCCGTCCGAAAATCCGTTTGGTATAACCTTTGCTCGTTTCGGGGCACGTGACGGCTCCGTCGGGAGACCGGACAGAAAGAATAAATAATAAATTGAAAACGAAATAATAATTTAAGATTATGGGAAAGATTATCGGTATTGATTTGGGTACTACGAACTCTTGCGTAGCGGTTATGGAGGGTAACGAACCTGTCGTTATCCCCAATTCGGAAGGTCACCGCACCACTCCTTCGGTGGTCGCATTCACCGAGGGCGGCGAACGGAAGGTGGGCGATCCGGCCAAGCGTCAGGCCATTACCAACCCCATGCGCACGATCTTCTCGATCAAGCGTTTCATGGGCGAGACATACGATCAGGTGCGCTCGGAGATCGAGCGCGCGCCCTACAAGGTCGTCAAGGGCCCGAACGACACGCCGCGCGTGGAGATCGACGGACGTCAGTACAGTCCGCAGGAGATTTCGGCCATCATTCTCCAAAAGATGAAGAAGACGGCCGAAGACTATCTGGGGCAGACCGTCGACGAAGCGGTCATCACCGTGCCGGCCTACTTCTCCGACTCGCAGCGTCAGGCGACGAAGGAGGCGGGCGAAATCGCAGGGTTGAAAGTGCGCCGTATCATCAACGAGCCTACGGCGGCGGCACTGGCCTACGGCCTGGACAAGAAGAGCGCCGACATGAAGATCGCCGTTTACGACCTGGGCGGCGGTACGTTCGATATTTCGATTCTGGAACTGGGCGACGGCGTCTTCGAGGTGAAGTCGACCAACGGCGACACGCATCTGGGCGGCGACGACTTCGACCACGTGCTGATCGACTGCATGGCCGAGGCGTTCAAGGCCGAGCACGGCGTCGACCTGCGTCAGGACCCGATGGCGATGCAGCGTTTGAAGGAGGCGGCCGAGAAGGCCAAGATCGAGCTGTCGTCGTCGACTTCGACCGAAATCAACCTGCCCTACATCATGCCGGTGAACGGGATTCCGCAACACTTGGTGATGACGCTCACGCGCGCCAAGTTCGAGCAGCTGTGCGACCATCTGATCCACAAGACGATCGAGCCTTGCAAGCAGGCGTTGCGCGACGCGGGGCTCGAAGCGGGCCAGATCGACGAGGTGATCCTCGTGGGCGGTTCGACGCGTATCCCCGCAATCCAGCAGATCGTCAAGGAGTTCTTCGGTAAGGAGCCCAACAAGAGCGTCAATCCCGACGAGGTGGTCGCTATCGGTGCAGCCATTCAGGGCGGCGTGCTTACGGGCGAGGTGAAGGACGTGCTCCTGCTCGACGTGACCCCGCTGTCGCTGGGTATCGAGACGCTGGGAGGCGTGATGACCAAGCTCATCGAGGCCAATACGACGATTCCGACCCGCAAGAGCGAGGTCTTCTCGACGGCGGCCGACAACCAGCCTTCGGTGGAGATCAACGTCTGCCAGGGCGAACGTCCGCTGGCGCGCGACAACAAGTCGATCGGCCGCTTCCACCTCGACGGCATCCCTGCCGCACCGCGCGGCGTGCCGCAGATCGAAGTGACGTTCGACATCGACGCCAACGGCATCCTGAACGTATCGGCGAAAGACAAGGGTACGGGCAAGGAGCAGAAGATCCGTATCGAGGCGTCGAGCGGTCTGACCGAGGAGGAGATCCAGCGTATGCGCGACGAGGCCAAGGCCAACGAGGCGAAGGATAAGGAGGAGAAGGAGCGCATCGACAAGATCAACGCCGCCGACTCGAATATCTTCGCTACCGAGAAGCAGCTCAAAGAGTACGGCGACAAGCTGCCCGCCGACAAGAAGTCGGCCATCGAGGCTGCGCTCGGCAAGTTGAAGGAGGCGCACAAGAACGCCGACGTCATGGCGATCGACACCGCCATTACGGAGCTCAACGCCGCATGGCAGGCCGCTTCGCAGGACATCTATGCCCAGCAGCCGGCGCAGGGCGGTGCGAATGCCAACGCCAACGCCGGAGCGGGTGCTTCCGGAGCAGGGGCGGGCGCCGGTGCGGGTTCCGCCGCCGGCGACTCTTCGCAGCCCGAAGACGTCGAGTTCGAGGAGGTCAAGTAACCGGCCGCCGACAGAGAGCCGCAGGGTTCGGACACCAGTCCGAACCCTGCGTTTTTTATGCCCCTTGCGAACCGGCCTCTTTGCCTGCGGCGGTCTGCCTCGTAGGCTGTTTCTGGATAGTGCGGTTAAAGTGTCGTTCCGGAGGCCAGACGTAATCTCGTTCGCCTTTGTCGCCGCGCAGCGTGTCCGAGCAGGAGGGGAGTGGAAACCTGCGGCGTTTTGCGCCGTGCGGGCCGCATCCTCCGCCGGCTGCGGACTGCCGAACGACGATACTGCGAAGTCCTTCCGACGAGCTGCGGCCGATTCTCGCGTCGGATGCCTTTCGGGCTTCCTCCTCGGGACGGCGATGCCGTAATTGGTATTCCGGAGGCCCTGCGACGGAGTGTTGTTAATTATTAATTGTCAATCGTTAATTGGATTTTATTGTTGTTTTTTCGGAAAAAAATGTCTATTTTTGCGAGCTATCGGCGCGCTATGTTGCGCCAGGAAGGTGTTGCGACGGACTAACGACCGAAGAAACAACAAGATAACAACAATAATTTTTAACTCAAATGCAAAGCAAAGGTGCTATTAAATTACTGGCGATTCTACTTGCGATTGCCTGTATCTACCAGCTCTCGTTCTCGTTCAAGACGCGGAGCGTAGAGAAGAAGGCGGCGGCGTATGCGGCCGCTTACGACGGGGATGAGCGTTCCGAACGGGAGCAGTACTACCTCGATTCGGTTCAGAATCAGCCCGTCTACAACCTGGGTTTCCGCAAGTTCACCTACAAGGAGATCAAGGAGAAGGAGCTGAACCTCGGCCTGGACCTGAAAGGCGGTATGAACGTCATGCTCGAGATTCAGGTGGAGGACGTCGTGAAGTCGCTGGCCGGCGACAGCAAGAACGATCCTGCCTTCATCGAAGCGATGGCGCAGGCCAAGGAGGGACTCCGCACGGGCAAGGACTTCATCGGCGAGTTCGTCCGCAGCTACCGCACCGCTACGAACGGTGCGCCGCTGGCCGCGATTTTCGTCAGCCCCGACCGTAAGGATATCACGCCCAACAGCACCGACGCCGAGGTCGAGAAGATCCTGCGCAAGGAGACTGACGATGCGATCGACGCGTCGTTCAACATCCTGCGCAGCCGTATCGACCATTTCGGCGTAACGCAGCCCAATATCCAGCGCTTGCCCAACTCGAACCGTATTCTGGTCGAGCTGCCGGGCGTGAAGGAGCCGGAGCGCGTGCGCAAGTTGCTCCAAGGTTCGGCTTCGCTCGAATTCTGGACGACCTACAACGCCGGCGAGATCGTGCCGACGCTGATGCGTGCCGACCAGGTGGTAAAACAATATCTCGCGGACACGAAGCCTGCCGTCGAGGAGACGGTCGTTGTCGCTGAGGCTGCCGATTCGACCGCGGACGGCGGCCTGATCGCCGAAGTGGCTACCGCCGAAACGGAAACGGCAGCCGAGGCCACGGGTTCCTACTACGACCGCGACCAGAACCCGCTGCTGGCGCTGTTGAACCCGCAGTTCGCAGGCGGCGCTGCCGTAGGTGCCGTCATGGCTGCCGATACGGCTGCGGTGAACGACTACCTGGCGCTGCCCGCCGTGAAGGAGATGCTTCCGGCCGACCTGCGTTTCAAGTGGGCGATCAAGGGCGAGACGCAGCAGCCGGTCGACGGCCGTTTCTACCTTTATGCGATCAAGGTCGAGCGTCCCGACGGCCGCGCTCCGCTGGACGGTTCGGTCATCACCGACGCCCGCGAAGCCTATGCGCAGCGCGGTGCCGAGGCCGAGGTCTCGATGTCGATGAACTCCAACGGCATCTCCGAATGGGCGCGTCTGACGGCCGACAACGTGGGCCGTTGCGTAGCCATCGTGCTCGACGGTTACGTCTACTCGGCGCCTGTGGTGCGTCAGAAGATCGAGGGCGGCAATTCGTCGATTTCGGGTAATTTCACCATTCAGGAGGCCAAGGACCTGGCCAATGTGCTCAAATCGGGTAAGGTTCCCGCACCGGCGCACATCATTCAGGATACGGTCGTAGGTCCTTCGCTGGGTCAGGAGTCGATCAACGCCGGTATGGTCTCGTTCGTCATCGCCTTCCTGCTGGTACTGCTCTACATGGGCGCCTTCTACAAGACGGCGGGCTGGATGGCCGACCTCGCACTGCTGTTCAACGTCTTCCTGCTCATGGGCGTACTCGTTTCGTTCGGCGCCGTGCTGACGCTGCCCGGTATCGCGGGTATCGTCCTCACGATGGGTATGGCCGTCGACTCCAACGTGATCATCTACGAACGCATCAAGGAGGAGCTGCGTGCGGGCAAGGGGCTGTCGCTGGCGATCAAGGACGGTTTTTCGAACGCCTACTCCGCCATCATCGACGGTCAGCTGACGACGATCATCACGGGTATCGTCCTCTTCGTCTTCGGTAACGGCCCCGTACAGGGCTTCGCCACGACGCTGATTATCGGTATCCTCACTTCGCTGTTCAGTTCGATCTTCATCACGCGTCTGCTCATCGAGGCGATCGTGGCGAAGTTCGGCCATATCTCCTTCTCGCGCAAGTGGTCGGAGAACTGGCTCAACAACATCCATTTCGACTTCGTGGGCAAGCGCAAGTATTCCTACGCCATTTCGGGTACGGTCATCGTGCTGTCGTTCATCTCGTTCGCCGTCTTCGGCCTGAACCGCGGCGTGGAGTTCACGGGCGGCCGTTCGTACGTCGTGCTCTTCGACCAGCCGGTTTCGGTGGAGCAGGTGCGTGCATCCGTCGAGGATCAGTTCGCGCAGATCGAAAACGCCGACAACGCCAACGTCAGCCTCGAAATCAAGCAGTACGGCGGCGACGGCGACCAGGTGCGTATCGTGACGCAGTACAAGTACGACGACGCTTCGGACGAGGCGACCGACGAAATCAACCGGCTGCTCTACGACGCCGTGAAGAAGTACTACAAGACGGCCGTCACCTTCGCCGATTTCCGCAATACGCAGCTCAGCCCCTACGGTATCGTTTCGGCCGACAAGATCGGCCCGTCGATCGCCAAGGACATGACCTACAACGCAATTTATGCCGTCTTCTTCTCGCTGATCGCCATCGGGCTCTATATCACCCTGCGGTTCAAGAAATGGCAGTGGGCGACGGGCGCCACGCTTTCGCTGGCGCACGACGCGCTGATCGTCATCGGTCTCTTCTCGATGCTGTATGCCGTCATGCCGTTCAACTTGGAGATCAACCAGGCCTTCATCGCTGCGATCCTGACCGTGATCGGTTATTCGATCAACAACACGGTGGTGATCTTCGACCGCATCCGCGAGTACATCGCGCTCTATCCGAAACGGAGCCTGCGCGACAATATCAACAACGCCACCAGCTCGACGATGGCGCGTACCTTCAACTCGTCGGGTACGACGCTCGTCACGCTGGTTGCGATCTTCCTCTTCGGCGGCGAGACCATCCGAGGTTTCATCTTCGCTCTGCTGTGCGGCGTAGCGATCGGTACCTACTCGTCGTGGTTCATCGCCACTCCGCTCTCGTTCGATCTGATGCCCGAGTCGATCAAGAACAAGGGTAAGGAGTAGGGTGCCGACATCCCCGCGGAAGCGGACTTTCGATTGAAAACGGACTGCAACCTATGCAGTCCGTTTTTTGTCGTTATCGAAGGCTGCGTCTCGGAATAATCGAACTTACGCTTGCTTCTGCGCCCGACTTTTCGTATCTTTAACTCCGTTTTAGATACTTCCGCTCGGCAATGTTCAAATAAATTTGACATTGCCCTCGCTTATTCGTATCTTTGCCCATAAGTAAGTTCCCGCTCGGCGGGTTCGCTTCGGCAGGAGAGGATATTCCTGATTTCCTTCCCGACGCGCGCTTCGTCCGAGCCAAGATAAAGAGTTATGTTCGATAATCTGAGGCAGTGGTTGCGGAAGTACATCTCGCCGGTTTTCGTCGCGATGCTCGTGGCGTCGTTCGTGTTGTGGTATATCGCCAAATTGAACTATACCTATACTACCGATAAAACGGTTCAGGTGAATGTCGACGGCGAGGAGTTCGAGGTCGTCTGCGTGATCGAGGGGCTGGGGACGAACCTTTTCAGCCGCATGGTCTACATGCGCAATTCGCTGCGCATTCCGCTCTCGGAACTCGATTACGCCCCTTCGCCCGACGAGGAGGGGTACATCGTCATCGACCCGCAGTCGTTGCAAAATGCCATTTCGGTGCATTACAGCGACGTGAAGGTCGTCGCCGTGCGCAATATCCCGCCCATTAAACTGCCTGTCGAGGAATGATCCGGGTAGGCGTTACGGGGGGGATCGGGAGCGGCAAGTCGACGGTCTGCCGGCTCTTCGCCGAACGGGGCGTGCCGGTCTACGACAGCGACAGCGAGGCCAAGCGCCTGATGGGCGAAGATCCTTCGCTGCGTGCTGCGCTCGTCGAGGCGTTCGGCGACGAGACGTTCCGGGACGGCGTGCTGAACCGTCGCTACCTGGCCGCGACCGTCTTCGGCGACCGGCGCGCCCTGGCTCGGCTCGAAGCGTTGGTGCACCCCTGCGTGAAGCGCGATTTCGAGCGGTGGGCCGCCGAACGGACTGCCGAGCCCTACGTGGTGCTCGAATGTGCGATTCTCTACGAGTCGGGCATGGACGCTGCGGTGGATCGTGTGGTGGCCGTCGTCGCGCCGGAGGAGCTGCGGCTCGTGCGTGTGAACGCCCGCGACGGCGCTTCGGCTGCGGAGATTCGCCGCCGCATGGCTGCGCAGCTCTCCGACGACGTGCTGAGCGCACGGGCCGATTATACCATTGTCAATATCAACAGGGAGGATTTGGCCGCCGATGTGGCCGAGTGCGACCGTCGATTCCGTTATGAAGCAGCAGGAAATTAATCTCGATTTTTCACGTCGTCAGGTGATGACCATCGTCAACGTCACTCCCGACTCTTTTTTCGCCGGCAGCCGCACGCCTGACTGGCTCGATGTCGAACGCCGTGTGCGCGAAGCCGTCGAGGCGGGCGCTTCGGTGATCGACGTGGGCGGTTATTCATCGCGCCCGGGTGCCGACGAGGTGTCGCCCGAGGAGGAGTGGCGGCGCGTCGATCTGGGGGTCGGGGCCGTGCGTTCGCTCTCGCCCGATCTGCCGGTATCGATCGATACGTTCCGTTCGAGCGTGGCCGCGCGGACGATCCATAAATACGGCAAGGTGATCATCAACGATATTTCGGCCGGCGAGCTGGATCCGCTCATTGTCGACGTGGCGGCCGAGCACGACGTGCCCTACGTGGCCATGCACATGAAGGGCGACCCCCGCACGATGCAGTCGATGACCGACTACCGCGACATCGTGGCGGAGGTGGTGGACTATTTCCGCGAACGGACGGCACAGTTGCGCGAGCGGGGGGTCCGCCGCATCGTCGTCGATCCCGGTTTCGGTTTCGCCAAGACGCTCGAACAGAACTACGAACTGCTGCGCGGCCTGCACCGCCTCGCGGAGCTGGGCTATCCCGTGCTGGCGGGCGTGTCGCGCAAGTCGATGATCTACAAGTTGCTCGGTACGACGCCCGCCGAGGCGCTCAACGGTACGACGGCGCTCCACTGGGAGTGCCTGCGGCAGGGGGCCGTGATTCTGCGGGCGCACGATACGCGCGAAGCCGTCGAGGTGGTACGGATGTTCGATCAATTCATGCAGGCATGACGGAGCGCGAGGTGATGATCCGGGCCGAAGGGCTCCGCAAACGCTACGGTGCGTTGGAGGTGTTGCGCGGCGTGTCGTTCGAAGTGGTGCGCGGCGAGGTGGTATCGATCGTCGGCGCCAGCGGCGCGGGCAAGACGACGCTGTTGCAGATCATCGGGTCGCTCACGCGCCCCGACGGCGGGCGCGTCACGCTCGGCGGCATCGATCCGTTTGCTTTGTCGGACAGGGAGTTGTCGCGTTTCCGCAACCGTCGTGTCGGCTTCGTCTTCCAGTTCCATCACCTGCTGCCCGAGTTCACCGCTTTCGAAAACGTCTGCCTGCCGGGGCTGATCGGCGGGCGCGACCGGCGCGAAGTCGGGGCGCGGGCGGCGGAGCTGCTCGATTTGATGGGTCTCGCGGCACGCCGCGACCACAAACCCGCCGCGTTGTCGGGCGGCGAGCAGCAGCGCGCGGCCATTGCCCGTGCGCTGATCAACTCGCCTTCGGTGCTGCTGGCCGACGAACCTTCGGGCAATCTCGATACGCACAACCGCGAGGAGATCCACCGGCTCTTCTTCGAGCTGCGCGAGCGGCTGGGACAGACCGTCGTCATCGTCACGCACGACGAGAGTCTGGCGGCGCGTGCCGACCGGACGATCACGATGAGCGACGGCCGGATCGTAGGATGACGATGGAACGCGAAGAGTTGCACGATCTGCTCGAACGGCTTTGGGACCGGTACGACCGTGAGGAGTTCATCTCGGCCGACCCGATCGCCGTGCCGCACTGCTTCGCGTCGCGCGACGACCGCGAGATCGCGGGATTCCTCGCGGCGACGATCGCGTGGGGCAGCCGTCCCATGATCGTGCGCAATAGTTTGCGCATGATGCACTTTCTCGACGATGCGCCGCACGATTTCGTCCGCAACGCCTCCGAGCGCGAGTTGGCGAAGCTCTCAGGGTTCGTCCACCGCACTTTCAACGGCGGCGATCTCATCCAGTTCGTCCGTTCGATCCGTGCGATCTGCGAACGGCACGGCGGTCTGGGCCGTTTCGTCGAGGCGAGCTATGCCTCCACGGGCGACATGCGCCGCGTGCTGGCGGCCTTCCGCGAGGAGTTTTTCCGCACGGAACACCCCGAACGGTGTCGCAAACACGTTTCGTCGATCGAGCGGGGCGCCTCCTGCAAACGTTTGTGCATGTATTTCCGCTGGATGGTGCGGCACGACGACCGGGGCGTGGATTTCGGTCTGTGGCGCACGATTCCGCCCTCGGCGCTCTATCTGCCGCTCGACCTGCATACCGGCAACATGGGCCGTGCGCTGGGGCTGCTCGCGCGGCGGCAGAACGACTGGCGGGCCGTGGAGGAGATCACCGCGGCGCTGCGCACGTTCGACGCCGACGACCCCGTGCGGTACGACTTCGCGCTGTTCGGCGCGGGGATCGACGGATTTCTGAAATGAGGATATGTTTCGTTTCAAACGATTTACGATAGAACAGGACGCCTGCCCGATGAAGGTAGGCACCGACGGCGTGCTGCTGGGGGCGTGGGTCGCGCTCGGCGCCGCCGACCGGCTGCTGCTGGACGTGGGCACGGGCACGGGCGTGATCGCCCTGATGCTGGCGCAGCGGTCGCCTGCGGCCGGCGTCACGGCGCTCGACATCGATGCGGCCTGCGCGGAGCAGGCGCGGGCGAACGCCGACCGTTCGCCGTGGGGCGGGCGTGTGACGACGTGTTGCGCGCCGGTGCAGGAGTACCGGCCGGAGGAGCCGTTCGATCTGGTGGTCTCCAATCCGCCTTATTACGACCGTTCGCTGCTGCCGCCCGACGCGGGGCGCACCACGGCACGCCATACCGTCGCGCTCACGCACGGCGAGCTGATCGCCGCCGCCTGCCGGCTGCTTGCGCCCGAGGGGCGTCTGGCGGTCATCCTGCCGGCGGTCGAGGCACAGCGGTTCCGCGAGCAGGCGCGCGGCCGGCTGGCGCTGCGGCGGCTGACCGAGGTGTGGTCGACACCCCGCAGCGGGGTGAAGCGCTGCCTGATGGAGTTCGTCCGCGGCGATGCGGCGGAGCTTCGCACCGACCGGCTGGTGATCGAGGAGGCGCCCGGCCGCTTCACGGAGGAGTACCGGCGGCTGACGGGGGATTTCTACCTCAAATTTTGATCGGGGCGGGAAAATGGTTATATTTGTGAATCGACAAATTGAATTGGTTATGAAAACACTTGTTTCGCTGCTGTGCTGCACCGCGCTCACCGTGGGAAGCGCCTCGGCGCAGAGTTATCGCGTGGCCCGTGCGGGGGCTTTCGAGGAGAACGGCCGTGTCGAGGTGGGTATTCCGACCTCGCCGCTGGCGGTCGATCTGACCGTCGAGGAGGAGGTCGTCACCGTGGGGCCCTACGCCCGTTACGCACAGAAATTCCTGGGTGTGCGCGGCGCGCTGAGCGACAAGACGCTCTATTCGGTCAAGGCGGCGCGCGTAGCGCTGCTCGACCGCGACGCGACGACGGCCTCCGAAGTTCCCGCCGGCGAGGTGCGCGCCACCTCCTATCTGGGCGATGCCGAGACCTTCTCGCGGGTTCCTTTCGATAAGCGTTCGCTCGTGGACGAGTCGCTCGAAACGGCGGCACGCAATGCCGCCAACACGCTCTTCGCAATTCGCCGTCACCGCATGGAGTTGATTACCAGCGAGGCGGGAGAGCATGTCTTCGGCGCCGGCCTGCAAGCCGCATTGGCGGAGCTGGACCGGCAGGAGCAGGCCTATACCGAATTGTTCCTCGGCAAACGGGTGACGACGACCTCCGTCGAACGGATCACCGTCGTGCCCGATGCCGGCAAGCAGAAATACATCCTCTGCCGCTTTTCGCCCGATCGGGGGCTGCTGCCCGGCAACGACCTGACGGGCGACGTGGTGCTGTTGCAGCTCGACAAGGAGAGCGACGGTTCGTTCACCCTTACGCCCGCTTCGCCCAAGGCGGCGCGCACGGCGACCTACCGCGTGGCGGCCGACGTGGTCTGCACGGTCTATTGCGGGACGGAGGAGCTGACGCGCGCTACGCTGCCGCTTTTCGAATTCGGCCGCGACGTGGAACTGGCGCTTCCGTCCAAGAAATGACGAACCATACGGCACGCATGGCGGCGCTGCTCGGCAAGCTGCGCCGCGAGATGAACGGCGCGGTGGCCGAGTCGATGCAGCGCGGCGAGGGCGGCTACGGCCTCAACTACGGCGTCAGTATCCCTACGATCCGCGCGATCGCCGGTCGGGTAGGGACGGATCATGCGTTCGCGCGATTCCTTTACCGGCAGGATGTCCGCGAACTGCGGATGGCTGCGCTGACGATCGCCGATCCCGTTTCGGTGACGCCAGACAATGTCGACGAGTGGTTCGTCGGGCGGATGCCGGAGGAGTTGATCGAAGAGCTGGCGCTGCGTCTGCTGAGCCGCTGCGGCCGTCCCGTACTGGATACGCTGTGCGGGCGATGGCTGCGGGCTGGAAGCGGTGCCGAACGCTATGCGGCGCTGATGGCGCTGGCGCGTGCGCGGGTGCAGGAGTTCGACGCGGCGGCGGTCGTCGAGGCCGTGCCCGATGCGGTGGCCGCCTGTCCCGACGATCTGCGACTGGCGCGCGGTGCGGCGGCATTCGTTCAGTCGGCGTCGGCCCGTATCGCACCGGAGCGGCTCGCACGGATGATCGAGCGGCTTCCCGACTCGCGCGGCGGTGCCTATCTGCGCGACGAGCTGGCGTGGATGATTCTTTGACGGGATGGCCGCACTACCGTGCGGGGAGGGCCGAAATACAGGGGGCAGAACGAAGTTCGTTCCGCCCCTTGCTTCGTTCGTGCGTTACTCCTCCGCGCCGGAGGAGCGGAATGCCATCGGCGAGAGACCGACGTATTGCTTGAAATAGCGGCCGAAGAAGGACTGGTTGGAGAATCCCAGCGTTTCGGCGATCTCCTTGATGCTCGGATCGGGATCGGAGAGCAGCTTCTTCGCCTCGGCGATAATGAACATCATGATCCATTGCAGGGCGTTGCGGCCCGATTTTTCCCGGACGATCGTGGAGAAATAGCGCGGGGTGAGGCACTGTTCCGCGGCGTAGAACGAAACGCTGTGGTGCGTGCGGAAATTCTGGGAGAGCGAGAAGATGAAACTCTGGAAAATCCGGTCCTTGCGATCCTGTTTGAGCGGCTGGATCGGATGGTTGAAGAAGTAGGCCTCGGCGATTTCGCAGCAGAGCGCCTTGCCGAGCGACGAGAGCAATTGCTTGTATATGAGACGGTTATTTTCATTCGTGCTGCGAGAGCCCTGTGACCGTTCGCGGCGCCGGATCAGTTCGATCAGTTCTTCGATGCGCCGGCGCTGCTCGTCGTTGAGCGAGATGCAGGGATTTTCCCGCATGTAGAGGTGGTTCTGCGTGTTGGAGATCGAGTTGGCCAGCGTGAAGACGAAATCGAAGTCCGCCACGCCCACCGTACCGTGCAGATCGTCGCTGAGCATGCGGATATAGGTCTTGGAGAGGGGCGGGTAGATATAGATGTCGCCCCGGTGAATTTCGAAAGCGCGGTTGCCCAGCACCAGGCTCATCTCTCCCTGGGTGCAGTAGAAAAATCCGCTTTTGGCGAGTTGAACGACCGGCCCCAGTGCTTCGACAGTCTGCTTGTCGGCATGGAACAATCCGATGGAAGGAGTAACAGGTGTGTCCATTTTTGTTTCAATTTCGTGCAAAATAACGAATAATCCGGTTCATATCGACCGATTTTTTGCTTATTTTTACGAAAATCGTACGGATCGGACAATGCTGCATCCATATCATTCTTTTCGATGGATGCGCGCTTCGGTACATTTGCATCAAATTCAGTGAGGTATGAAAAGACGAAATCAATTCATGGGGATGGTCTGCCTGCTCGCCTGTTGTTGCGGCTGTTCGGGCCGGCCGGAGGGTGCGGTGCGGCTGCCTATCGTACGCATCGATACCGTGGGTGTCTACGGTACGCCGCGGACGGTGCAGTTTCCCGGCTGCGTCAGGGCGGCGCAGGAGGTCAATGCGGCGTTCAAGGTCGGCGGGACGCTCCGAACGATTTTCGCCGAAGAGGGGGAGTTCGTCCGGCGCGGGGCGCCGCTCGCGGCGCTCGATGCTCGCGATTACCGGCTTCAAGCCGAAGCCGCCGAGGCCGAGTACAAGCGCGTCAAGGCCGAAGCGGAGCGCGTAATGGCGCTCTATGCCGACGGAGTCGCTACGCCCGACGCCTACGACAAGGCGCGTTACGGACTGCAACAGATCACGGCCAAATACGAAAACAGTCGGAACCAGCTCGCCGATACCGAGATCCGTATGCCTTTCGACGGGTATGTGCAGAAACGGCTGTTCGACCCTTCGACCGTCGTCGGGGCAGGAATGCCCGTGCTGACCGTCGTGTCGGCGGAGGCTCCCGAAATCGAGATCAATATCCCCGGCTCGGAGTATGTCCGCCGCAGCGAATTCGACGGCTTCGAGGCGGCCTTCGACTTCTGGCCCGGCAGGCGGATTCCGCTGCGGCTGCGGAGCATCAGCCCGAAGGCCAACGCCAACCAGCTCTATACGCTGCGGCTGGGCGTTCCGGCCGATTTGCGGCCGCTCCCGTCGCCGGGTATGAATACGATGGTGACCATCGTATGCCGGCCTTCGGGGGCTGCGCAGGTGGCCGTGCCGGCCGTCGCGCTCTTCGACGACGGCGACCGGACGTGCGTCTGGATCTGCCGGGAGGACAGTACGGTCGTGAGCCGCGAGGTACGGGTCGAGCGGTTGCAGACCGGCGGCGAAGCGGTCGTCGGAGCGGGACTTGCGGCCGGCGAGCGGATCGTCACGTCGGGCGTGCACCGGCTGCGTGAAGGCGAGAAGGTGGCGCCCCTGCCGGGTGTGACGAAAACAAACGTGGGAGGATTGCTATGATCGATTTCGGGAAATGGGCTTTCGCCAATCGGAAGCTCGTCTATTTCGTCGTCGCCGTCCTTCTGGTCGGCGGCATCCTCTCGGCCTACGACATGTCGAAGCTCGAAGACCCCGAAATCAAGGTCAAGCTGGCGATGGTCATAGCGACGCGCCCCGGCGCTTCGGCGCATGAAATGGAGTTGGAGGTGACCGATCCGTTGGAGAAGAACATCCGCACCATGGGCGAGGTGGAGAGCGTGACCAGCTCGTCGTTCAACGATCTGGCGATTTTGGAGGTGGAGTTGAAAAGCACGGTGCGCGACGCCGACGTCGAACAGTGCTGGGACATGCTGCGCCGCAAGGCTTCCGACGTCCAGCGGCGATTGCCGTCGGGAACGTCGGTCGTCGTGCAGGACGACTTCGGACTGGTCTACGGAATGCTCTATGCGCTCACGGGCGACGGTCTTACGGAGCGGCAGCTGTCGGATTATGCCGGCCTGCTCAAACGCGAGCTGGGCGATCTGGACGGTGTGGCGCGTGTCGAGATCTACGGCGAACGCGAAGAGTGCATCGACATTTCGATCCTGCCCGAAAAGATGGCGATGCTCGGCGTCAGTCCGGCCGAGGCGCTGGCGACGCTCAACGGGCAGAACAACGTCTACTATGCCGGATATTACGACAACGGGCCCGACCGCATCCGCGTGGCCGTCGCCGACAAGTTCCGCGCCGTGAAGGAGATCGAGAGCATGGTCATCCAGGGGCACGAGGACGACCAGCTGCGGTTGTGCGACATCGCGCGCGTGGAGCACGGCTACGCCGAACCCGTGCGCAACGAGATGTCCTACGAGGGCCAGCGTGCGCTCGGCATCGCCGTCGCGGCGGCTTCGGGCAGCGACATCGTCAAGGTCGGGGCCGAGGTGGAACGCTGTCTGGCCGAGTTGCAGGCCGAGCGCTTCCCTGCGGGAGTCGCCTGCCACAAGATTTTCTACCAGCCCGAGCGGGTCAAGGATGCGCTGGGGACGTTTCTGATAAACCTGATCGAGTCGGTGGTGATCGTCGTGGCCATTCTGATGCTTACGATGGGTTTCCGCAGCGGAATGATCATCGGCATCAGTCTGGTGGTGACCGTCGTGGGATCGTTCCTGATTCTGGGGATGGCCGACGGAACGATGCAGCGCGTGTCGCTGGCGGCGTTCATCCTGGCCATGGGAATGCTGGTCGACAATGCCATCGTGATCGTGGACGGCATCTTGATCGACCTGAAACTCGGGAAACCGCGCCGCGAGGCGATGACGGCCATCGGCCGGAAGACGGCGATGCCGCTGCTGGGCGCGACGCTGATCGCCATCCTTTCGTTCCTGCCGATCTTCCTCTCGCCCGATACGGCGGGTGTCTACGTGCGCGATCTGTTCATCGTGCTGGCCGTGTCGCTGCTGCTGAGCTGGGTGCTGGCGCTGGTGCATGTGCCGCTCATGGCCGACGCATGGCTCGGTCAACCTGCTGCTCCGGCCGGCGGCGCGACGCTCTACGACAGCGCCGTCTACCGCTGGCTGCGTGCGGCGCTCGGCTTCGGCCTGCGGCATCGCTGGTCGTCGATCGCCATGGCGCTCGTGCTGGTGGGGCTGAGCGTCTGGGGCTACGGTTACATGCGTCAGGGCTTCTTCCCCGATATGGTCTACGACCAGCTCTATATGGAGTACAAACTGCCCGAGGGGACGAATTCGACCCGCGTGAAGGCCGATTTGGAGGAGATCCGCCGCTATTTGAAGAGCCGTCCGGAGATCCGCTCGGTGGCCGCTTCGATCGGCGGCACGCCGGCGCGCTACAATCTGGTGCGCAGCATCGCCACGCCGTCGCTTTCGTACGGCGAGCTGATTATCGATTTCGAGTCTCCGGAGGCGCTGGAACGCAATATCGACGACATCCAGCAGACGCTTTCGGATCGCTATCCCGATGCCTACGTCAAGTTGAAGCGCTACAACCTGATGTTCAAGAAGTACCCGATCGAGGTGCAGTTCACGGGGCCCGATCCGGCCGTGCTGCACCGGTTGGCCGACAGTGCGCGCTGCATCATGGAGCGCACGCCCGAGGTGTGTCTGATTACGACCGACTGGGAGCCGCGCATTCCGGTGCTGAACATCGACTACGACCAGTCGGCCGCACGGCGCATGGGGTTGAGCCGGCAGGATATCGCCGTCTCGATGCTGTCGGCTGCGGGCGGTATTCCTGTCGGGGCTTTCTACGAGGGGACGCACAAGAATACGATCTATCTCAAATGTACGGAGGCCGACGGGAAGCCGGTCGACAACCTGGAAAACGTGCCGGTCTTCCCGATGATGCCCAATCTGGCGGGGTTGTTCGACGAGGAGCTGCTCCTCAAACTCAAATCGGGAGCGATCGACCGCAGCGAGTTGCTGGAATCCGTCCTGCATACCGTGCCGCTGAAACAGGTGAGCCGCGGCGTACAGGTCGAGTGGGAGGATCCCGTCGTTCCGCGCTACAACGGTCAGCGCGCCCAGCGGGTAATGTGCTCGCCTGCGCCCGGCATCGAGACCGAGGCGGCGCGGCTGGCCGTCGCCGAACGGATCGAGGCGATTCCGCTTCCGTCCGGATACGCACTGTCGTGGGAGGGTGAGAAGGGCGCCAGCGACGAGACGATGCGCTACCTTTTCAAGAACGTGCCGCTCGGCGTCGTGCTGATGATCGCCATCCTGATCCTGCTCTTCGGCGACTACCGCAAGCCGGCCGTTATTCTCTGCTGCATTCCGCTGCTGGGCATCGGCGTGGTGGGGGCGATGCTGCTTACGGGCAAGGTCTTCACCTTCTGCGCCATTGTCGGTGCACTGGGGCTCGTGGGCATGATGATGAAGAACTGCATCGTGCTCATGGACGAGATCGGCGCGCAGATCGCCGCCGGCGCCGATCCCGCCTCGGCGCTCGTTTCCAGTTCGGAAAGCCGTCTGCGGCCGGTGATGATGGCTTCGCTCACGACCATTCTGGGCATGATTCCGCTGCTCGGCGACGCCATGTTCGGGTCGATGGCCGCGACGATCATGGGCGGACTGCTGTTCAGCACCTTCGCCACGCTCTTCTTCGTGCCGATTCTCTATGCGTTGTTCTTTAAAATCAGGATAGATCGATGAAACGTCTTCTTATCATACTCACGCTCGCGGGATTGCCTTGCGCACCCTTCGCGCAGACGCGGCTGACGCTCGATGCCTGCATCGAGCAGGCCGAGGCGAACAACAAGGCGCTGGCGGCGGCCGACCGGCAGTTGGCGGCGGCGCAGTTCGACTTCCGCAGCGCGCGGGCCAATTTCTTTCCTTCGTTCTCGGCGACGGGGACGGGGCTCTATTCGACGGCCGACGGCGGGCTGGACATCGCCGGCGGCGCGTTGCCCGTGCTGGGTGTCGACGGGATGCCCACGGGCGGTACGGCGCTCTTCCCCGGCCTGAACCTCGCCTACGAGGTGGGTTGGGTCTACGGCGGCGGCATAATGCTCGAACAGCCCCTCTACATGGGCGGCAAGGTGCGCACGGGTTATCGCATGGCGCGGATCGGCAGTGAAATGGCGGAGCAGAACCGGCGGTTGACCCGATCGGAGGTGATCGTCTCGACGTCGCGGGCCTACGCTTCGGTGATCCGTGCGCGTGAGATGCGGCAGGTGGCCGAACGTTACCATGCGCTGCTCACGGAGTTGCTGCGTTCGGTCGAGAGTGCACGCAAGCATGGCCTCAAACCGCAGAACGACGTGTTGAAGGTGCGGGTGAAACTCAACGAGAGCGAATTGAACCTGCGGCGGACGGAGAATGCACTGCGGCTGGCGACGATGAATCTCTGCCACCTGATCGGCCGTCCGCTGACCGACCGGATCGAGGTGGCGGACGATCTGCCCGACCTGCCGTCGACGCCGGTGCCCGCCGCCGACCTTATGGCGCGTCCCGAATACCGGCTTCTCGACCGGAAGGCCGAGCTGGCGCGCGAACAGTTGCGCCTGGCGCGCAGCGAGCGGTTGCCGCAGGTGGGGCTGGTGGGCAATTACGGCTACCTGCACGGCGTCGAACTGAACGGACAGAACTTGTTGGGCGGCTGGGCCTTCACGGCCGGCGTACAGGTGTCGGTGCCGATCTTCCACTTCGGCGGCCGCTCGAACAAGGTACGGTCGGCACGGGCGCGGTTCGAGCAGGCGCAGGCGGAGCGTCTCGACGGCGGCGAGCTGCTGCAACTCGAAGCGACGCAGGCAGCGAACAACCTCGACGAAGCGCAGCTCGAAATCCGGCTGGCCGAGTCGTCGCTCGCCGCGGCCGACGAGAACCTGCGGCTGAGCCGCCGCCAGTACGAGGCCGGCGTGGAGACGCTGTCGGATCATCTCGAAGCGCAGGCCATGTGGCAGCAGGCGCACCGGACGGAGGTCGAGGCGCGTATCGACGGTTATCTGCGTTGGTTGGAATACCGCAAGGCGGCGGGGTTGCTCGATTGAGCGGGGTGTCTTTCACGAAAAACGCAGCGGTCGGTAATCCGGCCGCTGCGTTCGTTTTTGTTACTCCTCGTTGATGAAGAGCGCCCGGGGCAGCTGGTCGATGCTGTTGATCGCCACCACCTCGATGCCTTTGGGGCGTTTGGCGCCTTTGGGGAGGTAGCCCGAGACGACGATGCGGCGGAAGCCCAGCCGCGCCGCCTCGCTGATGCGCTGCTCGGTGCGGGGGGCGGGGCGCACCTCGCCCGAAAGCCCGACTTCGCCCGCGCAGCAGATGCCCTCGCCGATCGGACGGTCGTAGTACGACGAAATTACGGCGGCGATGATGGCCAGATCCAGCCCCGGATCGGCGACCTTGAAGCCGCCCGCGAAGTTGAGGAAGACGTCCTTGGTGTACATCTTCATCCCCACGCGCTTCTCCAACACGGCCAGTAGCATCGACATGCGTTTGTAGTCGAAGCCCGTGGCCGTGCGCTGGGGCGTGCCGTAGGCGGCGTTCGAGACGAGCGCCTGCACCTCGATCAGGTAGGGGCGTATACCGTCGACCGAGGCGCCGACGGCGATGCCGCTCAGCGGTGCGTCGTAGTGCGTGAGCAGGATTTCGGAGGGGTTGCCCACCGGCCGCAGGCCGGCGTCGAGCATCTCGAAGACGCCGATCTCGAACGTCGCGCCGAAACGGTTCTTGATGCCGCGCAGGATGCGGTAAACCTGATTGTTGTCGCCCTCGAACTGCAACACCACGTCGACGATGTGTTCCAGAATCTTCGGGCCGGCGATGGCGCCCTCCTTGGTGATGTGGCCGATGATGAAGATCGAGGTGCCCGATCCCTTGGCGTATTTGAGCAGCGTGGCGGCGCATTCGCGGATCTGCGACACGCTGCCGGCCGACGACTCGACCAGATCGGTGTAGATCGTCTGGATCGAGTCGATGATCACCAGGTCGGGGCGCTGCTCTTCGAGCTGCGCCATGATGTTTTCGAGCAGCGTCTCGGAGTAGACCATGCAGGTGTCGTTGCCAATGCCGATACGGTCGGCGCGCATCTTGATCTGCTCGGCCGACTCCTCGCCCGAGACGTAGAGGGTTTTCAACCCGTTGTCGGCCAGTGCGATTTGCAGGCTGAGCGTCGATTTGCCGATGCCCGGTTCGCCGCCCAGCAGCACGAGCGATCCGGGAACCAGACCGCCGCCCAGCACCCGGTTGACCTCGGCGTTGCCCAGGTCGAGCCGCGGCCGGTCGTTCGAGCGGATCTCGCCGACGCGCTGCGGGGTGCTGCGGGGCAGCGCTGAGGTTATCGCGGCGGGGACCGAACCGCTCTCCCTTGCGACGATCTCTTCGGTGAAGGTGTTCCACTCCCCGCAGGCGGGGCAGCGTCCCATCCATTTGGGCGCCTCGTAGCCGCACTCCTTGCAGAAATATGCTTTTTTGACCTTTGCCATCTCTTTGCGTTTTAGTACGGGTGCCGACGGCAACCCGTTCGGCCGCCTTAAAGGGGCGGAGGACGGCCGAAAAATTCGGTGCAGGATCCTGGTTATTTGATGAAGAAGCGGTAGATGTCGTTGCCGTTGGCGTAGACCAGCAGCACGAGGATGATCGCCAGTCCGACGTACTGCGCCGCTTCGAGGAAGCGGTCGCTCGGTTTGCGTCCCGTGATCATCTCCCACAGCGTGAAGATCGCATGGCCGCCGTCCAGCCCCGGAATGGGCAGGATGTTCATGATGGCCAGGATGATCGAAATGAAGGCGCACTTCGACCAGAAATCCTGCCAGTTCCACGCCGAGGGGAAGATGCTGCCGATGGCGATGAATCCGCCCAGCTCCTCGTACATCTGGGTTTTGGGCTGCACGATCAGTTTGAGCTGTTCCCAGTAGTTGGCGATCACGCTGCCCGTGCGCCGGATGCCGGCGGGGATCGACTGCCAGAAGGTGTACTCCTTCGTGCGCAGGCGGTAGTCGTGGCGGGCTACCGTGACGCCGATCTTGCCGTCGGCGTTGACCGGTACGGTCAACACGGCCGTCGAATCGCCGCGCACGACGGTGAGCTGCACGTCGGACGACTTGTGGTCGGCCAGCAGCCCGACGTACTCCGCGAATTCGATGTGGCGTTCGCCGTTGAGGGCGACCACCTCGTCGCCGGCGCGCAGCCCTGCGTCGAGGGCGGCGGGGGAGGCTACGCTGTCGATGCGGAAGGGCGTGCGCAGCATCAGCATCTCTTCGTAGCCCTTCGAGCGGCGGAAGTCGACGAGCTGCTCGAAGGGGATCGTGAAGCGCTCTTCGCGGCCGTCGCGTTCGACGACGACCGTGCGGTCGCTCTCGGTCAGCAGCAGCGTCATGGCGATGGCGTTCACGTCGTCGATCGGCTCTCCGTCGATCGAGATGATTTTGTCGCCGTTCTCGAAGCCTAGCCCCTGTGCCGCCGTGTTGAAGGTGTAGCCGTAGACGGCGTCTTCGTTGGCGAAATATTTTTCGCCCCACGTGTAGCAGATGCCGCAGTAGATGGCCACGGCCAGCAGGATGTTCATCACGATGCCGGCGATCATTACCAGAAAACGCTGCCACGCCGGTTTGGCGCGGAACTCGTCGGGCCGGACGGGCTGCTTCATCTGCTCCGTATCGAGACTTTCGTCGATCATGCCGGCGATCTTGACGTAACCGCCCAGCGGCAGCCAGCCCACGCCGTACTCCGTGCCGCCGCGCTTGAACTTGAAGAGCGAGAACCACGGATCGAAGAAGATGTAGAACTTTTCGACGCGGATGCCGAACACGCGCGCCATGAGAAAGTGTCCCAGTTCGTGAATGCCCACGAGCAGGGTGAAGCAGAGGAAAAGCTGAATGACTTTGATGAGAATGTCCATTATCGATGTGTTAGATTTTCAGAAATTCGCGTGCGATGCGGCGCGCCTCGGCGTCCGATGCGGCGTAGTCGTCGAGCGTCGGCCGCGCGACGAAGGTCGCTTCTTCGAGTGCATGTTCGATTGTGCGCACGATGTCGAGGTAGCCGCACCGTTTGGCCAGGAACGCGGCGACGGCCACTTCGTTGGCGCCGTTCATCGTGCAGGCCGCCGTGCCGCCGCGCCGCAGGCAGTCGTAGGCCATGTCGAGCGCCGGATATTTCTGGCGGTCGGGTTCCGCGAAGGTGAGCGTCGGGTTGTCGGCGAAGCTGAACTGCTCCGCGGCCCGTGCGGCGCGGCGGGGGAAGAGCAGCGCGAAGCCGATGGGCAGGTGCATGTCGGGCGTGCCGAGCTGCGCCTTGATCGCGCCGTCTTCGAACTCGACCATCGAGTGTACCACCGACTGCGGGTGGATCAGCACCGAGATTCGTTCGGCCGGCATCCCGAAGAGCCAGCGGGCTTCGATCACTTCGAATCCCTTGTTGACGAGCGTCGCCGAATCGATCGTGATCTTGGCTCCCATGCGCCACTGCGGGTGTCGCAGGGCCTGTTCGACAGTCACTTCGGCGAGCCGCTCGCGCGGTACGTCGCGCAGTGCACCGCCCGAACAGGTGACGATCAGCCGCCGTGCGGGCGACGCTTCGCCCACCAGACATTGGAAGATGGCCGAATGTTCGGAGTCGATCGGCAGGATAGGCACCCGTCGCTCGGCGGCCAGCCGCATGACGTAGTCGCCGCCCACGACGAGCGTCTCCTTGTTGGCCAGCGCGACTTTCTTGCCCGCTTCGATGGCGGCCACCGTGGGCAGCAGACCCGCGTATCCCACCAGCGCGTTGACCACCGTGTCGACCGTGTCGGCCTGCACTACCTGCCGGATCGCGTCGGCACCCGCGTAGACCTTGACGGGGCGGTCGGCCAGCGCGCGTCGCAGCGCGTCGTATTTCGAGTCGTCGGCGATGACCACCGAATCGGGCGCGAATTCCTCGGCCTGACGGGCCAGCGCCTCCCAGTTGCGGTGCGCGGTGAGCGTGGTGATTTCGAACAGTTCGGAGTTCTCGCGGACGATGTCGAGCGTCTGGACGCCGATCGAACCGGTCGAACCGAGCAGGGCGATACGTTGTTTCATGCGTGGGGCCTTTCCGGCGGAATGTTCCATTAGAATACGATGTAACCTTCGGGATCGACGGGCTTGCCGTCGCTCCACAGTTCGAAGCCGAAGAGTTTCGAGTCGGTGCCTTCGGCCTGCGGGTCGTTGCTGTATCCCAGCACCTCGCCGCTGCGGAGCCGCTGGCCCGTCGAGACCATCGACTGCGCGAGATTTTTGTAGATCGAGAGTACGTTGTCGGCGTGCTGCACCTGCACCACGTAGCCCTCTTCGGGGCTCCACAGGCTCAGCACGACCGTGCCGTTGTCGACGGCCGATACCTGCGATCCGGGCGCCGCGGCGATCCGGATGCCGTACTGCCCCAGTTTGGTGTCGAACTTTTCGGTGATGATGCCTTCGACCGGCGCGGTCATGGCCATCGCTTCGCGCAGCGTCTTGCGCGACGGCGATTTTCCCAGTCCGTAGGGGCCTTCGCCCTCCATCTGGATGCGCAGGAGCGAATCCTCGCGCGAGGGCATCACCAGCGTCTTGTCGGCCTTGATACTGTCGAGACCGCCGACGTTGCGTACCACGGGCGTCTTGCCCTCCATGATGAGGGCGATGTTGTCGCTGTAAGTACGCATCTGGGTCATCTGCCGCTCGATCGAGTCGAGCCGCATGATGTTTTGCAGCAGCATTTCGCGCGAGCGGTTGGCCTCGTAGCCCGGCAGGAATTCCAGCACGGGGGTGTAGGCCACCAGCGAGAGAATCAGGATGAAGAGCAGCAGGACGAAAGCCAGTAACGCTGCGAAGATACGCACGACCGAGATGTGCATGTGCCACTCCTCGGCGTTGTCCACCTCGTTCTGGAGCGTCAACCGGTGTTTGCGCACCAGACGCCTGTATGCCCGTGAGATCGGTGAGAATCCTTTCATGTTCCGCAAGTTTTGAGCGCCGGCGACGGACCGCGAACCGCACGCGGCGGCGTGTGGCTCGTCGTCCCGCTGCGATTGCACGTCGCGTCCTGGCCGCTACATCTTCGCAAAGATACGAAAAGTCGAGCGCAGAAGCAAGCGTCAGCTTGATTATGCCGAGACGGAGTATCTAAGGCGTCAGCCAAAGATACGAAAAAGTCGGGCGTGAAAGCAAATTTATTTGCATTTTGCCGGGCGCGAGTATCCGAGGCGTCAGCCAAAGGCGGATAAGCCGGAGGCAAAAGCAAGCTCGTTCGCATTTTGTCCGGAGAGCGTATCTGCGGCGCTGCCTGAATAACGGAGAAATCGGAAAAATAGGGTGCTCGGCCGAAAAAAACGGTATCATTTTGTTGTGTCGTCGAGCATGGTTTGTCGTCTTTCGGCAAAACCGGAAGGCGACAGCCCGCAGCCGGCGGAGAATATCATCGGCTGCGGGCTGAAAGTTTGAAGAGAATACCTCCGGGAAAAGTCGGTTTCCGTCCGTTTCGGGAGTTCGTCTGCATCGGGGAGGATTTTACGAAATACGCCGAGGGCGTTCGTAACGAACGCCCTCGGAGCAGATGAGACGGGTACCCTGCGGGTTTCCCGCATGCCGGCCGGCTCAGTCGAGAAAGCCCTCTTCGACGAGACGCTGCCGCACCTTGACCCAATTGACGAACGGGCGTTTGATGCCGTCTTCGAACTTGATCGGGCATCCCAGCGCGCTGTCGTCGATGTAGAGGTCGGCGAAGACCTTGGGCGAGTCGGTCCACTCCCGCTGTGCGGGGTTCTCGTTGACGGCGTAGAGCGGAATGTCGTTGCGGGTGAACCATGCTACGGCGTCGTCGAGCAGTCTCCCGCTGCGCATCGTGTAGAGAATCACCCGGCAACCGTTGCCGATCAGTTCCCGCAGCACGGGAACGGCGCCGATGTCGTTGCCGATATGGGGGTAGGCGTGCGTAACGACCGTACCGTCGAAGTCGACGGCGATAATTGCATCCCGGATAGCCATTGCGGTATTACTTTTTATCGTTCAGACCCAAGAAATCTTTCAGCCGTTGCGTGAGGTTGTAGCGGCTGTCGATGACGGCCGAGGACTTTTGGCTTTCGTCTTCGCCGTAGCCGTATCCATAGCCGTAACCATACCCGTATCCGTAGCCATATCCGTAACCGTAGCCGCGGCGTGCGCCTCCGGTCGAACCGTTGAGCACGATGCTCATGTTGTGGAATTTCTTCTCGCGGTAGAGTTTTTCGATGTCGGGCAGCTGCCGGCGGTCCAGCAGTCCTTCGCGGATCACGTAGATCGTCAGGTCGGCCAGGCGGTCGGTAATCAGCGCGTCGGCCACGGCCATGGCGGGCACGCTGTCGATGACGACGTAGTCGTAGCGTTTGCGCAGGTCGGCCATGAATTCGTCGAACTTCTCCGACAGGAGCATTTCGGCCGGGTTGGGCGGTTGCAGACCGGCGAAGATGATGTCGAGATTCTCGTGCAGGCCGCTCTGGAAGACGATGTCGTTGAGGTTGGCGATCGTTCCGGAGATGTAGCCCGAGACGCCGTTTCGGTTGTCGCGCTGACCCATCTGTTTGGAGAGAGTGCGGCGGCGCAGGTCGAGGTCGACGATGACTACCTTCTTGTCGGCCAGGGCGAGCGTCATGGCCAGGTTCGTCGTGACGAAGGTCTTGCCCGCATGGGGATTCGACGAGGTGACCATGATGATCTGCAACTTGCCCGACTTGACGCTCATGAAGCCCAGGTTCGAACGGATCAGCCGGAATGCCTCCGAGACGCTGTCGCGGCCGTTGTCGCGCACCACCACCGATCCCTGCCGGGTCGAACCGTGGTATTCGGGGATGTCGCCGAGGAACGGAATGCTCAGTTTGTCCTCGATGTCCTTGCGGCCGCGGATGGTAGTGTCGAGAATTTCCATCAGGTAGATGATGCCGAACGGCGTGGCCAGACCGAACAGCAGTGCGATGAAGAGGATGATGACCGAGCGGGGCGCCACGGGGGTGCTGCTGCCGTAGGCCGGATCGATGATCCGGGCGTTGTTGTCGGCGATGGCCTTGGTCAGTTCATTCTCCTCGCGCTTGTTCAACAGGTAGAGGTACAACTCCTCCTTGATACGCTGCTGGCGGGTATTGTCGAGCAGTTCGGTGCTCTGGCGGGTCGCCGAAGCGATGCGCGTGCGGGCGAGGCTCTCCTCGCGGCGGATGTTGTTCAGCTGGATTTCGAGCGTCGAGATATGCGATTGGAGCGAGGCGATGATCGCCCGCCGCAGCGCGGCCAGCTCGCTGTCGAAATCCTGGATGACGGGGCTGTTGCTCGATGCGTTGCCGGCGAGTTTGTCGCGGCGGAGCATCAGCTCGTTGTAGTTCTTGATCTGGTCGGAGATCGACACGTTGGTGATGGCGACGTTGGCCGGGATCAGGTCGCGCAGCTTGGTGTCGTTGAGCAGATAGTCGCGTATGTACTGCGCCATGCTGATCTGGTTCTCCACCGAAAGACCTGCGGTTTTGAATTGCGAACTCTCGGTCAGGCTTTGCGTGGCCTGCGCCGTGATGTCGTACATCTCGTTGTCTTTCTTATAGGTGGAGATCTTGCGGTCTACGGCGTCCAGCTCCGAACCGATGATGCGCAGCCGCTTGTCGATGAAGTCGGCCGTGTAGTCGGCGATACGGTTCTTGTCGTTGATCGACTCGTCGTTATAGCGGGCGATGAGCGTGTTGATGACGTCTTCCGCACGGCGGGGAATGTTGTCGTCGAGCGAAATGGAGATGGCGTTGGCCTGCTTCTCGACCAACTCGATGGCGATTCGCTTGTTGTAACCCGAGGCCACGCTGCTCACGATCTGTTTGCTCACCGAAATCGGGTCGCCGAAGTAGTCGTCGGACATGTAGAGCGTCGGCGTCACGACGAGCAGTCCGCACGGCGTGGTGATCGTGTCGTTGAACCGCCCCGTCATCTCGACCTCGTAGATCTCCGAATCCTTGTCCTTGTCGGAATCGGCCGAGGTGCGGTTGACGAACTTCGTGAGCGAGAACTTCTCGTTGTCGACGGGGGTCAGTTCGAACGCCAGCGCCTGCCGCTCGTTGTCGTCGATGAAGGTGACGTCGATCGGCGAACGGCGGTAGAGGTTCTCGGTGCGCAGCCCGTGTTTGACGACGTAGTTGACGTGCAGGTTGAGCCGCCGTACCACTTCGGTCATCAGGTTGCGCGATTTGAGCACGATGATCTCGTTGTCGACGTTGCGGCGTGCCGTGGCTCCCAGCAGGTCGCCGAAGGCGGCGATATCCGTTTCGCTGCCCTTCTTGCCGTCCTTGATGAGGATCGTAGCCGTGCGGTTGTAGACTTTCGGCGCCGTGTAGATATAGAAAAGCGCGCACGAAAGGCAGACGACCGTCGACAACAGGAACCAGAACCAGTTGCCGATGACCATTTGTATGAGGTCGTGGATCGAGAAGTTGATGCTGTCCTCGTTCCCTTCCGCAGGGACGTTGTTTACATTGCGATTTTCTTCCATGAAAAACTGGCGATTATTAGCGGGTGATGGTGACGAGGAGCGTCGCCACGGAGACGGCTACCGAAACGAGCGAGATGTAGAACGAACGGTTCTGGTTGATTTCGCCCGCCTGCGCCTTGTATTTGTTCGGCGTGACGTAGACGACGTCGTCCTGTTGCAGATAGAAGTAGGGCGACGTGAGGATGTCCGGGTTTTTGAGGTCGAAATAGTGCACCGTTCTCATGCCGTTCTCTTCGCGGATCAGCGCCACGTTCTCGCGCTGGCCGTAGATCGTCAGGTCGCCGGCCATGGCCAGGGCGTCGAAGAGCGAGATGCGGTCTTTGGTGATGGAGAACTGTCCGGGGCGGGCGACCTCGCCCAGAACGGAGAATTTCACGTCGGCGAATTGGATGATGACGATCGGGTCGTGCACCATCCCGTTTTCGCGGATCGTGTTTTCGATCTTTTTGGCAAGCTCGTTGCGCGTGAGTCCGTCGCAATCGATCTCGCCGATGATCGGCAGCTGGATTTTGCCCTCTTTGTCGACGGTGAGGATTTGGAGGTTTCCGTTCGAGGAACTCGAATAGGAGGAGAGTCCGTTGAGCGAGTTGTAGGAGGATGCCGCGTTGAACGGGGCTGCCAGTTCGGGGTCCTTGCTGTTGATGGTCACCGTGAGCCGGTCGAGCGGTTTGATGCGGATCTGGTAGTCCTGTTCGATGGCGGTCGGAATGTCGGTCTGTACCTGCTGGATGTAGGCCGCGCGTTTGTTGGTGGCGCACGATGCCAACAGCAATGCGCCGAGTATGAAAATCCCGAGATGTTTCATGGGTTTTATGTCGACTTAATCTTTAATGTTTTGAATGGTTGCGCAAAGATATTACTTTTTTTCCGATAATCCGCCGCGGGAAGGGTTGAAAAGTAAAATATTTCGGATGTTGCCGAATTTTCCTATTTTTGCGGTCTGAATCGGATAAAAATGGACGAAACGACACATATTCCGCATCCCGCATGGAGTTATCCTGCGGTGATCTATGAATTGAACGTGCGGCAGCTGACGCCCGAAGGGACTTTCGCCGCCGCCGAAAAACATCTCCCCCGCCTGCGCGAGCTGGGCATCGACGCCGTGTGGCTGATGCCGATCCACCCGATCGGCGAGACGAACCGCAAGGGGACGCTGGGCTCCTACTACGCCGTGCGCGACTACTGCGGCGTCAATCCCGAATTCGGGACGATGGCCGATTTCGACCGCTTCGTGTCGACGGCGCACGGACTGGGGCTGAAAGTGCTGCTCGACTGGGTGGCCAACCACACGGCGCGCGACGCGCGGTGGGTGACCGAGTGTCCGGCCGACTGGTACGAGCGCGACGCGGCGGGCGAGCCGGTCGTGCCCAACGGCTGGGACGACACGGCCAAGCTCAACTACGCCAACCGAGCCGTGTGGCAGGGGCAGATCGACGCCATGCGCTTCTGGCTCGCGGAGCACGGCGTGGACGGGTTCCGCTGCGATATGGCCATGCTGGTGCCCACGGCCTTCTGGCAGGAGGCTGCGGCGCAGCTGCGCGAAGTGAAGCACAATCTCTTCATGCTGGCCGAAGCCGAGCAGGCGGATCTTTTCGACCGTGCGTTCGACGCCTGCTATGCGTGGGAGTTCCACCATATCGTCAACGACATCGCGCAGGGACGTCGCCGCGTGTGGGATCTGCGCAACTACCTTTACGCCGACCGCGACCGTTATCCGCGTTCGGCCATGCGGCTGATGTTCACCTCCAATCACGACGAGAATTCGTGGAACGGCAGCGAGTTCCGCCGGCTGGGCGATGCGGCCGGAATCATGGCCGCGCTGACGTTCGTGCTGCCGCAGTCGATGCCGCTCGTCTATACGGGGCAGGAGTTCGGCTACGACCATTCGTTCGCCTTCTTCGACCGCGATCCGATGGTCGATCCCCGTCCGGGGCGCTTCACGGAGCTGTACCGGCTGCTGTGTCTGTTGAAGCACCGCAACCGCGCGTTGCAGGCGGGCGAGCGGGGCGGTTCGTTCGTCGAGATCGAGAACAACGCCAAGGATTGCCTGATGACTTTCGTGCGCGAGGTGGAGGGCAACCGCGTACTCTGCGTGATGAACCTCTCGCCCTATACGATCCACGCCGATTTCAATACGGGCATCTATCAGGGCGAATACGCCGATGCGCTGACGGGCAACCGGATCGTCGTGCCTTATCGCGTCGAGCAGGATATGGCGCCGTGGAGCTACCGGATTCTGATTCGGGAGTGATCCGGTCCGGGGCTTGTCGTGCATCGGTTCGGGTTTTGCGACGGGCGCCCGAATCGCTCGGAGAGGGCTTGGCGGTTCGGAAAATTTGATTTATCTTTGAGACGATGATACGCAATCTCCTCCTGTTGGTCTGCCTGTGCGCGTGGCTGCCCGCCGCGGCGCATCCCTACGCGGTGGAACAGATCGAAAACGTGCAGTCGGCCGACCGTACGCGCTTCACGTCGAATCCCGACGGGATCCTTTCGCAGGCGGCCGTGGCGCGCATCGACTCGATCTGCTACGGCCTGCGCCAGCGCGGTGCGGCGCAGGTGGCCGTGGTGGCCGTCGACGCCATTGCGGGCGGCGATCCCTTCACGTTCGCCTACGAGCTCTTCTCGAAGTGGGGCGTCGGCCGCCGCGAGGACAGCAACGGCGTGGGCATCCTGCTTGTGAGGGAGCAGCGCGAAATCCGCTTCGTGACGGGGCGCGGCGTCGAGGGCGTGCTGCCCGACGCGCTTTGCAAACGCATCCAGACGAATTATATGTTGCCCGCCTTCCGCGAAGGCGACTACGACCGCGGCATGGTGCGCGGCGTCGAAGCCGTGGCGGCCGTGCTCGCGGGCAGCGAACTCGAAACGGGCGTGCCGGACGCCGTTCCGCAGGAGGACGACACGCCCTGGTGGGTGATCGCGCTGATCGTAGGCGGATGCGTCGCCGTGCCGCTGGTGGCCGTCGTGCGTATGCTGCGCTGTCCGCGCTGCAAGCGGTGGTTCGCGCTGCGGTCGCAGGGCGAGCGGATCGTGCTGCGTGCCGAGGGGTGGCGCATGGTCGAACAGACGCTCGTCTGCCGCCGTTGCGGCGAGACGATCCGGCGTCGCCGCAGGGAAGCCGACGGCAGCGACATCGGCGGCCGCGGCGGCGGAATGTGGATCGGAGGCCGGGGTCTCTTCGGCGGAGGTTTCGGCGGAGGACATGCGGGCGGCGGCTTCGGGGGCGGCAGCTTCGGAGGCGGCGGTGCCGGTTCGAAATGGTGAAAAGCAAAAAAGCGGCGGGCAGGTTAGTAACCTTGTCCGTTCGTCCGTATTAATTAACGTATTTAACAACGAAAACGAACCTTTTCGTTAGGCCGAGCGCCGAGCCGCACTTGTGCGGGCTATGCCGAGGCGAGAAAAGGAGCATGAAAGTGAACAACATGAAAAAGAGTCTTTGGATTGTCCTTGCGGTCGTTGCGGTGCTCGCCGTCTGGGGGTATTCGGTCTACAACGGCCTGGTCGAAAAGGAGGAGGCCGTACACGGTGCGTGGTCGAACGTCGAGACGCAGTATCAGCGCCGCTCCGATCTGATTCCCAATCTTGTCAATACGGTGAAGGGGTATGCCGCCCACGAGCAGCAGACGCTCGCGGCGGTGGTCGATGCGCGTTCGAAGGCGACTTCGATGAATGTCGACGCCGACGACCTGACGCCCGAACGGCTGGCGGCATTCCAGCAGGCGCAGGAGGGCGTGCGTTCGGCGCTGGGGCGTCTGATCGCCGTCGCCGAGAACTATCCCGATCTGAAAGCCAACAGCAATTTCCAGGAGTTGCAGGCGCAGTTGGAGGGGACGGAGAATCGCATCGCCGTAGCCCGCACGGCCTTCAACGAGAAGACGCAGGCCTACAACGTCGCCGTCCGCCGTTTTCCGGCCAATCTGGTGGCGGGAATACTCTCGTTCGGGCAGAAACCCTATTTCGAGGCGGACGACAGCGCTGCGCAGGCGCCCGAAGTCGCCTTCTGATACGACAAACTACTAACCCTGATTCGATATGAAACGATTTTTTCTGTTGACACTGGCCTCGGCGGCGCTTCTCGGCGCTTCGGCCGCACCGGTCAAAACCTATGAAGTGAAGAGTCCCGACGGTCGTCTGGCCCTCGTGCTCACGGCAGGCGAACGGCTGAGCTTTACGGTCGCCCGCGACGGGGAGACGCTGGTCGCCCCCTCCGAAATGGCGCTGACGCTCTCGACGGGCGAGGTGCTGGGCGAGTCGCCCCGGGTGCGCTCGGCACGGCGGCGTGCGGTGACCGAGACGATCGACGCGCCGCTCTACCGCCAGAGCCGTTTCGATGCGGCCTACAACGAACTCGACCTGCGCCTGCGCGGCGATTACGGCATCCTGGCCCGCGCCTACGACGACGGCGTCTGCTACCGCTTCTATACGGAGCGCGACGGCGAGCTGACGATCGTCGACGAGACGGCGCAGCTCAATTTCGAGGGCGATCCGTCGGCCTACATTCCCTATTCCAAAACGGAGATTCCGATGCGGACGTCGTTCGAAAATACCTACGAGTACGCGCCGCTGAGCAAGTTCCGGACGCAGACGGTGGCCTTCATGCCGGTGCTCGTCGATCTGGGAGAGCGGGGTTACGTGCTTTACACCGAATCGGACGTCGAGGCCTATCCGGGCGTCTACCTTACCTACGACAAGGAGGCCAAGGGGTTTGCGGCCCGTTTCGCGGAGTACCCGACCGAGACGTCGCTGACCAAACGCTTTCAGGACGTCGTGGAGCGGAGTGCCGACTACATCGCCCGCGTCGACGGCCGGCGCAGCTATCCGTGGCGCATCGTGGCCTACGCCGCGACGGCGACCGAACTGCCCGTGAATGACATGGTATGGCAGACGGCCGAAGCGAGCCGCGTGGCCGACGCCTCGTGGGTGCGCGACGGCAAGATCGCATGGGACTGGTGGAACAACTGGGGCGTCTACGGCGTCGATTTCAAGTCGGGCATCAATACCGAAACCTATAAGTATTTCATCGATTTCGCCGCCGCCAACGGCATCGAGTACGTGGCGCTCGACGAGGGGTGGGGCGTGCGCGACGGCGACGTCATGCACGTCGTGCCGGAGATCGACCTGCCGGAGATCGTCTCCTACGCCCGCGAGAAGAAGGTGGGCATCATCCTGTGGGTGGTGGCCAAGGTGCTCGACGACAAGCTCGAGGAGGCGTGCCGCTACTATTCGGAGCTGGGCGTCGCGGGCTGGAAGGTCGACTTCATCGACCGGCAGGACCAGGCGGCCGTGGAGCGTGTCTACCGCATCGCCGACGCTGCGGCGCGCTACCGCATGATCGTGGATTTCCACGGCGTCTACAAGCCCACGGGGTTGCAGCGCACCTATCCCAACGTCGTCAATTTCGAAGGGATCTTCGGGCTGGAACAGCTCAAATGGACGGACAAGACGGACGCCGACATGCCGGCCTACGACTGCACCTTCCCCTTCATCCGTCAGGTGGCCGGCCCGGTCGACTACACGCAGGGGGCGATGCGCAACGCTTCGCGCAAGAATTTCCGTGCGGTCAACAACCATCCGATGAGCCAGGGCACGCGCGCCCATCAGGTCGCGACCTACGTCGTCTTCGATTCGCCGCTGGTGATGCTCTGCGATTCGCCGACGGCCTACGAGAAGGAGCCTGAGACGCTTGATTACATCGTGCGCTTCCCGACGCGCTTCGACCAGACGTTGATTCCCGCCGGCGAGATCGGCCGCTACATCGTCACGGCACGGCGTGCGGGCGACCGCTGGTATCTGGGTGCGCTGACGAACTGGGATGCCCGCGAGGTGGAGGTGAAACTCGATTTCCTAGGCGACGGCCGGTGGAAGGCGCGCATCTTCCGCGACGGCGTGAATGCCGACCGCTACGGTGAGGATTACCTCTTGGAGGAGCGGACGGTGACGGCGGCCGACAGTCTTGCGATGCCGATGGCCCCCGGCGGCGGTTACGCCGTGCAGTTCGAACGGGTGCAGTAATCTCCGACCGACGATACGAGGAGCGCTTTCGGGCGCTCCTCTTTCGTTTGCGGTACGGGATACAGAAAGGGGGGGCCGTCCGGCGATCGGACGGCCCCCCCCCTTGCATTCGTACGGTCGGGTGCGTCACTCCTCGAGCCAGCTGCCCAGCTCGGCGTAGATCTTGTCGGCGATGAACTTCATCGCTTCGGAGCTCGGGTGGCACCCCTTGCCCGTGGCGGGGTTGTAGTCGTGCTTGGGCATGTAGGTCTGGTCGTTGAAGCCGTTCACGGCGTAGAGGTCGACGCAGCGGGCGCCGTAGTGGCGGGCGATGGCGAGCGTCGAGCGTTCGATGCCCGTCGAGAGGTAGTCGCCGATGATGCAGACGATCTTGACGTCGGGATAACGCTCTTTCAGCAAGCGAAGCAGTTTGATGTAGGCCGTGCAGAAGGTCGTGTCGTCGAGCGCTTCGATCTCGGCGCGCGTCGCGGCCGCGTCGGCTGCGGCGAACAATTCGGCCAGCGCCGCCTCCGACGGTGCCTCGGCGCTTTGGATCGGAAGGCCCGGAGCGAGCGGGTCGACGTTGTGCGCGTAGTCGTTCGTGCCGCCGTGGATGAGCACGATGTCGGGCTGCCCCACGCCGCCCTGTGCGATGAAGCGGGCGCAGAAGTCGTTGCCGTACCATGCCTGGGAAGCGTAGGCCGGATCGGTAGTGCGGGCGACGGCCGTGCCGGAGAAGGAGATGTTGCGCTCGATGCGGGCGTCGGACATCAGGTCGTGGGCCAGCCGGTACCAGTAGGTTTGCGACACGGAGGTCAGATCGTGGTCCGAGGTCGGATAGTGGCATGAATAACCCGACGGTACGAAACCTCGGAAGGTCGAAATCGAGTCGCCTATAACGCTGATGCGCTTGGTCTTGCTCACGGGCAGCAGGGTGGTCATGCCTTCGATGACGGGGTATCCGTCGGCGTCGAGCGTCCAGTTTTTCAGTGTGCGGCCGCAAGTGCCCTCGTAAGCGGCGACAGCGGCATTGAGGTCGGCCAGCAGCGTCGACATCTCTCCGTAGGCCTTGACGGTCGCTGCGTCCGCCTTGGTGAGATTCGAAATTCCCGGACCGGCCTGCGTGCTCGGGTCGAAATAACAATGTTTGAGTGAGGTGATCGTATAGCTGCCGCTGTGGATTTTGGCGTAGATGCCGCCGCAGTAGATGGAGGTCGAGGGTTCGCCGTCGGTCAGGAAGCCGTCGTGGCCGATGGTCGAGTAGAGTCCGTAGAGTTCGGCGGCTGTCGGCGAGCCGTTCTGGAAACCGAGGATACCCGACAGCGTGTTGTTGGCCGAGGGATAACCGCCTGCCTTGCCTACGGTCTTGACGGTTTGGACGCGCGATGCGCAGTTGACGATGTGGGCTTTGCCCGTTCCGACTTGCAGCCAGCCGACCAGACCGGTTGCGAGCGTATAGCCGTTGGAACCGTTGTTGCCCGTCGCCTCGACCTCGCGGCCGGCGTAGATGCTGTTGACGATGTCGACGATGCAGGCCGCGTCGTTGCATTTGGCGTATCCGCAGATACCGCCCACGCTGTGCTGTCCGCGGCAGTTGCCGTAGGCGATGCAGCCGTCGACGGCGGTTTCGCCTTTCGATACGATGTAGCCCACGATACCGCCCACCTGATGCAATGAGGAGCTGACGTCGCCGTAGGCCTGGCAGTTCTCGATGAAACTGTCGCCGTAGGAGGTGATCGAACCGGATATACCGCCTGTATTGTAGCCGTATCCCGTGACGGATTCCCGCGACGTGCAGTTCCGCACGATCGATGTGTGCTCCGCTGTGGCGGTTCCCTGATAGCCGGCGATGCCGCCGACGTTATCGGCTCCGAATACCATGATGTCGGTTTCGCAATCTTCGACGACGGCTGTCATATTGCTTCCGTCGTCGGCGTTTTCCTCGTTGGCTTGCAGCGCCCCGACGATGCCGCCCGTGTGATCGCCCTTCGACGAGAGCGAGGCCGAGGCAGCGATCGTGCAGCCGGAGATCTTGCCCGAAGTGAGATGTCCCGCGATTCCGCCGACATAATTGCCGTTGTAGGCCGACGCTTTGCCGCCCACCGTACAGTTCTCTATCGTCGAATTGTGACGGGCGCGGCCGACGATGCCGCCGAGGAAGTGAGTTTCGGCATCGATCGTGGCCGCGGCGTCGACCGTGCAGTCCGATATCTTCGTCCCGCTCGTGTAGCCGGCCATGCCGCCGATCTGTGCCAGCGCGCGAATAGAGCCTTTCAACGTGCAGCCTGCGATCTCGGAGTCGAGCGCGTAGCCGATGATACCGCCGACGTCGCTGACGGCATATCCGTCGAACTCCGTTTCGGCCGTTCCGACGAGCGATCCTTCAAACGTGCAGCCGCGGATCACGCTTTGTTTCGCCACGCCGGCCACACCGCCTGCATGGAGTCCGGAAGCCGAGTATTCGCACTCTTCGAGATGGATGTCCTTCACGGTCGCTCCGTCCAGATAACCGAACAGACCGCAGGCGCCGGATTCGCAGTTTGTCAGCGTGAAATTGCCGATCGTGTGGCCTCCGCCGTCGTAAACGCCCCGGAACGGCGATTGTTCGCTGAGTCCGATCGGTTGGATCGCGATCTGAGCCATGTCGATGTCGGCAATTTGGAGGTAATGTTTGTCGGCGAATTCGGCGTATTCGCCGCCGTCGCTGTTGCAAAGAGCGATCAGTCGTTGCAGGTCTTCTGCCGTCGCCACCTGATAGGGGGCTTCGGCGGTTCCTTCGCCGTTCCAGCCGTCGATGGATTCTCTGGCTGCGGTCGAAAGGTTTATGCTCGCATCGTAGCAGGCGTTACGTTTCATTTCGCATTGGAACGGCTGCGTGTACACGGCTTTTTCGGTGGTTACGGAGAGGGTCCCGTCGTAGGTGCCCGGAGCGAGTATCATGTAAATGTCTTTGGCGCTCTCCTGCGACGACGGGACGGCGTAAGGAATGGAGAGCTGGGTTTTTGCCGTGCGGGAGGCGAGTCCTGTCACGATCAGCGACGCCTCGTCACTCAGCCCGGTCAGATCCAGTTTAAATGCACCGGCCATCGGCGTATTCTCGTCGGCGAAAGCGATCGATTGCACCTTCTCGTCTCCGTACTGTCCGTCTGCGAAGACCTTTGCGCGCAGAATTCCTCCCAGCACGTGCATTTGCAGGGCGGGTATCTCAGAGAGGGACTCGGCGTCGAGTCTTTGCGGATAGGAGACCATTGGCAGGTTCGCGATGTCGAATGCGCCGGCTTCGGACTGCGACTGTACGGCAGCGATCGACAGCGCCACGTTTTTCGCATCGTTGGACGAATTGTCTTTCGTGTAGGGAAAATAGGCATGGAGCTTGTCGCCGGTTTCGGCGCGGTTGACGTGGAATGCGATCGAGCTTGTGCCATCGTTCGTTGTGACGGAGGCTTCGGCATTGAGCGTCGGTGCCGACGATACGGCGTAGACTCCGATCCTGTCGCCGCTTTCCCACGAGTGTCTGTCGTCCGTCGACGATCCGAGAGCCGCCGTCAGGTCGGATTCGACGATGCAGGTCAGGTCAACGCCTCCGCTTTTCGGTTGTTCGACGGGGGCGTCGTCCGTGCAGGCACCGAGTGCCAGTGCCAGCGTCGCAGAACAGGCGAACAGCCTTCCGATAAGACCGCTCCGGCGTTTTGCTGTCCGGACGGTCTTGTTTCGGAAGTTCTCTCTGCGAACGTCGTGTCTGTCGCTGCCGACCGTCGTGTGGCGGATTCCTGCCGTGTAGTCGGGCTTTTTGATCTCTTCTCGTTTCATAAATTTGTAGTTTGAGGTTCGATGTGTCGAAAGGTTTTCATTATGAATATACACGCCGGCGGATAAAAACACCTAAGAACGAGGCGGGATTTTTCGACGATCGCGAACGGAATCGGCCGGAAAACGACACACGGGAGCTTTTCAGAAAAACTCCCGTGCAGTTTCGGTTTCCGATGTCGGCTTCTTTTACATCCGCCCCTTTTCGTCTCCGGCGCCGCTCTCGACCTTGCGGGCCTTGAACGACTTGCCGGTCTTGAAGTTGTAGTTGACCGTCAGTACGAAGCGGCGGGGCTGCCAGTCGTTGGATACCCGCAGGTCGCGTACGAAGGTTTCGGTCTCGGCCACGAACCGCTGCGAACGGTCGAAGAGGTTCGCTACCTGCGCCGTGAGTGTCAGACGGTTGTCCAGCAGGCGTTTTTTGAGGCTCAGCGTCACGCTGTGGTAACTCTTCATGTCGAGGTTGGCCTGCCGGAAGCGGCTCATGGCGTAGTATTCGGCTTCGATGAAGAACTTGCGCGGCAGCGTGAAGGTCGTCGCGGCGTTGGCGAAGGCGGCCCACGTCGTTCGCAGCGGTGCGTCGGCGGTGATGCGGTCGCGGCGGCAGATGCCCGTGAGGTTGGCGTTGAGCGTCCACCACTTCGTGAGTTGCAGGGGAATATTCGCCGCGGCGAAATATTGCTCCGTGCGGTCGAGGTTCTCGAAACGCAGGTTGGTGATCGATGCGTCGGCGGCGTCGCTGCCGAAGACCTGCGCGATCTCGTCGTGGTGGAGTTGGGCGCCGGCGCTGAGCGAATACTTTCCGGCGAAGACGGCCGTGAGCGAGAGGTTGTCGGTGTAGGCGGGCAGCAGGTCGGGGTTGCCCGACTGGTAGGTGTAGTCCGAAATCTGCATTCGCATCGGGTTGAGCGCCCAGAAGCCCGGCCGCGAGATGTTGCGGGCGTACTGCGCCGTGAGCGACCACAGTCCCGCCGCATCGAACGCATAGGTCAGGTTGGCGTTGGGAAAGAGGCTGAAATAACGCTGGCGCACGTCGCTGCCGTAACCCGTGGTGCGGGTATATTCGCCGCGCAGCCCCGCCACGACGTTCCAATGCCCCTTTTTCAGCGTCGCGGCGGCGTAGGCGGCCGTGATGTGCTCGGTATAGTCGGTGACGTAGCTGTACGCGTCGAGCGTCTCCCACCCCTCGGGGCGGAGGTAGCGGTAGAGCGCTTCGTTGTGCATGTCGTTGTAGGTGTACTTCGCGCCGGCGCGCAGCTGCCACGCCTCGCCGAGCCGCTTTTCGAGTGCGGCGTTGAGCGCCGCCACGTTGTAAAGTCCCCGCGTGCGGTCGTCGTAGGTCGAGTCGCGCACGATGCCGGCGGCGGTCGAGCGGACGAAACTGTCGTTGCCGTGGCGGCGGTTGTTGCGGCTGTAATCGGCCATGACTTTGAGCGTCGAGCCGAGCGTGTCGATGCGCCAGATGTAGTTGAAGGTGGCCGAGAAGGTATTGACGCGCTCCGAACCGTCGTAGAGGCTTTCGTTGCGGGTCAGCCGCTCCGCTTCGCGGAAGTCGGTCGACGAGCGGTTGGGCGAGCGGTCGCGGTCGATGTAGAAGTCGGCCTCGGCGCCGATGCTGTGCCGTTCGGAGATGTCGAAGATCGCGCCGGCGCGTCCGCCGCCGCAGTTGTCGCGGCCCCGCATTTCGGAGGAGGCGTCGAGCAGTGCGCCGCCCGCACGGTATTCGGTGTGTTCGGCGGTTTTCGTGACATGCAGCGGCACGACGCTCGCCCAGCCCGAAACGTTGAAGGTCCAGCGTCCTGCGTGGCCGTTGAGCGAGAGCGAGGGGTTGTAGCCTTCGATCTGCCGGCTCTGGCGCGTCGAGAACGAAAGGTCGCCCGTGAGCCCGTTGTCGCGCTGGCGGCGGAGCGTGATGCGGATGATGCCGGCCGCCGAGTCGGCGTCGTAGTCGGCACCGGCCTGCGGGATGACCTCGATGCGCTGGATCTCCTCCGATTTCAGCCCGCGCAGGTAGTTGAGCAGCTGCTCGGTGGACATGCGCACTTCGCGGTCGTTGATGTAGACCTTGACGCCCGATGCGCCGTTGATGGCGATCTTGTCGTCGGTGAGCCAGACGCCGGGCGCCTGTTTGAGCAGTTCGGTGCCGTCCTTGCCGAGCGCGACGGGCGAGCCTGCGATCTCCATGACGAACCGGTCGGCTTCGCGGCGGACGAGACTGGTCTTGACGACCACCTCCTGCATCTCGACCGACGCGGGATGCAGTACGAATTCGCCCAGATCGCCCGGCGTATCGACGTCGCGTGTGAGCGTTTCGTAGCCGAGATACTGGATCGTCAGGCGGTACCGGCCGGCCGGGACTTTGAGCGAGAACGACCCGTCTGCCGCGGTTGCCGTACCCGCCAACTGCGTTTCGGCGTCGAGCAGCACGACCGTGGCGTAGGCGACGGCCGTGCCGTCCGGATCGACGACCCGTCCCGTCGTCGGGGTTTGATGGGCGGCCGAGGCGTCGACGGCGAGGGCGGCGAAGAGCAGGAGCAGCGGCATACGGAGGAGATACTGTTTCATTTTCCGGTGGTTGTATGTTTCGATTGCTATTTTACGCTGCAAATATATATATAAACGAATATAGTTTGTATTGCAAAGTAGTGATTTTTTCAAAATATTTTTGTCACCTAGTTTTAAAAGTGCGGAAGAGGTGCGCCGGAAACGGCGGCGGAGCGGCGCGTATTGCGGCGGGGCAGGGATGCCCCTCGGCTTTCCATGCGAAAGAGGCTCGTCGGCGGCCGCCATAACCGGCCGCCGACGGGTTCGGCATGCGTGGGGCGGCGGGATGATGCGATTGCGCTCGGTTTGGATGGGTGCGGGCAGTTCCGGTGTTTTTAGCCTTCGTTGCCGGATCGGTCGCAGTGCGAAGGCGATGCGGCGGTGTGCACTTCGCCGGTGTTCGTGAGGTTCCGCCCGCTGTCGGCGGACTGCATCCGAAGCGGGGCGGATCGTCTTTTCGCGGGATTATGCCTTGTGGATAAGTCGATTGCAGAATGGAGGGGCCGATCCGTCCGCACCCGAAATCGAGCGGGCGTCGGGGCGAAACGATCCCTCTCGGGCGAAGTGCCGGACTCCTTGTGCAGCGCTCTTGCAGCAATGCGTTTCGGGGCGGGGATTCGTTTCCGGTGTGCAGGCGCGGTACGTCCCTCCCGCCGGGCCGCACCCGCTTCGGGTTACTGGTTTTTCTTTTGTTTTTCGTCGCCCGAAAATTGAATTAATTGCGGAAAAATTTGTACTTTTGCAAAATTAGAGCGGAAGGTCGGGCGGCGTGCATCGCCGGCCGACCCGCTGTGTCGAACCGTCCGCCGCAGGATGGAACCGACAATTAAAACTATTGACACGAAGCATGTTGAGTATTTTGTACTACATCTGGCTGGCAGCGATCTGTACGGTCGTCCTCGTCCTGTCGGTCGCGGTGTTGGCGCTGACGTACCCGTTCCAGAAGTCGCGGCGCATCGTTCACGAGATGTCGCGGTATCTGGCATTGAGTTTTCTGCTGCCTTTCCCCCGTCGGGTGGAGGGGTTGGAGAACGTCGACCGCCGCGAGCGTTACGTCATCGTACTCAACCACCAGGCCATGGTCGACATCGGCGCGCTCTACCATGTGCCGCTCAATTTCCGCTGGGTTTCCAAGCGCGAAGTTTTCCGCATCCCCTTCTTCGGGCAGTTCCTGCTCGTCCACGGCGACATCTGCATCGACCGGGGACGTGCCGCCGAGGCGTTGGAGCAGCTGCTCCGCGACGGCGGGCTGTGGTTGTCGCGCGGGGCTTCGGTGGCGATCTTTCCGGAGGGAACCCGCTCGAAGGACGGCCAGATCCACCGATTCAAGGCCGGGGCTTTCACGTTGGCCAAAGAGGCCGGTGTGCCGATCCTTCCGGTCGTGCTCGACGGTACGCAGCGGGTGATCGGCCGCAACCGCCTCTTCAATTGGCGCAACCGCATCACCGTGAAGGTGCTGCCGCCCGTGCCGGCGGCCGAGGTCGCGGCGACCGAGACCCACGTCCTGATGGACGGCGTGCGCGAGCGGATGGCCGCAGCTCTGGCCGAGGTGCGCGGACAGGCGCGGCCGAATCGTAACTAACAATTTATAGACAAGGAGTTTCCGGTATCGCCGGCGGTCCGCCGCCGGAAGCGGGAGCCGCCGGACTCCGCACGACGCAATTATGTCAGATTTACTCAATACCCCCGCCTCCTACGGCGACGACGCGATCGTAACCCTCACTCCGCGCGAGCACATCCGCCTGCGCCCCGGCATGTATATCGGCAAACTGGGCGACGGTTCGCAGCCCGACGACGGCATCTACGTGCTCATCAAGGAGGTCGTCGACAACTCGGTCGACGAGTTCATCATGGGCGCCGGCAAGCAGATCGAGATCACGGTGGTCGACAACGTGGTCACGGTGCGCGACTACGGGCGCGGCATTCCGCTCAAATCGCTCGCGGCGGCCGTCAGCGAGATGAATACCGGCGGCAAGTACGGCGGTACGGCCTTCAAGAAGACCGTCGGTCTGAACGGCGTGGGCGTCAAGGCCGTCAACATGCTTTCGAGCGAGTTCACCGCCCGTTCGGTGCGCGACGGCGAGGCCCGCACGGTCACCTTCGCGCAGGGCATCGAGCAGAGCGACCGCTGGGAGAGCGGCGTGGAGGAGCGCAACGGCACGCTGATCTCGTTCCGCGTGGACGAGGAGGTGTTCGGCGCCTACGCCTACAACATGGAGTACGTCGAGGAGATGGTGAAGAACTACACCTACCTCAACCTCGGCCTGACCTTCAAGCTCAACGGCCAGTCCTACGTCTCGAAGAACGGTCTGCTGGACCTGCTGAACGAGAAGATGTCCGACGCGCCGCTCTATGCGCCGATTCACCTCTCGGGCGACGACATCGAGGTGGCCATCACGCACGGGTCGGGCTACGGCGAGAGCTACTACTCGTTCGTCAACGGGCAGTACACCTCGCAGGGCGGTACGCACCAGGCGGCCTTCCGCGAGGCGATCGCCAAAACGGTCAAGGAGTTCTACCACAAGGATTACGATGCGTCGGACATCCGCACGTCGATCATCGCCGCCATCTCGGTCAAGGTCACCGACCCCGTGTTCGAGTCGCAGACCAAGATCAAACTGGGGTCGAAGGAGATCGAGCCGGGCGTCTCGATGCGCAACTTCGTGCTCGATTTCATCGGCAAGCACCTCGACGACTACCTGCACAAGCATGCCGAGACGGCGCAGGTGTTGCAGAAGAAGATCGTCGAGAACGAGAAGGAGCGCAAGGCGATTTCGGGCATTCAGAAGAAGGCGCGCGAGACGGCCAAGAAGGTGTCGCTCAACAACAAGAAGCTGCGCGACTGCAAGATACACCTTACGGACAGGAACGACCTGGCCGAGCAGTCGATGATCTTCATCACGGAGGGCAACTCGGCCTCGGGTTCGATCACCACGAGCCGCGACGTGCGCACGCAGGCGGTTTTTTCGCTGCGCGGCAAGCCGCTCAACTGCTTCGGCCTGACGAAGAAGGTGGTCTACGAGAACGAGGAGTTCAACCTGTTGCAGGCGGCGCTCAACATCGAGGAGGATATGGACAACCTGCGCTACAACAAGGTCATCATCGCCACCGATGCCGATGTCGACGGAATGCACATCCGGCTGCTGCTGATGACCTTCTTCCTGCAATTCTTCCCCGACGTGATCCGCGGCGGCCATCTCTATATCCTCCAGACGCCGCTGTTCCGCGTGCGCAACAAGCGGGAAACCTTCTACTGCTATACCGACGAGGAGCGACAGCAGGCGATCCGCAAGTGCGGCGCGCAGGCCGAAATCACGCGTTTCAAGGGTTTGGGCGAGATCTCGGCCGACGAGTTCAAGGAGTTCATCGGCGAACGGATGCGGCTGGACAAGGTGCGTCTGACGAAGGACGATCCCATTCACGACATGCTGGAGTTCTACATGGGCAAGAACTCGCCCGAACGGCAGGGATTCATCGTCGACAATCTCCGCATCGAGGAGGATATCGTGGAGGGCGACTTGCAGATCGGCGAGGCGTGACGGCCGGTTTTTTCGGCCGGATATCGGATTGAAAATTAAACGACTATGAGCGAAGAGATATATCCCAACGACGACCCCGCGACCGGGCCCGACGCGGCCGCTGCCGCGGATGCCGCCGCACCTCAGGAGGCCGCGCAGCCTGCGGCGCAGGGCCGCTATGCGCGCCTGACCTCCGAGACGGGGGGCGTGCGCAAGCTGACGGGCATGTACAAGAACTGGTTCCTGGACTACGCCTCCTACGTGATCCTGGAACGCGCCGTGCCTCACGTGGGCGACGGCCTGAAACCCGTGCAGCGGCGCATTCTCCACGCCATGAAGGTGATCGACGACGGCCGCTACAACAAGGTGGCCAACATCGTGGGGCAGACCATGCAGTACCACCCCCACGGCGACGCCTCGATCAAGGACGCGCTGGTGCAGCTGGGGCAGAAGGACCTGTTGATCGACTGCCAGGGCAACTGGGGCAACATCCTCACGGGCGACGAGGCGGCCGCCGGCCGTTACATCGAGGCGCGGCTGTCGAAATTCGCGCTCGACGTGGTCTTCAACAAGAAGACCACCGAGTGGATGCTCTCCTACGACGGCCGCAAGGAGGAGCCGGTGACGCTTCCCGTCAAATTCCCGCTGCTGCTGGCGCAGGGTGCCGACGGCATCGCCGTGGGACTGGCGTCGAAGATTCTGCCGCACAACTTCAACGAGTTGATCCATGCGGCCGTCGCGCATCTGCGCGGCGAGACGTTCCAGCTCTATCCCGACTTTCCGACGGGCGGCATGATCGACGTGTCGCGCTACAACGACGGCCTGCGGGGCGGGGTGGTGAAGGTGCGCGCCAAGATATCGAAGATCGACAAACGGACGCTGGCCATTACCGAAATTCCCTATACGACGACCACCGAGTCGATCAAGGAGTCGATCATCAAGGCCAACGAGAAGGGCAAGATCAAGATCCGCCGCGTGGACGACAACACGGCCGAGCACGTGGAGATCATCGTGCAGGTGGCGCCCGACGAGTCGTCGGACAAGACGATCGACGCGCTCTACGCCTTCACCGACTGCGAGGTGTCGATTTCGCCCAACGCCTGCGTCATCTGGGACGAGAAGCCCCACTTCATGGGTGTGAGCGAGATCCTGCGCCGTTCGGCCGATCATACGCGGGCGCTGCTGGGGCAGGAGCTCGAAATCCGGTTGCATGAACTCAACGAGGCGTGGCACGCCGCTTCGCTCGAACGCATCTTCATCGAGAACAAGCTCTACCAGCTCATCGAGGGGTGCAAGACCCGCGAGGCGGCCTACGAGGCGGTGGACGAGGGGCTGGCGCCCTTCAAGAAGCTGTTGCGCAGGGAAGTGACGCTCGACGACGTGCAGCGCCTCACGGAGTTGAAGTTCATCCGCATCTCGCGGTTCGATTCGGAGAGGGCCGACAACGAGATCAAGGCGATCGAGGCCGAGATCGAGCGCGTGCGCTACGATCTGGATCATCTGACCGACTACGCCGTGGCCTACTACGAACGCATCCGCGAGAAGTACGGCAAGGGCCGCGAGCGGCGCACCGAATTGCGGTCGTTCGATACGATCGAGGCGGCGAAGGTGGCCGTCACGAACGCCAAGCTGTACGTCGACCGCGCCGAGGGATTCTTCGGCATCGGCAAGTCGATGAAGGACGCCGAGTTCGTGTGCGACTGTTCGGACATCGACGACGTGATCGTCTTTACGAAGGACGGTCGCTACATTATCACCAAGGTGAGCGACAAGGCCTTCTTCGACAAGAATATCTATTACATCGGCGTCTTCAAGCGCAACGACGAGCGGACGATCTACAACGTCCTCTACCGCGACGGCAAGAACGGCCCGATCCTGATGAAGCGCTGCGCGATCAAGGGCATCACGCGCGACAAGGAGTACGACATCACGAAGGGAACGCCCCGAAGCGAAATCCTCTACATGACGGTCAACCCCAACGGCGAGGCCGAGGTGCTGAAAGTCTACTTCAAGCCGCGCCCGCGGTTGAAGAAGGTGATCGTCGATCTCGACTTCTCGACGCTGGCCATCAAGGGGCGTCAGAGCCAGGGCAACCTCTTTTCGCGCTACGGCATCCACAAGATCGTGATGAAGGAGCGCGGCACGTCGACGCTCGGCAGCCAGGAAATCTGGTTCGACGACGACGTGCACCGGCTCAACACCGAAGGGCGGGGCTATGCACTGGGCGCCTTCAAGGGCGAGGACAAGTTGCTGGTATGGACGCCCCGCACCTACTATATCACGGGCTACGACCTGCAACAGCACTTTCCCGACGATACGGTGCTGGTCGAACGCTACCGTCCCGAGCAGGTCTATGCGGTCTGCTATTTCGACCGCGAGCAGAACTATTACTATCTGAAACGCTTCCCGATCGAATCGAGCGACAAGACGCAGTTCTTCCTCGACGAGGAGGGAACGGGCGATTTCGTCTGCCGCACGGGACGTGCCGGAGCGCAGCTGGAAGTGACCTATGCCGGAGCACAGGCATCGCGGCCTGCGGAGCGCATAGAAGTCGACGGTTTCGTCGGTGTCAAGAGCCACCGTGCCAAGGGCAAGCGGGTGACGACCTTCGAGGTGGCGTCGCTGCACTTCGTCGAGCCCGAAGAACCCGAAGAGGAACCGGCCGATCCTGCGGCGGGAGATGACCGCTCCGGTGACGCGCCTGCGGGCGGTCCGCCCGTTGCGACGGGAGCGGCTGCGGCGAATGAGGTCGGCGCAGCGTCGGGAATCGAACTGCCCGAGGGGCCTGCGGCGGTGCCGCCGCAGACGGACGACGTGGAGTTCACGATCGAACGCCCGCGCGGGGATCAGGACGACGTGATCGACGTAGAACAGCTCAACCTGTTCTGAAAGGACGAATCCGAAAAAACGGCCGAAATGACGACGAAGGTCTTTCTGGTGGGGTATATGGGGTGCGGCAAGAGCACGCTGGCGCGTAAATTGTCGCGCCGTACAGGGGTGCGCGCCGTCGATACCGATGCCGAGGTCGAACGCATGGAGGGGGCGTCGGTCGGCGACATCTTCCGTTACGAGGGCGAGGAGCGCTTCCGCGAACTGGAACGTTCGGTGGTGGAGCGCGTGGCGGCTTCCGGCGAGGCCTGCATCGTCGCCACGGGCGGCGGCCTGCCCACGTGGAGCGACAACATGGAGATGCTGTCGAAGGCGGGTACGACGGTCTATCTGCGCCGTTCGGCGGAGCGGATCGCCGCGCGGCTGACGCCCTACGGACGGGCGAAACGCCCCAAATTGCAGGGGCTCGGCGATGCCGAGCTGGTGGAGTTCATGCGGCGCAACATCGCCGAGCGCGAACCCTACTACGCGCAGGCGGCGCTCGTGCTCGACTGCGACACGCTGAGCGACGAGGAGGCCGTGGAACGGATCATACATTATCTCGAAGGGAATGAATAACGCTCCGATAGGAATCTACGATTCGGGACTGGGCGGGCTGACCGTCTGGCGCGAGGTGCGGTGTCTGCTGCCGGAGGAGTCGCTGCTCTATCTGGGCGACGGCAAGAACTGCCCCTACGGCTCGCGCCCGCGCGAGGAGGTGCGTGCGCTTGCGGATGCAGCCGTCGCGCGGCTCGTGGAGGAGGGGTGCAAACTGGTCGTCGTGGCCTGCAATACGGCGACGGCCGCCGCGATCGATTTCCTGCGGGCGAACTATGCGGCGCTGCCGATCGTGGGTATGGAGCCTGCCGTGAAACCCGCCTGCCAGAATACGCGCAGCGGCGTGGTGGGGGTATTGGCGACCGAACGGAGTCTCGAAGGCGACCTGTTCCACCGCACGGCGGCGCGTTACGGCCACGACGTGACCATCATCGCCGAGCCGGGGCGGGGCTTCGTCGAGCTGGTGGAGAACGACCTCGAACAGACGCCCGAGGCGGATCGCGCCGTGGCGGCGGCGATGGCCGGAATGCTGGCGCGCGGCGCCGACCAGATCGTGCTGGGGTGTACGCACTATCCCTTCCTGATCGGGGCGATCCGCCGGGCTGCGGCCGGCCGCGGCGTGACGATCATCGATCCTGCGCCCGCCGTGGCGCGCCGCACGGCCCAGCTGCTCGACGCCCGCGGCCTGCGTGCGGAGGCGGGGCATCGTCCCGAATACGGCTTCCTGACCTTCGCCGACGCGGCCTACGGCGAACGGTTGCGCCGCAAGGCTTTCGCCTGCGACGTTGCATAAATGGAAAATGATCGTTACTTTTGTATCGATAAACGAACACTGACATGGCATCGACCCAATCCAAATCGGCAAAGGCCTCCGCAACGCGCTCCGACGGCGAGAGTGCGCGGTGGATTTTCGGCCTGCTGCTGCTCTTTGCCGGAATCTTTCTGGTGGCGTCGGTGGTCTTCTACTACTTCGACTGGCGCGGCGATTACAGCGCGCTGCACGGCATCGGCAGCGAGAATCCCAATTTCGACGATTCGATCGACAACCCCTGCGGCCGTCTGGGCGCATGGACGGCCGAGATGCTCGTCGGCCGTTCGTTCGGTTTGTTCGGGATCGTCGTCCCGATCATCGTGACGATGATGGGCGCGCGCATCCTGCGCCGGCGGCCCGTCCTTTTCCACCACTCGGTGCTCAGCTCGCTGCTGGTGCTGATCCTGGGGTCGCTGACGCTCGGCGTCGCCTTCGACGACGGGTGGGGAATGTTCAACAGCGGCTGGGGCGGCGCCTGCGGCATCGAAATGGGACGCCTGCTGAGCGGAAGCATCGGTATGGTGGGGTGCTTCATCGTGTTGCTGGGCGGCTGGATTCTGACGGGCGTCTTCATCAACCGCAATTTCATCAATACGGTCAACCGCGCCGGCAACGTGCTGGTCGACAAGAGCGGCAAGCTGGTGGGAACGGTGGCGCAGAAGGTGCCGTCGTTGCAGTCGCTCGTCGTCTCCCGTCCCCGGGAAGAGGAGGACGACGAGCAGGCGGCGCCTGCGGAGAGCGGCGTGCGCGAAGTGCGGCCGACCCCTCCGCCAGCGCCCGTCGCGGAGGAGGAGCCGCAGCGGGAGCGGGCCGTCAGCCCTGCTGCCGGTGGGGCGCAGGCCGCGGTCGCGGCCGACGGCGAGGAGGACGATCCTTTCGTCGTGCACCCTGTGGGCGTGGCTCCCGTTTCGGGCGGCGTGCAGACCGTCAACGACTACTATGCCCGCAACCGCGTCACGGACGACGATCCCTTCGAGGAGCATACGCTCGGCGCGGAAGAGCCGGAGGGTGCGGACGCAGCGCCGCTGCCGTCGCGGCTGGCGGGCGAGGAGGACGAATTCGTCGAGATCGACCTTTCGGACGGCACGGACGATACGGGCGGTGCGGTGCCGGCCGATACTCCGGCAGGGGCGGAGGATGCCGATGCGGAGGAGAATCCTTTCCTGGACGACGACGAACCTTTCACGGTGAAGGATGCGGGTGCGCCCGCGGCGGCCGGCGATGCGCCCGAAGGGGTGGTGGTGACCGTCGAGGAGCACCACGATGCGCTGTTGGACGAACACCGGATCACGACCGAAGCCTACGACCCGTTGAAGGATCTGGTCAATTACCGCCGTCCGTCGGTCGCGCTGCTCGAAGATTACCTCTCCGACTCGGAGGTGACCGACGAGGAGATTTACGAGAACAAGTCGCGCATCGAGGAGACGCTCAAAAATTTCGGCATCCCCATTCAGCGCATCAAGGCCACGACGGGCCCCACGGTGACGCTCTACGAGATCGTACAGGCCCAGGGGGTCAAGATTTCGCGTATCCAGAATTTGCAGAACGACATCGCGCAAAGCCTCAAAGCGCTGGGTATCCGCATCATCGCACCGATCCCCGGCAAGGGGACCATCGGTATCGAGGTGCCCAACCGCAACAAGCAGATCGTGTCGATGTATTCGGCCGTGCGCTCGATGAAATTCCAGGAGGCGAAGGCCGAACTGCCGGTGGTGATCGGCCGCACGATCCAGAACGAGAACTACGTCTTCGATCTTGCGAAAATGCCCCACCTGCTGGTGGCCGGTGCCACGGGACAGGGCAAGTCGGTGGGACTGAACGCCATTATCACCTCGCTGCTCTACAAGAAGCATCCGGCGCAGTTGAAGTTCGTGATGATCGACCCCAAAATGGTCGAGTTTTCGCTCTATGCCAAGATCGAACGGCATTTCCTTGCCAAAATGGAGTCGGAGGAGGAGGCCATCATCACCGATCCGCGCAAGGCGGTCTATACGCTCAACTCGCTCTGCATCGAAATGGAGAACCGGTTGTCGCTGTGCAAGGACGCCGGTGCGCGCAACATCAAGGAGTACAACGAGAAGTTCACCGCGCGGCGGCTCAATCCCCTCAAAGGACACCGCTACCTGCCCTACATCGTTGTGGTGGTCGACGAGTTCGCCGACCTCATCATGACGGCCAAGGAGGTCGAGGGCCCCGTGATGCGGCTGGCGCAGAAGGCGCGTGCGGTGGGCATCCACCTCATCATCGCCACGCAGCGTCCCGACGTGAAGGTCATCACGGGCGGCATCAAGGCCAACTTTCCGGCGCGCATCGCTTTCCGCGTGATGCAGATGATCGACTCGCGCACGATCATCGACCGTCCGGGCGCCGAGCAGCTGATCGGCCGCGGCGACATGCTCTTCTCGAACAACGGCGAACTGACGCGCATACAGTGCGCACTGGTCGATACGCCCGAAGTGGAGCGTATCGTGGAGTATATCTCCAAGCAGCAGAGCTATACGTCGGCCTACAACCTGCCCGACTATACGCCCGAGTCGGGCGGCGGCGAGGCGGCGCTGGGCAGCGAGAGCTCCGCACCGGTGAAATACGACTCGAAATTCGCCGAGATCGCCCGCGACGCCGTGTCGCAGGGGCAGATCTCGACCTCGATGATCCAGCGCAACTACGAAGTGGGCTTCAACCGTGCCGGCCGGATCATGATGCAGCTCGAACGGGCGGGCATCGTGGGGCGGCAGGAGGGCGCCAAACCGCGCGATATTCTCTATCACGACCTGCCGAGCCTCGAAGCGAAGTTGCAGGAATTGGGTGTTTTCTGACGATGACGACACGATCGAATACGATAGTCCGGCCCGGCGGTCTGCTCCGGTGGGCGCTGTGTCTGGCGGCGCTGGTATCCTTGTTGCCGCTGCGTGCGGCGGACGATGCGCCTGCGCGGAAGGTCGCAGGCGAGCTGGCGGCCCGTTTCCGGGCGATGAAGGCCTATACGGTGACCTTTGCGGTCGAAGGCGACGACTTTGCCGCCGAAGGAAGTTATGCCGTCGAGGGCGACCGCTATTACATGCGCGTGGGCGATGCCGAGGCCTACTCCGACGGCGTCTCGAAATGGGAGGTCGATCCCTCGAAGCGCGAGGTGGTGGTCGACGTCGTCGACACGCAGAGCCGCAGCCTGCTGGGCAACCCGACGCGGGCGTTCGATTTCCTGGACGACGCCTTCCGCAGCGAACTGCTGCCCTCCGAAGGCGAGGTGCGCCGTCTGCGGCTCACGCCGGTCGACAAGGGGGCGGCGATGAGTTCGATCACGGTCGACGTCGCCGCCGACGGATCGCCGCGTGCGGTGATCTACGATCTCGACGGCGAGCGGATGCGTATCGAGATCCGGCGGATCGAACCGTCGGCCGAGGTGCGGCGCTTCGATGCGGCGGACTACGCCGGTTACGAGCTGATCGATTTCCGTTGAGGCGTGCGGGAGACGGCAGCGGGGTTCCGGAACGTTCCGGAACCCCGCTGCCGTTTGGTTAGTCGCGGCCCAGTACGGTCTGCTCCGCCACGCGGCGCAGGTAGGCCGCCGTGTCGGGATCGAGCAGGCCGTCGGAGGGCGCCGCACCGAAGGGCGCTCCGGTCAGCGTCGTGCAGATCACGGCCGCCGCCAGGTAGGAGCCGGCGTAGGAGGGGTGCGAACCGTCGGCGGCGTAGAGCTCGATGTCGGGCCGTTCGAAGCGCACGCGGCTCCATGCGACGCCGACCGGTATGCAGCCCGCCCCGACGGCCTCGGCTTCGGCGAGGGTGTTGACGCGGATGCGCTCCTGCATCGATGCGTAGCTTCGGAGGAAGTCGTAGTCGAATTTCCGCTCGGTATAACCGTCGCGCCGTCCCCACGTCATCTCGACGTAGGGTCTGACCTTCGGGTTGTGGGTGCGGATGTGGGCGACGATCGCCTCCATGTGGCCGGCGATCCCCTGGTCGTCGGGGGTGCCGATCAGCGCCGGGTGGAGGCTCTGATCCTGCAACACGACGAAATCGTAACCGCCCCGTTCGATCAGATCGCGGCAGTCGGCCTGTTCGAGGTGGCGCTCCATCGTGCAGCCGCCGATGGTGAACATCTCGACGCGCAGGTCGCGCCCTTCGAAGGAGGCCAGTTCGCGGACGATCCCCGGCACGAGGTTGTAATACGTGTAGCTGTTGCCGATGAAGAGGACGCTCCGCGGGCGGGAGAGCGGGCGGGCGCCCAGCCGGCGGATGCAGGCGCCCAGCCCGTGCGCGTTGCAGAATCCGCTGGTGCCGATGCTGTCGGAGGGGATCGGACGCCCGTCGTCGGCGCGCAGGTCGGCAGCCTGCACCCAGCGGATGCGCAGCGTGTCGCGCACCAGGGCGTCGCGCAGCCGGATCGTGCCGAAGACCTTGTAGGAGTTGCCTTTGCCCGATGCGAAGAGGCGGTGGGTGTAGCGGACGTCCGGATCTTCCGCCGCACGCCGCAGCTGCGCGGCCGGAAGCCAGCGTCCCCGTTCGAAATATTCCAGCCGGTAGTATTTCGGGGCGGAGGCGTCGTTGCCGAAGAGGAAATCGATGCCGATGCGTTCGCCGCGGCCGAGCGAGTCGACCGGTACGGCGAAGAGCCAGCAGTCGCCCGCCGCTCCGCCCCGCACGGCGGGGTTATGCGATTTGCCGAGCGTGCGGACGAAGCCGCCGGGGGCGTTGCCGTCGGCGCGGAGGTAGCGGAGCGTCGCTCCGGGGCGGCCGTCGGCCGTCAGGTACCCTTCGTCGACGAAGGTCGCGGCGTGCGCGGCGTGACGGGCTTTGTCGAAATGCCACAGGCAGGGCAGACCGCCTGCGGGCGGATTTGCGCCGGCGACGCAGAGCGCGGTGGCGACGCAAAGCAGCAGCGTAGAAAAGAATCGGTTCATGGTTCGTCGTAGGTTAGCAGAACAAAACTACGAAATCTTCCGCGCAATCGCAACTCCTGCGGACGGGAATTCGCCGCTTTGCCGGCCGGTGAAGAGCCGGTTTCCCGCGTCCTCCTGTCGGGGGCGGATGCCGAATGCGCTCAGATCGGCTGAAACCTGCCGAAAACGGAGGGTTTCGGTCGGAAGACATGTCGAGAGATTGAATTTTTACCCCTAAAAGTTGCCCGTTTGCGAAATAAATCGTATTTTTGCTTGTTATTAATAGGGGTTCGGCAAGCCGGATCGGAGCGCGACGGGAGATGTTTTCGGAAAATCTGCGGATGCGGATTTCCGCATCCCTGCGGACGGTCCGCCGACACGGAGAACGACAGTTGAAAACGAATAGATAAGACATGCTGACTGAAGAAGAAAAGAATGCCGGTTTGGAGGGGCGTATCATCCCCGTCAACATCGAGCAGCAGATGAAATCGGCCTACATCGACTACTCGATGTCGGTCATCGTTTCGCGCGCCCTGCCTGACGCGCGCGACGGTCTGAAGCCCGTGCACCGCCGTATTTTGTACGACATGAGCGCCGAACTGGGGCTCTATTCCGATAAACCGACGCGTAAGTCGGCCCGTATCGTGGGCGACGTGCTCGGTAAGTTCCACCCCCACGGCGACTTGTCGGTCTACGATGCCATGGTGCGCATGGCGCAGGAGTGGTCGCTGCGGTATCCGCTGATTTTCGGTCAGGGCAACTTCGGTTCGATGGACGGCGACTCGCCTGCGGCGATGCGTTACACCGAGGCGCGTATGCGCAAGATCACCGACGAGGTGATGGCCGACATCGACAAGGAGACGATCGACTGGACGAACAACTTCGACGATACGATGAAGGAGCCGACGGTGCTCCCCACCAAGATTCCGCTGCTGCTCGTCAACGGCGCGAGCGGCATCGCCGTGGGCATGGCCACCAACATGGCGCCCCATAATCTGGGCGAGGTGATCGACGCCTGCTGCGCCTATGTCGACAACCACGACATCGAGTGCGAGGAGCTGCTCCAGTACGTCAAGGGCCCCGATTTCCCGACGGGAGGCATCATCTACGGCTACGAGGGCGTCCGCGAGGCGCTCATGACGGGCCGCGGACGCGTCGTGATGCGCGCCCGGACCGAGATCGAACACACGGCGTCGGGCCGCGAGTGCATCGTGGTGACGGAGATTCCCTACATGGTCAACAAGGCCGAGATGATCAAGAAGATCGCCGACATGATCAACGACAAGAAGATCGAGGGCATCTCCTACATCAACGACGAGTCGGACCGTCAGGGACTCCGCATCGTCATCATCCTCAAACAGGATGCCGTGGCGAGCGTGGTGCTCAATACGCTTTACAAGAATACGCCGTTGCAGACGTCGTTCCCCGTGAACAACATCGCGCTGGTGCACGGCCGTCCCTACCTGCTCAACCTGCGCGACATGATCCGCCACTTCATCGAGCACCGGCACGACGTGGTGGTGCGCCGCACGCGCTTCGATTTGCAAAAGGCCGAGGAGCGGCTGCACATCGTGCTGGGTCTGTTGATCGCGCAGGACAATATCGACGAGGTGATCCACACCATTCGCGCCGCCCGCACGCCCGACGAGGCCAAGACGGCGCTTATGGAGAAGTTCGGCCTGAGCGAGTTGCAGGCTTCGGCGATCATCGAGATGCGCCTGCGCGCGCTGACGGGGCTGGAACACGGCAAGCTGACGGCCGAGCGCGACGAGTTGCAGAAGCAGATCGCCTACTTCAACGAGGTGCTCCGGAGCGAACCGTTGCAGATGAAGATCATCAAGGACGAACTGCTCGAAATGAAGGAGAAATACAGCGACGAACGCCGCACGGAGATCGTCTACGCCTCGGAGGAGTTCAATCCCGAAGATTTCTACGCTGACGACGAAATGGTCATCACCATTTCGCACATGGGCTATATCAAGCGCACGCCGCTGGCCGAATACCGCACGCAGAACCGCGGCGGCGTGGGCGCCAAGGGCAGTGCGACGCGCGACGAGGACTTCATCGAGCACATCTACGTGGCCACGATGCACAACACGATGCTCTTCTTCACCGAGAAGGGGCGCTGCTTCTGGTTGAAGGTCTACCAGATTCCCGAAGGAACGCGCTCGTCGAAGGGACGCGCCATCCAGAACGTCATCCAGATCGAACCGGACGACAAGGTGCGCGCCTACATCAACGTCAAGCGCCTCGACGACGAGGAGTACGTCAACAACAACTATATCGTGATGTGTACCAAGGACGGTACGATCAAGAAGACCCGTTTGGAAGCCTATTCGCGGCCGCGCAGCAACGGCGTCAATGCCATCGTCATCCGCGAGGGCGACCAGCTCATCGAGGCGAAGCTCACCAGCGGCGAGGCCGAGGTGATGATCGCGGCGCGCGAGGGCAAGGCGATCCGCTTCAACGAGCGGACGGTGCGTCCGATCGGCCGTGTGGGCGCCGGCGTGCGCGGCATCTCGCTCGAGGAGGGCGACGAAGCGGTCGGCATGATTTGTGTCGAACCCGACAGCGGTCAGGACGTGTTGGTGCTCAGCGAAAACGGATACGGCAAACGGACCGATCTGGACGAGTACCGCATCACGAACCGCGGCGGCAAGGGCGTCAAGACGATCAATATTACCGAGAAGACCGGAAAACTGATCTCGATCCAGGCCGTGACCGACGACAACGATCTGATGATTATCAACCGGTCGGGTCTCACGATCCGCACGGCGGTGTCGCAGATCCGCGTGGCGGGCCGCGCTACGCAGGGCGTGCGGATCATCAACCTGCGCGAGGGCGACGCTATCGCCTCGGTAATGGCCGTTCCGGGCAGCGAGGAGGAGGAGCTGGCGGCGGTCGAAGGCGGGGAGAATCCCGCTCCCGCAGCGACGGACGAAACGCCTGCCGCCGAGCAATAAAGAGATACATCAGGAGATAAACCAATTATTTTAGTTAAAACGAGTATGAAAAGATTCATTTTGATGGCCGCAGCCGCTGCGTTGCTGGCCATTCCGGCTGCCGAAGCGCAGAAAGTGAATAAGGAGGCGACGTTGTCCAAACTCGAGAAGAGCGATGCCGACATCGCGAATCCCAAGAAGAACGCCAAGGCCGCCACGTGGATCAATCGCGGCAGGGTCTATTACGACGCCGCAGCGGAACCGACGGCCAACCTGTTCGCTCCGATGGAGACGACGCTGCTGAAACTTTCGGTGGGCGATCCCACGAGCACCGAGGAGGTGACGCTCAACGGTTCGAAAGCCATTGCATGGAACTATCCCTATTTCATCGCCTACGAGCGCGACGGGAAGATCGTGGCATGGAAGCAGTTGCAGGAGATCAAGGAAGGTGCCCTCGATACGGCGATCGAAGCCTATAACAAGGCCTACGAGCTGGATCCCAAGCAGGCGTCGAAGATCAAGAACGGTTTGGAGCAGATCTCCAATTACGCCTCGATTCTGGGTAATGTCTCGATCGAAGCGGGCGAATACCTTACGGGCGCCGAGGCCTATCTGGCCGCCTACAAGGCGCAGCAGTGCCCCGCTTTCGGCGAGGCCGATCCGGCGCTCCTCTACTATGCCGGCTATCTGCTGACCGTCGACGGAGCGAACCATCCCGAATCGTTCGCGCGCGGTGCACAGGCGCTCAACGACGCGCTGGCCGCCGGTTATACCGACGAGGCGGGCGATGTCTACTACTATCTGTTCCACAGCTATTACGGCCAGAAAGACAAGGATGCGGCCTTCCTCATCAAGGCGAAGGACGCACTGCTGGCAGGTATCGAGAAGTTCCCGAAGAACGAGAAGATTCTCGACGGCCTGATGCAGCTCTATACCTCGGAGGAGGGCGTGGGTGATCCCGCCGACCTGGTGGGCATGATCGACAAGTCGCTCGAAAGCGATCCCGACAACGTCGACCTCTGGTTCGGCCGCGGCCGTGTCTTCTACAAATTGAAGAACTACGACGAGACGATCAATTCGTTCAAGAAGGTCGTCGAGTTGAAGCCCGACCTCTACGAGGGCAATTACTATCTGGGCCTGTTCTATACGGTCAAGGCCGACGCCATGAACACCGAGATGGGGCAGAAGAATTACCGCAGCCAGTCGGAGTACGATGCCGACCTGAAAGAGGTGAACGTCGTTTACATGGCGGCTCTGCCTTACTTCGAGAAGGCGCATCAGCTCAAACCCGACGACGTGGATACGGTCGATTACATCAAGTCGATCAGCTTCCGTCTGCGCGACGAACCGGGTATGATGGACAAGTACAATGAGTACAATGAGCTGCTCAAAAAGATGAAGGGTCTCGAATAACGGGAACTCTTTCGTCTTCCGACAGAAGGCCGGAGAACGGGATCTCACATCCCGTCTCCGGCCTTCGCCGTATCGGTACCGGGAGCTTTCTGGCAGAGGGATGGCGGGCGACGGGCGCGGTCGGCAATCCGTCGATCCCGTTTCGAAGCTCCGGCAGCCCCTCTCCGGCTTTTCGGGGCCTTGCTTTTCCCGTACACGCTTCCGCGAGTGTCCGAAGCGGAGCTTTCGTATCGCACGTTTGTAATAAAATAAAAAGATTTTTTTATAATTTAAAAAGACTTTTTCTGTTAATTTTATTATCTTTGTTTTGTTCAACGTTTTCGATAAGCCGAGCGCAGAGCCGAACTTGTTCAGGCTATGCCGAGGCGAGAAAACGAAGAATGAAAATCAACGTTTTCGATAAGCCGCGTGCAGAGCCGAACTTGTTCGGGCTATGCCGAGGCGAGAAAACGAAGAATGAAAATCAACGTTTTCGATAAGCCGCGTGCAAAGCCGAACTTGTTCGAGTTATGCCGAGGCGAGAAAACAAAGCGAGAAAATTCAACTTTTAACAGAAAGAAGTTATGTGCGAACATTCGTTTTCACCAGTCGTTTTCCGCGCTCGGTATACGTTGCAGGCAACCTGTACCGGAACCGGTCGGGAGCATTTGTCGTTGGCGGCGGGTTATCTGCCTCCGGAAGTACGGTCGACGGAGTGCGTCGCGGAACGCGGTTTCGCAGCGTCGTCGGAATCGGGTAACACGCCGATGGTCGAAGACCCGTGGGAGGATTTATAGGGTCGGGACGATGAGACGGTTTTATCTCGTTGCGATCCTGCTCGCATCGGTCGGTTGCGAGCGGATCGAACCGGACCAGACGCAGTCGCCGCTGCGTCCGTCGGAGGAGACACCGGCGCTTATGAAGGTACATGCCCGGGTCGACGAGACCCGGACGTCGCTGGGCGGCCCGCGCGGCACGGAGGTGCGGTGGTCGGCGGGCGATGCGATCGCGCTGTGGGGAGAAGATTCGCCGACGTGCCGCCGTTATGCGATCGACGACCGTTTTGCGGGCGGGACGTCTGCCGATTTCACCGGCGAGGCTTTCGAAAGCGCGGTCTATTACGCCTGTTATCCCTATCGTCCGGATGCTGTCGCCGAAGGTGCGGGCGTGACGACGACGCTTCCTGCGGTGCAGCCCTTCGGAGGTTCGGGGACGTTCGCTGCGGGCATCAGCCCGATGACCGCCCGAAGCACACGTGCGGACGATCTCCGCTTCACGTCGGTCTGCGGCGTGGTGCGGCTGCAACTCACCGGAACGGCGACGATCCGCTCGATCCGTCTGACGGCGCTCGACGGTGCGCCGCTTGCCGGACGAATGCGGTTCGAATGGACGGCCGCCGGCGGGTGGACGATACGTTCCGTCGATGCCGGACATCCGTCGATCCTGCTCGACTGCGGTGCCGGGGGCGCAGCGCTCTCCGGAGGCGATCCCGTCGTCTTCTGTCTGGTCGTTCCGCCGGGCAGTTACCGGGGCTGGCGTTTCACGATCACCGATACGGAGGGCGGGCAGATGGTGCGCGAGACGTCGCAGGCGGAGGTCGTGCTTGCGGCCAACCATATCAAGACCTACAATCCGATCGCTTATGCGGCTACCGAACCGGCGCCCGTGGCGCTCGATGCCTCGGCGACGGCCAACTGCTACGTCGTGGCGCGGGCGGGACGTTACGAGTTCGACGCTACGACGATGGGCAACGGTGCGGTGACGCCGCCCGATGCGGCCTACACCGCGGGTTCGACCTGCGGGAAGGCGGACGGAATCGTTCCCGAAGCGCTGCGGCCAGTGACCGCGAAGCTGCTGTGGCAGACAGCGCCGAATCTGATCGGGGAGGTTTCGCTCGGCGAGGAGGGACGCATCCGTTTTACGACGGCCGATCCCTTCGTGGAGGGCAATGCCGTCGTTGCGGCCTGCGACGCCGACGGTGCGATTCTATGGAGCTGGCATCTGTGGCTGACGTCGGCCGATCTGGAAGGGTCGCTGCATCGGTATGCGCTTCCCTATGAGGGTCTCGGCGCAGCGGCGGTCATGGATCGCAATCTGGGAGCGCTCGCTGCCGCCTGGCTGGGCGCTGACAATGCGTCGAGCTACGGCATGTTCTACCAGTGGGGCCGCAAAGACCCGTTCGTGCCGTTCCGTTCGTCGCAGGAGCGTATGGCCGTCTACGATGCGGCGGGCGCCGAACTTGCGGATGATTCGGCGGCTTCGGCGGCGTTCGATACCGCTCCGGGCTGGCACCTGGCCGACGGGGAACGGCTGGGTGCAGCCGCTACGATGGAGGCTGCGGTGCGTTATCCGATGAATTTCATCACCGAAATTCCGGAAAGCACCGGCGCATCCTATCCCAACTGGTATTACGTCGCTGCCGGCGACCGCCTGAAAGATGACCTGTGGGGTTGCACGGATGCGCTGTCCGATGTCGGGGCGAAGAGCATCTACGATCCTTGTCCGCCCGGTTACCGGGTGTCGCATCGCTTCGTCTGGACGGCCTTCGCTCCGACGGCCGATGCCCCTTTCTCCCAGTGGTACAAGCAGGGGACGAACGTCTCCGCCAAAGATGGATTGGTCTTTACGGTCGAGGGGCAGGAGATCTATTATCCGGCTGCGGGCATGTTGTTCGGAACGACAGGTGCCGCGCGCTTTACGAAGAGCGGCTGGTATGTTTGGAGCGCCTCGCCTTATGCGCCGGACAGTCCGAAGGCAGGTGCGTTCGTACTGGAAACGATTCAGAAGAAACTGCTGGGATCGGCCGCTCGCAGTTGCGGTGCGCAGGTACGCTGCATGAAGGAATAGCCCCCTCTTGTCCGGATAAGTCCGCCCCTGCGATGCACGAGCTTTCGCAGGGGCGGATTCCGTATGGGTCAGGCGGCGTCCGCCTGCCGGTAGATGTCCTTCAAACGGTGGGTCATGAAGTATTGCAATACGCCGCGCAGCAGCATGTAGAGCAGGAAGGCGCACCACAACGCGTTGTTGCCGATCAGTGGCGAGAAGGCGAAGAAGATGGCGAAGTAGATGATCGTCGACAGAATCATCGAGTCGCGCATGACCCGCGTGCGGGTCGCGCCGACCATGATGCCGTCCATCAGAAAGGGGAGCGAACTGGCGATCGGAATGGCGATGATCCAGCCGATGTAATCGCCTGCCGTTGCGATGATGTAGGCCGATGATTCGGGGCTGTTCAGGGTGAAGACGTGCAGCAGGTCGCGCCACCAGACGAGGTAGATGCCGACGAAGACCGCCGCGACGGCCAGCGACCAGAAGATCGAGTTGCGGATGCAGCGGTGCAGCGACCGCCCGTCGCGTGCGCCGATGAACCGTCCCGTGAGCGCCTCGGCCGCCTGCGCGAAACCGTCGGTCATGTAGGAGAAGAGGGTGAACAGCTGCAACAGGATGGTGTTGACGGCCAGCAGCGTCCGATCCTCCATGCGGGCCGATGCGCCGGTGAAGAAGGTGTAGACGGCTACGATGCAGAGCGTGCGGACGATGATGTCGCGGTTGACGACCAGAAAGCGCCGGATCGGCCGCATGTCGAAGACCGCCGACCAGTCGATGCGCGTGATGAACTCCCGATAGTTGGCCACGATCAGCACGGCGGCCAGCGCCACGCCGAGGTACTGGGCGACGACCGAGCCGTAACCGATGCCGGCGATGCCCATCCCGCAGCGGAAGGCGAAGAACCACGAACAGCCGACATGGACGACGTTTTGCAGAATGGCGATCCACATGGGGATGCGGGCGTTCTGCATCCCGATGAACCAGCCGTTGAGGCCGAAGAGCATGATGCCCGCCGGTACGGCCCAGATGCGGGCGTAGAAGTATTCGGCGACCAGTTCGTCGCCGTTCATGGCCCAGATCGCCGTTTGGCCGAGCGGGTATTGCAGCAGCAGGATCAGTGCGCCCAATACGGCCGCGACGAGCAGCGTGCGCGCCAGCGTGGCGGTGCATTCGCGGTGGTTCTTCGCGCCGTAGGCCTGCGCCGTCAGTCCGCTCGTGCCCATGCGCAGGAAGGAGCAGTTCCAGTAGATGAAGTTGAAGATCGAAACGCCGACGGCCAGCGATCCGATCGCGCGCGTGGTGTCGCCGCCGCCCAGATTGCCGGCGATCATCGTGCTGGCGATGCCCATGACGGGGACGGTGATGTTGGAAACGATGTTCGGAAGCGCGAGCCGCAGGATTTCCCGATTCATAAACGAGGGGTTTAACGTGTCGCAAAGATAGTGCAAGCCGCGGGCAGAACCAAATATATTTGCATGACGGTGCGATGCCGGCAGCCCGCTGCGGATTTACGGCCGGCTGTGCGGGTGGAACCCATGCGGTTCCGCGCCGTTCCGGCGGAGGACGACCGGCCTTAGGAATGCCCGCGGAGATACGCGCGAAGCATTTTTACGGACAAATGCTGATTCTTTCGCCGTGGCGGCTGATTTGGTGCGATTTGTGCGGACAATCTGCGAAAATTAGATTACCTTTGCCACGAATTAATTTGAATCGAAATGAAAGACTACAACAGCGACTCGACGGTGGTTCTCGACCGTTTCGCACGCGACAAGCGCAAGCGCACGACGACCGCCGAACGTATCGAACGTCGCCCCGGTCCCCGGCGTGATGCCGATGACACCCCGCGCGAACATGCCCCACGGCGTGCTTCGTACAATCCCCACTTCACGGAAGACAACCGACCCGTCGACGAGCGCCCGCGCCGTCCGTCCGGTGGTTCCAGATATGGCGAAGGCCGGCCTTCGGGGCCTTACCGGGGCCGTCCGGACGGGCCCCGTTCGGATCGTTCGGGCGGCTACGGCGGCGAGCGTTCCGCGGCGGAGGATCGTCCGCGTCCCTACGGGAAGAAACCCTTCGGTGCGTCGAAATACGGCGACAAGCCCGCCTACGGGCGCAAATCCGCCGGCAAGTTCGGGTTCAAGCGCCCCTACGGCGAGCAGGAGGGGGATTTCCGTCACGGCGAACGTGCGGGTGCGCCGAAACGTTACGGTCCGAAGTCCGCGGGCGGATTCAAGCGCGACGATCGCCGCGGCGAGGTGCGGCCCAAGAGCTATCCCCGCTATAATCCCAACGTGCAGACGGGCGAAATCCGCCTGAACCGTTTCATCGCCCAGTCGGGACTCTGCTCGCGCCGCGAGGCCGACGACTATATCCAGGCCGGACTGGTTTCGGTCAACGGCGTGATCGTGACCGAATTGGGATCGAAGGTGAAGCCGACCGACGAGGTGAAGTTCAACGACAGCCGCATCGAGGGGGAAAAGAAGGTCTATCTGGTGCTCAACAAGCCCAAGGGCTATGTCACTTCGCTCGAAGATCCCCACGCCGACAAGACGGTGATGGATCTGGTGAAGGGCGCCTGCGAGGAGCGCATCTATCCGGTGGGGCGGCTCGACAAGAATTCGTTGGGGCTGCTGCTCTTCACCAACGACGGCGACATGACGCGCCAGTTGACGCACCCGTCGTACCGCAAGAAGAAGATCTATCAGGTGTCGCTCGACAAGCCGCTCACGCGGGCCGACATGGATCGTATCGCGGAGGGCATCACGCTCGAGGACGGCGAGATCCACGCCGACGAGATCGCCTACGTCAAGGAGGACAAGAGCGAGATCGGCATCGAGATCCACTCGGGGCGCAACCGCATCGTGCGGCGCATCTTCGAGTCGCTGGGTTACTCGGTGCGCAAACTCGACCGCGTCTACTACGCCGGCCTTACGAAGAAGAATCTCAAACGCGGCGCATGGCGCTTCCTGACCAAGGAGGAGGTGATGCGTCTCAAAAGCGGCCAGTACGAATAGCGCGGCTACCGAGCCGGTATCGAATAGCTCCTCAGCTCACGGCTGAGGAGTTTTTCGTTGCCGCCGGTGAGCCGGTCGAGCAGTGCGTGGAAATGGGGCGAGTGGTCGTGGTGGACGGTGTGGCAGAGTTCGTGCAGCAGTACGAAGTCGCGCAGATGCGGGGGTAAGGTCATCAGGAAGAGACTCAGCGACAGGTTGTTGTCGCCCGTGCAGCAGCCCCATTTGGTGCGCGACGCACGGATCGTCACCCGTCCGTAGCGGAACCCGTGCAGCCGAGCCAGTTCTTCGACGCGCGTGGGCAGTTCGGCCTTGGCGGCGCTGCGCAATGCCTCGATGTCGCACGAGTCGGGTGCCGGATGCGCCGCAGCGCGTGCCGCGAGCCGGTCGCGCGTCCGGATCACCCAGTCGGTTTTCGATTCCAGAAAGGCCAGCGCGCGTGCGCGCGGTACGTTGCAGGGAAAACTCAGCCTCACGCCGCCTGCGCTGCGCACCGAAAGCGAGATGCGGCGTGCACGGCGGGTCTGGCAGAGGACGATTTCACCCAGCAGGGGGTGTTGCAGTTTGGTTTCCAATACGGGTTATTTCGTATAGAATTTGTCGACGTTCAGAGCGACATAACGGTGCTTCCCGCGCGATACCTCGGCCCAGCTGAACGAGATGAGCAGCGAATCGGTGCGGTAGAACAAGAGGTTGTCGGCCGTGTAGAGCAGCTCGTCGTCGGGCCAGTAGAGTAGCTGGTCGCAACGCTCCGTGAACAGCTCGTCGAACGAACGGCGGAAAAGCTCCCGTCCGTCGGGCAGGTAGAGCCGCAGCGTGTCGCCCGAGGTTGTATAACGCGAGCTTCCGTTGTTGTAGGAGAAGGAGACGGGGGCGTAGCAGTACCGGTAGCCGTCGATGCGGAGCGGTGCACGGAGTTCCGAGTTCGAGTAGGAGCTTGTGAGGGCTGCCGCTTCGGCGGTATCGAGTTCGTAGCCCCACTGGATATAGTCTCTGATCCGGTCGCTATGGAAGCAGCCGAGGAGTTCGCGGGAGCGGGCGATGCCGAAGCGGTCGGCCAGCAGCAGCGTATCGTGGTCGTCGAGGTAGTCGAGCGAGGCGTAGAGCTCGCGATAACGTTTGAGCTGCGCCGTGTCGCGTTCGTCGATGCGGGACAGATCGAGTCGGCCGGATTCGTCGAGCAGCCCCGTTTGGCCGGCCAGCCGCTCGGCGCGCGCGGTCTGCGACCGCAGCGAGAACGCCGTGGCCGAGAAGCGGGGAATGTAGGCCGTCAGGAAGAAGAGGACGAAGGCCGTTGCGGCGATGTAGTAGTAACGTCCGGTGCGGCGTGCGGCGAAGAGTGCGACGGCTGCGGTCATGATCGCGCCGCAGACGATGAGGTAGACGCGCCAGTCGGTCAGACCGTAGTCGCCGACGCGCTGCATGACGCCGGCCCAGAAGAGCACGAGCGGCGGCAGCGCGAAGATGCTGATGCGGTCGAAAAACCAGTCGTAGCGCCGCCGCACGACGAGTTCCTGCAATGCCTTGACCGTGAACAGGGCCATCGTGAAGCCGAAGACCAGATAGGCGACGCCCCCTTTGGGCAGCGACCACGTGAAGAGGATTTGCAGGCAGTAGAGGTAGAGGATCGCCGCGTAGACGAGCAGCGCCGGCGCGAGAATCCAGTTGAGCAGCGTGTCGGTCGTTTTCGTGCCCTGCGGTTCATCCGACAGGTAGCCGTCGAGTCGTGCCAATGCGGTCAGGGGCCAGAGCAGTGCCCACGAGAAGAGGACGATGTAGGAGTCGACGAGATTACGGACTTCCCATGACGCCGGGATATTGAAGATGTAGATGACCGAGTGGTAGATGGCCATCGCGGAGAGCATGGCCGTCAGCGCGAAGATCCCGCCGACGACCGCAGCGCGAATGTATCCCAACGTTTGTCGTACGAACGGTCCGTTGGGCAGGGTGCGGCGGGCCATGAGCAGTCCGAGCGGCGCGAGAACGGCCGAGGTGATGAAAAACTGGCTCGTTCCGAACCACTCCTTGCCCAGCAGCCACGAGGCGATCGTCAGCAGCAGCGGTACCAGCAGGTAGAGCGTGCGCCATGCCCGCGAGGCCCGGCCGACGAGCGTGTGGACAATGAGCGTCGCGAGCATCGTCAGCGGCAGCATCGTGAAGACGCCGTCGGGCAGCTGCCGCATTTCGGTGGCGGCGCCGTCGGCCGCGAGCAGCATATGGTAGTCGAAACTCCATTCGATCTGGATCGCGCCGAAGATACAGGCGTAGATGCAGAGCGCTGCCTCGACGGGATAGCGCAGGGCGACCCGCAGCAGCGAGTCGGCCGTGTCGGTCAGGAATTTTTTCAGGCGGTTCATGGTTATTGCGGATTTAGGGGTGTTTCCGGACGAGGGTTCACTCGGTCGCTGCGCCGATGCGTTGGCGGACGACTTCGAACAGCATTACGGCCGCTGCGGCCGAGACGTTGAGCGATTCGATGCGGCCGATGAGCGGAATGGCCAGTCGTTCGTCGCAGAGTTTGAGCACCTCCTTCGAGATACCGGTCTCCTCGGCGCCCATTACGAGCGCGGTCGGACGACGCAGGTCGGCGTCGTAGAGCAGTTTGCGGCTCTTTTCGGTGGCGGCGACCACCTGGAATCCTTCGGCCTGCAACGTTTTGATCGTGTTGCGGATCGAGCCGACGCGGCAGACGGGGATCGTCGTGAGCGCGCCGGCCGATGCTCGGATCGCTTCGGCGTTGACCGGCGCGGAATTTTTGAGCGGCGCGATGAGCCCGTGCGCGCCGGCGCACTCGGCCGAGCGGGCGATCGCGCCGAAGTTGCGCACGTCGGTCACGCCGTCGAAGACCACCACCAGCGGCGTCTCGTCGTCGGGGACACGTTCGAGGATATCGTCGAGTTGCACGTATGCGATCGCGGCGATCTGCGCCACGACGCCCTGGTGATTGCCGCGCACGAGCCGGTTGAGCTTCTCGACGGGCACCTCCTGCACGCGCACGCGGTGGCGCAGGCAGAGGTCGCGCAGCTCGGTCATCAGCTGCCCTTCGGCGCCTTTGCGGATGTAGAGTTTTTCGATCTCCCGTCCGGCTTCGATGGCCTCCACCACGGGGCGGATGCCGAAAATCAGGTTGTTATCCATAGCGTAATGTCATTTCGTTTTCAGGGCCCGCTTCACGAGCCGTTCGATTTTGCGTCTGGCGGCTTCGGGCAGATGACCGTCGAGTGCTTTGGTGCCTGCGATCTCGACCGAGCGGATGCGCATGCCTCCCGTCGAGAGCACTTCGCGCACGCTGCGCACGGCGCCCCGGCTCTGGCGGAAGAGCAGATTGAAGGGCCACGGCGTGGTGCAGGCGGCGATGACGACGGCCTGCCGCCCTTTGAGACGCGGCTGCGGAATTCCGCGCGGGGATTCGCCCATGAAGACCGGTACGAGCCGTTCGAAGAGCAGTTTCAGCCGCGCGGCCATCCCGCCCCAGTAGGTCGGTGTCCCGACGACGAGCAGGTCGGCGCGGCGGATCGCTTCGCCCAACTCGTGCGCCGCATCGTGCGGCAGCGGACAGACGCCGGTCGCGCGGCAGCGCATACATCCCGTGCAGGGGGCGATCGGCGCACGGTAGAGCTCGGCCTTGACCGTTTCCGCTCCGGCCTGCCGGGCTGTCGAGGCCGCTGCGTCGAGCGCCTGCGAGACGATCCCCGCGGGGCGGGGCGATGCATTGAGCAGCAGTACGTTCATCGGGGAGATCAGCCGTTTTCGGTGATTTCGAGTTCGTAGGAGGCCTTCTCCCACTCGTGCATCAGGTGGTCGTAGTGCGCTTTGAGGTCGTCGTAGGCCTTGTAGTCGGCTTCGTCGTAGGCGGTCGCGGCGGCGAAGCGGGCATCGTAATCGGCGATCCGCCGTTCTGTTTCGGCCAACTCCGTCTCGATGCTTTCGACGGCACGGCGTAGTTTGCGCAGCAGCTTCTCCTGCTCTTTTTTCTGCTCGTAGGTCAGCTTCGGCGCCTCGGTTTTCGGTGCGGCGGCGGGTGCGGGCGCCTCCTTGCGCTCGACGTCGCGCAGCGAATCGAGCTTGCGCTTTTCGAGGAAGTAGTAGATGCCGCCCAGGTACTCCTTCACACCGCCGTCGCGGAACTCGTAGACCTTGTCGACGATACCGTCCAGGAACTCGCGGTCGTGCGAAACGACCACCACCGTGCCGTCGTATTTCTGCAAGGCGCGTTTGAGGATGTCCTTCGAGCGCATGTCCATGTGGTTCGTCGGCTCGTCGAGCACCAGCAGGTTATAGGGTTCGAGCATCAGGCGCGCCATGGCCAGCCGCGAGCGTTCGCCGCCCGAGAGCACCTTGACCTTCTTGTCGACCTCTTCGCCGCGGAAGAGGAAGGCGCCCAGGATGTCGCGCAGGCGGGTGCGGATGTCGCCCACGGCCACGCGGTCGAGCGTGTCGTAGACGGTGAATTCGCCCTCCATCAGGTCGTCCTGATTCTGGGCGTAGTACCCGACGCGGACGTTGGCGCCCAGCCGGATCGACCCTTCGGTCGGCGCGAGCTGGCCGATGAGCATTCGCGCGAAGGTCGTCTTGCCCTCGCCGTTGCGGCCCACCAGCGCGATCTTCTGCCCGCGTTCGATGGTGAAGTCGGCGCCCGAGAAGACGTGTTTCGCCCCGAACGACATGCCGGCTTCCTTCACTTCGGCCACGATCTGTCCCGAGCGGGGCGCGGGCGGAAACTTGATGTTGAGCGTGGCGGCGTCCTCCTCGTCGACCTCGATGCGCTCGATGCGTTCGAGCTGTTTGATGCGCGACTGCACCTGGTTCGACTTGGTGGGCTTGTAGCGGAACTTCTCGATGAACTCTTCGGTCTTTTCGATCATCCGCTGCTGGTTCTCGTAGGCGGCCAGCTGCTGCGCACGCCGTTCGGCGCGCAGCACGACGTATTTCGAGTAGGGCACCTTGTAGTCGTAGATCTTGCCCAGCGACAGTTCGACGGTGCGTGTGGTGACGTTGTCCAGAAAGGCGCGGTCGTGCGAAATGACGAGCACGGCGCCGTTGTAGCTTTTCAGATACTCCTCCAACCACTGGATCGACTCGATGTCCAGATGGTTGGTCGGTTCGTCCAGCAGGAAGATCGAGGGGCGTCGCAGCAGCAGTTTGGCCAGCTCGATGCGCATGCGCCAGCCGCCAGAGAACTCGGAGGTGGCGCGGCCGAAATCCGACCGCTTGAAACCCAGTCCCAGCAGCGTCTTTTCGATGTCGGCGTCGCGCGTCTCGCCGCCGAGGATGTGGTAGTGATCCTGCGCGTCGTTCAACCGGTGCAGCAACGCTTCGTAGGCGGGCGATTCGTAGTCGGTGCGCTCGGCGATTTCGCGCGTCAGGGCGGCGATTTCGGCTTCGAGTGCCAGCACCTCTTTGAAGGCCGATGCCGTCTCCTCGACGAGCGTCGTCGTGTCGGCGACCTTCATCTGCTGCGGCAGGTAGCCCACCGTGCATTCGCCGTTTTTGGAGACCGCGCCCGACGTGGGCTGCTGCTCGCCGACGATGAGTTTGAGCAGTGTGGTTTTGCCCGCGCCGTTTTTGCCCACCAGACCGATGCGGTCTTTGGGATTGATCAGAAACGAGATATTATCGAACAGCGTCCAGCCGCCGTAACTTACCGTGAGATTATCGAGCGAAATCATGGGTGACGAACAGGGTAAAACTTGGTTGTGTCGCGCACGTGCGCGATTCCGACGACAAAGGTAACGAATTTAATCCGATATATCGGTTTGCAGCCGGATTTTTACCGTGCGGCAGGGCTGTTTCCGGAGTGCGGGCTGCGGCTCTTCGGGCTTTGGCCGAAGAGCGAATCTTTTAAAATCGTATTTTAGCGAGTTTCGGCCTGCGGGAATGCAGCGGATGAAGTGACGTCATCGGCGCGAGCGCCCGGAGCGGGTGTGCAAAACAGCGGAGTCTTTTGTGCCCGCTCAGCGAGCGCCGGTGTCGACACCCGCTACTTTTCGCTGTGCTTGATCTTTCGGTGCTTTTGGCTTGATCCAAAAGCACAAGGAAAAGAATTTTAAGAGAAGATAAACTTTCCGATCCGTTTCCTCCTCCGCTGCAATGCGGCGTTTGTTGTGCGCTCCGCGCAGCAATAGATTATTTGCTTCCCAAACTTTTTCGTATTTTCGGTTGCCTCTTAGATACTCCCGCTCGGCAAAACGCAAACGGGTTTGCTTTTGCCCTCGCTTATTCGTATCTTCGTGCCTCGAATAATTCGTCTGGAATGGAAGATCGTCTTGAAAGATATTTGCGCTTTATCCGTGAGGTCGAGCGGCTCAAATCGGTCGAGCGGACTGCCTGGACGACGAGCGGGCGGCGCGAAAGCACGGCCGAACACTCGTGGCGGCTCGCGTTGCTTGCGATGGTGCTGTGCGGCGAATATCCGCGGCTGGACCGGCTGCGGGTGCTGCAACTCGCGCTGGTACACGATTTGGGCGAGACCTACGACGGGGACATTCCGGCCGTAGCGCAGGGCGATCCCGCTGCGAAGGAGCGCGTGGAACGCGCGGCCGTGGAGCGATTGGCCGGTTGCCTGCCCGAAGGGGCGGGACGGGAGCTGCGCGGAGTGTGGGAGGAGTACGAGGCGTGCCGGACGCCCGAAGCGAAGTTGGTGAAGGCGCTGGACAAGGCCGAAACCATTCTGCAACACAATCAAGGGCAGAACCCTTCCGGTTTCGACTACGAATTCAACTTGGGGTACGGGGCGGAGTGGTTCCGTGCGGACGAGATGCTGCAACGTTTGCGCGGCCTGCTCGACGCCGACACCCTCCGGCATCTGGAAAAATGACGGTTTGCGGTCGTGAAATGCGGCGTGGCGTACGGAACACCGTGCGCCACGCCGCCGTTTCATACGTCGAGCATCCGTTCGATTTCGGCCTTGGGATCGTCGGCGCCGAAGACGGCGTTGCCCGCTACCAGTACATCGGCGCCCGTATCGAAGAGCAGGCGGGCGTTGTGCGCCGAGATGCCGCCGTCGACCTCGATCAGCGTCGACAAGCCTGCTTCGTCGATCGTGCGCCGCAACTGTGCGATCTTACCCAGTGCGCCGTCCATGAACTTTTGTCCGCCGAAGCCCGGTTCGACGCTCATCACGAGCACCAAGTCGAGCGACGGCAGCAGGTCGCGCAGTACTTCGACCGAGGTGGCCGGCTTGATCGAGATGCCGGCCCGCGCCCCTGCGGCGTGAATTTCGTCGATGCAGCGGTGTGCGGCGTTGGTGGCTTCGTAGTGAAACGTCACGATGTCGGAGCCCGCTTCGGCGAAGCGCTTGACGTAGCGTTCGGGTTCGACGATCATCAGGTGTACGTCGAGCGGTTTGGTCGTCGCCTGCCGGATGAATTTCAGGACGGGGAATCCGAACGAGATGTTGGGGACGAAGACGCCGTCCATTACGTCGATATGTATCCATTGGGCGGCACTTTTGTCGATCATCCGCGTGTCGCGGTCGAGGTGGCCGAAATCGGCCGAAAGCATGGAGGGGGCGATAATGCGTTGCATAGTCGAATTATTGGAACGAAGATCGTGCCGAGCCGTGTGCGCAAACGATTGCGGAATGCTGCCCGTCTTCGCCGGAGTTTTGTTTTTGCAAAGATACGAATAAGCGAGGGCAATGTCAAATTTATTTGGACATTGCCGAGCGGGAATATCTAAGACGAAGTCAAAGATACGAAAAGTCGAGTGCAGAAGCAAGCGCCGGCTTGATTACGCCGAGCGGGAGTGTCTGTGCCGCCGGCCGAAATAGCGGCCTCCGTACGCGAAGGCCTCGGCCCGCGCGGCGCGGAAGCGCTGCTGTGTGCAGGCGATTCCGTGTTTCTTCGTGACGGATGATGCGGATGATTCCAATTTTTAATTTCTTCGGGGGCGAACGCTTGCCGGAACGCATCCGATTTCGTACATTTGCCTTCGTATGGAGACATTGTTGATTCTGATTGCCGCGGCGGCGGTCGGCGGTTGCATTGCAGCCGTCGTGTCGTGGTTGCGGGCGAAAACGGCTGCGGCCGATGCCGCTACGGCGTGCGAGGTCGCCGAACGGCACGCCGCCGAAGCGGAAGAGCGGCTGGCCGCGTCCGAACGGGAGTCGCGCGCGGCGCGCGAGCGGGCCGAAGCCGAGATCCGCACGCTGATCGAAGCGCGCACCAAAGCCGAAGCGGCAGCCGAGGCGCTGGAACGCAAGATCAGGGAGGGCAAAGCCGAGCGGGAGCAGGCCGAGGAGTTGCTGCGCGTGCAGTTCCGCAACCTCGCCAACGATATTCTGAGCGAACAGACGCGCCATTTCAAGGAGACGAACCGCGAAGCGCTCGACCTGCTGCTGAAACCTTTCAAAGAGAATATCGCCGATTTCCGCACGCGCGTCGAGCAGATCTATTCGACCGAACGCGAGCAGCACGGCGAGTTGAAGGGTGAATTGAAGAACCTCATGGAGCTCAACCGCCGCATCACGGCCGAGACGACCAATCTGACCAACGCCCTCAAAGGGAATTCCAAGGTGCAGGGCGACTGGGGCGAGATGATTCTGTCGACGATTCTCGACAATTCGAACCTTATCCGCGGCGTGCATTACGACTGTCAGGTGACGATCAAGGACGACGAGGGCAATAACCAGCGCCCCGATGTGGTGTTGTACCTGCCCGAAGGCAAACGCATCGTCATCGACTCGAAGGTCTCGCTCACGGCCTACGTGGAGTGGGTCGGTGCCGAGGAGGAGGCTGCGCGGACGCGTTATCTGGCGGCGCACGTCGCGTCGGTGCGACAGCATGTGAACGAACTGAGCCGCAAGGAGTACCAGCGGTTGTTGGAGTCGCCCGACTTCGTCATCATGTTCATTCCCAACGAACCGGCCTTCCTGGCGGCCATGCAGCACGACAGCGCCATCTGGAGCGACGCCTACGAGCGTAAGGTCATCATTTCGTCGCCTACGAACCTCTTCGCGCTGCTGAAACTCGTCGACGACCTGTGGCGGCGCAACGAGCAGTCGCGCAACCAGGAGCAGATCATCAAATACGGCACGACGCTCTACGAGCAGTTCGTGGCCTTCGCCGCATCGCTCGAAGGGGTGGGGCAGGCGCTCGACCTGGCGCGCGCCAAATATGACGACGCTTACAAACGACTCCACACGGGCAACAACAACATCGTCCGTACGGGCGAACGGTTGCGTCGGTTGGGGCTTCCGACCGCGAAACGTCCTTCGCGGCGGTTGTTGGACGAGACGGACGGACTGGATGCCGAGGAGGAGCTGCCGGCGGCAGGCGACGGCGGACATGACCGGCAGTGATACGATGGGCGGCGGAATGTACGGTTCGGATAGAGACGGGGTGCGTGCGGCGTTCGCGGACGGTGCCGTTTCGTTCTGGGAGGCGCTCGACGCACTGGTCGGCGGGGCGGAGATCGTCGTCGACCGTCCGCGCGGTTCGCATCATCCCGATTTCCCGGAGTTCGTCTACGAACTGGATTACGGCTATCTGAAAGGGACAACTTCGGCCGACGGCGAGGGGATCGATGTCTGGATCGGCAGCGATCCCCGTCGGCAGGTGACCGGTGCGCTCTGTACGGTCGATCTGGTGAAGCACGACGCCGAACTGAAAATTCTCGTCGGCTGTACGGCCGGCGATTGTGCCGTGATCCGGCGTTTTTACCGCACGCCGCTCTCGGCGGTGCGGATTCTGCGGCGCAAAAAGCCGTAGCGGGCTGCCCGCACTTTCGGACTGCGGGTTCTTCAGCGGGTAAATCAGAAGATTTTTTGCAGCAGCAGTTCGTCGGCCCAGCCGTCGGGCGTGCGGCGCCATTCCCGCTTGCGGCCGCACTCGACGAATCCCGCACGGCGGAAGAGGGCGAGGCTGGCGGCGTTGTCTGGCGCCACGCTGCACCACAGTTGATGCAGGCCGAGCACCTGCCGTGCATAGCGGCAGAGTACGTCCAGCGCATCTGATGCGAACCCGCGTCCACGGTCGCCGGCGCCGTGGATCAGGATGCCGACGCCGGCGCGCAGGTCGACGGGTTCGAACTCGAAGAGGTCGACCAGTCCTACGGCGCGGCCGTCGAGTGTCTCGACGACCAGCCGCAACTGCCGTGCGGCGTAGAGGTCGAAGCGCTGTTCGTCGAGGAAACGCCTGAGCGTGTGCCGCGAAAAGGGCGCGAGCGTTCCGCTGACGCCCCACACGGCAGGGTCGTTCTCCCACACGTAGAGCAGGTCGACGTCTTCGGCTTCGAGTGCGCGCAGGCGCGTGAGTTCTCCTTCGAGAGACATGGATCGATGAAAAAGCGGAGACCCGCAACGACAGAAATCGCCTTTTGCGAGTCTCCGCGGATGAATCTTATGTTCAGAGGCCGATGACCTGATTGCGGATCAGCATCGCTACGCCCCATGCATTGGCGTTCTCGTTGAGTTTCGAGAGGCGGAACTTCGTATCCTTGTAGACGAGGTTGAGCGAATACTTGTTGGTCGAGGACTTCAACGGCAGCATGATGTAGTCGCCCGCTGCGGCCATGTTGCCGCCGACGATCACCGTCTCGGGGTTGAAGATGTTGATGAGAAAGGCGACGGCCTTGCCGATCTTCTCGCCCGCCTCCTCGATCAGCTCGATCGAGAGGTTGTCGTCGTTCTTCGCTGCGGCGATGATGTCGTCGATGTGGATCGGCTCCTTGCGGTCGTACTTTTCGCGCAGGATGGTGTTGACGCCCTTCTCGATGAGCGAGCAGATTTTCTCCTCGATGGCGATACCCGACACCTCGGTTTCCAGGCAGCCTTTCTTGCCGCAGGCGCAGATCTTCTCGTTGTCGAAGAAGGGGATGTGGCCGAATTCGCCCGCGAAGCCGCTCTTGCCGTAGTAGAGTTTGCCCTCCATGACGATGCCGATGGCGATACCGCGGCCCAGATGCAGGTAGAGCATGTCGTTCTCGTCCTTCGCCTTGCCGCAGCTGTACTCCGCATAGCAGCGTGCGCGGGTGTCGTTCTCGAAGAGGGTGCGGATACCGACCCGCTCTTCGATGATTTCGCGCATCGACTCCTCGCTCGAAGTGAAATATTTGTAGCTGCGGCCCGTGGTCGGATTCACGCGGCCCGTCATGCAGACGCCCAGACCGAGGATCTTGCCGCGATCCACCCCGCACGAGGAGACGAACTCCTCGATGTTGGTGCAGATGCGGTCGAGACATTGCGGCCGGTCGAGAAGTTCGAACGTGGGGTCCATTTGTTCCAGAATGATGTTGTTTTGCAGATCGGTGACCACATAGCCCATGAAATCGCGGCCGACGTTGACGCCGACGAAGTAGATCGCGGAGTTGGCCAGGCCGTAGATGTTGGGCCGCCGTCCGCCGGGGGTCTCCACCTTGCCGTTGTCGGTGACGATGTTCTCCTCGACGAGTTCCTGTACCAGTTTGGTGATGGTCGGCACGGAGATATGCAGCTGCTTGGTCAGCTCCGAAAGCGTGCATTCGCCGTTGACGGCCATGTGGGCGATAATGTTCCGTTTGATGATGCTGTTCTTGTGCGAAATGCCTTTGAGCGCGTCATCTTCGTGTTTGTTGAAAAATTCTGTTAACGATGTCATGGGAAGAAGATGTTCCGATAGTCTTTTGCTATTTTCTGCAAATATATAAACTTTATTTTTAAAAACGGAAGAATATTTGAAATTTTTTAAGAATCCGTGGCGTTTATTTTCGATGTAAAAAAAGAACCGTTTGATATACAAACGGTTCTTTTTGTAATATGGATGCGGCGCCGGAACTCAGAGCGTCGAGCGGGACTCGGCGGCGGCTTCGGCGTCGACCTTCTTGATAAGGCCTTGGAGCACGTTGCCGGGGCCGAGTTCGGTAAACTCCGTCGCGCCGTCGGCGAGCATGTTCCGCACGATCTGGGTCCAGCGGACGGGAGCCGTGAGCTGGGCGATGAGGTTCTCGCGGATAACGGCCGGGTCGGTCCGGGGTTTGGCGTCCACGTTCTGATAGATCGGGCAGACGGGCGTATGGATCGGCGCTTCGGCGATCGCCTCGGCCAGTTCGGCGCGTGCGGGCTCCATCAGCGGCGAGTGGAACGCCCCGCCGACGGGCAGGCGCAGGGCGCGGCGTGCGCCTGCGGCTTTGAGTTTCTCGCAGGCGATGTCGACCGCTTCGACGGCGCCCGAAATCACGAGCTGCCCCGGGCAGTTGTAGTTGGCGGCCACGACCACGCCGTCGGTTTCGGCACAAGCCTGTTCGACCACTTCGTCGGCAAGGCCCAGAATGGCGGCCATCGTACCCGGCTGCGCCTCGCAGGCGGCCTGCATGGCCAGGGCGCGCTTCGATACCAGGCGCAGGCCGTCCTCGAACGAGAGGGCTCCGGCTACGACCAGGGCCGAGAATTCGCCCAGCGAGTGGCCGGCTACCATGTCGGGCCCGACGCCCAGCGCCTTGGCCAGAATGACCGAGTGGAGGAAGACGGCGGGCTGCGTCACCTTGGTCTGCTTCAATTCGTCGGGCGTGCCGGCGAACATGATGTCGGTGATGCGGAAGCCGAGGATTTCGTTGGCCTGCTCGAAAAGCGCTTTGGCCTCGGGAACGTTATCGTAGAGGTCTTTGCCCATGCCGACGGCCTGAGCTCCCTGACCCGGAAAAACATACGCGTGTTTCATCGTTTTGTCTGATTTTAGCGTTAACGGGCGCAAAGATAGAATTTTTTTCCTACTTTTGCAACGCGAAGGTTCCGCAGGGAAGTCCGCCTTTCCATAGGATCAAAAGGGAATGCAGTGAAAATCTGCAACAGTCCCGCTGCTGTGAGTCCATTTTTTTCGGATGGCATGAAGCCACTGACCGCATGTCGGGAAGGCGCCGTCCGGCGACGAGTCAGAAGACCTGCCTTCGACCTCTTTCCCGAAAAGGGACGGATGCCGCCTGCGAGTGACAGACGATATTCGACCGCCGATACGTTATGAAGGGGTGTGACGCCCTTCGGTGTTCGCTGTCCGAAATCCTGTCGCGGGGCGCTTTCCGGCAGGGAGGGGAGTTGAGGACACTTTTAATCTAATTCATAAATTGAAGAGAGAAATGAAAATGATGAAACGAACGCTGCTCATGGCGGCAGCCGTGCTGGCGTTGGCCGCCTGCTCGGACGATGACGGCCCCGACGGCCCTCAGCTGGTGACCGAAACGGTGACTTTCGAAGATGCGACGCTGAATACCAGCGGAATCCTGACGGGCGAAAAGCTTGCGGAAGAGGTGACCGGCGATACCGGAACCTACAAGGAGTACTCCGGTACGTTCTATACGTCGGGGACGGCTTCGTTCCAGTGCTATTATTCCGATCAGTGGGGTTCTCCCTACACGGCCGGATTCACCGTGTCGAACAATACCAACATGGAGACGCCCGGATTCGGAAATCAGTACAGCGTCTACGCCAAGGGCGGAGCGAAGGATTCCAAGAAGTTCGCCGTGGGCTACTACGATTCGTACAATGCTTCGCAGGGAAAGGCGGGAGCCGTGCCGACGGTGACCTTCTCGAAGAAGGTCAACCCGCTGAACATCTGGATCAGCAACAGCACCTATGCTTTCCGCTGGTGGACTTTGGGTGAAGGCGATATGGCGGGAACGATCGCACCTCCCGAGAAGGTCGACGCGATCCTCTCGATGAGGGGCTACGCCGACGGTACGCTCAAAAAGGAGGTCGCGTTCAAGCTCGTCGACGAGGAGAAGGGGCTGGTCGTCGACGAGTGGACGAATGTCGACCTGACGCCGCTGGGCTGGGTGGACAAGATCGAGTTCCACTTCGTCTGCGAGAACGTAAATGCTCCGGCCTATTTCTGCATCGACGATCTGACGGTGGCCACGGAGTTGAATTATTGACGTGCGCGGTTCCCGGAATCGGAAGAGGCCTCTCCGCTGCGGCGGAGAGGCCTCTTCCATTATTTACTGCGGTATTGCTGAAAGCAACTATATAATATAATTTTACGCCTCGCCGGTCGCCGGTTTTTCGAGCCGTTGCACACGACTGCCTGTCGGTTCGCTCGCGGCCGTGCCGTGTTTGCAGTTTGCCCTTCCCCGCCTTGGCGGGACTCCGGGCAAGGCCCGTCTGGATGGCGGGGCTTTGGAAGAGAGGCGGTGTAGGGTGGTATGTATTTGTCTTGCTAAAATTCCATATGCCGATGGCTACGATCCGTGTTCGGTCGGATAACGAACGAGGTACTTCCGGAGAGAGCGATGCTGACGACGTTTCTGCCATGACAGTCTGGCAAGACGGCTGTTGTTCTCGCCTGCCGACCGCAGTTCGGAAAGGGTGGATCCGCAACCGTATCTGCGAACAGCGGTAAGCGAAAGCGAAAACGAAGGGATTCCCGAACGGCGGTACATCCGGCATACTAAATAGCTGAAAAATCGAATTTGACGAGAAGGCTTATCGAACCACGAAGTATCATGCTCTCCTTGACGTGATCTATCGGCAACCGATGGATTGAGAAGAACAAAAAAGAAGACTTCTCAGAAAATTCTGAAAAGTCTTCTTTGGTACCCCCCCCTCAGGGGCTCGAACCCTGGACCCCAACATTAAGAGTGTCGTGCTCTACCAACTGAGCTAAAGAGGCATCAATCAATAAATCATTATTTTACGAATATTGTGTGCCCCTGTTTGACTCGTTATGGGAAGTCTATGGGAAGTTTAATCACCTCCTGCAAGTGAATAAAATTGTGTTGTAAGTTTTTAATTGTCATTGTGTTAGGCTGTCCGCTATCCATAGTCTAATGTGTAGTGCATTCTCATAATTGCGTAATGTGTTAATTGTTAATGAATTGAAATGATTTCGAGAGATTGGCCGATCCCAAACTCGGTTCAGAATAAAATCGGACCAACTTGTGCAGGGGGTCTTAAAATAGACCATCCTGCAAAGTCGGTCCTAATTTTGAGGTCAAAGGAAAACTGCATTTTTTCGGCCTGCCCTTAACCTTTTAAGATATATAGTATATATAACTCCATTTTTTGTGGAGTAATATTCATTGCCTCTAATACGTGCGTCTGTTCCGTTACTACCGTACGGTTTCTGCCGCTACTTTGCAAACTGCATCAGATAGTTTTCGCAAAATCCAGCTAACGGGAATTTCACCATCTCGTCCCGTCCGTCGGGCGTGGTGTAATGAAATAATATAGTGTTCGCTTTGACAAGGCAGTCGAATAAATTTACCGTTTCGCTCATGCCCTCCATCTTCATCTCGTTGGCGATTATTATTCCTATTATATCGTTTATCTCTTCAAGGTCGCTTTTTCACCCGATAATTCATTGTTTATTCTTTACAAGTGCGATTTCGACGGGTTTGTTTATGTCCGCTGTTTCGGGAGAGAAAACAAAGTAAAATAATTCGGGATAAATCTCATTTTGGGGCTTTATGACAATTAAGCCTATTCCCTCCGTCTTGCTCCATTCGACCAACTTGCAAATAGCTTGTTTATCCTCTCATGCTTTGGTCATTCATTCCGTTTTCGGTTGTTTGTATCTGTTCATTTTAGCTAAAATTTAATTGTTGTTTATCTTTATAAAGATAAGATTATTAGTGAAATAAACAAAACGAAAAAGTGACAAACTCTGCAAAAGGGTCTTATAAATTAACCTTTTCACAAAGTCTGTCACTTTTAGAAACCTTTGTTATTTTGTTGCTTCAAGGCAAGCAATCAGAAATTTATTCGCATTTATGAAGTTATCCTTTTGCATCGGCAATGATGCGATGGCTTTTTCTCCATGAAATAGATTGTTACGGTATCTGTAAATAATCATGATGATGGCTTTAATAATATCACATGAATTATTGGTTAGCCCTAATAAAACACGCTGAATAGAGGTCGTATCATCATTATTTCTCAATCGCAATCTCATGAATCGCTCGTTTGTAGAACCGTTCGTTATATATCTCCTTTGTAAGTATTGTAGTGTTTGATTGAAAATATCGGAAGTTAAATGTATGTTCTGAATATTGCGCTTATTTCTTCCAAAATTACATTTAAACCATTTCGCTTCAAATAAATTCCATAATATTAAAAAGTTCCGCACCTCCACATATTCTTCTGTATCGAGAGAAATGTGCAAATAATTGTCAATCCATTGTGATATTTCAGACGTATTTTTACTTTTATTTTCCATAATGCCGAAACGCTTTTATTCATCTAATCCTGTAATGCTTGCAAAGTTGTTCCAGCCACTTTTTGCTTTATAGGCATCGGCACAACCCGAAGGTACTTTCAGTCCCGAATAAGGATTTATGCCGCTAAAAGCATCTCTTCCGCAAGTCGGCGGCGTCTCTGTGCCGATCTTGAATAATCGCAGTTCAGAATCCCCATCAAAAGCACTCTCTCCGATTGTCTTAACCTGCGTACAGGCAGACATATCGACGGTCATTAGATTCTTTAATTGGCCAAAGGCGCCATAATAAGAAGAACCACCACCCCCGATAGTTTTCAACTGAGAACCTTTCTCAAAAGTTACTGTTGCTAAAGAGGAACAACCCTTGAACGCTGCCGCTTCGATCGTTTCTACGCTGGCAGGAATCTCAATGGAGGTTAATGCCGTGCAGTCCGCGAAAGTACCAGAAGAAGGATAACCTCCCCCGATAGTTTTCAACTGAGAACCGTTTTCAAAAGTTACTGTAGCCAATGAAGAACAGCCTTTGAATGCTGACGCTTTGATCGTCTCTACACTTGCAGGAATCTCAATGGAGGTCAAGGAAGAACAATACGAGAAAGCGCCATAATAAGAAGAAGAACCACCACCGATAGTTTTCAGTTGAGAACCTTTTTCAAAGGTTACAGTTGTCAGAGAGGAACAGCCCCAAAACACAGCAGTTCCAATTGTTTCTACGTTGGCAGGAATATCTATCGAAATCAAAGATGCACACTGTTCAAATGCAGAATTACCGATAGTTGTTGCATTTGCAGGGATTACAACGGTTTTCAACTTACTTTGATAAAACATTTCTTCCCCAATCGTTATTAATGTATTTGGGAGAATCAGATTCTCAACATTTGTAGACTTATAAAATGCTTGTATTGGTAATGCTGTAATATTTACCTCTGCAATATCGAGGTTTTTCAGATTGGGCATCATGCGATAGATAAACAGAAAATCAACATCGTTCAGCACGCCTGTAATCTTCAACGATTCGATATTGGCATAATCATAACCCGCCAATTCATTTTCCAGTTCACCTTTCGTTTCGACATGAACCTCGGTACACGTTCCCAATTGTCGAAAGATTATTGTTTGCAATATCTTGCCTTGTTCATCTTTCAATGCTACCGTCGTATAGCGTTGCATCCCCTCGTTAGCAGTTACCTCAAAAACAATCGTATCTTCCCGTAAGGCTCGTGTTTCGGGAGCCAGCGATAGCCACGACTGGGCATCTTCAGGAATCTCTATGGTGTAATCCAAATTCGTTGTCAATTTGATTTCCTGTGTACCCCCAGCAGAAGTAGCATTAATAGAGTTATCTGCTATATTGATTTGCCCCTGCATGCAATTCAGCGACACCATAACGGTACGATAGGAACCGTCATTAGCAAACACAAGGATTTCACTTTCTACAATTGGATTAGGGGCTGTAATCGTAATCGTTCCCTTATCCGTAGAGGTCGCATCTACCTTGACTTTCCATCCATCCTGTGCAATGGCTTTGACAACCGTATTTTTGGTTGCATCCGTAATTGTGTAGGAAATCGTTTTGCTCTCGCCTCCATTGAGAATGGCTATATCCGTCGTATCGAATGCAATTGCAAACTTTGAATTATCGCTTTTAGGAATCGTGATAACAGAATCGTCCTCCAATGTGAAATAGACATTATCATTATCTTCCGTTACACTTTTGAAGATGCCATTCGTTCCGTCCTTGCCATCGACACCATCTTCTCCATCCGTCCCGTCTGCTCCCGTTGCTTGCCCTATATCCGTCCAAGTTTTACCATTATCCATTGAAAGCATCCAGCGACCATTTTCTATTTTCAGTTGTGGTGTAATGCCATCTTTGCCATTGGTTCCATCCTCGCCATCAACTCCGTCCTTGCCGTCTGTTCCTTGTGCCTTTACCTTATTTCCCTTTTCATCGGTCAGCCATTCACCATCAAGTGTCCAATAATAGATGCCGTCCGTGTCTTTCTTCACACCAATAATAGGAGCGTCCTCGCTATTTTTCCCGTTTTTAATTGTAGCAGTAGAACCATCTGAAAAGTGGATAATGTAACCATCGGATATTTGTTCAACTTTGGAAATCGACAAATTATCCTGCAATGCTTCTACAATCTTCTGCAACGATGAAATATTGGTGTTCATCTGTTTGCAGAGTTCCTCCAGTTTGGCCACACGATTTTCGAGGTCATTCAAATCATTGCGCAATGCGCTGTCGTCGTACTTATCGCTACACCCAAATAGCAACAAGCCGCAAAACACAAGAGATAGTAGTTTTTTCATAAATAGTAAGTATTTGAATTAAGTGTTTTTCAAATCTTACTATCCGCCCCTCAATAGTGGATTCAATAAATAAGAAAGCGCAGGGCTGAAAGCTCATTTGAGGATAGTAGGCCGTAGGATTGCCCGAACATTCAAATAAGCAACAACCCCGCGCCGTATCCGTAAAGGATATGACGGGAGATAAGGTCTGCCTATTCTCATGTTCAATGAATTTCCTACGTTCACTATCCGAGAATAAACTTACGCTTCCGTAAATTTCAATATGTCATCCACAAAGGTAAAAAACATATTCTGAAAACGCAATGATCTTATCCCGCTTTTCGGGATTGTTGCCGTATCAAATTTCTGAAAAACAAAGTTTCTATCCAATAGTTTACGCTATGGAATCGAAACTTTGTTAGTTGTAAGTTGGGTTAATCTTCCCCGCAAATTTCTTGTATTACGCCGTCCATGTAAATCGCCTGCCCGCTGGATTGCCTGCCCCACCAGTAGCAACCGTATTCCTCGATGATAACCTCGCCTTGCTCTTTCAGTCTTCGGCCAGCCAAGAATCAATCAGCCACCATTCCATGACATCATCCACGAACGGATAAAGATGTTCTTCGGAAATAAGGTTTGCCCGTATCATTTCCTCGATAACCGTGCTTTGATTCTTCAAAACACAATTCTGTACTACTCGTTGCGCATTCATATAATCGGTTGTTGCGAGTTCATGCGTATTAGCCATCGGTTTGCAAAATTTGTGTGGTCAGCCTGTCGCTCTTCGGCGCAATTCTCCATTCCGTTTTCTGTCGGGTACGCACTATGCGATTCAATGCGGAGAGTTTTGTTGCAGTAATAGTACGGGATAAATTACTTTGTACTTGTGTCAAATGCAAAATTCATTTCTGTATTCTGCGCAAGTTTACCTTTAGCTTCGTAGTATTCTACCAGCGAAATAAGGTTGTACTTTCCATTGCGCCCAATCATTGCGGCACGTAAGCGTGTGTAAACTCCGTTTCCGTGGTCGATTCTGTAAGCCCGCACGGCTAACAAGGTTTTCAGAATTTCTGTCGCCCTTTCATTTAATGTTTTCATGGTCTGTAAAGTTTAGAGTTATTCCCCATTACTTGTAAAAAGATAACTCCATTCATAACCAACTAAAAAGGGCGGCATATCTCCATGTAAGAATAGCTTTCCGATTCTATATAATGCCGATAATTCTATGCTGTTATATGGTTTCGGGCATAAATAAGGGGTGGTCTGTTTTAGGTGGAATCCTATTATATGTAATGGATAAAAATTCGGTTTTCCATCCGAAAAGGGGGAGGGGTGAAAAATAGGGATTGTCCGCTTGGTCGGGGTATCTCGGTTTGTTTGTCTGCGAGTGACAACCTTTTCTGAAAAGGATATTTTATAGACCCTTTCACAAAGTTTGTCACCTTTTTGTTGCGGGACAATTTCGGTATAAATCGCACGATATGGGGAATGGATGATAAATAGATTTACCCAAAACTACCCTATAAAAGAAAGAATCGTTATCTTTGCCGAAAAGCAAGTGTACCATGTCTTATAAACCGCCTTACACCATTACGCCGAAGATCACGAATTTGGTTGCACAAATCAGCGAAGCAATCGGCGGCTATTATGCGCACGAAAATCTGCGTCTGCATCGTGTCAATCGAATCAAAACGATTCACGGGACGCTGGCTATCGAGGGCAACACGCTTTCGACGGAGCAGGTCACGGCGGTATTGGAGGGAAAACCCGTTGTTGCTCCTATTAACGAGGTGCAGGAGGTGCGCAACGCCCTTAAAGCGTATGAGTTGCTCGACACGCTCGACCCCTGTAAAGTCGATGATCTGTTAAAGGCTCACGCCACGATGGAGGCGGGATTGATCGACGAAATCGGTTGTTTCCGCAAAGGCGGTGCGGGTGTGGTGTCGGGGAAAACGGTTATCCATTATGCGCCCGATGCCGAACGTGTGCCGTTTCTCGTAAACGATTTGTTCGAGTGGCTGCGCACCACGGATGAACACCCGTTGATCGCAAGTTGTGTCTTTCATTATGAATTCGAGTTTATCCATCCGTTCGCGGACGGTAACGGTCGCACGGGGCGATTGTGGCAGACATTGATTTTGAGCAGGTGGCGGCCTATCTTTAAGAATCTACCTATCGAAAACATTGTATATAAGTATCAAAAGGAATATTATAAGGCGATTGCTGTAAGTGGAGGTAAAGCGGGTTGCACGCCTTTCGTCGAGTTTATTTTGGGGGTAATCGCCGAAACGCTCACTACCCAAGAAACTACCCGAAAGACTACCCAAGAAATTATTTTGGAAGCCATCGCCTGCAATCCCAGCATTACACGGGCGGAGCTGGCCGAGGTTGTCGGAATCTCACCCGACGGCGTGAAATATCATTTGCAGAAACTCGCCAAGTCGGGCAGGCTCAAACGGGTGGGGTCTACACGCCGCGGGGAGTGGGTGATCGGGTGACAGGAATTCCGAAAAAGGTACTTTTATAGACCCTTTTCAAAAGTTTGTCACCGACCTGTTTTCACCCGTTACGGGCTATATGATCCGCTTCCCCAATTCGATGAGCCGTTGTTTGTTGGTGCGCACCTCTTTGTACTCGAAATATATTCCGATCATCTTTGCCGTCACTTTTTTGCGGTAGGGGATGCCGAGCCGCATAATCAGATCGTTCATAAAACGATTGACGGCGCACACGGGTAGTTTGTCGCCCGTTTTCAGTCGGGCGTACACCTCTCCGCAAACTTTTTCCGAGGTCAGCAGTTGTTGGCTTTCGTTTTCCTGTATCTGTTTGCCGATTGCGTTCATGTTGTAGTTGTGCCGTTCGATCTCTGCCGCTCCGAGGGCGTAGTAGGCATCCACCATCATCGGCACTTGGCTTTGAATCTCCTCGCGCAGAAAGTAATATTCATTCCACGTTCGGTTTTGTTCCAGTATCTCCAACTGCCGCACGATTTCGCGGAACAGGTCTTTCATTTTCAGTCGGGGATTTATGCGTTGCAGTCGGTCGCAGTCCGACAACGGATAGATATGTTCGGCGCAATCCGTGTGAAATGCTTTTGCGTACTCCTCCTGCACCAGTTCGGCGTCGGTGTAGTATTGCTTTATCCGCTCGTCGTCGTAGGCGTTGTCCCACATGAACCAGTTGCGCGTTCCGTCGGCGTTCATGAACCGTTTGTAGTCCATTCCCTCCAACGCCTGCGCACGGGTATCGCAACCCGCCCCCGACGCTTCGATTTGCAGGACTTGTTTGTAGACCGCTTCGCACTCCTCCAACCTCGTGGCGATCTCCTCCCGCGATTTGCAGGGCATCTCCTTATTGGTGCTGAAAATATGCGCGGCATCCTCCACGCCGTTGCGGAAGCGTCCGACGATCTGCACGGCTTCGGTCGTGGGGTCGATGACGGTGTGCGCCGCAAACGACAGGTCGGTTACGATCAGCACGCAGGCCGTTGTCGGCAGTTCGATGTCTACCGCCGAAAAGAAACGGCTCGTGAAAAAGTTGATTTCGTCCAGTTCTTCGAGCGAGGAGTAAGCCCGCGAAAAATCCCGCTTGCGGAGTTTCTTCACACTCTCGTAACTGCAAAAGACCTTGCACCGTTTCTCGATCTTATAGGTGCAGATCATGCGGTGGATCGTATCGGTCGAGTTCAGAAAGATGCAGAGCGGATGCCCTTTGCCTTTTACCTGTCCCATAAGGGTACGCACCCAGCCGACGGTGTTGTTCGTGTGTATGAGCAACATTTTCGGTTTGTGGTCGTAGGTCGGGCGGAGTATCTTCATCGTAAAACCCTGCTGCTCGAAACGGGGATCGGACGGGATGATCGGCGTCGCGGAAACCATCGCCTTTTGTTTGCATCGGAAAAAATCATCCATCGGGAGCGTGATAGAGCCGCGGTAGCCTGCATCCTGTATCGTGCGCTCGCATTCGTCGAACAGCATGAACCATTCACCGTGCATATCCGTATGCGTCTGTACCATTGCCGAGCGGACTTTTGGGAAACTTTCGGGCGTGGTCATGATTTTCAGATAGCCGTCGTTGTAGTTCGTGTTCAGAAAGTCGATGATGTCCTCTGTCGTTACGCCCTCGAACACGCCGAGTATCTGCGGGTGTTTTTTCATCTTGCCCTCGATAACGGGAACATTCGGCTCGATGATGACGGAGTGTCGGGTCGCATTGATTTCGGCATAGGTCGCACCGCATCCCGTGACGGTCTTGTTGATGATCGAGTTGGTAGGTATTTCGGGCATTACGGCGTCGAACCGCTGGCCTGCATCTATTGTGATATATTCAATCTTCATCTAATTGTTTGATTTGTAGTTAAAAAAACTTGGGGAGCGAGCGGTGAAACCCGCTCCCCTCGTTCAGCAGTTTAGTTCAGCAGGTCGGTGATGTCTTCCATCGCCTCGGCAGGCATCACGACTTTGCCGTTGGGAAAGTGGTACTTTTTGGCGAGGTAGCCGATGCCCTCCTCGCTCTCGTTGTACTCCTCGGAGGTGATCGGGGTCAGTTTCTCCACCTCGGCGGCCACCTCCACCAGCCACTCGGACTGACAGCAGATTTCACGGTCGGGTTCGAACTCCGTTACTTCGGGCAATTCCTTACCCATCAGGAACGCCAGCAGGTAGTTCCAGATTTGGGCGTTCAGCAGGAGTTTGCCATCCAGTTCGGTATACCCCTTACGGATTCCGAACCACACGTAGCCGCATCCAGCCACGTCTACACGGGTGGTTACGATCAGGGTGGTAGCCCCTGCCGCAATCGCTTTCGTCAGCGTGCGGAACATTTTGGCGTTCCCTGCGGGCTTGATTTTGATAATGCGGAGGTTCATTTTCTCCTCCTGCTCCTCGGCGGCTTTGATTTCCGCCATCTTTGCCTCGTGTGCGATTGCCGAGGCCATCATCTCCTCTGCGCGGTTCCCAGCTACCTGCTGCGATTCCGCATTTTCTGAAATTGTAGTCATAGTTTTATTAAATTTGATGTTAATATTGTCGTTGATGTTTGCAAGCGTTTTCATAATCGTTATCTTTTTTATTAAGTTTTGTTGCCGCCTCTTTCGGGCTGTCGGCTACTCCCTGCAACTTTGGTCGGCCGTACGCTCCGACCTGTTGCTTTTCAGGGTTAATACGGGATATTTTCCCCTTTTGTTTTCCGTTTTGAGGTAGATATTATAGGCAGTATTTGGACCTATTATTTACCCCTGTTTTTCAGTTGTTTAGGTTTTGCGTTTCATCGGTCGTATTTTTTCATTTTACCGCCTTTTTTGCAGGCTGTCGGCTACTCCCCGAATCTCTCGAATAACCGTACGCTTTATTCGCGGATTCTGGCTTTTGAACCTGCATAAATCCGACCTTTGGAGCCTTTGCAAAAACATAAATAATAGCCCTTAAAAATAGACCTATTCATTACCTTTGCTGTCGAAAATATTGCAAAATATATCATGGAAAATATTGTAAATCTGTCGGTTATGACAAAATGACAGATGTCATGACACTGGCAGATTTTTGGCAGAAAAAAAGAAAGGGAACCGCGATAAACGGCTCCCTTAAATGGTATGGTTATATAGTCCGATCAGTCCAATAGCGGAAAATCAAAATCCTGCATGATAACCTGCCTCTGCAATTGTATCGGTCTGAATCGTGGCGCTTGATTCATAGCCGCTCGTTTCAGATAGGCGGCAAGGTCGGCGCGGATTACTTTCGGGTCGTATTCGCCGCTCCATCCTTTACTATCGGGATAGCAACCCGTAAAACGTGTATAGTCGTGAATGAGTTGGCATAATTCGTTCGGCGTATCGGGCTGGCTGGGTATGGCATTTTCTTCATGGAGCATTCGGTAAATGCCGTATGCAACTGCCGAATAGATGGCATTATCCTTTTTTCGTCCCGCAGACGGTTTGCGCCGTTGAATATCTTGCCGTGCTTTCTCGGCTGTCTGTACTTCGGGAAAATAGCCTGCAAGTTCCTTTTTAATCAGACGGAATAACCAGTTATCGCTGTTCGGAATAGAAATCTTTTCCGCTTCCCCGTTGTTGGTGCGAATTGTGATGGCGGTCTGTTCGTTGCCTTGAAATGCCCGTGCCTCCATTTGCTCCATAAAAAGCAATAGGTGCGCCCATTCGCTTTGGTATATGTCCCAAGAGTAAAATTGAACAAGGTCATTGTATTCGTTTTCGTCGATCTGCCGTTCACGGATGCAGTAGGCCACCAGCAATAGGGCTTCCTCTATTATCGGGGTAATTGTCCCGTAAGAGTTGATAAGCGACAACAAATCATGGCATTCGAGGTGTCGAAACGGCAAAACCAGATTGCAATCCTCTTTAATGCTGTACTTTACGTTATTACCCTCTCGGTGAGGTATCAGACATTTGGCATCCGAAAGTTCTTTGTTGAAATAGCCTGCCGTGATGCCGAAATATTTTTCCAGTAAGGGCAGGCAAGCGGTGAAATATTCGGTCGTTACGGGGTAAAAAGTTTGTTCTTCTTGCATAGAAGTATCTTTATAAAGACGAATTTACAAAATTTCGCATTCTGTCGCAACCGACGACCGCAGAAAAAAGAAAAGGGACTACCCGATGCAAGCGGATAATCCCTTTGTTATTTCTACCTACTGTTCTAATCCAAATTTTAAGTAATCATAATAACAGACTAACTGTTTGAAATAGCTGTTTTTAATATAACCATTTCTGAAACATTGCATCAAAAATAGTTGTAATTCATCTATATTAATCTTTTCTTGTTCTAATAACGGGATAAAATAGAAACAATGTTTTTCATCATTATTGGCTATTAGTTCAGCAAGAGTTTTATATTTAGTTCTAATTAGATTCTCTTTCTTTGCATATGCTTTTGCTGACGGATAAAATGATTTTTGAGACTTGTCTTTGAAATAATTGTTAATTACTGCGGAACCTTTCTTTATTAATTTTCCATCATTTGTTAGCAAATGTTCTGCTCGGTAATATTTGTATAGAGGTATGCGGATTCGTTTTTTTTAATAATTTGGGAATAGCGTCTGTTATAAATTCTTTTGCAGGAATATGTTTATTGTCAAATAAAACATCCTCAACTACATCGTCTACGCAAATTCCGAGCAACCCCTGTTTGGCAATGGAGTTTGCAACACCAACACCTACGACAAATTCTATGTCATTTCCATTTTCATCTATATTGGTTAAATCTCCAATATAGATTTTATTTGTTGGTTCGTTGGTTTTTACAAATTCATAAACAGCATCTTTAAATCGTCTCAGAATTTTTATAGGCAGTCTTTGTTTCAAATTCGCGAGTACATCAAATAATGGAATAAATGAATTAATCTTAATATGTTTAATTGGCAGAATTTTCCCATCAGACAAACTTAATGTCCCATCTATCATAATTGGCTCGTTTTGTTCGGCTCGCCATTCAACAAAAATCAAACGGTCTTTTAATTTTTCAATATTATGTGCGGCTAAACAATCTTTTAAAGAAAATAATAATTCCAAAATATTAGGATCACTTATCGAGTAGCCTAAAAATATGACAGGATGTTCAACAAAAATTGTTAATAGTTTTGCCGCTAAATATGCGTTTCTCTTTTTAAAATTAGCATAGTCATTAGACGAAACTATTAGAGATTCGGGAGAAGTAACACATCCATGTATTTTATAAATTTCTCCGATAGATATATTTTCAGAAAATAGTAACTGTTCTTGCCCGATATAAGTTTTATAGTCGGAGAAAGTTGCTTCCAAAAATGTATCCCAATTAGTCGTGATTATTCCATCTATTACAACTTTTTTTAATAATTCAATTTCTTCAGAATAATCCTCTTGGAAGTCCTTATGATTCGAAACAAATTTTGACAATTCAATTTTGAATGGTATCTCTTGCGATCCAATTCTCTTGTTTTCATATTCTTTACGGCTATCAGAAAATGCAGGGTTTGTCCACCATGTTTCGTGAAATTCGGAAGCCATCAAAGATGCTAATTCAGGAAGATTACCCTCGCTTTTCGAATCATAATAGCCAAAACCTTTTTGGAGTAATAGTTTCTCGGAAAAATCCTTTAATAGATTCAGCCAAGTAGGCATATTAAGGTAACGCCTTGATAATCCAGACCCTATAAATAAATAAGGATTAGTGCCTATTACGTTAATGTGATTTGCAAAATCTTTCTTGAAATCAGCCATATGATATTTGTTTTCAACAAATATAGCGATAAAATTCTAATTATAAAGGACCAACTTTGACCGAGGGGTTATTTTAAGACCCCTCGGAAAAGTCGGTCCGAATTTTTGTCATAGCAAGTTTTGCATAGCCGCGTCGATTTGGCTGTTCTCGAAAGAATCCAAATAGATTTGAGTGGTGGATAAATCGGAATGTCCCAGCGATTCGGAAATGATGGCAATATTCACTCCCGAACGCTTCAAAACCGTTGCGAACGTATGCCGAGCGACATAGGTAGTCAATGGCATTTCCATTCCTATCTGCTCACCCAGCGTCTTTAATTCCCGATTGACTTTCCGTAGAACCTTGTGCGTTCGATTGAAAATCTGCTGTGCAGTCTTGTGTTCCGAGCGGTCGAGAATGGGGAAGATATAATCTTCCTGTGCATGGCTGGTTTTGCTGTATTTCTCAATAATCTGCATGGCGTTCGGGACGAGTTGAAAGGACAGCAATTTCTGTGTCTTGTGGCGGGAGTAGTAAATCCTGCCGTCCACAATATCGCAGTAACGCAAGGTCGCCATATCCGTAAAATTGATGCCTGCCGTGTAGTAGGAGAATAGAAATATGTCCCGTGCAAACTCGGCATAGTCCGTCCTATAATTAGGGATTATCTCCAACGCAACGAGTTTCTGTATATCCTCTTTCGTGATGGCTCGCTTCCATGTTCGTGTCCATAGGCTCCCGACCTTGTATTTTGCAAACGGATTTATCTTTTGGAGAAATAAACCCTCTGCAAGAGCCTTGTTATAGGCGGCCTTAAAGATGGCAAATTTCGTGGCTATGCTGTTGTTTACATTGCCCTCTTTACGCAGGAACAATTCAAAATCACGCAGGAACGCTA
>ERZ809074.130-NODE-130-length-126201-cov-26.501205_pt1 | contig 126201 bp, 118 predicted proteins | sample MGYA00520795_ERZ809074 | MGnify/ENA primary metagenome ERZ809074 (study PRJEB31570, sample SAMEA3212989) | Homo sapiens | biome: human-gut; feature: human gut; material: fecal | place: Sweden | collected 2011 ... | reverse complement strand
TATCTATGATGATCGCGGAAGAACCGCCGCTGGTAATCTTAAATTGTTGTGATCGCCAATCGTATAACCATATGTTGACAAGAAAACCTGCCGTCTGACTACGGCAGGTTTTTCTTTTAATTTGCTGTTTACTTTGCTATATTTGAAAAAAACGGGAGGTTTATTATGAAAAAAATTGCGAGTTTTATGGTTGATCATCTTAAACTTGTTCCGGGACTTTATGTTTCTCGGAAGGACAGGTTCGGAACTGAACTTGTTACAACCTTTGATATAAGAATGACCAGTCCAAATGACGAGCCGGTTATGAATACGGCGGAAGTGCATACGATAGAGCATCTCGGCGCAACATTTTTGCGCAATCATCCCGAATTTGCGGAAAAAACGGTTTATTTTGGTCCAATGGGGTGTCGGACGGGGTTTTATCTGCTTTTGGCGGGAGATTACAATTCTGAAGAAATTTTGCCGTTGATTAAAGAACTATTTGAATTTATTCGTGATTTTCAGGGAGAGATTCCGGGAGCATCGCCGCGAGACTGCGGAAATTGTCTGGATATGAATTTGCCGATGGCAAAATACCTGGCTGGAAAGTATTTGACGGAAGTTATTGAAAATATTGCGGCGTTCAGATTGACATATCCGGCATAGTTGCTGTTTGAAAAAACTTTTGCTGTCTGCCCTAACGAAAATTATAACCATTGAATTGGGATTGAAAGAACCTATTTAAATAACCGGAGGAGCTTATGGAGTGGGAAACAAAACATAAGATTGCCGCGGTTGTTGTGTTGGCTGTTGTTGCTGCGGCGTTGATATTGTTTAATTAGGGGAGAAAAGATATGGTTTGGTGGCATTGGCTCATCATATTGGTTTTCGTTTTTGCAATTGTGATTTCCATGTTTTTTTAATTTTTTAACTTGACAATAGTGTGGAAAAGGCGTATTTATGCACTGTCTTGCAAGAGACAGCGTTTATCGCGGGGTGGAGCAGCCCGGTAGCTCGTCAGGCTCATAACCTGAAGGTCGTAGGTTCAAATCCTGCCCCCGCAACCAACAGAAAAAAAGGCTTTGAGAGAAATCTCAAGGCCTTTTTTGTTTGCCTGATTATTATGGAAAAAAGGTTAGGTTGTGAAATTGTTGAATTATTTCTTACCTGCACCATATCCCATTTGTGTCTGTGTTGTTTCAGCAGAGAATGAGGGAGAATGTTTGTGCGTGTTGATATTGTTCTGATTTCAACCTTTGTATTGGTTCCGTCTTTGGTTTTTGCCGCTGATTATAACGTTCCGGAGGGAGGGACACTTGCCAAGGCCATTGCGGAGGCCAATGCCAATAAGGACGGGGATATGTATGAAATTGAAATCTCCGGCACTTCGGCAGATTCGGGAAATGTCAAAAACAGTGCGGCGATAGTCGGAAATCCGTCGGCGGTATTGTCAGGCTCGCTTGCCTTTAACGGTACCGGTGTTCGTTCCGAAATCAGCAATCTGGTGTTTACGTCCGGGACTGTCGGTGCAGTTGCCAACGGGACTTTGGGGTTGGGCGAAGCGCAGGATTTGACGATAACTTCCGTCGCCTTTGAGCAAAGAACCGGCAACGGCTATGGCGGCGGGGTTGTTAATCTCGGCAATATGATCATACAAGGCAACAGTTCCTTTTCGGAGAACAGGGCTGATGTCGGCGGGGCAATTTATAATTCGAAAGTGTTGGATATTTCGGATACGTCTTTTCTGAATAATATGGCTTCCGGTTCCGGCGGCGCGATTAACAGTTCAGGTACGATGAGTATTGTAAACTCGACTTTTGACGGTAACCGTTCCGTTTCTTCTTACGGCGGCGCGATTAATTCGTCGGGGACGGCCCGGATAAGCGGAAGCGTTTTCAAAAACAACAGAGCTTCGGAAGGCGGAGCCGTTTATATGTCCGGCAATAATGCTTCTTTAACGGTTGCAGACACTCAGTTTATCGGCAATTATACCACGATTAATTCCCAGGGCGTTTCGGATTACGGTGGTGCAATCAACAGCGCCGGCAAGCTGAATATTGTTAATGCGCTGTTTTCTGACAATTATGCAACGGAAGCTGGGGCCGTCAAGCTGAGAAGAGGGAGTACCGAAGGTATTATTGCCGCCAGCGAGTTTAAAAACAATTATGCGGTTGTTCGCGACGGCGGCGCCATAGTTCACAGCGACGGCATACTGCGGATAGATGGTACGAAATTTACCGGTAACGAGTCCCAAAAAGGCAGTGGCGGTGCAATTTTTACGGATGCTGCTTTGACGGTTTCCGGTGGCAGTTTGTTTGTAGGAAACAGGGCTGCTGATAATGGTGGCGCCATTAGTGTTGCGTCAGGTGCCGATATTACCGTCAGCGATGCTTCTTTTACGGAAAATGTTGCGGAAAATGGCAACGGCGGTGCTGTTGCTGCATCTTCATCGGTACCTCTGACTGTTAACGGTGCTTCCTTTTCGGGGAATCGTGCCGATAAAGGCTATGGCGGCGCCTTATATGCTTCCGGTCTGAATACAGTTCTGAAAAATGTAAAATTTGACGGCAATACGGCATTATATGGCGGCGGAATTATGAATTTCGGCAATATGACTATCGGCGGAGGTTCTTCGTTTACCAATAACAAAGCTTCTGCCGGCGGTGCGGTTTTTACGCTCGGCACCCTGAATCTGGATACGACCGAGGGCGATATTTTGTTCAGCGGGAATAAGGCGGAAGACGCCAGCGAAGGCGGTGCGGACATCTACCTTAATACGGGCGGAGGCACGGTTGTAAATATTCAAGGTGATGCCAATGTGCTGGCTATGGACGGTGGATTTTCCGGTTCGGGCGTTATCAATAAAACCGGCGGGAATACGCTTGTTTTCGGAGAAAATGCAGATAATTCGCTTTTTCGGGGAGAGTTTAATCAGTCAGCGGGGACTACGCTTGTTTACGCGGACAATTTTTTTGGCGGGAAGAATACCGTAGCCAATGGTTCGGTTTTGCATTTTGCACGCAGCGTCCGGTTCGGCAATCTGAATCTGGAAAAGAACGGACGTTTGGATTTGCGGAGTTTGGGCGCGTTTTCGCCGAATACGCTGACGGTTGAGAATTTGATTTCGGACGGTACGGCAGTTGTAGGACTACAGACGGACGGTACGGTATCCGATTTGCTGCGAGTTACCGGTTCGGCCACAGGGAACATCACTTTGGATATAGATGCGGTCGGGACTAATCCAACACGTCAGAAGATAGAAGTCGTCAATGTGGAAGAGGCGGTCAGCGATGCCGAGTTTGAACTGTCGGGGAATAAGCTTGATATCGGTGCTTATGAATATGATCTGATTCGGGAGGCAGATACAAACTGGTATTTGGAAACGGCAGGGGATTTGACTAAAACGGCGAAATCGGTTGAAGGGGTTCCGTCTTTGCATCTGTCTATTGTTAATGCTGGAATGAACGAGCTGCGCAAGCGGCTCGGCGATTTGCACGGTGATAATCCGAATGCTCCGGCCGGCGTGTGGGTGCGCGGATACGGGAAGCATTTGCGGGTTCATGAAAAAACGGGTGCAAGAATGGATTTGCTGGGAATGGAAGGCGGTATTGACGTTATGAGCGAACTGTTCGGCGGTCGGACATATTTCGGTGCCATGGGCGGTTATCTGAGTTCCGACAATATTCGGGTTTTTCAAGCCGCCCCTTCAGATGCCCGCGGTCATACCAAAACGCCGGTGGCTGGTCTGTATGCAACCTGGATTCAGAATGATACGGACTGGTTTGTCGATTTGACAGCCCGTCATTTCTGGGTTCATACCGATTTGGACAATATTTTCAGCAATGACGGCATAAACGCCTATGACATTAAACGCAATTTTTGGGCTTTCAGTGCCGAAACGGGGCGCCCTTTTGAATGGAATGCGCCCGATTTTATAAATGTCGGCAGTTCTGTCATATCCGTTGAACCAAAGTTTGAATTGCGTTATGTTCGGGGCGGCGCAAAAAATTTCTGCACAGACAACGGCGAGACCGGTCGGGTAAACAATACTCATTCGATGGTTACGAAGTTAAACGTGCAAACCTCTTATCTTCCCGAAGGCGCAAAATCAGCGTGGAAACTTTTTGTCGAGCTGGGGGTTTATAATGAATGGCTTGGACGGACGAAGCTGCGATTTGCCGATGTCGACCTGACGACTTCCGATCTCAGCGGCCCGGGATTTGAAGCGTCTCTCGGCGTTAATGCCAAAATAACGGATGATGCCTACTTGTATGGCGCACTGACTCTTGAAACAGGGAAGGCATATTCGTCATATTTGTTTAATGCCGGCCTGCGGGTCAAGTTTTGACGGAGTATCAGGAAAGACACAGAGACGTGCCTTTCCTGAGTTGTAATGGCAATCAACCGATTAACGATTTTGCCAGTTTTTGCGATTGTTCGATAACGGCATCCATGTTGAGGTATTCAAAAGAACCGAAGCGGCCGTTCAGATGAACGCCTTCTTCAGCAAACCAGGCTTTGATTTTGTCCATGTTGCGACGGTGATTCAGATCGTAGATAACGTAAGCATATTCAAAACGTTTGATATCCGTAAAGTTTACCTCTTCACTGCTGTCGATAAAACCGATTTTCTGCAGTCCCTCGATGATTTTGCCGGTAAGTTCGGCGTCGGAGGCCTTGTCGTTCAGGTCGTTTTTGCGATAGGTTATTTCAACCATATAAGTTGCGGTTCCTGCTTTGTGGTAGTGGCTGCCTAAAAAGTCAAGCTTTGAAAGCCGGTGGAATTTGACGTCCTTGTCGGCAATCATGAAGGCGAAGTTGTCGCCGGCTTTGTCTTTTGAAACATTGACAATGCCGATGGCAATTGAATTGTATTTCAAATCGTCGGCTGCGTCGAGGATTTCCTGCGGTTTGTCCGCCGTTTGATAAATATGGCAGAGTTCGTTGGCAGGCATGGTCGAAACGATTTTGTCGGCTTTGAAAGTTCCGGACGAGGTTTTGACTGTAAATCCGTCGTTGTTTTTTTGAACTTCTTCTACTTTTGTATTCGTATGAATTTTAACTTTGGCCGACAGTTTGTCGATAAATGCTTTAATCAAGGCTTCGGTACCGCCTTGTTTGGGGTAGGTGAAATAAAGCTGATGTGTGTAGCCGTCAACCGTTTCGCCGGCAGCCGAGCGCAGAATGTCTTCTTTCGGCGGTTTGGGAATACGGTTGACCATTTGCGTATCCATAAAGCTGGGATCAAATTTCCAGATTTTTTCGTTGTATGGCCGCAGATAGGTGTTGGTAATGCCTTCTCCGAAAGTTTTCAGGAAGAACTGAAGCATATTTTGAGCGTCGTAATTTTCATAAGGGTTATGCAGAAAACCGTTGACACAGTAGTCCAGATCTTCGGACGGCAGTTTGGATAAATCGTTTTCAAACGGATATTGAACAAAACGTTTTTTGTGCAGAATGCGGTTGGAACGCCTGATTTTATCGATGTTACTGCCGAGCAGACCGTTCATAAGTTCCAGAATTTCCTTATTTTTGGAAAAGATGATATGCGGGCCAACGTCATATTCAATGCCGTTTTTTTCATAAGTACGGCAAAGGCCGCCGAGCGTGTCATCCTTTTCCAGAATGCGGATTTCACTGATGTTGGGATCTTCCTGCAAATAATAGGCCAGGGATATTGCGGAGAGACCCCCGCCGAGTATGGTATAATTCATTTGTTTGTTTCCTTTCGGGTTTTAGTTGTTCAGTTCTTTGGGGTAGGCGAAAATGACAATACTGGATATTCCGTCGCAGAAAGGACATTGTGATTGTATTTCCAGTTTGTAGTCTGCATTTTCAACGATTTCTTCAAGTAGCGGTTTTGCTTCGAAAAATTCCTGAGGCGAATGGTATATGGCCAGACAGAGTACCGGTCTGTGCTTTTGAATAGTATTTTTTGCGCCTTTTATGAGCGGAATGATTTGTCCTTCAACATCGGCCTTGATGAAACCAATATTCAGGTTGTTTTCTTTTACGAAGGAGTCAATATCCGTTGTTTCGATTTCAATATTTCCTTTTTCCAGAAGAGTGGTTCCCTGAAATGCAGAATCGTTGATAAGTGCGGTTCCTTTTTTTTCGGAAACGGCTTTTTTTATCAAAATGCATTTGTCTTCGGGAAGATTGTTCAGGCGTCTGGTTTCTGTGAACTTTTCGGCATTACCTGGTGACAGTTCAAAGGAATATGTTTTACGGGGAAGATATTCCTGCATGATGAGCATTGAATCTCCAATGTAAGCTCCTGCATCGATAAAATCCTTGTTTTTTATGTAGTCCTTGATTTTTTGACCGGCGTTTTTCAGTCCGTGATGATACAGGTAGACTTCAACGTCATAGTCGTTTTGTTCTCTTTTGTCGGCAGGAATCAAATATTTTTTCTTATAATAAGGTATTTCGGAGAAATAGGTTTTTCTTTTTTCGTCATCGCCGCTGATGTCAAATTCATTTTCGAGTTCTTTAATTTTTACCCGAAACAGTTTTCTGTTTTTGTGGTTAGGCAGATGCAATATTCTTTTAATCGTATTGTCTACGACACTGATAGATGTTTTATCCAGATTTCGGTAAAGTTTTTTCAGTTTTTGCGGCATATCGTGTTCTAAAAGGTATTGCTTGAAGTCTCCGCCCAGATGTTCCAGTATTCCCCATGTGTAGGACAGATCTTTGGGCAGTTCTTCATTTTTCTCAATTTCGTGAATATGGTGTTCGTTTTCGTACATAAGTGGAGAAATACCGCTCCAGTTGATGTTTCTTTTAACGATTTTTGCAGGACTGCCTGCTAAAATGGTGTTTTCTTCAGTAAACTTTCCGGTAACAACGCTTTTGGTTCCAATGACAGAGTTAGGCGCAATTTGGGAATTTTTCATGATGCTGACATGAAAGCCTATCCAGGTATGTTTTCCAATGGTTACTGGAGACGTAATTTTGTTTAAGAGCTTTTTAGTTGTGTTATCGTAGATTGTATGTCCGTTGCTTGCCCAAACAAACAGTCCTTCGGCAATCAGGCAGTCTGGTTCAATAATACAATGGGTATTTTCATCAAGAACTATTGCACCGCCGTAATGAATTGTGTTTTTGCCAATGAAACATTTTTGGGAAGTTCCAAAGCAAGCCCTGATATGCAGACGTTCAAGGATGCAGTTTTCTTCGATTTCTATCTCGACGTTATCGTTACCGATTTCTATGAAAACATTGTTGAACAAGTTGAACGGCTTATGCAGCTTTATTGTGTTATTGCTGCCGTTTATTACGATTTTTAGGCCGTCAATTACTTCAATGTTGTCGAAAATGTTTTCATTTCCGTTTTCAACAATGATGATTTGGTTGTTTTGCCCTTTTATGTCATATAACTTTACGGGTTTCTGGGAAGAAATCATATTTTTTTCGGAAATGCGAAATTTTAACTTTATCCCCAAAATTCGGACGATTTTATGATTTTTTTTATTTTTGACGGAAAATATCTTTTGTAGCATTTTCTTCATATTTTTGGTCCCTGTTTAATTGGTCTGTTTAAATATGTATTGCGGCAGTCTTGACCAGTTTATATTGGTTTTTATAATTTTTGCTGGTATTCCAGCTATTGATACCCCCCCCGGTTGAAATTGTTTGTTAACGAGTGATTTTGCTCCGACAATGGTATTATCCGGGATAACGGCGCCCTTTAAGATAATAACCTGTTCTCCCAGCCACACATGATTACCGATTTTTATGTCTTTACCGTAATTTAGGATTTGTTTTGATTCTGGAGAAAAAATTGTGTGACCGTCATCAGGTCTGATGATGACGCCAAATGAAATCATACAGTCATTACCTATTGAAACGGTTACGTTTTCTGATGAAAAACCGTTGATTTGCGTTCCGCAGCCGGTTGACAGATTATGCCCGATTTGTATTTTACAACAGGGAGCACTGAGGTGAAATATTGTGCCGCCGATTTCGTATATTGTCGATTTTATGTCATAGGTGCAGTTGTCGTTTTCAATTAACAAGGTGCAGTCTCTGAATTTGGTGGGTTTCTGAATCCTGACCAGGGAGTTATCTGCATTGATTCTGATGTTTAAGCCGTCTATTTTTTCATTGGGGAGCAGTTGCCTTTCACTTCCGTTTTCTTCAATGATAATTATTTTGTTGTTCTGTCCATGGATTTCGTATCCCGAAGCGTATGTTGAAATGGGATGCGATTGCTCAGGAATATTGCGGTGTTTGTATTTTATTCTAAGTCCCAGAAAATTGATTATCGTGTGATTTTTACTGTTGGTTAGTGAAAAAATATTTTGTAATATTGGGACTATGTTCATTTTTGTTATCCTATGACCAAGTTATATCTGTTTTTATTATTTTTGCGGGATTTCCCGCAATACAGGTAAATTCTTTTTCAAACTTTTTAGCAATGACTGTTCTTGCGCCTACAATGGTGTTAGGTGGCAGGGATGCGTTTTTTGTCAGAAAAGTTTCCGTAGCGATCCAACAATGTTCGCCGATAGACACCGTATGCGGAAGTCCGTTAGTTATCTTGCCGGTTTTTTTATCGTAAACGGTGTGTGCATCCCCGGACCAAATTGTTACATCAGACAACAGGCAATCTTTATTGATTTCAATTCTTGAAAAAGCCTGGCACATGTAGAAAGCAGCAAACCTGGCTGAGCCTGCGCCGCAGTCCCAGACAAAACACTGATTGTCGCCGTTCCAGATATCTAAACCGAAAATGGCCTTTTCTACCTCGTTTATTTGCACCGTGTTGTTATCTGACGCAATATTAATGAACGAATTTATAAATGTTGTTTTGGCTGATAATTTGACAAAGTTGTTATTACCGGTAATCTTTATGTTTAATCCGGCGATATAATCTCCGTCCTTATAAATGCGTTCATTACCATTTGTGTCTGCAATTATAAGTTTATTACCCCCCCCCGATACAATTATAGATTTTTTACAGTTCTTCTTTTTAGAAAAAGCTTTTTTTATAAAACTAAACATTATTTTACCTTTCCAATACATAAGTCGATAACGTAAATGCCGCCGATTCTGAAAATATTGCGGAGAATATTGTGTTTCATAAAGCGCAGTAGATGGATGTTCAACTGTCTGGCGCTTATTTTTACGGCTGAGCTGTACCATTTTCGGTTATAATTTTTGCTTCTGTAGTGTTTGACCGTCATGTTTTTATGTTTAACTTCCAACATGACGTTCTTTTGGTGTGAAGTTAACTTCGGAGCCGCTTTGATGACGGAATCGGGAATACTTTGATAAAGTTCCTTGATTTTATCCAGTTGTTCCTGAGTCATCGGATAGTTGGTAAAAAGATAACCGGCGGTATTCAGATATTCGTCGTAGACAGATTCGGGACCAACTTTCTCGTAAATATCCGGATGATCGGAAAATTTTTTATGCACTTCCTGCCAACGCTGTATCATTGCCGTGAGATTGAATTGGTTGGTTGTCGAATTTTCATTTGTCAGCCGGTAGTTATAAAAAGGTTTGTTTAACCAGGCCGTTTTGTCGGTATTTATCAGGGTGTCTATTCTGAAACCGACATCGACATATGCGCCGCCCTTGGCTTTGATAAATTCAATTTTTTTTGCTTTCATGTATGATGTTTTGTAAATGCCGCTCCATAAAGAGGCATGTACACCCATCAGCTGAGGATATTCCGTTACCGAAAAAGTTGTATTCGCGGGAAGTTCTTCAGCCAGTTCGTGGGCGTAATTGCAGATGTTTTTTTCGGCCGGTTGTTTGTTTTGTGCGTCGCGGTATTCGTAATATGGTGTTTTTACGACGTCAGCGTTGAGCTTTTTGGCATAATTGTACATTTCCTCATACATGGTTGGTTCGATGAAGTCGTCGGACTCGATGATACTGATATATTCGCCGCCGGCAATTTCCATGCCCTTGTTTACAGAAGCGCCGTAACCGCCGTTCTTTTCATGTATGGCTTTTACGCGTTTGTCGTTTTGTTCGTAATGGTCAATGATAAAACGGCAGGCATCGCGATCGCCTTCGTCAACCAATATGACTTCAATGTCTTTTAATGTCTGGTTAAGAATGGAATCAATGCATTGAACCAGATATTTTTCAACTTTGTAAATTGGGACGATGACACTGATTTTGGGTTGTTTCATTTTAGACATAATTCCTCCTTGATTAATATGTCTTACCGGTAATGACGCGCATGGAAAGGTGGTCCATCATCATATGCAGGTCTTCGCTGATTTGCATATCGTCAACGCGCATATTGACGGAATGGGTGCAGATTTGTTTTAATTTGCCGCCCTGATAGCCGGTCAGGCCAATGGTGGTGCCGCCGTTTTGGTTGGCGTATTCAATCGCTTTGACGACGTTTTGGGAATTTCCCGAGCCGCTGATGCCGATGACGTAATCTCCGGGTTTGAAGAAATTTTTCAGCTGTTCAACCATGGCGTCTGTATATGAAACGTCATTGGCGTAGGCCATCATGGTTGCCGTGTTGTCGTTCAGGCAGATGAATTTGAATCTTTTGTCGCAGCCGTAAGACGCTCCTTTATTGAAATCGCAGCAATAATGCGAAGCGGTGGCTGCAGAGCCGCCGTTGCCCATGATGAAAATTGTGCGGTCTTCATCGCGGGCTTTGAGCAGCAGGTTGATAAAATTGTTGATTTCCGTTCTGTCCAGGCGGTCTATGGTATTTTTAAGCTTGGTCAGATATTCTTCAATCCGAGGGGTAAAATCCTGCATCAGAAGCGTCCTTTCAGGGAATGTTTGTTATAATGAATGAGCGTGGTGCCTTTGTTGTCGAACTTGAACGGCATTTCTTTCAAATCCGAGAGAGCGTTGCGTACGCGCTGGTGGTTTTGTTCCTTGACGTAAAACAGCATAAAGCCCCCGCCGCCGGCGCCGAGCAGTTTGCCGCCTTCGGCTCCGGCCTTGACGGCCAGTTCATAGCTGCGGTCGATAAAATCGTTGGAAATGCCGCTGGCCAGTTCCCGTTTGAGTTCCCAGTTGCGGCGCAAAATTTCGCCCATGGCGTCAATGTTGTTGCGGAGAAGTTCTTCCCGCAGATCCCTGGCCAGCTGAACCATTTTGTGCAGATTTTCTATTTTCTTCTTGTCGTCGGTGGTGTTTTTCTTCTGCTCTTTTAAAATGTCTCCGGCGGCGCGGGTTTGCCCGGTATAAAACAGCAGCAGGTTGTTTTCGAGCCGTTCGTAGCCTTCGGTGGTCAGGTAAACTTTTTCAAGGTTGACTTTGCCGCTTTTTTCAAACTCGATGAAATTGAGGCCGCCGCAGGCGCAGGCATATTGATCCTGTTTGCCGATAGGCTCGTTTAAAAGGTTGATTTCAACATGGCAAGCCTGCTCGGCGATTTCTTCCTTGGTCATGTAGGTTTCGTTGTAGGCGTTGCACAGGTGAATGAGCCCGGCGGTAAAGGCTGATGACGAAGACAGGCCGGTGCCGGAAGGAATGTCGGCGCTGGAGTTGAGGTCAACGCCCCTGATGTTGTAAAGTTTGAATACTTCGCGAATGATATTGTGTTTGATGTCGTTAACATTATCAACGAGTTCGGTCTGTGAGTATTTGAGAAAATAGCCGTCCTTGAAGAAGTAAGGGTGCATACAGAGATAGCTGTATTTGTTGATGGCGGTTGAAAGAACGGCGCCGCCGTATTTTTCGTAATAGTTGGCCAGATCGCTGCCGCCGCCGGCAAAACTGACCCGGAAAGGCGTTCTGACGATAATCATTCTTTTTCTCCTAAAATGATGTTGACGGCTTCGGATAAATCTTTAACTTCCGAACCGATTTGCAGGCATTTGCAGCCGGCAGCGCGGCCGGCCTGCGTATCGCAGTCGCTGTCGCCGACCATCCAGCACTGCGACAGGTCGAGATTAAAGTCCGCGGCTGCTTTTCGCAACATGCCGGGTTTGGGTTTGCGGCACTCACAGGCGATTTTCAATTCAGGAACCTCACCTGGGAAGCCCTTGTCAGGGTGATGCGGACAGTAATATATTTTGTCAAGATAGGCTTTTTCGCCGCCGAGCAGCGTTTCCATCTTCTTATGAATGTTCTCGACTTCTGTTTCGGTTACAAATCCCTTGGCAATCATCGGCTGGTTGGTAACGACAATGCTTAGATAGTCGCTTTCGTTCAGCCGGCGGACGGCCTCGGCCACACCGGGAAGCAACGTGAAACTTTCGACGGCAGGATGAGTATCCATGTTGACGTTGAGCGTACCATCGCGGTCAAGGAATACGGCCTTTTGTTTGTAACGAAGGTTACGCCGGGCGACTTTGCCGCTGTCAACATCGGCGGATATCTGCGCCAGCCGGTCTTTGGTGCCCATGTCGCGGATAAATTCCGGCGTCTGATATGCCCGCAGCCGGACGTTATGCCGCAGCAGCCGCGGAAAGGTGTCTTTGCCGAAATCCTGCATTTTTGCGTCTTCGATGTAATTGAGAACTTCCGGGGACAGGATATAGACAGCGGCATTGGTCAAATTGCGGTAAAGCAGGTCCGGTGTATGCGGTTTGGCAAGGAAACCGGTTATGTTGCCGTTACGGTCGGTTTCGACCAGGTCGCTGTCGTAAGGATGGTTGTTGGGATGGACAAGCAATGTGCCGGCGGACAAAGGGTCTTCTGCGTCGAAGTTTTGAAAGGCGGTCAGGTTAAAATCCATGACCACGTCGCCATAGAAGACCATAAAGCGATCTTTCAGACGTCCCTGAAGCAGTTTCAGACTGCCGGCGGTGCCGAGCGGAAACGGTTCAACAACGTGATGTATTTTAACGCCGAATTTCGAACCGTCGCCGAAGTAGTCGCTGATGACGCTGGCCAGATGTCCGGAAAGAATGAACACTTCGTCAATGCCGTAAGCTTTGGCCAGTTCAATCTGACGTTCGAGCAGCGGCTTCCCGGCAACGGGACACATCGGTTTGGGAATATCGGTCAGGCCGAGGCGGGTTCCTTTGCCGCCGGCTAAGATTACAAGCTGCATAGGTCTTCTTTCAAAATATAATCAATGGCTTTTTGGACGGCCTGGTCGGAAGTCAGAGAGGCTCTCCAGCCCAAGGTATGAATCTTTTCCAGATTGTAGGCGAACTTGGGAACATCGCCGACCCAGCCGCGGTCGCCGCCGGTGTAACGGATTTTGGCATTCAATCCCATGGAGGAGATGACCATTTCGGCAATTTTCCAAACCGGGGTTTGTCCTTCAACGCCCAGATTGAAAAAGTTGATTTTGTCGTCGGTGTGGTCGATGACAAACAGAATGGCGTTGACGAGATCCTTGACGTAAAGATAAGGCTTGGCCTGTTTGCCATTGCCGAGGACTTCCAGTTCAAGCGGGTTTTGCCGCAGCTTTTTGACAAAGTCATGCAAAATGCCGTGTGTGGTACGTTCGCCGCAAACATTTGGAAAACGGGTAATGAAAGCCTGAATGCCATAGTTTTCGGCAAAGCTGGCAATGACGCCTTCGCTGGCCAGCTTGCAGGCGCCGTAATGCGAAGCGGGAAAAAGCGGGCCGTAGTTTTCGCCGACTTCTGTACCGCCGGTTTGTCCGTAGATGGCGGAGGTGGACGCGAACATCAGCCGTTTGACGTTATGTCTGCGCATGGCTTCCAATACGCGGAATGTGGTAAGAAAGGTCATGTTCAGGTCAATTTCGGGATTGGCGTGGCTGCGGGCGATGTCCGAATTGGCAGCCAGATGAAAGACCATGTCAAACCGGTTTTGGGCAAAAATGCCGTTTAAGGTGTCTTCGTCAAGAATGTCGCCTTCGACAAATTTGAAATTCGGGTTTGTCATTGCCGAGGTCAGGTTTGATTTGCGACCTAATGACAGATTGTCCAGAACGACAACGCGGCAGTTCCGCGACAGAAGTTCGTCCGCGAGGTGCGAACCGATAAAGCCGGCGCCGCCGGTAATCAAACAGGTTTTCACGCTTTTCTCCTTATAAGGTTGACAAAGATGGCTTCAGTTTTGTGCATGGTTCTCCTCTTTTCGCAAAACGGCAATTTCCGGGTGGCGATGAAGAAAGTCATAGAGTGTTGCTCTGGAAACGCCAAGCTGTCGCGCGGTTTGCGTGCAGGAAATGCCGTCGGTAAGCATTTGGCAAATGTCTTCGCGGCGGTCGTCAAGGCGTCTTTTCTTATTGCGAGAGCCGAATCTGCGGCCGAGCGTTATGCCTGCGGCTTTTTTGCGGTTCAGAGAATTGGCCGTGATGATGGACTGCATGCTTTTGCGCATGTTCAGGGCAAGGTCGAAACCCTGAAGAATATCCATGGTCTTTTGGTTTGGCCGCGCCGTATAATCTTCTTTGACGGAAACGAGGCTCAGACCGTTGTCGACAATGAACTGCAGGTTGTTTCTGATATCCCGGAGCGAACTGCCCAGACTGACGATATTGGCAACAAGCACGGTATGGCGGCCGGATTGGAGCGTTTGATACAGATTGCGGATGTCAGAATCGCAATGGAAAACGTCTATCCGGCAACGAGTGCTGCATGCATAATCCTGAAGCAGAATCTGCTGTTCCTGCCGGCTGACGTTGTTTTCCGATATATCCAGGTATCCGACAATCATTAGTAATCCATATAAATTTAACGAATATTAGATTTTTGTATATCCAAATTACGGTAAAGAATCAAGACCTTTGTTGCGAAAAGTGCATATAATATAAGCTGTTTGTCTTTTTCCGCGATTATACCGTTTTGTCTGGCACATGTAGAAGTCTAATGTTCGTTTGATTTGGAATTTGTATATCTAAGGTTGTGTCTGATAAATTCTGAGCCGGGCAGCTGTTTTTCCAGAAAATTGTAAATTGTTGAGGTGCTGACGCCGAGAAGGCGGGCAATTCGGGCTTTGGGAACGCCTTTTTTCAGCAAGGCAACGATATCCTGTTCTTTGCCGTCGAGAATATGTTTTTTATTGCGGGAACCGAAACTGCGTCCCAGCTTTTTGCCGCCGGCTTTCAGGCGAGCCAGCGACTCTTTGGTCCGCTGGCTGATGAGATTTCTTTCGATTTCCGCGGAAAGGGAAAATGCGAAAGCCAGGACTTTGGACTGGATGTCGGCACCGAGACGGTAATTGTCCTTTATGGTCCAGACCTGAACTTCTTTTTGAATGCAGATGTTTAAAATTGTCATAATCTGCAAAAGGTTTCTACCTAAACGGGATATTTCCGAGCAGATCAGAATGTCGGACTTTTTCAGTCTGCGGATAAGGCGTCCCAGCTCTCTTTTTTCGAAGTCTTTGGTACCGCTTATGGTTTCCTTAACCCAACGGTCTATTTGCAGGTTTTGGTTTTGAGCAAAGTTTCTGATTTCAAATTCCTGATTTTCAAGAGTTTGCCTGTCTGTCGATATTCTGATGTATCCGTAAATCATTTTTGTTTCCTTTTTAATATAATTCTAGGCCAGCGGGTAAAGGCATAGTATGGTATTTCGATACGGAGTTTAACAGATTTGAAGATTTTGATTGATTGTTTGACTGAGTTTGCATAAGTTGAAAAAAGAATTTGAAGTTTGACGGGAACGAAAATGACAACCTTGAACAAATTGACGCCGGGAATGACCGCGGTTGTAACAAAGGTTAACGGAAAGGACCGTTTGCTGCGGCGGCATATTCTGGAAATGGGGGTAACGCCGGGAACGGAAATTACTCTGGTAAAGACCGCACCGCTCGGCGATCCGCTGGAGCTGAAAATCCGGGGGTATGAACTGACTTTGCGCAAGAAGGACGCGGCAAATATTGAAATAACCGACATTCATAAGGCCGAGAGCTGTCCGGTCGACGTCCGCAGTCTGCGGAAGCCGCTGCTGCCGCGAAAAGGAGAAAACAGCGGGCTGCGTCTGAAACGCGGCGTAGCCGTACCCGAAAACAGGATTCTCCGCTTTGCTTTGGCAGGTAACCAAAACTGCGGCAAAACGACGCTGTTTAACCAGCTGACCGGAGCCAACCAGCGGGTCGGAAACTTTCCGGGCGTGACGGTTGAACGTACCGACGGCGTTATCAGGGGATATCCTGATACGCTGGTAACGGATTTGCCCGGCATTTATTCGCTGTCGCCGTATTCCGGCGAAGAAATGATTACGCGGGATTTTCTGTTGAAGGAAAAACCTGACGCCATTATCAACATCGTCGATGCCTCAAATATCGAGCGTAATCTGTTTCTGACGCTGCAACTGCTGGATTTGAACATTCCGATGGTCATTGCCCTGAACATGATGGACGAGGTTCGGGTTAACGGCGGTTCGATAGACATTAACAGAATGGAACATTTGCTCGGCGTGCCGGTTATTCCGATTTCGGCGGCAAAGAAGGAAGGCATTGACGAACTGGTCGAACATGCCGTAAACGTCGCAAGGTACCGCGAGGTGCCGGAGAAAGTCGATTTCTGCACTTATGACGGCAGGGATGAGGGCGCCGTTCACCGTTGTGTACATGCGATTGTGCACCTGATTGAGGATCATGCCGACGCCGCCGGAATACCGGTACGTTTTGCCGCTGCCAAACTGACGGAAGGCGACAAACCGATTTTGACGTCGCTCCGGCTCAGCGGCAACGAAGTCGAAGCGCTGGAACATATTGTTCTGCAAATGGAGGAAGAGAGCGCTTTAGACAGGGAAGCGGCCATGGCCGACATGCGTTTTTCGTTTATTGAGAAACTGTGCGGCGAATGTGTGGCGAAACCCGTTTTGAGCCGCGAACGTCTGCGCAGTGAGCGTCTGGACAGAATTCTGACCGGAAAATTTACGGCTTTGCCGGTTTTCGTGCTGATTATGGCTCTGATTTTTTATCTTTCGTTCGGGCCGTTCGGGAGCAGGCTTTCCGAGTGGACGGAAGGTCTGATTTCATGGTTGAGCGACCGGGTTGAGCAAGCTCTGACGGCTTATGGCATGAATCCGGTGGTCAATTCGCTGATTGTCGACGGCGTGTTTGCCGGCGTGGGAAGCGTGCTCAGCTTTCTGCCGGTTATCGTGGTGCTGTTTTTCTTTCTCTCAATGCTGGAAGACAGCGGTTATATGGCGCGGGTGGCTTTTGTGATGGACAAGCTGCTGCGGCGCGCCGGACTGTCGGGACGCAGCTTTGTGCCGATGCTGATTGGTTTCGGTTGTTCGGTGCCGGCGATTATGGCGGCGCGTACGCTGCCTTCGGAAAGAGACCGCAAACTGACCATACTGCTGACGCCTTTTATGAGCTGTTCGGCCAAGCTGCCGATTTATGTGCTGTTGACAGCCGCATTTTTTGACCGCTGTCAGATGCCGGTTATTATCGGGTTATATGTTCTGGGCATTGCCGTCGGGCTGGTTTTGGCCTTTCTGCTGAAACTGACGGCGTTCAGAGGCGAGGCCGTGCCTTTTGTCATGGAGCTTCCCAACTATCGTCTGCCGGGGCTGAAAAACGTCTGGCGGCTGATCTATTACAAAGCCAAATATTTTATTACCAAGGCTTTTACGATAATTTTCGTTGCGACTGTCATCATCTGGTTTTTGCAAACCTTTGACAGCCGGCTGAACGTAGCCGCGGATTCCGCAGACAGCATTCTGTGCGGCATCGGCAGTCTGCTGGTGCCGCTGTTTGAACCGCTGGGCATCAGCGACTGGCGGTTGTCAACGGCTTTTCTGACCGGTTTTGCCGCCAAGGAGAGCGTAGTCAGCACAATCAGCGTTTTGCTCGGCGGGCGTATTGAACTGCTGCCGACGCTGCTGACGCCGCTGAGCGCGTTCGCTTTTCTGGTCTTTTCGCTGTTGTATACGCCCTGTGTGGCGGCGATTGCCACGGTCAAAAAGGAATTGGGCGGCGCCTATGCGGTTTTCATTGTTGCGTTGCAGTGTATTGTGGCCTGGCTGACGGCTTTTGCCGTTTACCGGTTTGGCATGTTGTTTTAGAAAGGAAGAGAGGGGCGATGGACGAACGGGAAAAGATGGCTCGGGGGTTGTTGTATGATGCAAATCATAATCCTGATTTGATTAAAGAACGCGCCGCGTGCAAAGATATGTGCTTTGCCTATAACAGTCTCAGACCTTCCGACGAAGAAGGCAAAAGAAAAATTGCCGAAAGGCTGTTTGGTCGTATCGGCAGGGCTTTTTCGGTTCTTGCGCCGTTTTACTGCGATTACGGTTATAATATATTTTGCAGCGACGATTTTTTTGCCAATCATAACTGCGTTATGTTGGACGGTGCAAAGATCACGTTTGGGGAGCATGTTTACATTGCGCCGAACTGCTGTTTTGCGACGGCCGGTCATCCGCTGGATGCCGGACAGCGGGCGGCGGGGCTTGAATTTGCCCGTGAAATCAGGGTTGGAAACAATGTATGGTTCGGTGCCGGCGTAACGGTGCTGCCCGGCGTGACTATCGGCGACAATACGGTTATCGGTGCCGGAAGCATAGTGAACAAAGACATTCCGGCAAATGTTGTGGCGGCGGGAAATCCGTGCCGGGTGCTGCGCGAAATTACCGAGCAGGACCGGCAATTTTGGGAAGAGCGGGGAAACGGTTTCCTGCCAAGGGAAGGTGAAAAATGAAAACGGCGCTGGTTTTGGAAGGCGGTGCCAAACGCGGTATTTATACAGCCGGGGTTTTGGATGTTTTGCTGGAAAACGGGATTATGACCGACGGCGTTCTGGGCGTTTCGGCCGGGGCTATTCACGGTTGTTCGTATGTCGCGCGGCAGGCGGGCCGGAGCATCCGGTACAATCTCAAGTATGGCGGCGATTACCGCTTTATGAGTTTCCGGTCATTGCTTTTGAGCGGGAATATGGTCGATACGCAGTTTTGTTATCATGAACTTCCGGAAAAGCTTGATCCTTTTGACAATGAAACTTTTATGCGCTCAAAAACGAAATTTTATGCAGTTTGTTCTAATGTCGAGACCGGCAGTCCGGAATACGTCCTTTGCCGTGATATGTTTAAAGACATTGACTTTCTGCGGGCTTCGGCATCAATGCCTTTTGTATCGCAGATTGTCGAGGCGGGCGGCATGAAACTGCTGGATGGCGGCATTACTGACAGTATTCCGCTGACTGCGGCCTTTAAGCTCGGTTTTGAGCGCAATATCGTGGTTCAGACGCGGCCGGAAGGTTATCGCAAGAAGCCGGCGCGCACCGGATGGCTGGCAAAAATGTTTTACGGAAAGTATCCGAAGTTTGTCAAAGCGATAAAACAACGGCATCTGATGTATAACCGCGAGCTTGACGAGATTGAGCAAATGCGTGCCGCCGGGCGGGTTTTGGTTATCCGGCCGAGCCGTTTGGTAAAGATAGGCAAGATGGAGCCGAATCCGGAAATCGTCAGGGAAATGTATGAATTGGGACGATGTGATGCGGTTGCTGTATTGGACAGGGTGAAAAAATTCTTGCAGGGAGACAAAAATGAAAAAGGTTAAGATTACGGTGCTTAAAAAGCATTTTGACAAGGAACTTGCCGCCGAGTACGGCGCGGAAGGCCTCGGCGCCTGTCCGATGTTGCGGGAGGGGCAGGTGTTTTATGCCGATTATGCGAAACCGGAAGGTTTTTGCGACGAGGCCTGGAAGGCTATTTACCAGTATGTCTTTGCTTTGGCGCATGGCGCGGGGAAAGAAGTTTTTTATTATGGCGACTGGATTAAAAAGCCCGGCGTGGCAATCTGCAGCTGCAACGACGGTTTGCGTCCGGTAATTTTCAAGCTGGAAGCGACTGATGAAGAATCGGCAATTAACTATGTGCCGGTGGAATAGTTGGAAAAACGCGGATAAAAAAAGCACTTCCCTGCGGAAGTGCTTTTTCTGTTTTACTAAATTTAAGGATATTTGACCGTTATTTGATTTCGGCGGGATCCATGGTAATTTCGGAAACCATCTGAGCTTCGGGCATCGGTGCCGGAACCGTAACGACCGTAGAAGCCGGAACCGTGAGGGTCGGAGCCTGAACAACCGGAGCCGGTGCCGGAGCGGGAACCGTGCAGTCGGTGCAGGGCAGCTGACCGGTATAAGGTTCTTTTTCGTAGCTTACTTCCTGGGTGGTTTTGGGCTCATAAACGGTTTTGGTTGTCGTCTTTTTGTACAGAACTTCTACCGGTTCGCGCGTCTGCGTAACGGTCGGCTGGCAACCGTTGCAGGGCTGCTGAACGACGGCAGGCTGTGCGGCAACAGGCTGAACGTATTGGACGGAAGGCTGCTGAACGTACTGGACGGCCGGAATCTGACGGACGTACTGAATGCGGCGTACCTGTACGGGCTGCGGCTGTTCGGCAACGACTTTCGGGCCGCTGGCAACATATTTGGGAGCCGGTACCGGATCTCCGAAGATGGTATCGGAACAGTGTTTGTATTCGCCGGTTTTAACAACAGTTGTTGTCGGGCGGTAGTTTACGTTCCGGACTTCGCCGTCGGCGGTTTCAACAATATATTTTTTTGCCGCGCGGTGGCAAACGCCGTTGTAGTAGTTGCAGCCGGCATCATCATAGCCGCGATAGACAACGGTCGGTTCCTGTTCGCGGCTGGACGAGCAGGCGGCGGTTAAAAGAGCGGCAATTACAAATAGAGCTTTTTTCATAATGTTTCTCTCTGTAAATTGGTTAACATAAAAGGTTTTTTGCTAATTTTGTCTTAAATATACCTAATTTTTCTAATTTGTCAATTTTTTGTTAATAAAATTTTAACCTTATGGCTATAAATAAGTATTTTTTTATGCAAATTAAAGTATTTGGATGTAAAATTTTTTGTTTTTTTCCGGTATTTTTATCCGGAAAAATTTTTTTGGCGAGTCGATGGCGATTCGTAAAGTCAAATGTCAAGATCAATGGCTGAGACGACGGTCGTATGCGGTGGAAAAGGGGATGTTTTTCCGTCGGGGCAAATGCCAATAAAAGGGATTTGGTTGATTCGGGCGGCTTCGCAGTCTGCCGGAGCATCGCCAAAAAATACCGTTTCTTCGGGAACGAGGCGGTTTTCGGCCAGCAGTGCGGCCAGCAGAACGTCTTTGGTTGGCGGCGAGCCATATATATGATGAATCAGCGGCAGCAGGTTGCGGGTGCCGGCGAGTTCTCTGATTTCGGCTGCCGGCGAGCCGGTAACGATGAAAACGGGAATTTTTGCACAGGACAGTTTGCGCAGCGTTTCTACGGCACCGGGGATAAAAGGAGCATTCAGGAGCTTTTGCCGGCAGAGGACCGCGTAGCGGCGGCCGAAATCTTCCAGTTCGGCAGCAGAGGCTTCGCGGTGAAAAAAATGGCGAATGTAGTGGCGGAATTTTTCAAAACGGGAGATGCCGCCGCGGTTTTGCTGATATTCGCGGATGTACCCGGCCGCTTGCGGACAGGCGTTTTGGAAAAGCTCGACGAAAGCTTCGGTCTTTATGTTGTTGGAATCGGTTATGGTTCCGTCCCAGTCGAAAATTGCCGCTTTGAGTGTCATCAGATTCTCCGTCAGTTTATTGTTTATCTTAATTCTTAATGATTAACATATTATAAAACCGTCATTATTTTAGTTTTTTAGTTTTTTTGCCCGGGGAAGTTATTTTTTCAAAAAAAAGTCTTGTTTATTTTATTTTTTATGGTAAATATAGGCTTCGTTATCGGAGTGTAGTTCAGCCTGGTAGAACGCTACGTTCGGGACGTAGAGGTCGCTGGTTCGAGTCCAGTCACTCCGACCAAATGAGAAAAACCGCCCGTTGGGCGGTTTTTTTCTTGTGAAAAGGATGGAAATCGTTACGTAAACAGAATTTCATAAGTTTCTTTGTTTTTTATATATTGCCAGTTGGAGTTCTTTCTTGTGGTTGGAAACCATTTCTGGGACAAACCTTTTACAGGCAAATAAAGTATTTTAATATGCAAAGGGAGAATTACATGCTGATAATATGGGATTTTGACGGGGTAATTTGTGACAGCGATGATATTTGGGCGGAAAATTGGCGCAAACTCCTGAAAAGTGAAAAAGATATTGAAATCTCGGAACAAGAAAAAAGAGAATTGCTCATCGGTATTTCGGAAAAAGATAAAGCCAAAAGACTGGAAAGTCATTTTTCAGGACTCAAAATTGATGATGCGTTTAAGAAAAAACTCAATGAATTGCATGATTTCGGTATGAAAAATTTGTTAGTGTTGACAAATGGTGTAGATAAAATCTTTGCAGACAGTCGTTTTAAGCAGTGTATTGCAACCGGTGGAAATCAATATCAAAATGATACAAAAAATCACACTGTCGGAATTGATAAATATTTTTCAAAAAACAATTGTTTTACAGCAGATATGGTTGAAAAAGGCAAACCTAATCCAGATATATTTTTACTTGCGGCTGAAAAAATGCAAGTTTCTGCATCAGACTGTATAATTATTGAAGATTCTTTGGAGGGTATCAGAGGCGGCAAAAATGCCGGAATGAAAGTTTTTGCATTCTGTGGAGCAAAGGCAAACAATAATCCAGAATATAAACACAAGTGTCTTTTAGTTGGCGCTGATAAGGTTTTTGACAATATGGAACATTTGCATACTGAACTTATAAAGTTACAGAATTAAGTTGTGGATTGCAGGATGTTTCCGACCAAATGAGAAAAACCGCCCGTTGGGCGGTTTTTTAGTTTAAAAATCAAGAAGAGCTGCCGGAAGGCAACTCTTCTTTTGTTTGGGCAGTTAACCGCAGACCGGCAACTGTCTTTTGTTCAGCAGGGAGTCAACCAGAACATTGGAACGCGTTTCGTGTTCCTGTTCTTTGCGTTTTCGCTCCTGCTCTCTTTTTTTCCATTCATCTTCAGCCATCTCCCGTGAAGTTTTGGCTCCGTATGAGCGTAGGAGTTTTATCATGGCCTTGTCCGAAACATAGTCCAGAACATGGTAAGTTGCTTCATATCTTACATAGTCCAGACCGTTGTCGATACTGTCTGTAAATATATCGTACAACGGAAGATTCGGGTTGGCTCCGTTTTCAAGCATTTGGAAAACGCCTTCATAGTCATTAGCTCTGATTCTTGAATTGAGCTTTTTTATGACCGGGTCGGTTTGAGCCTTCCATCTATCTTCTCTGTTTTTTTCCTGAACGGTTTCGTTTGATCTCCCGGCGGACTTTTCACCATGTGAAAAATTTTTGTTAAAAAGTCCCGAGAAAAATTTAATAATAGTTTTCATAACGTTTGTTTTTTTAATTAATAATACTTAGTAGAGCTTTTTTGACGTCTCTTCAATTTCCCGAGCCAACAGCGTAAGGTCGGTCTTTTCGTCAAAGCCGATGCAGCGGATGTTGTATCCTTTGCTCCGGTAGGCTTTTTCGATGGTTTCCCAGCGTTCGGTTCCGTGGTTGTTGTATAAAATAACCTGCGGAACTTCCGGAAACATGGTCAGTAATATCCATGTGTGGGTTCCGGCTATTCCGATGGAAGCGTTCAGACGGGCATACATGTTATAGTACGCCTTGTGCTGAATGCCGCGGATGCCCAGGACTTCCGGATTTTCGGTCAGACCGGGAACATAGAGGTCGAAATCACGGGCAAGAGTCCGAACGGCCTCAATGTCGTTTACCTTGTTAAAGTGCTGTCCCAGAACCAGACTTTTTTTGTTTTTGAGAAACTCAAAAACGGCAAGAGGCAGGCTCTGTTGTTCGGCCGTTATTCCGCACTCACCGTCAGAAATCAATTTCTGCGGAATAAACAACGTGTTAAGTCTGTTGCTCATTCCCGGATAAGTCGGCAGGCCGTTCGTATTCGTCGGGATCAATCTGCTGGCAGCAAACTTTTCCCATAACGAATTGTCCAATTTGCCGGCTTTCAGTTCGGCGATGATGTCCCAAGACGAAAGATTGTCTTTTTCCTCGAAAGGAACGACAGACATGCGGTCATAGAAAAAAGACATATTGCGGAAGATTTTGTCGGACTCTTCGTCATAGGCTTTTTTCTCATCTTTGTTTGGGGCGATAACAACGTCGAGGTTGAACGCCTTGGCAAAATTAACGGCCATAATTTCGTGGCCAAACTGGCTTTTAATTACAATTGTTTTCATATTTCTAATCTTTAATAGTTAATAATATTCTTTTAACAATTATAATATACAATATTTTGGATATATTGTCAAATATGGCTGGAGGTTATTTTTTGTCAAAATATAATATTTCCTGAGGGTGCGATTTATTTGGGCGGAAAATGATGTCAAAAGTATTTAAAAAGTTAGGCATTTATTTAACAAAATGCTTATCTTTTGGGGCGACAACGAAAGGGATTTTTGAAAGAAACGAAGATGATTGACATTGCTTTTGATATGCACAGGGACAATACTTTTTGCGGCGAAAGCTTTTCTGTTATAACGATTGACAATCCGGCTCACACATGGGCGGATTATAAAAAACAGGCGGATAAGCTGATAAAAGAGCATTCGTCGGAAAAGACCGTTGTCGTTAAGGTAAGCAATGCTGATTTTTCTATCAATAAGTTTTCGGTAGCTTTGTTTGTTTCTTCGTTTGAAGCTGCTGATAAGCCGGATTTGGTAGTTTTTAAGGTTGATGATTTGGAGCGGGCAAGAGAAGCCTATAAACCGTATTTGGCTTTGACTGTAGCTTTAAAATATGTTTTGCAGTTGTTTAATCAGCCTCCGGAAGTAATTTGCAGGAATGTGTCCATTTTGGGTTATTTGGGTCTTTTGATTGAAACGGATTACGTGAATAACGTCATGCTTTTGGAATATTCGGGCAATTCCGGGGCTGTTTATGAGTTTGAAGCGCATGATTCCTTTGAAGTATTGCTTTGGGCTGCCGTACTAAAGACTGTTTCTTTGGCGCAGATACCGACGAAAATCAGGGTTAGGGTGTTTTTGGGTTTTGAGCCGCAGAAGGTTGATGTAAACGAACTTATGGAGCAAATCATTCAGAAGGTTTCCTTTTGGATAAAATAGGTTTTGACGGGGAAATTCCGTAAGTTAAGAATAATTTAGGACATTACGGATAAAAAGGTACGGTATTCCGGCGGAAACGCGAAAAGGCCGAAGGCCGGAAAATTATAATCGCTGGTTAAGTATGATATAATCTATCGTATATGTTTGATAGCCAGTCAGGGGAGGACAAAGTGAGAAAATTTGTTTTGTTTTTGACTCTGACAATAGGCATGTCGGGGACTGCAATGGCCGAAGGGTGGGAGTTTTCCCAATCTGGAACGGCCGGACTGTATTACGGCATTACGGAGGACAGAGACAGGCATAACATTCGTAATTCTCCGAACCGGACGGTTTTTCGCGCCGACGGAAGATTTGAGGCTCTTTATGAACAGCCGTCCGGAATTCGGACCGGAGCGGCCGCCAACTATACGGTGGTTATCAGGCAGCATGACGCTTCTTATCCGCAGGGAGACTGGCGCTTTTATCCGTATCTGCTGGCGGAGAAGGACGATTACGGAAAGCTGACAATCGGTTATACCTATAACGCGGCTTATCTTTTGCATCAGGGCGCTCAGGAAATCAGCTGGATTGGCATTAAGGACAGTAATCTGACTTATTGGCTGAGCGGCGTTAATTGGAGCAACCGTTTGAAAAAAGTCCGTTTTGCGACGCCGAAGTCGACTTATATTATGGATGACGGACGAGCATTTAAATTCAGTTATTTTACGCCGCTGATCGGCAATACCAAATTCGGTTTCAGCTATGCGCCGGACAATGCGAACCGACGTGGTATGGTCAGCCGATACGCCCGTTATGAAAAGACGGAAGACGGTTATACTGCCGCAATGCAGAGCCGCTGGAAACTCGGAAGCGGCGATTTGTATACGTCGGCGGCTTATGGTTTGTTTAACCGGACCGACAACGAGTGGGCTTTCGGTGCGCGCTGGGTTGCCGGCAAGTTTAACGTTTCCGTTTCTTATAAAAATGCTTATGTCAAAGGAGATAAAAATCCAATTTCTACCAAGGCGGTTAATGCGTATCTGCCGGCCTATTTTGACAATTACCGCGAAGGGCAGGCCTGGGATTTCAGCGTTGGGTATGATTTCGGCCGGTTTAAGACAAATCTGGCATATCTGCATGCGGAGGCCGACAATACCCGCAATCGCGACGACCTGTTTGTGCAAACCAACCGTTACGCGCTGAACAAATATTTTGAGCTGTTTTTGACTAACGGTTATATAAACTCGAAGGGCAACGACCGACGGTCGGACGATAACAATAAAGGCTATGCCGTAATTACCGGTTTGGCTTTGAAGTACTGATAAAAAAACGCTAAATAAGCCATTAATAAATTAAGCGGCGGCGTTTCTGAATATCTTGTTGAATTTTGGATATTTTGTGTTAAAATATCAGCAAAAGGAATTTCCCGCATGACTGATGACAAAGAAATAGTTGTCTTGACCGGTAAGGAGGCCGTCGGCAAATCGTCGCTGATCGATTATCTGGTTGAGAACGGCGAAAACAAAATTCTGAAACTGACAACCCGGGCGCCGCGCGGCGACGAGACCGACGGAAAGGACTACAGGTTTGTGACGCTGGACGAGTTTATCGGCGATCCGACGATGCTGGTCAGTTCCAGAATCGGCTATAATCTGTACGGGATAAACAAAAAATCGCTGGCGGAGCATCAGGGCAGGGTTTTCGTAACCCTTGACACGGACGGCATTTTGCAGCTTGAAAAGAGCGTTTCGCCGCAAAATATAAGGGTAATGATGATTTCGGCGCCGTCACGGGTGGTCATTCAGCGAATGATTAACCGCGGCGAGCGTTTGGATGATATTCGCGCTAAGCGCCGGTTTGACGAGATGATGTTTGGCGACAACGTCCTGAAGAAAATCAAGTCGCCGGTTTTTCAGCTGGACGGCAGTTTGGACGTGCCCGAGCTGGCGAAACAGATGTATTTTGAACTCAGACGCTATAACAGCGGCAAAGCGGCCGAGCAGGCCAATCTGATGGACGGCGGGCGTCTCTAAGCCTTTTCTTCCGGCCGTTTTCTTTTTATTTATTCCCGACAGGCAAGTTGGCGGTTGTATTTAGCGGCGGCTGTGTTATATCTTTAGTATTGAAAAGGGAGGAGCAATGAGCGGCAATCAGGAATTCGAAGAGCGGCTGATGAATATTGAAATGGCTCTGGCCAATCAGGAGCGGATGCTTGACGATTTGAACCAGGTGGTTATCGAACAGGGAAAAATTATTGACCTGCTGCAAAAGCAAAGCCAGTATCTGCTGGCACATATGAATGAAGAAACGGTCAAGCCGTTAAGCGAAGAAACGCCGCCGCCGCATTATTAAAAAGGAGAGAAAATGGAACTTGACGCCTTATATAAGCTGACGCACGGGCTGTATATTCTCGGCGCGGAGGACAGCGGGCGGCCGGTCGGGTCCGTGGTTGACGCCGTTATGCAGGTTGCCAACAAACCGGTGGTTATCGCCTTGTCCTGCAACAATCAGAGCTACACCAAAGAATGTATTGAGCGAACCGGTGTTTTCGGGCTGTCGGTTCTCTGCAAGGACGTCGATCCGTTTGTAATTGCAAATTTCGGCTTTCAGTCGAGCCGGAGTATTGATAAATGGGAAAATGTCGATTATTGTATCAGAGACGGCGTGCCTTATCTGAACGACAATATTGCGACAGTCAGGTGTAAAGTTCTGCAGAGCATCAAATATGACAGCAACACGCTGTTTATTGCCGAGGTTCAGGACTGTGCAAACGGCAAAAGCTGCGAGCCGCTGACGTATATGGACTATCGCAGCTATTTCAAAGATGAGGTTATAAAGAGTTTTAACGAAGTCAAACAGCAAAAGGAGAAAAAAATGGCTGAAGATAAAAACGAGGGCAAACACTGGGTTTGTACCGTGTGCGGTTATGTTTACGACGGCGAAATTCCGTTTGAAGATTTGCCCGACGACTGGGTTTGCCCGTTGTGCGGCGTTGACAAGAGCTTTTTTGAATTGCAGTAATAAAAAATCCCCGGCCGGAGCCGGGGATTTTTTATTAATTGAGAAAGCCGACGAATTTCCAACGGTTGTTGTCGTTGTCATATTGCAAATGAATAATCGCGCCGTTGGGAATGTCCGGCTGTTCGACGTTCAGTGCCATCAGCGTCTGCGACAGCGTAATGCCGTGGCCGGAAACGGCGATATTCTGATAGTCCGGATTCTGTGCATATTCGTTCAAAGCCTTAAAAATCCGCTTTTGGACGTCGCGTTTGCTTTCGCCGTTTTCAAAATGAATGTCGATGTATTTCGGGTCGGCGCTGCGCCACTGGCGGTACAAGTCGCCGAACTTCTGCTGCGCTTTGGTATAGTGCAGGCCTTCGGCGATGCCGACGTTGACTTCGGTAAAACGGTCGTCATACTGAAGCGGAACCTTAATCATTTTGGAAACGATAGAGCCGGTTTGTTTAGCCCGGCGGAGCGGCGAAGAAACGACGATTTCGATTTTTTTGTCCTGTAGAAGACTGGCGGCGTTGTGCGCCTCGTCAATACCCTGGTTAGTCAGAACAGAATTGTTGGTATGCCCCTGAATGCGGCCTTCCAGATTATACGAACTCTGTCCGTGACGAAAAATGTAAAAGTTTTTTACCATTTTCTATCCCCGGAATTGTTGATGTGGAATGCCTGTACTATAGCCGAATTTTTTCGAAAAATCAAGCTTTAGTTCCTGTCTTCGAGTTTTAAGCGGCGGGCCAGCGGTGCCAGCGTTTTGCCTTGAAACAAAACAGAGATGATGACCAGGAAGAAGATGAGGTTGAACAAAAACTGCGAATTGGGGAATCTTTCCATCAGCGGGTAGGTGGCCAGAATAATCGGTACGGCGCCTTTCAGTCCGGCCCAGCTGATGAAAAGTTTTTCGTTGAGCGTATAACCGCTTTTGAACAGACAAATGAAGACGGCGGCAGGGCGGGCGACAAACATCAGTGCCAGCGAGCAGGCAAAGCTGACCAGCATGATGCCGTTGAATTCGTGAGGATTGACGAGCAGTCCGAGTATGAGGAACATGCCGATTTGCATAATCCAAGCCAGCGAATCCTGAAAACGAATCAAATGGCGGCGATACATGAACGGCGTGTTGCCGAGAACGATACCGCAGAGGTAAACGGCCAGAAAGCCGTTGCCGTGCAGCAGCTGAGTCAGGCTGAATGTAACCAGAACAACGCCGACCCCGAAAACGGGATAGAGCCCCTGATAGACCAGACACCATTTCTGCAGAAAACGGCCGACGCCGAAACCGACGGCCAGGCCGAGTCCGAGACCGATGGCCATTTGCAGCACAAAGTCGGAGAGCATGGCGGCGGCGGAATATGAATCGGCGGTTAAAATGGTTATGGCGCCCATGGAAAGCAAAACGGCCATCGGGTCGTTGCTGCCGGATTCGAATTCGAGAATAGGTTTGAGCCCGGTTTTGAGATGCATGCCGCTGGTGCGCATGATGGCGAAAACCGCCGGTGCGTCGGTGGAAGAAACAATAACGCTCAGGAGCAGTGCAACTTCAAAGGAGAGGCCGATAAGATAATAGGCGCAGACAAACAGGAAAAAGGCGGTCAGGAACACGCCGGCCGTGGACAGTACGGAACCGCGCACGACAACGGGTTTTACTTCGTTCCATTTGGTTTCCAGTCCGCCGGAAAAAAGAATGAAAGTCAGGGCGACGGTGCCGATGTAGTTGCTGAGGCGGGCGTTGGAAAACTGGATTTTGCCGACGCCGTCGGTACCGGCCAGCATGCCGATGCCCAAAAACAGCAATAGTCCCGGAATGCCGAAACGGTCGGAGATACGGTTGGCAAAAATACTGACAATCAGCAGAAAGCCGGCTATTCCCATCAGCCAATCGAGTGTCATTTGGTTATCCTTATGATTTTTAAATTGTAAAAAACGGCCGTCCGTTGAAACCCTTATCTTAAGTAATATATTTTATGTAAATTAAAATTAGGTAAATTAAAGGGAGAAGAAAATGTCTGACAAGGAAACGGTTTGCACCTGCGGCGACGACGCGGAGACGATACCGCAGGCGGCGCTTTATAATCCCATGCCGCTGATTGGCGATGACGCGCCGGCTTTTAAGGCGGAAACGACGATGGGACCGGTAAAGTTTCCCGAAGACTACAAAGGGAAATGGGTAATTCTGTTTTCGCATCCGGCCGATTTTACGCCGGTCTGCACTTCGGAGATTGCAATGTTTTCGACTTATGCCGACGAGTTCAAAAAACTTGACACCGAACTGCTCGGCGTTTCGGTCGATTCAGTCAGTTCGCATTTGGCCTGGCTGAAGGAAATTGAAGATAATATCGAGTTTAAGGGACATAAGGACTTTAAGATAACGTTTCCGATTATTGCGGATTTGAGTATGGAAGTTGCCAAAAAGTACGGCATGATTCAGCCGCACTCCAGCAATACCAAAACCGTTCGCTCGGTTTTCTTTATCGATCCGGAGGGAAAAATCCGCGCATCTATCATGTATCCGATGTCTAACGGGCGAAATCTGGATGAGATTAAGCGTATTCTGATTGCGATGCAGACAACGGACGAGAAACGCGTTTCGACGCCGGCAAACTGGAATCCCGGCGACGAGGTGGTGGTGGCCGCGCCAATGACGATGGAGGAGCTGAAAAAACGTGCCGAAGAAAAGGGCAGTAACTGCGAAACATGGTTTTTCTGCCTGAAAAATATTGCCCATTAAGCCGGGGAAAGTGTGTGTATGCAGAAAGAGAGCCTTTGGCTCTCTTTTTTTGCCAAAAATAAAAGCCGTTCCATTAATGGTAGACAGAAAAATTTGTGGTTTCATTAATAGTTGACAAACCGGGTAAATCAGTTTAAGCTGATATATGGGTGTGGATGTGAAACCTGATTTCGACTTTGCTCGGTCAGGCGTTGTCGGATTGTATGCGTAATTGTCAAACTTCTCTCCTCACCTCTTGTGGGCTTTGGTTCTAACTGTCGTGAGGTAATATGATGAAGAAATCCGTTTTACTGTTCTCTTTGCTCTCCGGAACTGCGTTTATGTATCCGGAGTTTACCATTGCCTCCGGCTTTCCTCTAACACACACAAGCACGCCGGAACCAAAGCCCGCCTTTCAGTTTGAACAACCTGACAAAGCCTATAAGACCGCCGGCGTCTGTTTCCTCGGCGTCGGCGACTGCGGCAGCGAAAGCAACTATGCGACCGGCGGCAGCGGCGAAAGTTATGACATGGACACCGTCCGCCAGTGTCAAAACGAAGGTTTCGTTTCCTCATGCGCTTCCGGCTGGCGCCCTTTGGTCGGCGGCGACTGTCCCTATAACCCCAATTACAAAACCTGCTGCCAATCCGCCTGTCCTGCGAACTCATCCCCCGACTGTACGGGAGAGGACGTCGGCGAAGACGGATGCGGCTATACCTGCAAAAAGTGCTGTTCCGACACGTGTCCTTCGGGTTCTAAAAACTATACCGGTTCCGTTGCCTCAACCACGGAATGCGGCACAACCTGTTACAACTGCAACAGTGCCTGTCCGAGCGGCAGCAGCACGTCTTATTCCGGCACGGCGGTCGGCACCAACGAGTGCGGCCAAAGTTGCAGAAAATGCGACAGTTCATGTCCGTCGGGCTATACCTCATCGGCAACATCCGAATGTTATGACACCACGACGAACGAATGCGGCAACACCTGTTACAAGGCCAAGGACTGTGATCCGTGCCCGGGATATTATGACTGCGGCGGCAGCTGGCAGTATTGTGAAGGAAGCGTTTGTTCGGCGGACAGTTCTCGTTGCAGCACATACTGCGAAAGCGACCACTTCCCGTATTCCTGCGGCAGCGATTACGGTCCCTGTTACGGCGACTACCGCAACGGTTACTGTTCGGTTTCCTGCGACAAGATTGAAACCGATCCGTGTGCCGGCACCAGCTGTCCGAGCGGTGTAAGCTGCGGTTCCCTTGGCTGCGCGAGTTATTCGTCGTCGACGTCCTGCTGTTCTTCCGTCTGCACTTCCTGCAATCAGGAGCCAGATGACCCTTGCGCCGGCGTTACCGGGCTCAGCTGCGGATCGCTGGGGTGTGCTTCCTACGGATCCTGCGGTCAATGTACAGAGTGCAAGGCAAATCCTGATTGCAATGTAACGTCAATGAGCTGTCAGTACGGCTGCGCCAGCACTAACAGCTGCGGAAAGTGTACGGAATGTAAGGGTAATCCGGATTGTGATGTTGTGTCAAAATCGTGCAAATGCGAATGTACCCAAACGAACTCCTGCGGCAAGTGTGTCAAATGTGCCTGGGTGGTGGATACGCCTGTATATAATAATAGAGGACAGTTTTTATATTTTAAGCATTGTCAGGATGATAATGCATTTTAGTGCACAAGCGGCAGGCCGTTCCATGAAGTGGTGTAAGAGGCGCTTTTGAATTCGCGTTTGATGTAGTGTCTGACGCCGGCGTCTTGGGTGCCGAAGTAGAGGGTCTTGCGGCCGAGTTTACGGTTGACGGCGTCGACGGCTTTCATCAGTTTCGTATCTTTGGCGCGTTCGGTTTCGGAAACCAGAAAATCTTTCTGCGGCGTGTCGGCACTTTCAATTTCTATCAGCATGATGCCGGCACGTTTATAGTAAAATTCGGGGCGATAGATGTTCTTAAGGCCTTCAATCATGGCTTTGGTAAATTTGGCGGTGTGACAGGTGGCTTCTTTCAGGCTGACCAGCCTTGAATTGCTGTAGCGTTGCTCGCGAAAGCGGTTGGTGGCGATGAAGACGACGATGCCTCTGGCCAGACCGTTTTGTTCGCGGAGGCGCAGGCAGGCGCTGTCAATAAATTCGGAAATGATTTTTTTGAGGTTTTCAAAACTGTTGATTTCGGTTTCAAAACTGCGGGAACAGAGAATGCTTTTCTGAATTTTGGCATCTTCAAGTTCAATGCAGGAAATGCCGTTCAGCTCCTGCAGAGTCTTTTCGGTCAGAATACCAAAACTCTGGCGAATCAGCGCGCGCGGCGTGGCAGCCAGTTCGGCAGCGGTAAAAATGCCCATGAAATTGAGCTTTTTGACCAGTTTGCGGCCGACGCCCCAGACATCGCCGACGTCAAGCTTCTGAAGCGCGGCGGCGATATCTCCCGGTTCGGTCAAAATGCAGATTTTGCCGGCAGTTTGCTTTTTGGCGATTTCGCCGGCAATTTTGCAGAGGGTTTTGGTGGCTGCGGCGCCGACAGAAACCGAAATGCCGGTCTGTTTCATGACGGCATTGCGAATCATCAGGGTTATGTGCTGCAGGTTTTCCCGGTCGTCAACTTCGGTAAAAGCTTCGTCAATCGAATAAATTTCAATTTTGCCGAAGTAACTTTCAATCAGCCGCATAACGCGTTTGGACATGTCGGCGTAGAGTTCGTAGTTGGAAGACAGCGCTATGCCGCCGGCGGCTTTGAACATTTTTTCGATTTTGAAATAGGGTGCGCACATCGGGATACCGAGTGCCTTGGCTTCATATGAACGGGAGACGACGCAGCCGTCGTTGTTGGACAATACGACGACCGGGCGGTTTTTCAGCCGTGGCTGGAACGCTTTTTCGCAGGAGACGAAAAAGTTGTCGCAGTCGATGAGCAGATACATGGTCAGATTTTCCGGATTACCGAAGTTACGACGCCCCAAACCGAAAAGCGGTCTTTGCGGCTGAGACGGTAGGGCGGGGTGCGGCCGTCCTCGCCGAGCAGAAAAGTGCTGCCTTCGTGTGAGCGAAAACGCCGGGCGGTAAGTTCGCCGTTGAGTTCGGCGACGATCAGGCGGCGGTCGGCGGCGGGCAGAGAACGGTCGACGACCAGAATGTCGCCGTTGAAAATGCCGGCGTTTTTGAGGGCGTCGCCCTGCATTTTCATAAAATAGGTGGCGACGGGATGACTGATCAGAAAGCGGTTAAGGTCAAGGCTGTTTTCAACGTAATCGCAAGCGGGGGAACCGAAAGACATGGCAGACTCCTAAATGTTTGTTCTTATTTTGTTCTTATATTACGGCGCCGTTTTAAGATTGCAACAAAAATTTCTTAGCAAAATGCAATTTTTGAATTATATTGGGTGCAGTGTTTGAAATAAGGAGATTTTGACATGCAGAAAATTGTTCCGGCTAAATTAGCCGCCGGCGATGAAATCAGAGTGGTTGCGCCGGCGCGCGGCATCAGGATTATCGGTCAGGAGTCCCGCGAAATTGCGGTGCAGCGCTTTGCAGCGCTGGGGCTGAAAGTCAGTTTTGGCAGCAATACGACCGATGAAAACTGGGATATGACCGGTTCTTCGCCGATTGAAGACCGAATCGCCGATATTCATGAGGCGTTTGCCGACAAAAACGTGAAAGCGGTGTTTACAATTATCGGCGGCGCAAATTCGAATCAGCTGTTGCCGTATCTGGACTATGAGCTGATTAAGGCCAATCCGAAAATTTTTTGCGGCTTTTCGGATATTACCGCGCTGCTGAACGGCATTTATGCCATGACCGGGCTGGAAACCTATTCCGGTCCGCATTACAGTTCTTTCGGCATGAAGCACGGTTTTGACTATACGCTGGAAAATATGCGCAAAATGCTGATGGGCAGCGGTGTTAATGAAGTGGAGCCTTCCGAAGAGTGGAGCGATGATCCGTGGTTTATCAATCAGGAGAAGCGCGAGTTTATTAAAAACGAGGGCTATTGGAATATCCATAACGGCGAAGCCGAGGGAACGATTGTCGGCGGCAATCTCGGAACTTTTGACCTGTTGCTCGGCACCAAATACCGTCCGGCGTTCGTCAAAGATACGATTTTGTTTGCCGAAGACACCGAAGGTTCGGATTTGCTGCAGTTTGAACGCAATTTGCAGGCACTGATTTATCAGCCGGATTTTGCAAATGTCAAGGGACTGGTTTTCGGGCGGTTTCAGAAAGGTTCCAAAATCAGCCGCGAGCAGCTGGAGTTTATTGTCAGTACCAAACGTGAATTGAAAAACCTGCCGATTATCGGCAATGTCGACTTCGGCCACAGTACGCCGCTGCTGACTATTCCGATCGGCGGCACGGCCAAACTCGGCAACGGCCGGCTGACGTTGAAAGATTAAATGCTAAAAAGCCCTCTCAAAAGAGAGGGCTTTTTTTTAAGCGGAGGTTTTTCTGCTCCGGCTGTAGGCTTTCTCCCGCCAGGTTTGGAAGAGAATGTACAACAGCGGAATAATAATCAAACCGGCCGCGGTACCCAAAAGCATTCCGTAAAATACCGGAACGCCGATGGCGATACGGCTGGCGGCACCGGCCCCGGTGGCCACAATCATCGGCAGCACGCCGAGGATGAACGTGAATGCCGTCATCAGTACGGCACGGAAACGTTCTTTGGTGCCGACGGTAGCCGCTTTGATGATTGACGAACCGCGTTCGCGTTCTTCCTTGGAGAATTCCACAATCAGAATGGCGTTCTTAGCGGCCAGACCGACGAGCAGAATCAGACCCAGCTGGGCGTAAATGCTCAAAGGAAGCCCGGTAATGAACAGACCGGCCAGCGCGCCGAGCATGGCGACGGAGACCGAGGTCAGAACCGGCAGCGGCGTTGACCAGCTTTCGTACTGGGCAACCAGAAACAGATAGGCGAAAGTCATCGCAAGGACAATCAGATAACCAATCTGGCCGCTGCTTGACTTTTCCTGATAGCTCATGCCCGACCAATCGTAGCTGAAACCGTTCGGCAGGGATTTAGACAGGTTTTCGACGGCGCCCATGGCCTGGCCGGTACTGGAGGACTGGTTCTGGACGGCCGTAATCGAAGCGCTCGGATACTGGTTGTATCGGGTAACAACGCGCGGTGCCAAAACCTTTTTCAGCGAGATAACCGTTTCCAGCGGAACCATTTCGCCGTTTTGGTTCTGAACATGCAGTTGTTTCAGGCTGTCCAAATCCTTGCGGTATTTCCAGTCGGCCTGAATCATAACCTTGTTAACCTGAGTACCGAAGTTTACGTCGTTGACATAGCTGGAGCCGAGGTAGTTTTGCAGAACATCGTAGATGCTGCCGATGCTTACCTTCATGGCTTCGGCTTTTTCGCGGTCAATCGTGATATAATAGTTCGGCGTTTGAGCGGTATAGGTCGTGTAGGCATAGGAAATGTTCGGATCCTGATTGAGTTTGGCCAAGAAACCTTTTAACGCGGCTTCCAGCTGTTGCGGATCGTCGGAATTTAACGCCTGCAAGCGATAGTCCATGCCGCCGCTCATGCCCAGACCCATAATCGCCGGCGGTTCGAAAAGCTGGATTTCCGCTTCAGGCATACCGATGAGTTTGGCACGAATACGGTTTAAGATGTTGGTGGAATAGAGTTCGTCGCCTTTGCGTTCGTTCCACGGATGCAGGGTAATAATACCTAACGCGACGTTTTCGCCGGAACCGCCGATCATGCTGGCGCCGACGACGACCATGACGTTTTCAACGCCGGGTTCTTCTTTAATCAGCGGATAGATTTTATCGGCAAATTCCTGAGTGCGATTGCGGGTTGCGCCTTCGGGCAGCTGAACGTTCATAAAGATAACGCCCTGGTCTTCGGACGGAATGAACGACGTCTGGCTGATGTGCAGAAAACCGCCGACTCCGGCAAACAGCATCAGCATCAGCAGAAAAATGACGCTGACTTTGCGGCCGAGGAGGCCGACGACCGAAGCATAACGGTCGCGGGAACGGTTGATAATTCTGTTGAACCAGAACAGCGGACCGCTCTGTGCCGGTTTGAACGGGTGCAGCAATGTGGCGCACAGCGCCGGCGACAGCGTCAGGGCGTTAAGCGCCGAGAAAGCGACCGACGTTGAAATGGCAATCGCGAACTGTTTGTAAATCTGTCCGGTAATGCCGCCGAGAAAACCGACCGGCACGAAAATTGCCAGCAGAACCAGAGTCGTGGCGACAATGGCGCTGGAAACCTGTTCCATGGCCTTGATGGTAGCTTCTTTCGGCGTGAGCTTTTCGCTTTCCATCAGGAACAGAACGCGTTCAACCACAACAATCGCGTCGTCCACGACCAGACCGATGGCCAGCACCAGACCGAACAGGGTCATCATGTTCAGGCTGTAGCCCAAAGCCAGCATAACGGCAAAGGTGGCAAAAATGGATACCGGGATAGTCAGCGTCGGAACCAATGTTGAGCGCCAATCCTGCAGGAAGACGTAGCAGACGAAGATAACCAACGCAAAGGTCAGAACCAGCGTGAAGATGACTTCCTCGATGGAGGCCTTAATATATCCGGTAGAATCATAGCCGACCGTATAAATGATGTCGTCCGGAAAACGCTGAGACAGACGTTCGATTTCGGCTTTAACGCCGGCCATGGCGTCCAACGCGTTGGCGCCGGCAAGCTGGTTGATGGCGATGGCGACGTTCGGCGCGCCGTTGTATTTGGACGTGGCGTGATAGTCTTCTTCGCCGATTTCAACGCGGGCAATATCCTTCAGGTAGACCAGGCCGCCTTGTTCAGCCGTGCGGATAATGATGTTTTTGAAGTCTTCCACTTCGTTAATACGGCCTTGCGTCTGCAACGTGTAGACCATCTGCTGGGTACCGTCGCCCGGCATGGCACCGATACTGCCCAGCGAAGGCTGGTAGTTCTGTCCTTCAATGGCCGATTTTATTGAACTGATCGGAATATTCAGAGCCGTAATCTTATCGGCGTCGAGCCAGACGCGCATGCTCAGGCGGGAAGAATAGACGTTGACTTCGCCAACGCCGGAAACGCGGCTCAGGCTGTCTTTGACGTTGTTCTGAACATAGTCGGCAAGTTCAAGCTGCGAGTAGGTGTTGTTGGGCGAGATGATGCTGATCATGCCCAGCATGTTTGACGAACGGCTTTTAACCGTCAGACCCTGACGGGTAACGTCCGTCGGCAGTTTCGACTGCGCCTGCTGGATGCGGTTTTGAACCTTGACCTGTGCCATGTCCCTGTCAACGCCGACTTTGAAGGTAACGGTCAGCTGATAAGAAGAGTTTTCCGAAGAAGAACTCATGTAAAGCATGTCTTCAACGCCGTTGATTTCCTCTTCCAGCGGAATACCGACGGTTTTGGCGATAACTTCGGCGCTGGCGCCCGGGTAGGACGCCGAAACGACGACTTCCGGCGGCGTGATTTCAGGGTAAAGCGCAATCGGCAACGAAAAGACGGAGATTATGCCGGCAAGCGTCAACACGATGGAAATGACCATCGCAAAACGCGGGCGTTCAATGAAAATGCGTGAAAACATCGGTTATTTATCCTCCACGGTAACGGTTTCGGAACCGTTCTGAATTTCGCCGACCTGAACTTTCTGTCCGTTGCTGACTTTCTGCAGGCCCTGAATGATGACGCGGTCTTCCGGTTTCAGACCATCGAGAACAATCTGCCGGTCTTCCAGCGTATCGCCCAGAACGACGCGTCTTTCTTCGGCGATGTTGTTTTCGTTAACGACCATGACGTAGTTGCCGTGTTCGTCCTGAGCGACGGCAGCCTGTGGAACCAGAATGGCGATTTTGTCTTCTTTGTTGCCGAGACGAATGTCAACATAGTTGCCCGGAATAAGCAGGCTGTCTTTGTTGTTGTATTCGGCATAGACGGCGATGGTCGCGGTGTCGGAATTAATTTCGTTGTCGTTGAAACGCGATTTGAGGTGGTTGACCAAAACTTTGCCGTTGGGAAGCACCAGTTCGGTTTTGATTGAGGCGCTGCCCTGAGAAATCCGCTGTTCGCGCATATTCAGAAAATCTTTGTCCGAGACGGAGAAAGCAACGCGAATCGGGTCGGTTTGGACAATGCGGGCCAGGTTCTGGGTGGTGGAATTGACGTAGTTTCCTTCGGTAACCAGAGCCTTACCGATGTAGCCGGTAATCGGCGCCTTGATTTCGGTATAGTCCATGTCGATTTTGGCCAGTTCAAGGTTGGCTTCGGCCTGTGCAACGGCCGCCTTGGCCTGCAGGTAGTTGCTTTCCGAAGTGTCCAGCGTGGCTTTGGAAGCGTAGTTCTGGCTGCTCAGCGATTTCTGTCGTTTATAGTCGCGTTCGGCGCGAACCAGATTGGCTTTGGCGCTGTCCAGTTCGGCTTTGCGGAGTTCGACGGTTGCCAGATAACGTTTCTGTTCAATAACGAACAAAATGTCGCCCTCGTTAACCAGAGAGCCTTCCTGGAACAGGACTTTCTCGACGTATCCCGTAACCTGAGGGCGCAGGTCAACCGCCTTGATGGCTTCGACATGGCCGATGTAGCTCTTTTTGGGGGAAATGTTGCGCTGTTGAACCTGCTGAACCAGAACATAGGGATCGCCGGCGGCGGCTCCCATCATCGGCATCTGCGGGGTCAGCCGGCTTTTCAGATACCAGCCTGCGGCTACGCATAAAAGCAGAACAGCGGTTTGTTTGAGAATTTTTCTATTGCTTACCTTACCTAATTTCATTTTCAGACCTTTCGTCCTTCAGAGCTTTTACTATTAAATCGAAACTTGTGCAAAACAAGTGCGGAAAATTTACCAGAGAATTGCTGCTTATGGCATAGGAAAGCATACCCTGCCATAAACTGAAGATGGTTATGACTGTATCGTTGATGTTCAAGTCTGCAGATATTTCTCCACTTTTTTGCGAATTAGTCAATGCCTGTCTGATGATATTCAAAGGAAAATCGCGAATTTCCTTGACTGAACTCCCGATGTGGGTAAACAGGGTTTCGGACCATTCCATCTGGAAAAGCATGAAAAACATGAATTTCCGGTAGTTGGGATTGTCGCGCACCAGTTCGGCGATACAGTTGAAATGGGCGCGCAAATCGCTCAGCGTGTTGACAACCGGCACTTTGCGGGCAATCGCTTCGTTGGTGCGGTTGAACGACTCTTTTATCAGTGCGGCGATGATGTCCGGCTTGTTGCGAAAATGCCAATACACGGCTCCTTTGGTAAGGTTGATGCGTTTGGCTATCTCGTCAAAGGTTGTTTTGGAATAACCTTTTTCATAAAATATATCAAGCGCGGAAAACAGAATTTCCTGTCTTGTCTTCTCGGCCTCTTCCTTGGTTCTTCTGGGCATATTTCTACCGTTTTGCTGTTGTTTTATATATACTTGCCGGTAGGTATGTATAACAAAATCATTTTAATTTGCAAGTTTTTTTTGCAAAGAAAACAGAGATTTTTTATTGCTTCCGGCAGCCGGAGAATATGTCGAGCGCGGGTTCGTAATCGATGGTTTCGATACCGGCCAGCCCTAGAACGGAGTGGAAAAGGTTGTCGTGCGAATGTGGCTGTCCGGCGGCTTTTTTCAGGCAATGGCGGTTGATGCCGAAAGCCCGGGCCGAACTGTCGGGAAGCCAGACCAGCATTGGGATTTCCTTTTGATAAGCCGGTGCGGTTTCATATGGCTGGGCGTGGAGATAAATGCCGTTCTCTCCCAAAGATTCGCCGTGGTCGGAAGCATAGAGGAGCGCGACGTTGTATTCGCCGGACAGGGCGGTCAGTTCGTCCATGACTTTGCTCAGAAACATGCTTGTGTAATAGACGGTGTTGTCATAAACGTTGACCAGTTCTTCGGCCGAGCAGCGGCTGAGGTTTTCGGTTTTGCAGACAGGTGACCAGCGGGCGGCCTCTGCAGGATAATGTTCAAAATAAGCCGGACCGTGGCTGCCGGTCTGGTGCATGACGACGAGGATGTCTTTGCCGGTTTGGCGGACTTTGGCGGAAAAGTTGGTAAGCATTATTTCGTCGAGGCAGGACTTTTTCGTGCAGAAGTCTTCGATTTCGACCCGGTCGCAGTTGTTTTTGCAGCCGGTGTTGTTTTCGCGCCAGAGAACCTTGTAGCCGGCTTTCTGCAGTACGTCGAGCAGATTCTCGGTATATTCTTCGGAGCCGACTTTAAAGTTTTTGCGGCCGCTGCGCGAGAACATACAGGGAACGGCGACGGCGGTAGAGGTGCCGCAGGCGGTTGTATCGCCGTAATAGACGATTTCCCTGCGGTGCTTGTCCAGCGGTGCGTTGGTCGGGCGACCGTAGCCGCCGAGCGAAAAGTTGGCGGCGCGGGCGGTTTCGCCGACCACGAGGACAAACAGGTTTTTCTTGCCGTTGTTCCAGTAACGGTTCAATTTGGCGTCGTCAGCTATCGTTACGAACGGATGGTCCGACTTGCGTCGCATTTTCCAAACCGAAAGCGAGGCGCTGATATAATTGACCGGGACCAGATAATATTTGGCGTCGCGGTGGTTGCGGAAGAATTGTTCGGTTGCGGTGTAATTGCCGAGCATGACGGCGGCGCAAAGGGTTGCCGAAGCGGCGATGACGGTTGCTGTGGAAAGCAATCCCTGTTTGAGGTTCCCGTAATCAATCCTGATTTTCATGATTATCAGAGACGGCAAAAGGCCGAGCAGAGTAAGGAATGTCAGCAGTTTCAGTCCCAGAAGGTCCTGAACTTCATAGATGTCGGTTTGGACGACGTTCAGAAGCATAATCTTGTCAATCGGCGTGTTATAAGCGCTCATAAAATAAAAAACCAGCGCGTTCAGAATACAAAAGAAGATTGCCAGCGGTTTGGCGGTGTATTTGTTGAACAGAAGCGAAACAGCCGCGCAAAGCAGCATAAAGGCACAGAAAAGTCCGCCGGCAACAAACGAAACCGACGGCGAAATGCTCCACAGTTTGCGGGCGAAAGGCAGGTTATAGGCGGCAAGCAGAAACAGTGCGAAAAGCAGGTTGAAACGGAGGCCGGAGATGCAAAACCACGGCTTGGCTGAGAAAATCGTCTGCAGATGTTTGGACATTTCAGTTCTTTCGGTCGTAGAGTTAGAAAAGTTCTCCCTGATGGTCGTCATTTAATACGGCCAGGGCTTCTTTGACAATGGGAATGGTTACGGCGCGTTTGCGGGCCAGCGAAATGTTGTCGGTTTCGGCAACGAGTTTGCGGGCAAAAGCGTAGGAGCGCTGCATATTGGCAAGGATGTAGCTGAGCACTTCCTGCGAAATGACAACCTGCCGGTCGTTGAACAGCTTGATGATCAACGCCTGCAGCAACTCGTCGTCCGGTTCGCGGATTTCCACCGTGGGAACGATATTCAGTCTTGAGCGCAAATCCGGCAGCGCAATGTGCAGGCGGGCAGGAGCGATTTCCGAGGTAAAAAGGATATAGCCGTTTTCGTTGCGGTACTGATTGTAAAGATGAAACATCGCTTCGTTGTCGATATTGTCGTTCATATCTTCGACAATCAGGCAGGGATGCTGTTCGAACAGCCGCAGGGTTTCCGTCCCGACTTCCGAGGCGCGAACGCGGGGAATTTTATACGGATAACGGGTTTTGACGGATACGTTGTCGGAAAACATGTGAGCCAGATGACTTTTGCCGCAGCCGGCCGGGCCATACAGGCAGACGGCGAAAAACGGCCAGTCGGGCCAGTTTTCGACATAAGCAAAGGCTTCGGCATTACAGGAGGCGACCATGAAGTCCTCTTTGCCGAGAAACGGTTGGTGTTCGAAAGCCAGCGGCAGCTGTCTGATGTCGGTGTTTTTGTTCATCTTTTGTCCGTCAGTTTCTGCTCAAAACGTCAAAAACCTTTTTGGTCAGGTCGCCGAGGCTGAATGGTTTGGCCAGAAAGTCAAAATCCTGCGAGCCGGCAAGTTCGCGGCGGGCAATTTCTTCCGAATAGCCGGAGGCCAAAATAATTTTGACGGCGGGAATCTGTTCGCGGACGCGGGCGGCCAGTTCGGCGCCGTTAATGCCGGGCATTACCATATCAGTTATCAGCAGGCCGAAGTTTTTGTCGTGCTCCAATTGTTCTAGCGCATTCTCGGCCGAATTGCAAGCGACAACGTCAAAACCTTTTTTCTTTAAGGCGCGGACGCCGAAAGCCCGAACCGAATCTTCATCTTCGACGAAGAGAATGCGGGTTGAGGCAGCGTCCGGATTTTCCCGGACGCTGCGGTCAATGGCCGAAACGTTCAGGCCGAATATCAGTTTCTGGCTGACGGCGACGGGAGAGGTAATTTTCTCCTGAACGGTCAGAACCGGCGAACCGTCTTTGGCTTTGACAGTGTCCTGTTCATTGCCGCGTTTTTCCTCTTCATCGTCGACGGCGGCGTCAAAACGCGGCAGATGAATGGAGAAGGTGGTGCCTTTGCCGACAATGCTTTCGACTTTGATGAAGCCTTCGGTCTGGCGGACAATGCCGTAGACCATGGCCAGGCCGAGGCCGGTACCGGAGCCGACGACGTTTTGTTTGGTGGAGAAGAAGGGTTCAAAGATGCGGGTAAGGTTTTCAATCGGAATGCCGCAGCCGGTGTCTCTGACATCGATAACCACAAATTCGCCGGGTTTGATTACGTCGGCGCCGAACCGGTAAGGTTCGGAGAGCGTTTCGGTGCGGGTGGAAATGCTGAGCGTGCCGCTGCCGTTCATGGCGTCTTTGGCGTTGACGGCCAAGTTGATGATAACCTGCGAAAACTGAACCGGGTCGACGCGGATATATCCCAGGTCGCTGCCGTGGTAAAATTCAAGCACAATCTGTTCGCCGAGAATCCGTTTGAGCATATGGCTGAGTTCGACGAAGTTTTCGGTAACGTCGATCAGTTTCGGCTTCAGGGGTTGTTTGCGCGAGAAAGCCAGCAGCTGGCGAACCAGCCCGGCGGCACGATTGGCGTTTTGCTTGATTTGGATCAGGTCGGTAAAGGACGGATCGCCGACGCCGTGACGTTGAAGCAGCAGGTCGCAGAAGCCGATCATGGCGGTCAGCAGGTTGTTGAAGTCATGGGCGACGCCGCCTGCCAACTGGCCCATGGCCTGCATTTTCTGAGCTTGGGCAAACTGCATCTCCAGCGTTTTTTGTTTGGTGGCGTCAATCATATACAGAACCAAACCGTCGATTTCGCTGATGTCGAAAGAATAGAAGCGGCGCATCGGACTGATGTAGAGCTGAATGATGCGTTCTTCGCGGCCGAGACTGACGTGGACGTCCAGCGAAGCCGAGGCATCGGCGGAAGCGTAAATGGCGGCAAACTGTTTTTTGAGTTCGGCGGCGTCTTCGGTTTTGACATAGTCAAAGATGCTTTTGAGCAAAATGTTTTCCTTGGCGGCGCCAAGAAAACTCCGGACTTTGGCATTGCAATCGGTTATTTGACCGTCGCGGTTGATGAAGACGATGCCGACCGGCGCGTAATTGAAAAGCCAGCTGATTTTATCCAGCGAAGCGCTGAGTTCTTTTTTGACGTCGCGGTCGGACGGAATGCCGGCGACGGCAACGCCGCGAATCTTGTACTCCCGGTTGCCGCGGAAACTTTCCTGAGCGACGAAACATTCGATCGTTTCATGTGCGGTGCTGACAAAAAACAACCTCCCTGACCAGGTCGTGTTCTGCGGCGTTTCGACGTTTTCGCCCAGATATTTGCGGAAATCGGTGCCGATAAGGTCTTCGCGGGCAACGCCGACAATGCGGGCAAAGGCGTGGTTGGCGTATTCGATTTGAAAATCGCGGGTGCAGGTATAAAGCCCGACCGGGAGATCGTCAAGAAAATCGTGAAGGTTTTTACGCTCTTCCTGAAAAACGTGCTCCATGTTTTTGGCGGCGGTAATGTCCTGGAAGTTCCAGTATAAATAGGTGTCTTTTTTGATTGCTTTAATTGAAAAAGGGCCTTCGAAAATGTCGGTTTTTTTTAAGAATATCGGCCGGACGGTAATTTCGAACCATTCTTCGTCGGCAAAAATTCTGTCCCGGTCATGGTGCAGGTTTAACGCCAGCGTGACTTTTTCGGCGGCAAGGTCGCGGCAGGCGGTCTGCAGGCGGTAGAAAGCCGCTTTGTTGAGGCGGTTCTCGCTGAGCTGTTTTTCCAGATATTCGAGAATCGGTTCGTTTTTGAGCAGTTCTCTGGCGACGTCGTTCTGAATGACCGGTTCTCCGGCTGCATTGTCAATCCGGCGGGCTTTGAAGTCGTTTTTGATAATTTCGTTGGCAAAACCGCCGTAGCTGATGGCTTCTTCGCCGGCGCGGAGGGTTTTGATGGTAAGTGCAAGGCAGAAAATGCACAGTATCAGCATGGACAGAATCAGATAAAGGTAATATTCCGGGTATACCATAAACAGGATTATCGCCGCGGCGAGGGCGATGAGCGAATAGGCAAGCTGCAGCAAACGCTTTTGCAGCAGTTTATCGGGCCTGTGGGTTTTTAAGCTGCATAACATATCCAATTACCTCGGCAACGGCCTTGAAGTGTTCGGCCGGAATCGATTGATCCAGTTCTACGGAAGCGAAAAGCGCGCGCGCCAGCGGCGGGTTCTCGACAATGGGAATGTCGTGTTCTTCGGCTATTTCCCTGATGCGCAGCGCCAGATTGTCCAGACCTTTGGCAACGACAACCGGCGCGTCCATTTTTTCCATTTTGTATTCCAGGGCGACGGCATAGTGCGTCGGGTTGACGATAACCACATCGGCGCGGGGGACGGCATCCATCATGCGGTGGCGGGCGCGTTCCATGCGCACCTGACGGATACGCGATTTGACCAGCGGGTCGCCTTCCATCTGTTTGTATTCGTCTTTGACTTCCTGTTTGGTCATGCGCAGTTTCTTCAAATGCTGATATTTTTGATAGGCGTAGTCGGCAACGGCGATGACCAGAACGGCGATAACTACCGTAAAAATCAACAGTACCACAATTTTATGAATAAAAGATAAAATTGCCATGGTTTCCATGCCCGGCATCAGGTTGACCTTTTCCAGATAAGGGCGGATGACGAGAACGCCGATAAATGCGATGACGGTAATTTTGATGATGCCTTTTAAGCTCTCGACGATTTTTTTCATGTTTATAAACTGGGTCATTGCCGCAAAGATGTTCAGCTTGTTCCAGTTCGGTTCCAGTTTTTTCGGCGCGTAGACGAAACCGGTCTGGGCAACGCTGGCAAAAATGCCGAGCACCATGAAAATGGCAAAGGGAATGCCGAGAATTTTCATGAGGGCAATGACCGTATTGTAAAGCAGGAGCCTGATGTGGCGGCCGTCGGTGGGAATGGCGTCCGGATTTTCGACGAACTTGAGCGAAAACATATAGAACCATTTGAACATCAGCGGCAGCACCAGCCAGATGACGAACAGCATGCCGAGCAGCATGATAAAGCTTTTGGCATCCTGAGAGATGGCAATGTCGCCTTCTTCTTTGGCCTTGCTTATTTTTCGTTCCGACGGTTCTTCCGTTTTTGAGGCTTCGTCATCATCTTCGGCAATCATGCTCAGCTCCCGGAAACAAATTTCATCAGGCCGCCTTCATAATATTTGACGAACCAGAGAATCATTATCGGCGTGGTTATAAAAAGCAGTCCCAGTCCCAGATAAATCTGCAAAGGCAGGGAGAGGAAAAAGATGTTCAACTGCGGCATCAGGCGCGAAACGAGTCCCATGCCGACATAAAAGACGATTGAAAAAGCAATGAACGGCGAGGCGATTTTGAAGCCGATGACAAAACTTGCGTTGACGGTCTGGCTCATGAAGTCGGAGTAGTCGCCGAGCGGCAAGGGCAGACCGACCGGAAACAGCCGGTAACTGTCGACGACCGCGGAAAGCATCAGATGATGCAGGTCGGTGATGAATATGACAGTCAGGGCAATGATGCTCAGGAACGTTTCCAGGACGATGCTCTGTGTCTGGAACGTCGGGTCGAAAATCTGGGCGTTGGAAAAGCCGATGGCCTGTCCGGCAAAGTTGCCGACGAGACTGAGCGCGGCATAGAGTGCCTGCATGAACAGTCCCATGAACACGCCGCAGGTAATTTCGAACAGTGCCAGCCGCAGAAAGTCAAGAAAATCAGCCGGTGCCGGCGGCAGAAAACCGCTCAGAAACGGTACCAGCACCACCGTTATTGCCAGAGCAATCGTGAGCCGCTGGCGTTCGGTAACGTAAGAAACCGCGAAGCCCGGCATTAACAGTATTGCCGAGCCGATACGCAGAAAGACGAAGATAAACTGATAAATTTCCAGATTCAGGAGCTGGGTCATTGCCGTCATCCGCCGTTGACTATCTTGTCAAACAAAGTGTCGGAAAGCATCCGCATTTGGTTGAGCATAAACGGAAAAAGCAGGATAAGCGTGAAAAAGACGCCGAGAATTTTCGGGACAAAAGCCAGCGTCATTTCCTGAATCTGGGTCAGAGCCTGAAAAATACCGATTATCAGACCGATGAACAGCGCAACCAGCAGTACCGGGCTGACGACTTTTATCAGCGTAAAAATCGCTTCGCGGGAAATGTCCAAAACTTCTACTTCGTTCATGTCGGTCAACCTATTCTAACGGGGTTTGTTTTTCAAAGTAAACATGGTTTTCGAGGCCGGTCAGAAAAGCGCCGTCATAGCCGCTGTCGACAATGCCCTTGAAATAGAGGCCGCTGACTTTTTTCCAGTTTTCGTCCCAGTATTCGGTAATGACCGCGTCAGAATCGGTAAAGGATGCGCGAGCCAGCCACGGGGTCTTGTCGATCTGCCAGCCGTCCCTCCAATAATAGTCGCGGCGGTTGGCTTCGCTGACGTTCATTTTGGCAAAAATCAGCCGTTTGGCACCGTTTTTCTTGAACTTCAGGCCGTCGACATCTTCTCTTGAGAGCGGTTCCCGATGGCGGAAAAAAGGCTCAATGACGACAATGTCATAGTTGGAATCCCTGATGTCCTGCAAAAAACGTTCTTTGTCATCATAAAGACTGTCGTCAATGAAGAACGAGATGTTGGCCGCGTCGGCAACTTTATAGATGTTGCGGGCATTTTCGTTGATTATCGGCTGCTTTTTTATTTTGCGGAAGGCGGTTTCCGGTTTGACGAAAGCATAGAGCAGGCTGCCGAAACCTGCCGAGTTCATGATTGCTTCGTCCAGTTCCGTTTCCGAGGAACAGCTGTCGATGGAAATAATTTTCAGGCCGTGTTCCTTAATATGCGGACTCAGTTTGCGGCTGCCGCAGAAACGATTGTTGACGGCAATACCGCTGAGATGCCGTCCGTAGTTTTCGGCAGAGGCGGAATAAGCCAAATCCGGTTCGGTTTGTTTCAGATGCGCCAGAAAGACCGGGTCGTCGGCATTAATGCCTTTGCGCCGCGCTTCGTTGTAACCGTCAAGATGGTATTCCCACAGGCTTTTGTGCAGAAGCTCTTCTCCTTCGTGGGCGATGATTTCAAAGTCCTTGTTTTCGGCTTTGGCAAACTCGGCCAGAGCCACAACGTTATCACGCATGGCTTTGCGATAGTTGACGATAGTTTTCGGCGCGACCTTGATGTCCAAAATCTGCTCTTCGTAGGTATAGGGGTTGGCTGACGTAAAACCGTACAAACCGGCATACGCACTTGCCGAGAAGGCAAGTGCGGTAATAAAGCCGGTTAACGTTATGTACGGTCTATGTAATGACATCGGGTTGCTGTTTTCCTGTACGGGGTTCGATTTCGGCAATGTCCGCGGCAATTTTGGCAATGTCTTTCAGCATTGTCAACGGTTCTTCGCGGAGTTTGTCTTTTTCGAACTTTTCCATGTAAACGCGGAGCGTGGCGCCGCTGGTGCCGGTTCCCGAGAGACGGTAAACGATGCGTGAACCGTCGGCGAATTTGACGACCAGACCGTTTTTGGTCGAAGAACCGTCAACCGGGTCGTTGTAAACAAACGGGGCGGCTTCGCTGACTTCAAAGCTGCCGAACTTTTTGCCGTTCAGTTCCGGGAGCCTGTTTTCCAAATCGGCCATCAGTTTGTCGGCAACGTCTTTGTCTATGCCTTCAAAGTCGAAACGGATATAATAGCTGCGGCCGTATTTTTTCCAATGGTCGACGGTAATTTCCTCAACCGATTTGCCTGTAGCGGCAATAATGCTCAGCCAGAACAGAATGGCCCAAATGCCGTCTTTTTCGCGGATATGGCTGGAACCGGTACCAAAGCTTTCTTCGCCGCAGAAAGTAATGCGGTTGGAATCCATTAGATTGACAAAGTATTTCCAGCCTGTCGGAACCTCGTAGCAGTCCATGCCCAGCGCTTTGGCCGTGCGGCAGACTGCCGTAGACGTCGCGGCGGATTTGGCAACGCCGTAAATGCCGTTTTTGTAGGCCGGAATCAGTTTGTAGTTATCGGTAATAATCGACAGGCTGTCGGAAGGCGAAACAAAAAATTTTCTGCCGAGAATCATGTTGCGGTCGCCGTCGCCGTCATTGGCCGAGCCGAAGTCGGGTGCGTTATCGCCGTACATGATGCCGATGAGCTCTTTGGCGTAGACCATGTTCGGATCCGGGTGCAGGCCGCCGAAATCCGGTTTGGGAACCGCATTGATGACCGATCCCGGCGCGGCGCCGAGGATTTCTTCAAAAATGCGCTTTCCATAAGGGCCGGTAACGGCGTTCATGGCGTCGAACTTCATGGTAAAGCCGGATTTGAAAAGCTTTTTCAGCGCTTCGAAGTCGAAAATCCCTTCGAGCATTTCGACATAGTCCTTAATCGGATCGATGACTTCAATCGTCATGTTCTCCAGTTTCTGAACGCCGATTTTGCCAAGGTCGACGTCGGGCGCTTCGAGAATCTTGTATTCGTTGATGGTTTGAGAGTTTCTGTAGATGGCATCGGTAATCGATGTCGGAACCTGACCGCCGGTTTCGTCGGAATACTTCACGCCGAAATCGTTGTCGATGCCGCCCGGGTTGTGGGAAGCGGAGAAGATAAAGGCGCCGTTGGTTTTGTTCTTGAGCAGAACGTTGGAACCGGCCGGCGTTGACATGAAACCGTTCTGGCCGATGATGAGTTTGGCTACGCCGTTGGCCGCGGCCATTTTGATAAATTTCTGAATGGCAACGTCGTTGTAATAACGGCCGTCGCCGCCTACTACATAGGTTTTGCCTTCTACGCCGCCGATGGTATTGAAAACGGTTTGAATGAAGTTTTCAAAATAGTTGGGCTGCATCATGACCTTGGTTTTTTTGCGCAGGCCGCCGGTACCCATTTTCTGGTCGGTGTAGGGGGTAGTAGCAACTGTTTTTATCATACTCTCTCCTTTTAATACGTTTAATAATTTTATGTCAGGAGTTTATCACTATAAGGATTAAACTCAAGTCTAAACATAGTTATCAAATGTTTATTTTCGAGAGAGCGCGGCGCGGAGTTCGTCGATGAGTTCGGGCAGGTAGGGAAGGTCGGGGGTTTGGGTCGAAAAGTCGGACAACAGTTTCAGACGTTCGGCAATTTGCGGGCTGTCGTCATCGATGCCCGCGGGCAGGCCGAGCAGGCGAAGGGCTTCGCCGCGGGTATAGGGGCGGTTGAGGCGCCGGTCGTTTTCCTGCTGCCGGTTCAGCCGGCGGCGCAGGTCGTTAACGATAAAAGGCGAAACCGGCGTGACAAGATTTTTGCGCAGTGCTTTGTAATATGCCAGAAAAACCAAAATGGCGGCGATTGCGGCCAGGGGCCAAATTTTGTGATGAGAATGGAACATGAGGGCAGCAAAGCCGAAGTAAAAGGCAAATCCCCAGAGCAGATTACTGTCGGCTTGTGACGGAATAAAAAAGTTGCGCTGCCGGACGCTTCCGGCGGCAAAACGGTTGAGAAAGCGCCCGAGGACGTAACCGCAGGCAACGACAAACATCAGCAGGCTGAGTTCTTTCATCTTTTGTTCCTATTCGGGGCAGATGAATTCGGCCAAAGCGCGAATCTCGCGTTTGGCGGCAATGTGGGAAACGCTCATTTTGAAACGCAGGTCGGGGTGCTGCATGTCCAGAACCGTCAGCCCTTCAAGAAACAGTTCGCGGTAAATGACGCGGTCTTTAATAATTTCGGCCAGACGGAAACCGTAAAGTTTGGACATTTTTTCAAGATAGTTGAAAACGGTTTGTTTGTTGCGGGAGTTGTATGATGACAGCTTATTGCCGACGACGATCCAGTTCAGGTACGGTTTGCCGAGCGAGGCCAGGTATTTTTTCACTTCCCAGATGTAGTTGGCGTAATGACCGGGCTGGCCGATTTTTTCGTTTTCGAAGTCGATGTCGGCCAGAACGTTTAAGTCAATCAGACTGTCGGAAATCGGCGTAATCAGCGTGTCGGCGAAGCGGTGCGCTTCTTCAAAAAGATAGTTTTTGGTGCCGGGGGTGTCGATGATGACCGCGTCGTAATTGTCGAGCAGTTTGGAGATCTGCATGCGGATATTGGCGCGATCGGCCGGAATCAGGCCGTAATCTTCCTGCGGCGAGAATTTGTAATGAACGGGTATCGGCAGTGAGATTTTATGCCGGGCGCAGAAAGTTTCGCGGTTTTCGAGATATTTGGAGAGCGTTCCCTGACGGCCGTCCATGTCGACCGTGGCGACCGAAAAACCTTCCTGCATCAGTTTGATGGCCAGATGCATGGAAATGGTGGATTTGCCGGTGCCGCCTTTTTCGTTGCTGATAACAATAACGTGGGCTTTTTTCTGAATCGGGTCGTTCATGGTTTAATACTGCTGCTGATAACGGTTATGCGCCAAAATGAGCTGTTTGTTTTCCTGTTGTGCGACCACTATACAGGATTTGTTTGATTTTTTCAAACTTTTACAGGCGGCGTCGGCTTCGTTCTTTGCAAAGCCGGTAATTTTGGAGCGGTAGATGATGGCCGCGCCTGTGGATACGGGTTCGATATCAATCGGTTTGTCAGCCAGTTTGCGCGACGCTTTCTTTTTTATCTCAAGCGCATAGTTGCGCGCTTTGGTGTAATTTGAAAAAGCGCCGACCTGAATGTCCCAGAGCTTGGCATCTGCTGCGGTTCCTTCCAGCGAAGCAAGTTTTTGTTCCGGTTCGGAGCCGATGTTTTTTTCTTCCAGTTCGGCATACATGCTGGACGTGTTGACTTTATCGTTTAGGGCCAGTTTGCTCAGCCCTTTGTTCATCATCTGGGCGACTTTTCTGTCGCGCTCGCGGGCGGTGTTGTGGCCCATGGTTACGGCAATGACGCGGTGACCGTCGCGTTCCGCCGAAGTGATAATGTTGTAGCCGGAAGCGTTGGTAAATCCGGTTTTCAGACCGTCGGCGCCTTCAAAGTTTTTGAGAATGTGGTTATGTGTGTATATGGTTCGGCCGTCGTAGGTAAATTTTTTGGCGGAAAACCATTTGTAATACTGCGGAAAATGGTGGTACATGGCGGCGGCCAGCAAGGCCATGTCGCGCGCGGTGGTTTTCTGCTGTTTGTTGGGCAGGCCGGAGGCGTTTTTGAAAGTGGTGTTTTTCATGCCGAGTTCGCGGGAAACGCGGGTCATCGATTTGGCGAAATTTTCTTCGCTGTAACCGAGGCCTTCAGCCAAAACCGTAGCGCAGTCGTTGGCAGATTTGACGATGACGGCCATGATGCAGGTTTTAACGTCAATGCTTGAACCGGCGCGGAGGCCGAGCTTGGACGGCGAACGGTTGGCCGCATGCCGGGAAACGGGAAGTTTGTCGTCAAGTTTGATTATGCCTTTTTCCAAGGCGTCGAAAGTGATGTAAAGCGTCATGACTTTGGTCAGAGAGGCGGGATAGCGCAACGTGTCGGCCGCGGAAGAGGACAAAACCTCGCCGGACGCGGCGTCGATGGTAATTGAAGAAACGGAGGCTCCGGCTTCGGAAGCAGAATATGCGGCAAAACCGAGCATGAGCAAAGCATACCCGAAAACGCGCCGTAATTGCCTGTGAAAACTGCTTTTCATCTTTTTTCTTTCTCTTTTTCTGGAGTTATTTGTACTAATTTTATAAAGAAAAAGAAAATAAATTATTAATTTTTGCCGTTGATAATTAGTTTTAGAATAAATAATTTTTTTGCGCTTTTTGTCTTGACTTTAAGGAAGATTGTTTGTAAAAACGCATAAGTCCGATGGCGAACTTAGCTCAGTTGGTAGAGCCCCGGTTTGTGGTACCGGTTGTCGTGGGTTCGAGTCCCATAGTTCGCCCCAGATGTTACAATGACGGAAAGTATGAAGCGTGTTGAATGGTGTATTCAAAGTATAGCTTAACTTTCCGTCATTTAGTTTTAAGTTCGAAAGTAACAAATTCACGATTTCACGCTTTATGTTAATATCTTCACATTCTCTGAAAAGTTTGTGAGCATCGTTTCCTAGTGAAATCATTGTTCCTATTGCGATAGAGAACTTTCCATCGGCTTGGGTATGAGCCTGCATTTGTTGTTCGAAAGTAAATTGTTCGGTTTTGGCATCATTGGTCATTTTTCTGTATTCATCGACACTAATAGCTTCTTCAATAAGTAGGCTCTGAATTTTCTTAATCTTATCTTGGGCTTTGTCATATTTCTTACGGAGCTCTTTAATTTGCTCTCTATGATATTCGTTCTCGGCATTAATATTGCTCTCAATATCCTTTCTAATACCCTCTAAAAGCTCAGGAGGAAGTACAAGTTGTCTGAATATTTCCTCCACTTGAGCTAAAGCCACATTCTCATTTATACGAGGGTTATTGCAGTTTCCTTTACCGTGAGTGCAGCATAAATAACGATATTTCTTGCCGCTTTTCTTTACTTTTTCGTCACAACTTATCGCGCATCCACATTGTTCGCATTTTATAAGGCCTTTAAAGATAAAGGGCTTTTCTGTGCATTTGAACGTTTTATGCTCTTTTTGACTGCGGCTGTTCATTATTTCTTGGCATTGTTGAAATAATGCTTCGGAGATTAATTTAGGATGTTTGTGCGGATAGAGTTCACCCTTGCATAAAATTTTGCCGTAGTAAAAAGGATTGTTTAATATACGGTGAGCTGCGGTTTTGCTAATTGGTTTGCCGCTTCTTTTGCTTGTAAGCCCCCATTTTTTTACTTCTTTGGTAAGGGCACTTATTGAATACAGCCCAGTGGAGTATTCCTTAAACATCTTTTTTATTAACGGAGCTCGTTCCTTGTCAATAACTACTGTAGACTTATTATTAGTGTCTCTTGTATTCAATAAACCTAAGGGAGCCTCCCAAATGGCCTCGCCGTTTTTAAGCTTAAAGTTTACTGTACGTTTAACGTTTTCAGATAAGTTGAGTACGTATGATCTTGCGCCCATTACGGAAAAATCCCATCTTAAAAGATCGCTGGCAGAGCTGTTTTCTCCGATAATCATTGATTCCCTGTAAAAATGTAGTTCAATTTTCTTCTTTTTAATTAGGTCATCAAGTATGGTTGTTTCACGAAAACTCCTTTGAGCACGGTCAACCGCATCAAATACCACCGCAACTGGGTACTTTAGCTTTTTGCAGTAGTCCAAGGCTTTGTGAAATTCCTTTCTTTTACCTTTGAAGCTGCTTTCTATAAGTGTGAAGATTTCGATTACCTCAAGGTTGTTTCTTTCACAATATCCCAATAATCTTTCTTTTTGTGCATCAAGTGAAAAGCCATCTTCTTGTTCTTTGCTACTGACACGGCAGATGATGACAGCTTTATTAATATGTGTAGTTGGTTTCATTTCTTTTCTCCGAAATAGTTAATGTGAGTTTTTATGTTACTTAAAATTTATTTAAATTTATAGACAAAATAACGGCGAATAAAATTAGCTTTTTTGTTCGCAAGTTATGTTCGCATTTGCTTGAATTGACAATTATTTTTTGCGAGGTAGGGTTATGTGTGTTCAATGGTATATTGAATTTGTATCAACCTATTTTGTCTAAACGAGGCGCTATGAATAAAAAAATAAAGCTTATGAAACAAATATGTGGAGATATTGGTGATGACGAAGCTATCGCCGCATATGAAAGATTGGTTCGTTTATTTGTAATTCTCTATGAGAGCAGTGAGGAGAATAAAGCTAAATGAATAGTATTGTGCAAAAAATTGAAAGCTTTGATGAAGTGAAAGAGAGGAATAAGCGTAAAATCAAGCTTTTCATAAATAGTGAAAATCCAGACTTGATAAAGCTTGGTGAGATGATGAAACGGTGTAGAAAAAAGAATCGATGTAACTATCTTGCTTGTTCTGTCTGTTTACGTCGGTTTCGATTACGTTATTTAAAAGAACATCTGCCGATATGGAAAAAATTGATGAAACAATGCCCCGTGCATTACATTTCAGCAATTAATCGGGTGCCAGTCGATACTAGTGTCGATACATTGGGTGATTTTAAGGAATGGTTTGAACGATGTCTTAAACAATATGGTTTTGACCAAATACCTCTTGTTGGTGGGGTTGATTACTCTTGGAATTATGAAAATGGACAGAACTATATTTGTCAGCATTTTCACTTTTTGGCGGCTGTATTCGACCGAAAACCACTGATGGAATGTCTGAGAAAATCTTTTTTTCGTGATTGTACCGTCAGCCGGCCTGTCTATCCTAAGATATTGAAAGATTACCCCGGCCTAAAAAAGTCTCTTAACTATACGATACCTGCATATTTTGAAAAGCGTTGTCGGTATCTGGTAAAAAAACGTCACCATACCAATCATTACCCCTTGGACGATAAGCACCTGAGGGAATTATACCTTTTCTTGTCTTCCAATACCCCTGAAGACCTGATGATTGTTCACGATGTTTACAATAAAAAAGGGGGTGGTTAATGGTCTAAATTATATTCCCTTTTATACCGTAATACTAATTGGTTGTCGGTATCAGTTGTTCAAGCAAACAGTAAACAGTTGTTTTTTTAACTTATTGAATTTTCTGCATCTGTTCACTGTTCATTTAACTAATTTTTTAAAAGGATTATAAAAATGGCAAAGATAATTACTGACTTAAAAAACGGTGTGCAAATTGAAGAAGCACCAAACAGTTTACGGACAATGGCTTCGTATGTTGATGTTAGTTTGTATGGCTTAACTGCGAGTGGGGTAGCTTTTTATGAACTATGTTTTGTTAGAAAAATGTATGGGGATGTCGTCAAAAAGGTAATACCGACATCTTTGTTACTTAGCAATCGGGAGCTAATTTGTTTCCTCGTGAGTAATGGGTATGCAAATGTTCCCCTTAAAGAAGATGAAAAAAACTTATGTGATTTTTTGCGAGAAAGGGCGAATAAGGCTGCAAATGCTTTATTTGCTGAAAAACTTGGTTGGTTGGATGATGAGTTAGCCCGGAAAAATAAACAGCCTTATGTATACGTAACTCCTGACAAGCAGTATGGCAAAATGAATTCTGACTTACAAATACGGTATGTTGAAAATCCGAATGTTTATAGTCAAAATATGGAAACTGCCGGTAAACTGAAAGATTGGGTTGATAATATCGGCGTATATATTCAACATTCTCCGCTTCTTACTTTAGCTGTTTGTATGGGATTGGGAGCTATTGCGATGAAGCCTTGCGGTATAGAATCGTTTATGGTGCATATTTATGCGGTAACCTCAAAAGGTAAAACTATTACTGAGCTTGTTGGGCAAAGTTTGTATCGCAAAGCAGAAAAAAATACCGTTCCCTCGTGGAATATTACCAAAATAGGGCTAATGGATAAGTGTTCGTCATTTTCCGATACCTTGTTTATTCTTGATGAAGTTACAAAATTCTGCGATACCCCAACTAAGCTTCAGCAGATGATTTATGAGGCAATGAACGGGAGCGGAAAAATCACATCATTTGCTTATGCCAAAAGTGTTTCACGGGTTGACTGCCACTGGACGATACCAATTTTGAGTTCAGGAGAAAAATCAATTACGCAGATTTTGGAAGAGGGAAATGTGAAATTACTGAAAGGGCGTGAAGTGCGGTGTTTTGAAATTTATGCTCTGAGACATCCTGATTATTTTACATTTACAAGTCTGCCTAAAGGAATGAAAAATTCCGCCCAACTAGCAAAAAAACTAGAGGAAAATGTCCGGCTTTATTATGGAACTCCTGCCCGTAAGTTTTTAAGAAAATTTCTTAAGGAGCCTGACAAATATATAACGTATATAAAAGAGCATATGAAGACGTTTTTTGCAGATCAAGGACTTGAAGAGGGTGATATTAAAGGTCGAATTGCCAACAGGTTTGCCTTTATGGAAGCTGTTGGTTTGTTGGCTGTTGATTTTGAAATTTTACCAATGAAAAAATCACTGGTAAAAGACCATATACGTTTATTGTGCGGAGAGGTTCTTGCTCTGCATAAAACAGATGATGAATTACAAACGGAAGGACGAAAATTGTTGAAGAAAGCTCTTAAACGGGAATATCTCGTTACGGTAAAACAGAAAGGTAAAAAATTTAGTGATGATGAAAAAATGGCTTTTGGTTTCGTGATTATGCGGGATAGCTTGCCCAATCGGCATTTTATCGCTATTCGGAAATCTCAATTTGATAGTGTCTTCACATCGCAATATCAAGCGGACCTAATGGCACGTTATTTAAAAAATTCAGGTGTGTTGGTGCATAAGCAAGTTGATTTTGTGGATTTCGGCGAACGACCGCAGTTTCATTGCCTGAATTTGGAAAAGCTGCGAAAGGAGGGACTTTATAAATAATTGTACACGGTACGTCTGGAGATGCCAAATTGTTTGGCGATTTGGGTAATTGGTGTGCAATTATTAACGAGGGATTTTATTTCCTCGACCTGTTGGGCGGTTAGTTTCGGCTGACCGCCTTTATATTTGCCGTGGATTTTTGCAAGGGCAATTCCCTCCCGTTGACGTTCAAGGATTAAATTTCGTTCAAGCTCGGCAACGGCACCCAACATCGTCATCATCATTTTTTGATAAGGGTCTTGTTTATCGGCGGCAAAGGTAAGGTTTTCTTTATGAAAAACGATTTTAGCCCCTTTACTGGTTATTTCTTCAACCAGATTTAACAGGTCTTTGGTGTTGCGGGCTAATCTGTCCATAGAATGAACATTGATAATATCTCCGGTACGGATATTGAGTAACATAGCCTGCAATTCTGGTCTGTCGGTATTTTTACCGCTGATTTTTTCGATATAAGCTCGGTCGCACGCAATATCTAAAAGTTGGCGTTCGGTATTTTGGTCGGTGGTTGACACTCTCTTATAGTTAAAAATCATATTGTTTACTCCTTTGTGTGAAATTGATATTTATAACTTTGGTTTACACCTGTGTAACAAACCGTATTTTTGATGTAGATTGCACATAAAATCATCTGTGAAAGCACGGTATACTTCATTTGCATACCCTCGCTTTGATAACATACACGTCATTCTTGCTGATTTGGTGAATTTGCGGAATGTTACGGAGAGGGATTTGTTTTATACTGCCGCTGTCAAGGAGTTTGATTGAACTCCTAACCTTGTCAACGGTCGTCCAGTGTGAATATTTGCCCTCTAGCCCGATTAAAACGGCAGTGTCAGGCATTTCTGAGTAATGTTTAATCTGGTTTATCACTTCATCAACCGACATTTTCTTTCTTAGAAGAGGACGGGAAACCTTAATTGATAAGCCGAAATCAATTTTTAACTTTTCGCCAATACAAAAAAGGTAGTCTTCCAGTTGCGCATTGGTTGAACCTGTTTTATGAACTTCAAGCAATTCTCGGCAATTGTCTAAATGTTCATAAAGCATATGCAGAAGTTCCCTTTGGTAGTCTATTTTGAGGCGTTTTATTCCGTTGATTGCTTTTGTCGTAGAGATGACACTCGCAAAGCAGCCGCATAAATAGGTGAACCCTTGATTGATGACCGCCGTCAATATTCGTCCCCTCTCATTATGGTTAAGACCCGATTGGTAACGTTTGGATCGCAGGGAGCGGGACTAAAATAATTATAATCAGTGTCGTAATAGTCGATTTTCCAGAAGTACGTATCATTTTTGAAATTTATTGCACCGAAGTCGTGTTCGCCGTAAGGGTCGTTGTCCTCGGTAAAATTTTCAAACTTCTGAACTTGTTTTAAAAGTTCTTTTCGGTCATCATCGGTTAATGACTGCACGCAACGAGTAAGAACCACCCGTCCACCATTAAATGACTTGCGAAACGTATCGTTTAATCGTCTTATTTTTTCAATATTCATTTTCTCGCCTTTAAAATAAAAAAAGAGCCTCAACACTGGGTTGAAGCTCCGATTGTTGGATTGAGATGTAATTGACTCTAACCAACTTATTTTCAGTTCATTAGTATAGAGCCACATATTACACCTCACTTTCAAACATACAAAACCCTTTGCTGTCTTCGCTAAAAAACAGCTTTGTAAATGGTTTCGTATATTTTGTGATTTATAATAAAAACGAATCGAATCAATTTTTATTATGGTTAAATATAACATATTCTATTATAAATTGCAAGTAAAATATTGTGTAAAATCAGGTGGTTAGTTAAATAATTTGGTCATATAAAAACACAATATAGGGAGTTTATTACCGATGAAAAAATTAACAGACCCGAACGAAAAAATAGAACTTGCAAATTTGTTGGCGGTTTTCCGATTGGAGATGAAAAAGCTCCGCGAACAGTTGAACAAAAAGGGCTACGTCTGCCGTTACTGCGGTAAACAAGCCCCCAAACCTCACGGTGGAAAATGTCCGTACAGTCCACACCCAAACAAATGTCACGAATTTATTAAAGCATAAAAAATACCCTGCAACCAATCAGCCACAGGGTATTTGTACCAGTTGTTAAATACTAAAACTTATATTTAGCGTTAATCAATCCGGTGTGATCTTGGTAGTCCTCACGGAATTTACCCTCGTAACCAAGAGAAAGTTCAACGTTATCATTGACTTCCGCAGTTACACCGGCACCAAATTCCATACCGAAACGGTCAAGAGCTTCGCCCTCAACTGCATAAGCCGAACCATTAGCCAAAGTTACAACCGAATTAACGTCATCGTTAAACAGGTCATAAGTTGCGGCAATTCTGGCTTCCGGTTTAATATTCATACCGTTGGACAGTTCAAAGTTTTTGCTGACTTTCGCACCGATGACACCGGTCAAAATATCGCTGTCATTGGCAGAAACACGTTGGTCGGCAGAATCTTTGTAACTATCCTGTTTGATATGAACATAACGTAATCCTGTTTCCGGCGTAACGTTAACACCGTTTACGTTCATATCATAACCGGTCATTGCCTGTAATCCGAATGTTTCGACATCGTAGTCAGCTTTGACACCAACTCCGGCAACACTCTTGCTTTCTTCATAATCAGACCAGCCATAGGTCGCAATACCGTTTACATACCAGTTAGACGGTTTATATTCGCCGTACAGGATAGCAGTATGCGTATCAACATCGGTCGAACGCATAAAACCGTCAATATCTGTTTTGGTGTATGCGTAACCAATACCAACCTTGGTATCATCGGTTACAAACTTCTCAGCACCGAAAGCAATACCATTAGAATCGGCATCAAAACCTTTTGCTTTGGAAGTATCGTCCAGTTTGGATTTATTGAACATCCCCTGAACCCACATTGCACCGCGTTTGAATATATTGTCTCCGGAGGACATACCTTGCGCATCGGTAGAAACTGAACCACCGGTTAAACGTGTACCAACTGCACCAAAGACTTGATTAGCCGTTTCAGTCTGGGTCTTCTGAACCATCGGTGCAACCTCGGGAGCGACTGCGGTCAAAGCGGCAACATAAGCCTGTTCGTCACTTTGCGATAAATCACTTAAAACAGAGGCAACCGCTTTGGCTCCGGCGCTTGCCGTTGATGAAGATGTTACGCTGTCCCATGCTTCGGCTGTTTTGATATTGTTAACCGAACCGCCGGCATCTGCTACAACATCGGAAGCTGAGGCAGTCCCCGTGATTTTGAAAGAACCATTCTCAAAATTAATGTCATAACGATTGTTATCAGCAATTTTATTGGTAAAATCACCGGTTACAGAACCTTGCAGAAAATCAAAACTCTTGGTTTCACCATTGGCAACAACACCGCTGTCCAAGGTAACTTTCATTGTGGTATCATTACCGATATTGATTGTATTTGCATTGATTTGACCGTAATTGTCAGCCGAAGCAATTTTTAAACCAAGTGTTGAATTATCGGCAAAATCAACCGTCGTTGCGGCTAATTTGTTGGTTCCGATATCTAAACCGGCACCACCGGCAACCGATACATTACCGATTGAACCAGCATCTTTGTCATAAGTCAAAGTCCCTTTGTTAACATTCAATGCAGTTATATTACTGATAGTTCCGCCAATTGCTTTGCTTAAAGAATGGTCGGTGTCAAAAGACAAACTGGAACCGGTAACATTGCCGCTGACATTGGCGGCAGATTTTTTGAAACAGAGATTGCCGGAACCATTGACATTGGTATTGAGTTTGCCCAACAGGTCAATTTTGGCATTTTCGCTTTTCATTGCAATATCACCGGAAGTCAACGTTGCCCCATTAGCTACCGTGATTGTTCCTTTAGTGAAGTCAATATCTCCGCTAATTTGATTTGTTCCGTTGACGGTTAAAGTTGCATCATCTCCGTTTACGATAAATTTGATAGCGTTTCCATCAATTTCTTGGTCGTCATTGGTATTAAGTAATAATCCCGAATTTTCGTTCAAAACCAATTTGCCACCGGTCATATTAACATTACCGGTATTTTCCTTACGCATTTCAATATAAGCGTTTTTGTTCAATGTGATATTACCACCGGAGATATTAATATCACCACTGGTTGCGGCATCATTACCTTTATAAATACGGGAATCGGTTAAATTAATGTCACCGCCCTGAATGTTAACGTCAGCTCCGTTACCTTTAACAAAAATACCGGTATCGGCACTGCTGCCGTTTGATGTTGCGGTCAAAGAGCCGCCTGTCATCGTGAAATCATTGGCACCATCCAACAATACGCCGGAATTATCATTGATGACAAGGTTGCCACCGCTTAATTTGACGGCACCGGTATTGGAATCATACATTTCAATGTAGGCTTGGTTATCTAAAGTTATATTGCCGCCGGAAATATTAACATCACCGGTAGAGTTAACTCCTTCTTCACCCTTAGCAATGCGGGCTTCGGTTAAATTTATAGTACCGTTTTCAATGGTTACAGAAGAACTTGTACCTCTTACAAACACACCGGTGTCAGCACTTCCACCTGTTGATGAAGCCGTCAAAGTACCATTATTCATTACAAAATCACCGTTCGCAATAATACCGCTGTCATTTCCGGATATGTTTACCGTTCCCTCTGACAAGGTAACATTGTCTTTCGCGATATATTGACTGGTAATTGTTTCATCGGAACTAATAGTCCAATCTTCCGCACAAACATTTGTTGCCGAGAAAACGGCGACAAGTGCGGTTGTCATTAATAAAGTTTTTTTCATACGATTAAACATCCTTTTAACTAGTTAAACAAAACCCACCGTTCATAAAGAAAGGCGGGCGGATGTTCGAAAACCGTATACGTTTAAACGGCTCGGCTTATTTGGCTGAGCCTTATTCACCGACATCCGTCCAGATAGAATCAGAAGTCGGCACAAGTTAAAGTCGTGTGCACACGACTAAACGTATAAAGGGTTTTCGACGCCCTAAGCAGCGAACTGCTCAAATTCACTTTATAAGGCATATTTGTTAGAATCAAGTTAAATCATCAAAAACCCTCTGGAATTTAAATAAATAAGTCGATATGAGGTGTTTTGTACGGGATTAATTTGATGTTAAAACTAATTGATTGAGGGTTACCGTGAAAAACTGCTTTATCCTAAATTGTACAGTTTAATTATAAAATCTCTTGTAAAGCAATAGTGACAGGGGTTTAGGAGTGTTTTAAATTGCTAATAACTCTGTTAATAGATTTTGTTAATACTTTTGGATTTAGTTAAATATTTTGATTTTTAATTTTTGCTAAAATAGAGTTTATATCATCTTTAATTTTGTCAGGTATATCATAATTTATCCAGTCAGAATGAGTTTCAAACCATTCTATACATTGTTCTTTGTTTAAACTATCTTCTGTCATATATTCTGAAATATAAGAAACCGCGGTTCTTGAAAAACCCAAATATAGTAAGGATAATTGAGATTGTTGGCTAACACCAAACTCGAGAAAAACTGAAAAATCTTTTATTGCAGATATAAGGTCGTTTCTTTCGGTACTTCTAAGGTAGTGTGTAAGTACGTCTGAATAGCATTTGAAATATTTTGGTGCTTTATATCGGGCAACTTCTTCAATTATACTCATTGTTTCTCTGATGATTGTGTCTAGTTTATATGACCTGTTTTTCTTTTTTAAGTACTTGATTCTTTCAGCTATTATTCGACTAAGAGGATATCCTTTCATCCAATTTATTACTACTATTGAATATGAGTACAGTAATGTAGGGAAAACAGCTATTTTGGTTAAGTTACTATTAATTCTTTGCAGTACTTTATTATAAATATCAATCGCTTCCTCACTTGCAGGGTCACATAACAAAAGATGTTCTATGTTCTTATCTTTGAATTTTTCTCTATCTTTAAAATAATTGAAAAGGTTTACCATATATACAGGGTTTATTCCGGGGTTGTTTTCTATTATATCACTAGGAATGCCAATATCGTTTGATAATTTAGATATTTCTTCTTCAATAGCGTCTATATTGGGGTAGCTATTTGACCAGGCATATTTTTTTATAGTTCCATGTCTTCTATATTGTATAAGTAGGTATGAAATAAACTGGTCAAATTGGAAGTTTCTTTCTGTATTTGTTGTTAGGTTTTTAATGTATTCTAAAAATTCAGAAGCTTTGCTTTGTATATTGTCTGCAAATTTTTTTATGTAATAATGGCTTCTTTTTTTAGGAGCTTCACCTTCTATCCATAGCTTATTGTCACGAGGGTCAATGCATATTATATTACCTTGGAATTCTTTGCCCCACCGACCAGCTCTACCAGCAAGATTCCAGAAATCGGCATTTGTCATAAGCTTTCGTTGCCCTTTTTCAGGGCCTCTCATAAAAATTGTCCTACAAGACATATTGACCCCCTCTACTAAAGTAGAAGTACATACTAAGTGTGTTATTATATTGTCGTTAAAAAGTCGCTCAATTTCTGATTTTATTAAAATAGGCATATTTCCATAATGAAATGCTATGCCTTTTGCTAAAACCTTACATAGCACATAATCTTTATGTATTGTCTTTTTACATAAGCCTATAAGAGACTTTAGTTCAGGATGTGGTTGCTGAGATTCTTTGTTGTCAAATAAATCGAATAAGTGCCTTGCAACTTTTTCTGCATCAGCAGCACCATTAACGTAAATAATATTGCCTTTTGACCTTTTAGTGTTTTTATTAGTTAATGCATTGACTATATATGATATTCTTTTTATTCCACTGTCTGGTGTTGAATGAAGATTAAAATCGCAGATATGGTGTTCCTCTGAATCATTGATTAAATTCAATTCCCAGTTTTTGGATGAATTTCTTTTTTGAATAGCCCATAAAATATTTTGATTTACAGTAACTTCATTGCTTATAAAAGAATTTGATTTGTTACTCTCACTAGAGTCTTCTAAAAATTTTTCTGGATTTTCGGTGAATGGGCTTATAAAGACTATTTCAGGATTTACACTTTCAGAAAAACCCCATTCAATAATCTGCTGTAATAATAATCCTCGGTTCTCGTCTTCGATTTTATAGGCTTCATCTATAATCATCGCGAACAGATTAAGTTTAAAATTAAGAGATGACAAAAGGATATAAAATCGTTCTTGAGTAAAAACGAAGATGTTTGATTTATTCCAATCAAGAGCTTCGTGGAGTGGCATAGATGCTACGTTAACTTTGTTTTCAAGTCCGTTCTCAGCGATCAGATGTTTAAAATCTTCTTCTAGCTGGTATATCAGAGCTCTAGTGGGAACTATATATACAATGTTTATTTTCTCATTTTCTTGAATCTTATTAACAATCCACTGTTTTGTAATAAATGTTTTACCGGCAGCAGTTGGAGCGGTTATACTTACGTATTGATTATTTTCTAAACTTTCCCAAAATTTATTTTGAAAACTATTGGCAAATATTTTTTCTCCACTATTTGTTTCTATGGTGCTTTCGTACTCATTTCGCTTCCAATGCAATAGTGATGGTGTGTTTAATCTTTTCTCTATTCCATGTTCTATCAAATTTCTTTTTATGGCTAGTTCAATGGCAGGAATATTTACAAGGGAGTTAAGTATTATTGTTGCCATATCTTTATGTTCTGGAGATGCACTACTTGATATACAGCTTTGAGCTATTCTTAATGCCTTGTCTGTGTTTGAAATAGATCCACTTTTACTAAGAATGCTTGCACAAAAAAGCAAATAACCCCAATCTATATTTCTTGTTTCTGAATTAATATCTAATATATCATTGAACTGCATTTTGACAGATTCAAGTAATATGTAGTTATAATTCTCTTTAAATTGAGGATTGTTTACAATCCAATTGCTTATATTTGTTTGTAACATATTACACCTTTGGCAAACCTAGGCACTTGTGAAATTCATTTCTTAAATCGTTTACAGATTTAAAAGGGATACAAAAGAAGTGTATTGTAAATGTTTCTAGAGAGTTTTTTATTGTTGCTGTTTTAATAATTTTTTTGAATCTAGGTATTTTAGTTAATAATGTATTCTCAACATCTTGAATTGTTTTTGTCTTCGGGGTTTGGGGATAACAATGTGCATTTTGAAATCCAACAAAAGCTACAGCTCTAATCTCTAATTTATTGAAGTTGGGGTTGTCTCTGTCTAAATAGCCAATCAGAGCTGTTTCAAGATTTTTATCATCAACATCAATAAATTGTTTTAACAATATAAAATCTCTATTATCTGCAGATAATATACCTCCTTGAGAAGTTAGAAGTCCTGATAGGCTTTCAAAACATTCTTTTACAGCATTACTTAGGTTGCGATGTATCTTTGATTCTCCCCAATACAATGCTAAACCACCGCTATCAGTTGTGCCTAAATATACTCCATCTGCTCCGTGAAAGTGCATATTTCTACTTGTTTTAAGGTTCATCTTACATATTACTTGAGGTAGCTTTAATAGTTTTTCAGCTAGTATAAATAGTATAAGTTCACCAAGTTCACCAGATTTTGCAATATCAACAAAAGTTGTTCTTGCCTCATTAGCTAATTTAGCAGTATATCTAGTTGTTGATTTTTCAGCATCTCTTTTAAATGCTTCATTTATTCTACTTCTGGGTATGACGTAATCAGTTATGTCGCAAAACAGATTTTCTACAAAATCTTTTGTTCGGTCTCTTCCATTTCCATCAAGGGTTATGCAGTGCCAATATGATAATAGGTTGGTGTCATCCACCTTAGCTTTTTTTTCAATGGTATGTAAAAATGCATCGTAGTCACTTATATCGCCACGGGATATTTTTTTTAATGCTTCTTCAAAAAAATTTTCTTCGGTTGTTTCTGACATACGCTATTTCATTTTATTTTATTTCATTGAATGTTAAGAGTATATTATTGCAATAAATACCATTAAGCAAGCGAAACGTGTGGTTGATTAGAAAAAACTCAATAAATGACTTGAGCCCTTTCGTTGTGCGGTTTTTTTATAGTCATTTATATATAGATGAAATTGGTTCGGGGGGGGTATTTTATAAGTTATAGTCATTTTATTCTCCTTTTTTATTAGTTATGGAGGATAAAATATAAACAAATATTAGCTTTTAATAAATTGACGTTTTTGTAACTTTGGGAATGGTTTGATACTAAAATGGTGTATATGTATAAAAAAAGTTAATTTGTTTATTGCCTGACGATTAAAATATCAGGAATCAATAATGTCATTTTATTGACAATTAGAGAATGTTGTGTTATGTGATAATTTTATCAGAGTTAATTTGATGATGGTGTCTGCTTATAAGGAATTGATGTTGGTTCCGAGTTTTTACATCTCCATCTAAAATATAGATGTCAAACATTCGAAGGAGTGTTTGGCTATTTTTTTATTCTAAATTTCTCCTACAACAGATTTGGTTTAATTATATGGAGAAATGAGATGTCTCTCAAATTTAGTGATTTTGTTAATGGTGAAGTTGTAGAAATTAGTAATCCAATGATTTCTTTAGAACTTGATAGAACACAAAATATCATACTTCTAAATGTTGCAGGGCTTAGGTTTATTCTTAGAGGAATTAACGATGAGCAAAGAAAAGGTGGTAGGAGTAATGGGACAAAGAAGATTTTGGAGTTTTTATTGGATAATCCTAATAAGCCTTTTAATTTGAAAATGCTTGATGGGAAATTGGATAGAAATTTTAATAGTCGTCTTGATGATATTTTAAGAAAAGGGTTGTGTCCTTTGCCTCCTGAAAAAATAAAGTGTTTTTGTAAGAATATGACGACATCTGAGGTTAAATTTTGCCCCAAAATACCGTTAGGAGATTTCTTGGAGGCAGATAGAACCATTAACTTTGATTTCGGTATAAACATTAAACATCAGTCGAAGCTAGGGGTTGTAAGGCAAGCCTGTTTAACTTTTGAACAGAAATCTCAAAATACATACCGTGTAGGGTTTGCATTTTATAACCGAGTAGAAAATGGTGATGATATGGACTTGGAGATTAATTGGTTTGATGAGGCTAATTTTTGGCATAGGTATGATTTATCGGCTAACTATAAAACCAATTTTTCAATTTCTATGCTATCATCCCTTGTTTAGATTTTAGGTGTTCTTGGAATGTGAGGATATGGTTGTACATTTTCATTATGTCCTCATATTCTGCGAACAAAGTTTGCGTCAAAGAAGTTTTGGAACTGTGACTTTGTTCGCCCCAGATAAAAAAAGCACCTGTTAAAAGGTGCTTTTTTTGTGCGAACTCCGGTTTGTTTTGAGAATAAACCGGCATGGGACTATCTAGCTTGGTAAGTCAGCCCAAAGCTGACTAACTGCGCGTCGGTCACTTGGCTTGTAGTGCTCGTTGCGCATAAATTTATGCTTACTCGCGAACAAGCCGGTGCCTGTCGGCGAAAAGCAACCAGAGCAGCGGTTGCTTTTCTGTTCCAGCCCATAGTTTGCCCCAGATTAAAAAAAAAGCACCCGGAGGGTGCTTTTTTTGTGCGAAGCGCGTAATGTTTGTTTAACTGCTCTTAATCATGTCAACCATAGAATGAATAAAGAGAGCAGTATGGCAGAGATAATTATGCCAAGAAATGCTAAAACCGTTATCCATTCTTTCCAAAATGGAAGCACAATAAATGCTACGCGGATGTCACCATAGGGTTGTTCTGTGGAGCCTCTCATAGTTTGGCCTGAAGTTAAGTCGAAATAATAAGCCGTATAACTGTCCGGTTCCTCGGAGCACAAAATCATTCCACTGTAGGACGAGGCGTGCCAATAGCCATTTTCTCTCAGAACATTAGCAGTTGCATCAAATTTTGCTTTTTCTTCAGTGCCCCAATATTTTTCCAAGACATTTTTAGACGGCAGATATACTCGTCTGTTACGGAAACGCATCTTTGAGATAGTCCATATAATATCACTTTTCTTCTGATACACGTGCTCATAGCGTAGAGAAATCATTACGCCGGACAACAGTTGAATTCCCCATACGTCGTCCTTGTAGTTCAGATCCAATCCCTTTGCAATGTCGAGTTTTGTTCCGCGGCGATATACTACGGGAAGTTCCGTTGGTATCAGATTGGTAACATTCTTGTTGGGCGTGTTAACTTTGTTTGCAACATTTTTACTGCGGTTGTTAACCCAGTTTATCAGTTCTTTGTCACTGATGTTCAGTTCCGAAAGAACTTTTTCCAGTTTTTCAAATTTTTCCATAATAAGATATTTTAACGTAATAAACAATTTTATAAATAAGTTCTTTACCCATAACATTCTGTTGACGAAAAGTCAATTTTTTTGTCAATTAAGGCCGGCGATTTCATTGTCATAAGACGGTTGACAATATGAAAAAGGCATGTTATCTATAATATATAAACAATTGAACAATTATTTAATTATTGACGGGATTGGAGGAAAGAAATGAAGAAGACTTTTGTATTGGACGATTTGGACTGCGCCAACTGCGCGGCAAAAATAGAGAACGCTGTTCAGGAAATTGAAGGCGTGATTTCGGCTTCGGTTTCCTTTATGAGCGGAAAGCTGGTCTTGGAAGCGGAAGAAGAACGTTTTGAAGAAATTCTTGATGCTGCGGAGAAACTGATTGCCAAAGTCGACAGCGACGTTACTCTGGTTCGATAGTCAGGAGGTTTGGGCATGAAGCAGAAAAGACAGCTTTATAAAATTATCGCCGCTGCCGTTTTGTTTGCGGTGGCTTTTATGCTGCCGGTTTCCGGTTACTGGCGTTTGGCTGTCTGGTCTGCCGCATATCTCATTGTCGGGCTGCCGATTGTGCGCAAGGCATTCAGAAATATCGGCCATGGACAGGTTTTTGACGAGAATTTTCTGATGACGGCGGCAACGGCCGGCGCTTTTGCTTTGGGAGAATATTCCGAAGGCGTGGCGGTAATGCTGTTTTATCAAATCGGCGAACTGTTTCAGTCCTATGCTGTCAACAAGTCGCGCAAGTCAATTGCGGCGTTGATGGACATTCGTCCCGATTATGCCAATATCGAAAGGGACGGCAAGGTTGTCAGGGTAAGTCCCGAGGATGTGCGTCCGGGCGAAGACATTATCGTGACTGCCGGAGAAAAAATTCCGCTGGACGGACGGATCGTCGAGGGTTATTCGTTGATTGACACGGCGGCGATTACCGGCGAATCGGTGCCTCGGGAAGCGGCCGTCGGCGACGAGGTTATCAGCGGCTGCATTAATTTGAACGGCCGGCTGAAAATAAAGGTTACCCGTGATTTTGGCCAATCGACGGTGGCTAAGATTTTGGATTTGGTTGAAAATGCCAGTTCCCAAAAGGCTTCTGTTGAGAACTTTATTACCCGTTTTGCACGCTATTATACGCCGGTGGTGGTCTTTCTGGCTTTGGCTATTGCGGTTTTGCCGCCGTTGCTGGTTGATGGCGCGGCTTTCAGCGACTGGCTGTATCGGGCGCTGACTTTTCTGGTCATATCATGTCCGTGCGCGTTGGTTATTTCCGTTCCGCTGGGTTTTTTCGGCGGTATCGGCGCCGCTTCGCGCAACGGAATTCTGGTTAAGGGGAGCAATTATCTTGAGGCTTTGGCGGCAACCGAAATTGCGGTTTTTGACAAGACCGGCACTCTGACAAAAGGCTGCTTTGAGGTCAGCCGGGTGCAGGGCGAGGGCATTGACGATGACACGTTGCTGGAAACGGCTGCGCTTGCCGGCGGCAATTCAACGCATCCGGTTTCACAGTCAATCCGCAAGGCATACGGTAAGGAAATTGACCTGAGGCGGGTGGCTGATTTTGAAGAACTGCCGGGTCGCGGTATTAAGGCCACAATCGGCGGTAAGACGGTTTTGCTCGGCAATAAAAAGCTTTTGGACGAGTATGGGATAAAATTTAATCCCGTAAACGGAGCCGGAACGGTTGTCTATATTGCGGCAGGGGGAATTTTCAGAGGCTTTATCCTGATTGCGGACGAGATAAAGCCCGATGCGCCGGCAGCGATTGCGGCTTTGAAAAAAGCTGGTATCAGGGAGACGGTCATGTTGACCGGCGACAATGCCGCGGTTGCGGAAAATGTTGCGCAAACACTGGGTTTGGATAAGTTTTTTGCCAATTTGCTGCCGGCACAGAAGGTCGAAAAGGTTGAGGCGCTGATGAAAGACAAAAGCGATGGCGGAAAACTTATTTTTGCCGGCGACGGTATTAATGATGCGCCGGTGCTGGCTCTGGCCGATATTGGTATTGCCATGGGCGGCGTTGGTTCTGACGCGGCGGTTGAGGCGGCGGACATTGTGATTATGACTGACGAACCGTCTAAAATTGCGCAGGCGATTAAAATTTCACAACGAACTTTGCGAATCGTGCGGCAGAATATTGTTTTTGCGTTGGGTGTCAAGTTTTGGGTTCTGTTGATGGGTGCCGAAGGACTGGCTACCATGTGGGACGCTGTTTTTGCCGATGTCGGTGTGTCGGTTATTGCCATTATCAATTCCATGCGTGCGTTAAAGTCTGTCTAACGGTTTCCTAAAGCAATTTAGCGCGGTCTCGAAAAATTCATGTACCTTGTTGTACACTGGAATTTTTCTCGCTTTCCGAATCACTTTATAAATTCCGCTATCCGGACTTTAAGAGGGAAGAAAACGGTTTTCTAAAGCAATTCGGTGCAGTCTCGCAAAATTTACATGTCGCAAGGCATACTGTATCAGCGGTTTTTCTTAAATTTTATAATTTGTTTTGCGGACAGCTCATTTCGAAAACGTCGTCAATCATTTTGTGGATGAGTCGGGCGGTGCGGGTGTCCGCGAGTTTGTAATAAACTTCCTTGCCGGCGCGTCTGTTAACAATGAGACCGGTCTGGCGCAGAATGCGCAGATGATGGGAAACGGCGGAAGTACTCATGCCGACGGCAACCGCGACGTTCAGGACGCAGGCTTCGCAGTGAGCCAGCAGCCACAGAATACGCAGGCGCGTCGGGTCGCACAGCTGCTGAAAGATGTCGGAGGCTTTGTAAAAAGCTTCTTCGTCCGGCATATGTTCCAAGAGCTGTTCCAGATTTCCGCCATGGTCATGAAACTGTTCGCCGACGGTACGGATATGCGGTTTGTTTTCCGGCATAGTGCCTTCTTTCGTGTCAAAAAGATAATCAAAAAGCTAAACAGCAAGATATAAGATATTGCTTTGCTTGTCAATAATTCAACGTGTTGCAGCGACCGCGTGGTCATAAAAGATTTTGAGAAATGCCGCAAGGCTTTCGGTTTCGATGACCGGGCGCAGGTTGATACGGTCGGTAACCGAATAAACGTTTTCGGCGCCGTCGTAAAGCAGGATGTTTTCCGATATGCGGCCGATAACCAGTTTGCGGATGAAATAGTCATAATTGAGATAATATTCGTTAACGGTTATGAGGTTCGGAAAAGTGTAGTTCCTTTCTTCACGGTAATGAGGGATTGAGCCGTAAAATTCGATGCCGTTGAAGATGAGGCCGTCGTTTAGTTTGAGAAAATTCCGATATTCGCCGGGAATGGCGGAAAAATTTCTGGCCGTAAGCTCGGCGTCAATCTTGGTCAGATTGGCGTCAACGGCCGGTTCGAAGACGACGCTGCCGGGCGATTGGCGGAAGTGGTTCAGATAACGGCTAATCATAATAAAACTTTCCTTCAAACCAGGGTAAGAAAATTTTTTTATGCAGGCGCAGAAAATTGTTTTCAATTTGCATGTCGATAATCCGATGAATGCCGGCATGATGCGGTCGGGTCTGAATCAGGCTGAAATTGTCGAAATCGAGACTGCCGCCGAAGTCGGCAGGAACTTTGAGATGAATGTTGTAGTTTTCCGGAGCGAAGCCTTCGCGTAGGCAGGCGATATCATTGTCGTTGAGGCCTGCGCAACGGCAGTCTTCGGCGTCGGCATAGCCGATCAGTTTGAAAAAGCGGCTGCGCAGGTTATGATAACGGTCAAAAGAGCGGTTCATTTCCTGCCAGGATTGCGGCGCATATTCCTTTTCAATAATCCGGGTAGAGGCGGGCAGGCCGAATTCGGCAATTTTTTGCCTTACCGTTTCGTACAAAGCTTCGGAGTCGGGGGCGGTTATTCTTTCGTCAACGGGCGTTTCGGCAATTTGAATGTCGCGAATGCGGCTCTGATAAGCCGAATAGCCGCTGCCGATGAGATCGTTGTATGCGGCGAGCAGGGACGCGGCGTTACGGTCCGTTTTTTCCGGGGGCTTTTTTTTGACTGTCCGGTTTGACCATTCCCACATCGCATTGCTCCCGTGCTGCAGTTTTATCCGTTGTCGCTTTCGTCGTCGTCGAACTCGTCGTCGCCGTCGTCGGCTTCAGGATCATAATCAATGCCTAGCTTGGCCAGCATGTCTTCGTTGATGTCTTCGCGCTGAGCGACAATCCAATCAGGAACGTACGGAGACGGCGGAAGCGCCGCCAGTTTTTTCATGGTCGAGTCAAGATACCAGCGCGGAGAATCGGCCATAATCGGCCGGTCGATGAAACCCTGCATCAGGACAACCTGTTTCAGCATCGGCAGGCTCAGCAGCTGGGTCGTACTGATGACCGAAGTACCCTGCAGCTGATAAGACACGTTTTTGGCGAACGGGTTGGAACCTTTGCCCAGGCCGCCTTCGTTTTTGGAATAGGAGGTGGTCTGCACGGTTTTGTTGCCGATCATTTTGGAAAAACGCTGGGCGGTTTGTTCGTTGTTCTGCGACAGAATGATTTTGCATGCGGTTGTGGAAATAACCGTTTCAAGGTCGTCCTTGCCGTATTTTCCCGAAATCTGGCCGAGGTCCTGTCCGATAAGCAGATAAGAAACCTTTTGTCCGCGGCCGACCGCCGGGCCGTCAATAATCGCTTTCAGTTTCGGCATTTGCGGAAACTCGTCAAGGACGAACAGGCATGGGAACGGCCCCATTTGTCCGTCGGTTTTGTTGACGAACTTCGGCGGGTTGGCAATCAGATAAGAAGACATAAGTTCAATAAATGTGCCGCTGATGACGCCCAGAGCGCGCGCGTCAACCTGGTTGACCGAAAGATATACCGAAATCGGTTTCCATTCGCCGGTAATCGGATCCTTCATGCCGCGCAGGTCTTTAAATTGCAAATCGGAGAAGCTTGTTCTGGACACAACCGCCGAGTTCTTGAAAATGCCGATGCCGGCAAAACCGGTGGACAATACCGAACCGCGCTCTTTGTCCGGCATGGACGAAAGCTGGCTCAGCTCCGTGATGCAGCGCGGCGAATAGCCGAAGCGGCGGGCTTCGTCGACGGCTTCTTCCAGCATGGTGCGCATCGGGTCGGACATGGCGGCCATCTGGTCGCCTTCTTCAATACGGCGTTTGATGTCCTGCGCCTGCTTAATCTGAGCTTCGGTAATCCATTCCAGAATCATCGCCAGACAGGATTCATGGCCAATCCATTTTTCCGGGAGCAGCTGCCAGGTGCCGATCGGCAGGTAGTTGTCGATGGTAATGTTATTGTTGCGCAGGTTCTGAATGGCGCGCGCCGACATCGGGTCGCGCATGTCCAGATAATAGCCTTCAAGGACGCGTTTGTCCTCTTCGTCAAGCTTGCCTTCGTAAATGCGGCCGATGAAGTAGTCGTTGGCGCGGGCGCGCTCGCATTTGGAAGCAATAAAGTGAATGAAGCCGGTCAGTGCGGCACGGCCGGTTTTTGACCAGTGCGGGTCGGCGCCGCCTTTGGGGTCTTCGACCAGAATATTGCACATTGAGTCGACATACATGTCGCGATCCGGGCCGGGAGCGGGCAGAGCGTTCGGCGACAGCGGATTCCAGCTCGGGTAGTAAATTCCCTCGGCCGGGTTGTCTTCCGCGCCCCAGTTGATGACAAAAACGGGACCGTCTTTGGCGCGTGCGCCGGTGGTGGAATAGCACAGTTCCGGTTTCGGGTCGTTGACAACGATGCTCAGGCCGTGCGAGTTGAAAATGGTCGGAATGACCACGCCGACGGTTTTACCGGTGCCCGGAGGCGCGCAGCAAAGCGTGGAGAGGGTTTCCTTCAGCATCAGCAGCCGTCCTTTGTATTTGCCGACAACCATGCAGAAACCGTCAAACAGTCCCATTTTTTTGATGTCTTTATATTCGGCGATGCGAGCCGAACCGTGAATGTTGGACTGGAAACGGTAAGGATTGGTTACCGCACCGATGATCAGGCCGGCAGGCAGGGCGACAATCGGCAGAATCGGAAGCCAGAGGCTGACCGAAAAGCTGCCGTGATATGCCGAAAGCTGACGGAACCAGTTCCAGTAGCGGGAAAACAGATATGACGGGTTGTCGAAAACGGTGGAGACGAATTTGCCGACGTCATTCAGCGAATCTTTGGAAATGCCCGAACCGATGAGATAGCCGAGCGGCATTGAAACAACCGCGAGTATGATGGTTACGATAAGGGTAATAACGACGGTCATTACCATCCACTGGACGGCGTGGTCGTATTCTTCCCATTCTTCTCCTCTTGATTTCAGAGCCATTGTTTTGCTTTTACACCTGTATTGTTGTTATGCTATGCTGCGAACGAGTTTTTTGACCTTTTCAAATTTGTCTTTGTCAATATGCCCGCCGGCCTCTTCCAGCGTTTTGGAGAACAATTTTAGTTCCTTGGGCGTGCCCCTGTCAATCCTGGTAACTGAAATATTCATTTCGTCCCAGGTTTCAAACATGTCTTCGGCATTGATAATATTGCCTATTTGAACAACGACGAAAGCCCTTATTTCAAAATTCATGTCGGACTCGGCCAGTTTTTCGGAAAGAATCTTGCGGGCAAGGTCAACTTTACGTACCGGCGAAATACGGTGGCTGCTTTCCGAAAACCACAGCGGTTCTTCGTCATTGAAACGTTCTTCGTCGGCCAGCCAATCGCCGGGTTCCTTATCGAGCAGACAGAGGTTTATCTGTTTGTCTGAGACGCCGATAAAGTCGATGACGCTGTTTTTGACGGTGGCGGCGGTGATGACTTCATAACCTTTTTGTTTCAGAACGTCGAGGGTGGAGTTTCCTGCCGGGCGGGGCTGTGCGGGAGACGGGGCGTCATTGCGCTGGGCGTTGTTTTTTTTGTCTTTGTTGTTTTTGCTTTTGGCTGGAGCCGGTTTGGGCGTTTCTTTCGGTTCCTCTTTGGGGGCTTCTGCGGGTTTGGCGTCGCTGAATTTTTTGTCGAACGAATCAAAGTCGAAATCAAAATCGTCATCCGTATCTTCGTCAAATTTAAACAACGAATGGTCAAATGTCGGGGAAACGGCCGGTTCTTCTTTTTTGGCGGCGGGTTTGGCCGGTGCTGCGGGTTTGGCCGAAGCGCTCAGTACGCCGGGACGAACCGGATCGCTGTAGTCGGTAATCGGAGCGCGGGTTCCGCGCGGGCGGATTTCCTTATAGGATTTTTTCTTCTTGACGACGGGGACGCCTGCGGTTTTGGCAATAATCTTGACCGGTTTATAGAAAAGGCTGCGAAAGGCGCGCATGGGAAAAAGAATGACGTTTAAGAATATTTTTCCCCACGGAATCAGGCTCAAAGCGGCCCAGCTGGTCAGCCACAGCGGAATGAACGTAAGAATGATGAGCACAAACGCCCATTCTTTCGGATCGTCGATAACCCATCCGTCGTTCCATTTTTCCCAGGCATAGTTCCAATGTGCGGCATTAAAAATGTCAAAGCGCCAGTTGCGGAGCATAACAACCCTTATGCCTTCCAGGAAAAAGATACTCCAGAAGCATCCGACAAAAATGATTCTTGTTAAGATGAATAAGGGTTTCAAACTGTTCTCCACATTTCCTGTTTTTCCGTCCCGCGGGCGGATTCTTCACCTTTATGACAGAGTATACTCTGAAATTGGTTAAAAAGTGTTTAGTAAATTGTTAACGCAACATTCTGTTCTGCCGCTATTTCTTTTCGGAGGCGGATATTTTCTCCTGAATCGAACGACGGATTTTTCCGGTTTCCTTTTCCCGGGGTTTGGCGCTTTCTTTCAAACGCTGTTCAATAATTTCTTCCATATTGGGTTTGCTTTTGGCTGCGCCCATGTTTTTAAGAATGATACGCGGCGTGTTTTCGCCGTATTTTCTGATCATACGGTTGTTATACCAGGTAATCGGAAAGAGCAGGATTTTGACAAAGCTGAGACGGTAGAAAAAGCGCCAGCCCCAGAACCACAGCGGAATAAGCGCCAGCAGCATGCCGACAAAAAGGTAGTCCCTGCCGGTTTTGATTTTGCCGCCGCTTTCCCAGAAAGTGTTGATAACCTGCCAGTCGCGCATGTTCAGAATATCAAAGTTCCATATTGAAATCATTATTATCCGGGCTGCATAGACGAAGACGACGGTCCAGACGGCTCCGACGATTGCGGCTTTGAGTATTTTAAATAATTTTCTTATCATCTGCCTTCAGTTCCTATGCGCCCCAAAGCGGCGACGCCGGAGAGCGAGTCTGCCATGCGCTGATTGCGTTCGATGTTTTCAACCTGATGCCTTTTGTCTTTGTATATTTTGGTAAAGGTATCAATGTTTTCGTCGGTAAGGCCAAGTTTCTGTTTGAGCAGGGCGACGCGGTCGCGGCGCTCGTTGTTCTGGTCTTTCTGAACAAGGTTTGCGGCAAAGGCGCGATTGACTTCTTCCATGGAAGCGCTGCTGCCTTTGTCAAAGTCCATATCGGCAACGGCGGCTTCGTAGAGACCGCGTTTCTGTCCGGGTTCCGGCGTCGCGACCTTTTTCAGTTCGTCACTCAGAGCTACGACTTCCACGGCCAAATCGCCGCGCGGCTTTTTGTCCCGTTCGGTAAACTTGCGTTTGCTCATGGTTTTCTGCGCTTCTTTAACGGCGCTCTGAGAACTGTTAAACAGTTTGGCGGCAAGTTTTGCCGGATTGCCGCCGTTGGCTGCCTCCATATCCATCCGGCGGGCAAAAAGCTGCATGGCGTGGGCTTTTTGTTTGTCAAACTCTGCCTTAAGGTCTTTGCCCTGATAATAGTCTTTGTCTTTGGCTAAGTCGAGCGTCATGCCGGCGCGGGCATAGTTGGAGGCGAATTGCTCGGCGATGGCCATGTTTTCGTAAAAGTTTTTAATACCCTGTTCGGCAACTTTGAAAAACTGCTGTTTTTCTTTTTCATCCATATTGGCGAGCAGAACTTTGGTCGAATCCGAAACTTTGGCTTCGTTGAGTTTGCCTTCCTTAATCAGTTTCAGATTCTTGAGCTGTTCTTCCTGATGTTTGTCGATCAAATCGGAATTGGCCTGTCCGGAAGAAAGGGCATGGTCTTCTATCTGGTTGTAGCGGGTCTCGGTTTCATAGGTTTTGCCTTTTTCAATCTGTTTTTCGCGCATTCTTTCCAGCATTTTGCGCTGTGCCCAGTAATAGCCTTTGTCAAGTTTGGCCGCAGTTTTGGTCCAGAGCCAGTTGGCACCTTCCAGCAGCCAGTCCTCGTACATATATTTGATAACGTCTTTTTCCTTAAACGGACCTTTTTTCTCCGGATCGGGATCTTGGTTTTCGTCACCGTCCTTGGAACCGGCGTCGGCAATTTTTTTGTCGCCTTTTTTATTCTGATCTTCTTTGGCTTTGTTGTAGACGGCCTGTTCGTCGACAGAGAGCAATCCGCGTTTGTTCTTTTCTTCCAGAATGTTCAGGTAATCCTGCTGTTCGCTGACGGAAAGCGTATCGTAAGTCGGCGTTTCGTTAACGTTGGCCGTGTTTTCCGGACCGTTGTTTTCACTGACCTGAGCGATTGGTTCGGCGGTATTGGCATTTTCCCGGGCAACGGGTTTGATTTCAGAAACCGTCGCGGTCGGTTCCGGACGGGGAGCCGGTGCTGGTTGCGGCGCGTCCGTGCGGGGCGTCTGCTGCGGTGTCGGGTTGGTGTTCTGGTTGTCTGCCATTATTTTTGTCCTGTCAGTCTTTTAATTGTTTATATTCTAGCACTAAAATTCATTTTTGTCTATATTTATTATATTTTCGCTAAAAGGTTTATGCCTTTATTTTCTTAAGGTAGCAGCCAAGTTCACGATTGACGCGGATGCCGTCCTGCGGCGTCGGCTTTATCAGGCCGAAAAAACGGGGCTGAAGCTTGGACGTGTCAATCGGGGCGTAGACCGCGGGGTTGTTAATCAGCACCTGATAGGCGCCGTCAGGATCTTTCTGAGCCGTTTTGAAATAGTTGTTGACGAGCCGCTCGGCGTCGACGGGGAACTTTTTCTTCCGTATGGCCTCAATGTATCGTTGCTTGCGCTCAATGCTGCGTTGGTGTTCTTCGTAAATTTCACGTTCTATTTTGCGGCGTTTGGCCTTCAGACGGCGTTCTTCCAGAGCGATTTCGCAGCCTTCCATTTCAATCAGGATTTCCACATAGGAGATGACTGCCAGCTGGAGAATTTCATCTTCGCAGTGTTCGGCAAAGTCGAGCAGTTCTTCGTCGGAGGCTTCGGGATTAAGGCCGGCCAGTACCGGGCCGTGAACCTTGAACATAATTTCCCAGCCCTTGACGGCGTCATCGGCGATCTGCGAACCTGTCCGATATTTGTAATGCGGCGAAAGAAGCGAAGCGTCGACGCGAAAGTCGGGCGCTTCGGCGTCATTCATTCCGGCCATCATAACGATGGCGTTGCTGAAGTTTTTGTAAGCTTCAAACAGGGCTTTTTCGCCCTCGTCAAGAACCGGTCCCGCGTTTTTGGGTGCCGCGGCCGGAGCGGCTGCGGGCGCAGGTGCCGGCGGTTCTTCCGTTTTTTCTTCAAGGCCGGTATCAACGTCTTCCAGTTCGGAACTGATGAATTGGTTTAACAGCCGTTCAAACTCGTCGTCTTCGGCAACTTGGTCGTCATAAGACTTTGTTTCTGCCGGCAGGACGATATCTTCTTCGGGCGTTTCAACGGCGGGGCTGACCGGCGCGTTTTGCGGTTTCTTTTTGAACACTTTGATTTTCTTGGGGCTGTTTTCGCTCATTTTTAACCTCTAATCAACGCGGATGGTGGAAATTTTGCGTCCGGACGCCGTATCAAGAATGATGATGCGGTCGCCTTTGCCGCCGTCGGAAATGCCGATATACAACAGGTTGTCCCTGATTTGGATTTTCTGCAACGTGCTGCCGGCCGGTTCGCCGAGGCTGATTTCTTCCGGCAGACGTGGCGCGGAATGCGTTTTTTTAAATAAGGTTCCGAGCAGCATGAGACTGCCGAAGACCAGCAGGAAAGTAAGTATGAAAACGACGGTTTTAACCAGCTTTAATTTGTCCATGCGAATCTATCCTTGCCAAATTGCCTTTATCCATATATGTTAGCAGCTATTGGTAACTATATCGTAAATTTTTTGTTTGCGCAAATATGAATGAAGCTTCCGACAATATTTTTCTGAGCGCTCCGGTAGAACCCGAAGACAAGGGTATGAGGCTGGACAAGTTTTTGGCGCGGGCTTTTTCCGAGATTTCGCGTTCGCAGCTGCAGCGGCTGATTGCGGCCGGCTGCGTTACCTGTGACGACGATACGGTGGCCGACAATTCGTTTAAGGTTCGGACGGGCGACGTTTATCAGCTTTATGTTCCCGAGGCGGCTGACGCTGAGCCGGAAGCGGAGGATATTCCGCTGGAAATCGTTTATGAAGACGCCGATTTGCTGGTGGTTAACAAGCCTGCGGGTATGACCGTGCATCCGGCGCCCGGTGCGCGCAGCGGTACGCTTGTCAATGCGCTGCTCTGGCATTGCCGGGACAACCTGTCGGGCATCGGCGGCGTCAAGAGACCGGGAATCGTTCATCGAATCGACAAAGACACGAGCGGTTTGCTGGTGGTTGCCAAAAATGATTTGGCGCATCAGGGACTTTGTGCACAGTTTTTTGAGCACAGTATCGAGCGTACTTATTACGCGGTGGTTTACGGTCTGCCAAATCCGCTCAACGGCCGGATTGAAGCCAATATAGGCCGAAGCCGCTTCGACCGCAAGAAGATGGCTGTCCTGGAAACGGGCGGCAAGGTGGCGGCAACCAACTACAAAACGCTGGAGAACTTCAACAGTGCGGCGGCTTTGGTTCAGTGCAACCTGGAGACGGGGCGGACGCATCAAATTCGCGTGCATATGGCGTCAATCGGTTGCAATCTGGTCGGCGATCAGCTTTATGTTAAGAGCAAAAAAACTTCGCTCAAGGGGCTTGACGGGGAAACGAAAGCCTTTGTCAACGCCTTTCCGCGTCAGGCGCTGCATGCGGCGTCGCTGGGGTTCGTTCATCCCCGCAGCGGCGAAAAACTGCAGTTTTCCTGCGGGTTTCCGGACGATTATCTGCTTTTGCTCGACAAGTTGCGCGGCAGTCGGATATAGAACTAAAGGATAGGTTGCTTTTAAAGGGCGTTTTCTCTAAATTGGAACGGTCAACATTTCAAGAGGAGAATCCTTATGGATAATACTTTCGCTCTTAATGGACTTGACTTCTCGCCAGAAATTAACATGGCACGCTACTTACAGAGTATCCGTAAATTTCCGATTTTGGAACAGGACGAGGAATTCGAACTGGCAACCAGATACAAGGAAACCAAGGATGAAAAAATCGCTTACAAACTGGTTACTTCACACCTTCGTCTGGTGGTTAAGGTCGTATCCAAATACCGCGGATACGGATTGCCGCTCGGCGAAATGATTTCGGAGGGCAATATCGGTCTGCTTTATGCGGTCGACAAATTTGAGCCGTCCAAGGGGTTTCGTTTTTCCACCTATGCTCTGTGGTGGATTAAGGCCTCGATACAGAAATATATTCTCAATTCGTGGTCGCTGGTCAAAATCGGTACAACGGCCGCGCAGAAAAAACTCTTTTTCAATCTGCGCAAAATCAAGAACAAGCTTAATTTGATGGATGACCGCGAACTTTCGCACGAAATATTGGGTAATATCGCCTCTTCTTTGGACGTTACGGTTCAGGACGTTACCGATATGAACATGCGCCTGAAGTCGCATGACGGTTCGCTGAATGCGGTTTTGGACACTTCGTCCGAGAGCGGTACCGAGTGGATTGATTTTATTTCCGACTCAAAGCCCAATCAGGAAGAGGTTCTTGCGTACAGTGAGACAATGCAATACCGCCGCCGTCTGTTCAACGAGGCGCTCGGTTGTCTGAATAAGCGTGAAAAAGACATTTTGTTCAAAAGGCGTTTGGCCGACAAGGCGGTAACTCTTGACGACCTCAGCAAGGCCTATTGCATTTCCAAGGAACGTGTCCGGCAGATTGAGCTGAACTCGATTAAGAAGATAAGGAAGGCAATAGCTCAATAAAACTTTGTATAATGGTCATCTAGTACAGAAACGTCGGGGAAAAATTTTTAGTTACGCACTACACTTGGCTCAGGAACCTAAGCTCGCTGTGATCGCGGTTGCCTCCTGGCTCGCATAAGGTTTTCTGAGATGTTGCAGATAAAAAAGCGACGTTGGTTGTTTTTTTACTTAACCGTTGCTCAAAAAATTTTCCCCTTGTTTCTTACTATTTGCCTCACTCTCCGAGGTCTTGGTAAAACCTTGTATAGAGGGGAACTATCCGGGATTAGCTGGAAAAATGAATGTTTGCGTACTTCTTCGTATGCTTAAAGATCTATTCCTAAATCCTTACTGTTTCCTTTTTTAGTCTTTTTGGCGGTCAATGAGTTCGGTGCCCCAGTCTTCGGCCAGATGCGTCAGTTTGGCGTCGATATTCTTGAGCCTTTTCTGTGCCGAGGCTTTGGAAAGGAATATAAACAGATTGGGGATTTCATAATAAGCGACCAGTCCGAGTCCCGCCGAACCAAGCATGATAATCAGATTAAAAATGTCGCCGACGATGAAAAAGGCATTATGTATCGTAAAAGTGTTGATAATGCTCATCAGATAAATAAAGACGCCGGCAAGGTTAAAACTGCCGACAATTACCAGTTTGTCGGTGTTTTTGGGGTCGGTAATCAAAATCGTAAAAGTCGGGAGCAGGCCGATAAGCAGAACCATGACCGCCGGCAGGGTGCTGATGACGATGAACATCAGGCCGATGAACAGAATCATCTTTTGGACGACCGAAAGTTTGCGGTATGATTTTTTGAGGTTGGCCAAAGGTTTTTTGGTATTTTCTTTTTTCATTTGATTACCCACAGAATGAGGTTAAAGACGAAAGAAGCCAACATGACCATGATGGCCAGAATGGACGTGAACCGGATGGCCAGACTGCGGGCTTCTTCATCCATTTTATAACTGTTGTTAACCAGCTTGTTTTTTTCGGCCAGCAGAAAGTTGATGTCGCTGACGGCTTTTGTGTAGTTGGCCTTGTCCTTGTTGCGAGCCTCTTCATTTTCGAGAATGTCGCAAAGTTCGTGCAGTTTGCCGTTTTTGTTGATTTTGAGAAGTTCGCGTTCCAAGAACTTCTGGTATTTCAGGTTATGGTAGCTTTTGATGATTGCAACCGAAGAACTGGCCAGCCATTGAGAAAGGTGGGGCAGCTGTGCCGGACCGAATTTGTTTTGCATGCTGGTATACAGGCGCAGAATGGCGCTGGCCTGCAGATAATCCTTACCTGAACCGAGGTCGGTAAGAATACCGTCGATTTTTTTGCCCATTTTGCAACGCAGGTAGGCAATGATGTTGCGGTCGTAAGGCATGCTCTTGACAATCTGCCGGGCGTAGGTGTTGTCCAGCGCGCGCAGTATCCGGGTCGGCGAATTGACGAATTCGTCGCCGAGCAGCGGACTGACACAAGGAATGTCATCGTCGAAGTCATACATGATGCGATCAAGGCCGTAACCGATGTCCTGACGGTTGATGTATATGCGGAATTCGGCGGCATTGGCCGGCGAACGCATGTGTTCCTGTTCCAGATACCAGAGCTTTATCAGTTCGGAAGAAAACAGTTCATGAAAAACCTTGGTGTCGGAGCCTTTGCGCAGGGCATAGAAAATGGCTTTCGGTGCGCCGTCGGGAAAAAGGCACAGGTCGCGGAGACGGAGAGGCAGCTCCGGCGCCAGCATGATGCTGATTTTAGCAATGATGACGTCGGTGCTGGTCGAGCCTTCCGGCGAAGCCGTGAGCATTTTTTCGATTTTGCCGGCCAGTTTTTCGTTTTCAAGGCCGTTTTTAATCCAGTCGAGCAGTTTCCCCGAGCGTACGAGTTCGTATGCTTCCTGCGGCGCCGCACTGATGGCGATGGCAAAATCGCGTGCCGCGTAGAATTTTTCGCCGTTGAAGGAGATGGTGCGTTTGGGGCGGTCGGTTGTGCCGCTGCTGGTGTAATTGTTTGATTTGCCGTCCAGCAGATTATAGGCCTGGACGTAATTGAGGCGCGCATCGACGTTATCGTTGAGCAGGCTGCGGAGAACGGGCGAAATCTGGTTGGGGATTTTGTCGTCGCCGAGCAGCGCCTGATAGCTGCCTTTTTTCTGCTTGATGCGCAGGAGTTCGGGCGTGCTGATGTCGCCGCCGAGTTCATGTCCGAGGTAAAGCGCGGTCATGACGGCGCCGATAGCATAAATGTCGTTTTTTTCGCTGCCGTTGCCGCGGCCTTCCGGTATGGACAGCATGTCTTCAATCGTTTCGTAAGCGGCCGGCTGGTAGAAGGCCGGAAAAGAAGCGGCACAGTCGCCGATGAGGATTTCGGTTTTTTCGGCGTTGGCATAATAAAGGTTGTCGGCGCGGATGGCGCGATGGGTAATGTTGTAGTTTTTGAGAGCTTCAACGGCGGAAAGTAGGCTGATGAGCGTGTTCTTGAACTTTTCGGAGCTGCGGATGTCCAGTTCGGTTTTGCCGCCCTCGAAAACTTTGCCGTAGGGGATTTTATAAATGAGAGCCAGATTGCGCGATTTTTCGGGCAGCCAGGTAACGATGCCGAATTCGACAAGTTTCATCAGGCTGCGGCATTCGATGGATTTGACATAAGGAAGAATGGTCGAGCGCGGGCAGGTGGCGTTGCTGCAAAGCAGGGCAAAAAGGCCGCGCTTGGTATCTATGCGGTCTATGACGCGAAAGGCTTTGGCGCCGTTGCTGTCAAGCCAGGGTAGCGGCTGGGCGTAGTCTATTTCGTATCTTTCCTTGACCAGAAATCTGTTGGCTCCGATTTCGCTGCTGCTTTCTGCAGGTTCCGCGGTGTTTTCAGGAGCCATTTCCGGGGCTTCGTTTTCTTCTTCTGCCATGGTTCGTGTCCGTGTTTTGCTTAAACCAGTTTAGTTTATCCTAAACAATTAAGGTTAACAAAGAGCAAATATTTTGCGCGAACATCCGCAATAATTTAATTGTCTTTTGCAAATAAAAACCTTAAGATGAGGTTCATAGGTAGAATGTTTGTGGAATTTTGCAATGGATAACGCCAATCACAGCCGGGTTTTTGACACCGAAACGATTAATTTTCTGGAAAGCGTCAGCGACAAAGCGCACGGCAAAAGCGTCGATCTGGGGATTCTCAGTTCGGCCGGCAGTCTGAATATTGATCTTAACGCGCTGGAGAGTTTGGACGGCACGCCGAAGCTGAAGTCCATCAAGCAAAGCCGGAAAGCGGATCGGGACGACGAAGAGGAGATTGCTGTTCAGGATTTCATCGAAGAGGCGGACATTCATCTGAAAGACATTATCAACAAGGTTTTCCGTAATTCCGAACGTTCGTTCGTAATCGTCCGCGACGATAAAATCGAATATGCCAACAAGACGTTTTTGAAGGTTCTCGGCGTGGCCGGCGAAAGCGATGTGTTAAAGAAAAATTTTCTCAAATTCGTGGTTAAGGAAGATTGGAACCTGCTGGCCGAGAATATCGGCGAAATGCTGACCAACGACAAAAACCTGATGGTACGTCTGCGCCTGGCGGACAACAAGGTTCAACGGATGAACTTTGAAGCGGTGTATTTGCCGGACAATCAGCATTTTACGTTTATTCTCATCGGCAGCAGGATTATGACCAAGGCCAATCTGGTTTCCGGGCTTTACGACGACCTGACCGGCCTGCCCAATTTTTATCTGCTGGAGGACCGCGTGCAGATGGCGGTCAACGCCGAAAACTACAAAGATATCCGCCAGAAGAAGAACATGATTGCGCTGGCCGGCATCAGCATAGACAATATGAAGGTTTTTAAGAACATGGGCATTGACGACCTGATTCTGCGCAAGCTTTCGGAACGGCTGGTCCTCAGCCTTAGAAAGACCTTTACGGTTGCCAGCGGATTAAAGTATCAGTTCTGGGTTCTGATTCCGAATGTTGACAACATGGAAAACCTTGATGTGGAAATCAAGCGCATTAAGGCGGCTTTTGACGAGCCGGTGGCCGACAATTTTACCGAACACCATCTTGACGCCAGCATCGGCGTAAGCATTTTTCCCGAGCCGGCAACTTCGGCCAAAAAACTTATCGAGCAGGTTATTCTTTCCATCCAGAAGGCCCAGCGCGACGGGGGCAAACGCATCGTCGTTTTCGGAGCTTAAGGTTTCAGCGCTTCTTCCAGCGAAAAGCCGAGGCGCAGTATTTTGTGCGCGGCTGGCGTGTAACTGCCGTCGGAATTATGCACGGTCAGGCCGGGGCAGATGATGGTGGGAGCCTTGGAATCTTTGCGAGCCGCGACAATAACCCGTTTGGCGTCCTGACCGGGTTTGGAAAACAGCGGAACAATGCGTACGGCTCCCATTCGGCCATGCAGGCAGGCCAGAATTTCGGTTATGGCTTCGGCGCGGTTAATCATATAAAAACACCCCTGCGGACGAAGCATTTTCAGACAAAAGCTTATCCAGGCCGAAAGGCTGAAGTTTTTGCCGTTGTGGGCAAAGGCCTTGCCGGGGTTCGGTGAGGGCATGTCATGTTCGGAATATGGCGGATTGGTAATGACGTGTGAAAAAGCGCAGGGCGGCGGGCAGTTTTTTTTGTCGGCAATATCGGCGTTGACGAAAGTCAGAAACCCGTCGAACCCGTTGGCGGCGGCGCTCATGTTTGACAACTCGGCCAGTTCAGCCTGCAGTTCAAGTCCCGTAATCCCGGGCCGCAGCGTTTTGAACCTTTCGGCCAGGCAGAGGGCGACGGCGCCGGTGCCGGAACCGACGTCGAGAACGGTGTCGCCGTTTTTTATCCGGGCAATCAGGGATGACAGAATAACCGCGTCGGTCGAAGCGCGGTAACCGTTCAGCGGCTGAAAAATTCTGACCCTTTTGTCAAGCAGATAATCCTCGGAATATTCCTGCATAAACCAAACTCTCCTGTTGCTTTGTCATAAACGCTGATATAACATAACGTATAAAATTTATGAAAGGAAGAAAAAAGATGAAGACCTTGATTGCCATTCCGGCGCGTTACGGCTCGACCCGCTTTCCAGGAAAGCCGCTGGCAAAAATCGCCGGCAAGGAGATGCTGCTCCGGGTTTGGGAAAACGCGCAGAAGACGGCGGCAAAATTTGAAGACTGCCATGCCGTGGTGGCGACCGACGACGAGCGGATTGCCGATTTCTGCAAGAGCAAAAACATCGCCTGCGTGATGACTTCGCCGGATTGTCCGACCGGAACCGACCGCGTGGTTGAGGCGGCCGAGAGTTTTGCCGACAGGCCGGAATTCGTCGTCAACCTGCAGGGTGACAATCCGATTTGTCCGCCATGGTTTGTTGAGGCGGTCATTGCCGAATACTACAATAACAACGCGGTGGAAACGGTTACGCCGGTGGTTAACCTGAGCTGGGAACAGCTGGACAAGCTGCGCGAGAACAAGAAAGCCACGCCGTTCAGCGGTACGACGGCCGTATTTGACAAGAACGGCGACGCCTTTTATTTTTCCAAAAACATCATTCCGGCTGTCCGCAAGGAAGAAAAGGTTCGCGCGGCAATGCCGATGTCGCCGGTTTGCCGCCAGGTCGGACTGTATGGTTACCGGATGGACATTCTGCGCAAAATAGCCAAACTTCCCGAGGGTGTTTACGAAAAGCTGGAAGGGCTGGAACAGCTGCGCTGGATTGAAAACGGCATTAAGGTTCGCTGCGTGAAAGTCGATTATCGCAATTTTGAGAAAATGTCTTCGCTCTCCGGGGTTGATTCGCCGGAAGACGTTGCCAGAGTGGAAGCGGTTTTGGCTGAGACGGGAGAGTTTTAATGACAACGAGAATTATCATTGCCAGACACGGCAACACTTTTGCAAAAGACGAAACGCCGCGGCGCGTCGGCGGACGGACGGATTTGGATTTGGTCGAGGAAGAGCGCGGCCGGAACGTGGGGCGTTATCTGAAAGCCAAAGGCCTGATTCCGGCGTTGGTTTTTGCCGCTCCTCTGAAACGGACCGTCAATACTGCCAAACTGGCGATAGAGGAAATGGGCGGCGGCATGCCGCTGGAGATTGACGACTCTTTTCGCGAAGTTGATTATGGGCCGGACGAAAATAAAACCGATGACGAAGTTATGCTGCGTCTGGGGCAGGTTTATGCGGCCAAAGAAGGCAAAAATCCGGCGGAGATGAGCGAAGACGCGCTGACGGATGTCGGCCGTCATGTCATTGACCTATGGAATGAAAAGGCGATAGTGCCGGACGGCTGGAAAGTTTCGCCGGAAGACTGTATTCATGCCTGGATGAAGTTCGGCGAAAAGGTTTTCAAAAATTTTCACGGCGAGAACATTATGGTGGTATCCAGCAACGGCGTTATCCGTTTTGCGCCGTATCTGACTGGTGATTTTAACGGTTTTGCCGGAGAACATGATATAAAAGTGACCACCGGCGGCGTCTGTGTGTTTGAACGCGAAGACGACGAAGAGAACTGGCATTGCACGGAATGGAACGTTAAGCCGAAGAAATATTTTGAAAGTCTGCCTGATTAGACAATATTGTAAAAAAAAGGTTGTTTTTTGTCTGAAAGTAAAGTATCATTAACCGTGATATAAGTTTTTTTGTCTATTGTTAATGATATAAAACCGGATTTTAAATTTACAAGGCATTGAAAAATTCGTTTCAGCGACGATTTTTCACTTAGCAGGTTTTGGTCAAAGAGTTATACGCGATAACCGCCCGGCTGTTTTTCAGTATGGAACCATGTGTTTCAGGGATCAGGATATAAAATCAAAAGCTGTTATTTAAAATGTGCAATGTTTTTTGAAAGAACGTTTTATTGTTTTAATTTTATTTTTATGTACGGATATGAAGATCGCGAAAGTAAGAATTGGTCTGTTAAGAAAATTATGAAGTGGGTTGGTGCCGGTATCGGCAGCCTTTTGGTGCTTATTGCCCTGATTTCGGCCGTTTACTCCATAAGCCCGGGATACCGAGGCGTTCTGATTACGTTGGGGAAGGTCAGCCAGCACTCGTATATAAACGGTGTCGGTTTTAAGTGGCCGTTTGTTTCTTCAATGATAAAAATGGACGTTCGAACCCGGAAAATGACGGATAAAACCTCAACATACACTTCGGATATTCAGACGGCCGATTTGGAGTATACGTTTACGTATGACTTGAATCCCGAAAATATTCATATATTGTATGAAAAAGTGGGTTTGGATTATGAAGCAAAGGCAATCCTTCCGAGTTTGAACGACGTTCTCAAGGACGTTATCGGCAAATGGCAGGCACAGGAACTGGTGGCAAACAGAGACAAGGCCAGAGTAGATGTGGTTGCCGGTTTGCAGGAGCGTTTGGACAGACGTTTTTTTCAAAATATAACTTTTCAGTTTATCAATATAGATTATTCGGATAAGTTTGAGGGAGCGATCGAAGACAAGGTTATTGCCGAGCAAAAGGCTCAGGAGGCAGTAAACAACACCAAACGCATAAAGGAAGAGGCGGAGCAAAAGCTGATTTCCGCCAAGGCAGAGGCCGAAGCAATGGAAATTAAGTCGGAAGCTTTGTCTAAAAACAAAGGCCTTACGGAGTATGAGGCTGTGCAAAGATGGGACGGAAGATTACCGCAGTATATGCTGGGCAATTCGGTGCCGTTTGTAAATTTGGGCGGAAAATAATCTGTCCGACGTTTGAAAAAGAGGTTCTGTTTTATCAGAACCTCTTTTTTTAAGCCTTGTATGAAGCGCGGCGGATGCGGTCGTTGATGGCCAGTCCCAGTCCGTGTTCGGGAACGGGCGACATGGCAAGTCCCGTATAACCGGGAGCAGCATCGGCCCGACGAAGAAAGGCAAAGAGATTGGCGGCCGCTTCGCGGAGATCTCCGGCAGGGCTGAGGTTCAGGTCGCAGTCGGCGATTTTGCCGAAACCGATGAAAAACTCGCCGGGTTGGCGGGTCGCGGCGTTTATGCGCAGCGGGTGGTTGGGGGCATAATGTTTGAGCAGCTGTCCGGGAGCGCTGGGCTGGTTGGGATTGCCCTGCGAAAGCAGAACTTTCTCGTTGAGGAATTTTTCCAAATCTTCTTTTGATGTGCCGCCGGCGCGCAAAATGACCACATTTGAGCCGGTAACGTCGATGATGGTTGATTCAACGCCAACCGCGCAGGGGCCGCCGTCCAAAATCATGTCGACCTTGTCGCCGAGACTGTCGAATACATGCTGTGCCGTGGTCGGGCTGATGGATTTGAATTTGTTGGCAGAGGGCGCGACAATCGGCACGCCGCTTTTTTTGATGAGATCCAGAGCGACCGGATGCGCCGGCATGCGAACGGCTATGTTGGGCAGGCCGGAACAGGCCAGGTCGATAGCCGCGTTATTGTCGCTGCGTTTGAGCACCATGGTCAGCGGTCCGGGCCAGAATTTCCGGGCCAGAGCCATAATGCGTTCGTCGGTCCGGGCATAGGTTTTCAGAAAATCGGTTTCGGCGATGTGGGAAATCAGCGGGTCGAAAAACGGGCGCTGTTTGGCTTCGAAAATTCTGGCAACCGCCGCGGCGATATAAACGTTGGCGCCGAGACCGTAAACGGTTTCGGTCGGCATGGCGACGAGACCGCCGCTTTTGACGGCCAGCGCCGCCCGTTCAAGATTATGTTTGTCGGGTTGAAAAATGTTGTTCATGGCCTAAATCTTCAAAATGTGCAGGATTGCCGGTTCAATGTCCGAATATTCTTCTAGCACTTCCATATCTTCTTTGTCAATGATTTGATACCGCCGGCATTCGGCATTGTAAGCCAGATAGTCGAATTCGTCGCGGCCGAGTATAACAAGTTCGGGGCGGCCGGAAAAAGGACTCATTTGGTTGGCCGGGACAATGTCGAGGAAAATTCGCCCTTCGGGAGCAATGCCGAAAATGCCTGCACCGTCGTAGGAAATGCCGTTGCAACGGTGTAAAAACTCCAGAAAACCTTCGGGAAGCGGGGCGTTGCGGTTTTGAGCCAGTTCTTTTTGAGCCAGAATTATTTTTTGGACATTTACCGGCTTGCCGAGGTATCCGGGACGGATTTTGCGCAGGCGTTCAAAAAGCCGGTTCATCTTTTGCCTCTCTGTGCACGCAGTGTGTATTGGATGAGTTTTTCGAACTTCTGTTCGTCTTCAAACTGACTGATGGTTTTAATGGCGGATTTCTTGGCGGCACGCAGTGCCAGATATTGTTTGCGTTTTTCAATCAGCTCGTTGCGAAGGCTGAGGTATTCGTCTTTTTTGCGGGAGATTTTTTCAATGCGTTTCAGCAGCCCTTTCGGTTTTTTTCTTTTTTGTTTGGGGAGCGCTGCTTCTGCGGCAGCGGTTTGTCCTTTTTCTTCTTTTTTTGGCGGCTGCCGGGTTTCCGGTTGGGTTTGAGTCTTCGTTTCCGTAATTTCCTGCAAAATTTTGCCGAGTTTTTCCTGTTTTTGTTTCAGTTTTTTCTGCTGTTTCTTTTCGCGGCGCGAAATTTTGGCTTTGGGCTGCCAGTATTCGTCGCTTTTTTCGAGCAGGAGCTGTTTGCTGCGGAAAGAGTCCAACGCTTCTTTGTTGTACTGTTTGTAATGCGTTTGTCCGAAGTCGCATTCTATTTGGAAAAGTTTGTTGAAACCGCCGTAGAACGCAAGGTTTTCGCCGATTTCGATGCGGGAAACGTAGTATTCGGCGCCGTTGACCATGCCGGTCCGGTCAAGAGAGTGGGCAAAGAAGTGATAGGGCTCGATAATCAGGCAGAGGTTTTTGAATTGGTTTACTTCGGCAAAATTGGTCTTTTCGCCGCTGTCCTGAACGGCGACCTTATGATGTACGGTAAGTTCGGGTCCGGTAACCGGATTGCCGTTTTCGTCCCGGGCCAGAATGATGCTGACGAGCCCGGTGGCACGGATGCCGGCCGCCTGTCCGTCGGTTATCGGATCTCCGGCGCGGGTTTCTTCGGGAATAAGTTTGCGCTTTTTCAGCGGTTCCAGCATTTCCTGCGTATAATTCGTTTCAAGGACGTCAAAACCGCCGGTTACGCCGTATTGTTCCATGTGGCGGATGAGCGTTTCGGTATAGCGCGGGTCGTAACCGCGCAGTTCCATGATGCGGCGCAGCGATGTCTTGTTGCGGCGGATAAAGGCTTTGACAAAACGGTATTTGGCTCCCAAAAACAAATTAGCCCGCTCATCCTTTTCGGCGTCGGGCTTGCTTTTGGCAATATAGCGGTTGTAGAGTATCTGAGAGAAGTCGTAGGCATTCAGGCGCTTGAAGTCCTGAGGCGAAATGCCTTCCTTTATCAGCAGCTCGGGAAGGTTGCGTTCCAGCAGCCGGAAACTGCGAAACTGCCGGAAGACCGTCCAGGACGGCGACTGGCTCAAATCGTAATCGGCGGGTCTGACGCCGGCGGTTTTTTCCGGGTTTCGCTGCCGATAGGTTTCGGAGAGCTTTTTGGAACTTTTGCCGTCCTTCTTTTCGTCGATTTTATCGACCGTGCCATAAAAATCCATGCGGATAATATGTTTTATTTCGCGGGGCAGGGCGTAGTGGCGCTTGTTGATACATTTCATGCCCCAGGCGTGGAGCTGTCCGGCCAAATCAAGGCGGAGCTGTTCGCGCGCGTCGTCCTCGGTTATGTGCGAGCGGGCGGCAAACTCGCGGACAAAGCTTCCCTTGTAGAGGTTTTCGATATCGGCCTGAACGATGGTTGCGGCGTTTTTCTCCAGCATGAGAATATCGTCACAGGTTTCGGATATCTTGTTTTGATAGAAGCTGTCAAAACTGTTGATGTCGCTGTGCGGGGCGGCGGCATTTTCGTCGGGAATGGGAAGGTTTGAAGCGGTAATGGAGTCGAGAATCCGGTCAAGAGAAAGGTCTGCTTCGTCGACGAAGTCAGGAAACGCATCGTTTAATTTCTCCACTCGTTTCTTAGCCAAAACTTTTCTCGTTTGTCAGAAATTATTTATTTTGTCTAAATTTTACATTATTTTTTTGATTTTTACCAGTTTAAATTAGGGTTTTGTTATTTATTTCTGTGTATAATCTGCAAAAAGTTTACCATTGTAGGGGGAAGACGTATGCTCGAGATAATTTTCAATAGAAAATGCACGGAAAAGTGCGATGTGAAAGTCATCGGGCTGGCAGAAAAGCAGAGTTTTTGCGACTCGGCTTTTGTGAAATTTTTGGACAAAGAGGAGTGCCGGATTCTGCATCAGGCGATTAAGGCCGAAAATTTTACGGGTAAAAGCGGCACCTGGGTTGACAGCTATTCCGCCAAAGGGCGACTGATAGCCGTAGGTCTGGGCTGCCGGCCGCAGAAGCTTGATTTGCGAAAAACCGGCGGACGCCTTGTGCGCCGGCTTTCAAAAAACCGGGTGGCGAAATTCTGGGTCGGCGACGTCAAGGGCTGCCGCCTGAGCCAGGAGGAAATTGCGCATAATGTTGCTTTCGGCATGCTGCTGGGGTCCTATCGTTTTGACAAATATTTTACCAGAAAACCGGCGGAAGACTATCCGGTTCTGGAGAAGGTTTATTTCGACAGCGCCGAAAAAGACAAAATCTCGCTGGGGGATTTTGTGGATATGGCTTCTTTGGCCAACGCGGTGCGCTATGCGCGCGACCTGGTCAACGAACCGGCCAATTTTCTGACGCCGGAAGCCTTTGCTTCGGACGTAGAACGGCTGCGGTATCTGAAACTGGACGTGGAAATTCTGGATGAACGGGAACTCCGCAAGCAGGATTTCAACATGCTGCTGGAAGTTGCCAAAGGTTCGGAAGCCAGGCCCCGGGTCGGCGTGATGATATGGCACGGCGACAAGCGCCGCAAAGAAATGGACGTGGTGCTGGTCGGCAAGGGCGTAACCTATGATGCCGGTGGAATTAACCTGAAAGACCGCAAGAACCTGACGAATATGTATGCGGATATGGCCGGTGCGGCCGCCGTTGCGGCAACAATGAAGTCAATTGCGCTGGAGCGCCGAATGGTAAACGTGGCGGCAGTGGTCGGGCTGGTAGAAAACATGCCTTCCGGCCGGGCGCTGCATCCGTTTGACGTTATCCGGTCAATGTCGGGACAAACGGTCGAAGTGACGAATACGGACGGCGAAGGGCGCCTGTTGCTGGCCGATCTGCTCTGGTATGCGCAAAAGCGTTTTGAGCCGGCGCGGATAATCGACATCGCCACGTTGACCGGAACCGTCGCTTATGCGCTGGCCGGGCAATATGCCGGAATTTTCGGCAATGACAAAAAGCTGATTGCCGCGTTGACCGAAAGCGGCGCCGAGTGCGGCGAGCCTTTGTGGGAACTGCCGCTGAACGATGAATTTGACAAGTGGATTGATTCGGACGTCGCGGACATGAAAAACGTCGGCAAAGACGTTGGCGACGGCTCGCAGGCGGCGGCTTTTCTGCAACGCTACATTCGGAAAGGCGTCAGCTGGGCGCATATCGACATGGCGGATATGGAGATTGCCGGCGAAGATACGGCGTTGTGCCCGAAAGGGGCGACCGGTTTCGGCGTGCAGCTGCTGAATCGGTATCTTAGAAATCTGGAATCGGAGAAAAAGTAAAATGAAGAGAGACGAAAGAATTGTCAGGCTGGCTGAAAACGTCGTTAATTATTCGGTCGGCGTGCAGAAGGGCGAACGGATTTACGTTGAATGCTTCGGCGCGTCGGCGCAGCCGTTGTTTGAGGAAGTGATTGCCGCGGTAACGCGTGCCGGCGGCGTGCCGTTTTATTACTGCAACGACAATGCCTTTATCCGCGATTTTCTGCGCTGTGCGGACGAGGTGCAGATTAAGGCCTATGCGGAAATGCACCGGGGGCTGATGGAAGACTGCGCCGGATATGTCGGCATCCGCGGTTTTGACGATATTTTTGCGCTTTCCGAACTGCCGGCGGAAAAGAACGCGCTCTGGGCTAAATATTTCTGGGAGGCGGTACATACCCGCGTGCGGCTGAACAAGCGCTGGTGCGTCATGCGTTATCCGAACGTGACGATGGCGGCAATGTCGAAAATGTCGCTGAAGGAATTTGAAGACTTCTATTTTGAAGCCTGTCTGCTTGATTATCGCAAAATGGGCGCGGCGATGAGCGGTTTGCAGAAACTGATGGAAAAGACTGACAGGGTCAAAATCATTGCGCCGGATACGCATCTGGAATTTTCGATTAAGGGAATTCCGGCCGTCAAAAGCGAGGGAAAGCGCAATATTCCCGACGGCGAGGTTTATACGGCGCCGGTTAAGGATTCGATTAACGGTTATGTGCAGTTTAACACCGACAGCGCCTATCACGGTTCGGTATTTTCGCGCATCAGGCTGGAATTTAAGGACGGACGGATTGTAAAGGCTTCGTCACAGGTTAACGACGAGCTGTTTCAGAAAATCCTGGATACGGATGAGGGGTCGCGTTATATGGGCGAGTTTGCGCTGGGCGTGAATCCGTACATAACGCATCCGATTTTGGACATTTTGTTTGACGAGAAAATCGGCGGCTCTTTTCATATGGCCATCGGCAACGCCTATGAACACGCGTTTAACGGCAACCGTTCCGCCAACCACTGGGATTTAATCCAGATGCAGGACGGTAAACACGGCGGCGGCGAAATCTGGTTTGACGACGTGTTAATCCGCAAAGACGGGCGTTTTGTGCTGCCGGAGCTGGAAGCTTTGAATCCGGAAAATCTGAAATAGAAAAGCGAAGAACCGCGTCCCGGTCAGGGAGGCGGTTCTTTGCCGACGGAAACGGACAGCCCTTCCGCAAAACAGTAGCCTTTTTCCGGCGAATCCGAAACGACATAATACTTTTTGTCGCGCAGAAAGCCTTTGCCGGGCGGGACGGGCTGCCAGTTGAGCGTATTGAAGTCATACATGTCAAACAGCACGTAATCGTCGGTAAAGGCAGCCAGCAGACGGAATTTGTTGGCTTCGCATCTGATTTTCCAGACCGGAATAACGTAGTTTTCGCATTTGGAAAATTCAGTGTTGAGCCTGCCGTCGTTGATGATGGTGCATTTGTTCAGCGTGGCGCTGAGCGGTTTTTCTCCCCAGACCATGGCGACAAACTTGGCCATTTCTTCGTTGTCGATATACGCGAGGGAAAATATGGTCCAGTCTTCGAGTTTCTGTCCGTCGATTTCAACGGTTTCGTATTCGAAACAGAAGATTTCCTCGTCACAGACGAAAGTCGTGCCGGCGGGAATTTCGCAAAGCAGGCGGATGTCCCTGTAAGGCGCATAGCTTTCTTTGTGATAAAAAGCCGGAATGGTAATTATGCCAAAGGTTCCGGCATAGCAGACCCATTGAATGACGCGCAGCTGTTCGGGCGGTTTGGGGCCAATGAACAGTTTGGGCAGCGGTTCGGTACGAGTCAGCAGGGTTAATCCGAGAACGATCTTACCGTAATAACCGTTTCGGGCGAATTCCTTTTTGGCGGCGGACCACGATTTGAGCATGCAGAAATCGTCGGTCGGGCGCAGATACTTTTTTTCCATAGGCTGTTATTTTAGAATAATGACTATAAATTTAGAATATTTTGTCCAAACAAAATAGCGCGTCCCTTGTCAAAATGCAATAAAAAAGATGAAATTTTGCGAAGAACGTCATTTTTTGACAAAAGTGGTTTACAATTCGGCAAAAGATGATACATTAGCAGGCCTGTGATTAGTTTTTTAGATATATTAACTTTTTAAATGTTTTTATCATGGAACATTTTATTATTAGCGGTCTTAACGAACAACAGACCCTGGTGTGTTTAATTGTTGCGGCTTTTGCCTTTATCGGCGCTGCGGAGTATTTAATCGGCCTTATGGCTGCGAAGAGCGTTGTCCCTGCTTTTGTTCCGGCTTTTTGGCAATCCGGCGACGGGGACGGCGGCTGTGGAAATCGTGTTGTTAAATGCGATTTGATGTCGGCTCGCGGCGGTTCGGTTTCGGCGGCAAAGGCGACGTCCGGCAAGAAGTTTACCCGCGTGACCAGTTCACATGTTTCTTATTCCGGTGAGGAACTTAAGAAATTGAGAGCCGAGTTTAACCGTCTGAAAAATCAGATGCTGACGCAGGGAAAACTTAGCCCCGAACAACAGCGCGACTATGAACGGACGCGTCAAATTCTGGCTCACTACGGTCTGAAAGTCTGATAAACTTTGTTAACCTTGAAAACGCGGCGGCTTTTGTGAAAAAGCACCGCGTTTTTTTTTTTTTCGTTGCCTTGCAAGCTGTTGCCGGCTTGACAAGGGGATGCCCTTGAGCGCAAGCTGGCTGCGGCGCGAACCTTTGTTGAAGCGCGATGCTTTCTGTGTGCATATCGTGAGGCCGAGCCTTGTATTTTCTTTGTCATCCTCGGGCAAGCGCAGCATGCCCCGGGGATCCATGGATGTCCGGGGCACATGCTCAGCGTGTTTCCCGAGTTTGTCTTGTAAGCCTCGTGGCTTTCGCTGTCGCTTGATCGCTCGCCAACAAGACTGCACCGCAGCCGGCTCGCAGCTTCACCGGAGCTGCTCCCCACGCTGCGCCTGAACATGACAGTAATAAAAAGGGATCTCTTGGATTGTCGGATCAAGTCCGACAATGACGAGGGAAAGAGGCAAGCCGACAATCTCTCGGCTATTCATAAAAAAAGCCGTTGCAAAATAGCTTTTAGCCTTTATAATCATTTTTGCCGATGGAAATGGTTATGCCAGCGGCGGAGTATACAAACTCCTCTAATAGAACCGATTATATAACCTCCTTTCAAGGAGGATGACACGAAATAAGCCGCTTTTGCGGACGAATAAGTGTGCTGTCTATTAGCAGTTTGTAACTCCTCCACCTTACTCAAAGTAAGGTGGTTTTGTTTTTAACAAAACAAGAAGGAGTTGGAAATGAACAGAGAAATTACGAAAGCTCAGGTCAGAAACGAGTTTTACAAAGATTTTGGTTTTGCTCTTTGGCTGGAACGTCGCGGCCGGCGGCAAAAACTGGTAAAAGCCGCGCAGCGTTCCAATCTTCCGCAAGGGCTGATTGACCGAATGGAAAGAGGCTGCTGCCGAGACCTTTATAAGTTTTTCAGGCTTTGCGCCTATTATCAGAAGAAGATAAAAATTACGCTGGTTGACGAAACTTAAAAAAAAACAAAGCCCTCTTTGCGGAGGGCTTTAATATTTAATTTCTTGCAAAAGGGTCATAATAGCGGTTGGCGTTAATGGCATTTCTTTGTTGTTCGGTAAAGCGGCTGCGGTTTTTATATAACTCTTTATATTTCTTGTCTAATGTGTCTTCCGTATAGAGATTGGCAAAGTTGTTATATAAGTCAAAACGCTGGTGCGGGCCAATCTGCCTGCCTTTTGCTTCGGCACGCTGAATGTAAAGTTCGGCCAGCAGGCTGATGACTTCCTTGTGCTCTTTGGAAAGCTGGAAATACATTTTGCGGGGCTGTTCGCGGCGGAGAGGTTTATTATACTGGGTCGGGGTCATAATGTTGTCTCCTTGAAAAGTTGATTATGGCGTAAATATATCATATTTGGAAAATTTTGTCAAATATTTGTATAAACTTGTTTCCGCATTTCAGAAAAAACCCCTTAACCGTGAGGTTAAGGGGTTTTTGTTCGGTTTGGGGAGGGAGCTTATTCAGCGCCTTCCTTAATGGCGAATTCGGCCATATGTTCATACAGAGAACGCTTTTCCTTAACGTTTTCCTGAGCCTTGTTCAGCAGGGTCTCATAACGCTCGGGGTTCATCTTGTTGACGACCTGGAAACGCGTTTCGTTGGACATATAATCGGACAGCGGCTTGCTCGGCGCTTTGGAATCCAAAGTCAACGGCGCTTTGCCCTGAGCGATGTTTTCCGGATTGTAACGGTACAGCGGCCAAGAACCGGTGTCGACGGCGGATTTCTGGTGTTCCAGACCGTCGGCAAGGTTGAAGCCCTGAGCGATACAGTGCGAGTAGGCGATGACGATGGACGGGCCGTCATAAGCCTCGGCCTCGTTCAAAGCCTTAATCAGCTGCGTATCGTTGGCGCCGAAAGCAACCTGAGCGACATAGACGTTGCCGTAAGACATGGCAATCATGCCCAGATCTTTCTTCGGCAGAGCCTTGCCGGCCGTAGCGAATTTCGCGGAAGCGCCCATCGGGGTCGCTTTGGACTGCTGGCCGCCGGTGTTGGAGTAAACGCCCGTATCCATAACCAGGATATTGATGTTTTTGCCGGAAGCGATGGCATGGTCCAGACCGCCGAAGCCGATGTCGTATGCCCAGCCGTCGCCGCCCAGAATCCATACCGACTTCTTAATCAGGTAGTCGGCCAGTTTGGACAGGGACTTGGCTTCTTCCGTACCGGTGCCGGCCAGCTTGTCGCGCAGAGCTTTGACATTGGCGCGCTGGTCGTCGATTTCGACGTCGGTAGACTGCGGATTGCTCAGAATCTTGTCTGCCAGTTCGCCGACTTTGTCCTTTAAGCCTTCAAGCAGGGTGCGGGCAAATTTGGTCTGCTGGTCAATGGAGAATCTCATGCCCAGGCCGAATTCGGCGTTGTCTTCAAACAGCGAGTTTGCCCAAGCCGGACCGTGGCCTTTTTCGTCCTTGGTGTAAGGCGTGGTCGGCAGGTTGCCGGAGTAAATCGAAGAACAGCCGGTTGCATTGGCAACGACCATGCGGTCGCCGAACAGCTGGGTCAGCAGTTTGATGTACGGCGTTTCGCCGCAGCCTGCGCAGGCGCCGGAGAATTCGAACAGCGGCTGAATCATCTGCGTGGTTTTCGGCAGGTTCTTGGCAACTTCGGTACGCTTTACGTACGGCAGGGTTTCAAAGAACTTCCAGCAGGCCTTCTGTTCCTCCAGATGGTTTTCAATATGATCCATATTGATTGCCTTTCTGGTCGGATCGGCCTTGTTTTTGGCCGGGCAGGCGCTGACGCAGATGCCGCAGCCGGTGCAGTCTTCGGGAGACATCTGCCAGATGAACTGTTTGCCGGCAAATTCCTTGCCTTTGTACGGCGCAGACTTAAAGCCCTGCGGCGCGTTTTTCAGTTCGGCCTCGTCGGCAACTTTCATGCGGATAACGCCATGCGGGCAGACCAGCGAGCATTTGCCGCACTGAATACAGGTGTTGGGATCCCAAACCGGAATTTCAGTGGCAATGCAACGCTTTTCGTATTTGGTCGTGCCGGTCGGCCAGGTGCCGTCGACAACCGGTTCAAAAGCGGAAACCGGAAGCTCGTTGCCGCGGTCGGCGATAATTTCGCCGGTAACCTTTCTGACAAATTCCGGAGCATCGGCCGGAACCGGAAGCTGACGGTGGAATTTGGAGGTAACGGAAGACGGATATTCGACCTTGTGCAGATGTTCCAGAGAAGCGTCAACAGCCTGGAAGTTTTTCTGAACAATGGCGTCGCCTTTTTTGCTGTAGGTTTTCTTAATGGCGTTCTTAATCTGGGCAATGGCCTCGTCCTTGGGCAGGATGTTGGAAATTGCGAAGAAGCAGGTCTGCATAACGGTGTTGATGCGCTGACCCATGCCGGTTTCGCGGGCAACTTCGACCGCGTTGATGGTGTAGAAGTTCAGCTTTTTGCTGATGATTTCTTCCTGAACTTCGATCGGGAGATGATCCCATACTTCCTCGGCCTTGTACGGCGCGTTCAGCAGGAAGGTTGCGCCCGGTTTGGCAATTTTCAGAATGTCAACCTTGCTCATGAACGGGAACTGGTGGCAGGCGACAAAGTCAGCCTTGTTAATCAGATAAGCGGCCTTGATCGGATTATCCGAAAAACGCAGGTGCGACGTCGTCATCGAACCGGATTTGCGGGAATCGTAAACGAAGTAGCCCTGGCCGTACTTGCCGGCGTCTTCGGCAATAATCTTAATCGAGTTTTTGTTGGCGCCGACGGTGCCGTCAGCACCCAGACCGAAGAATACGGCGCGGACGACGTCTTTGGGCTCGGTGTCAATCGAATCGTCGAACGGCAGCGAGGTCTTGCTGACGTCGTCGGTAATGCCGACAGAGAAGCCGTTGAGCGGTTTGGCAGCAGCGCCGTTGTCATAAACGGCCTTGACCATGCCCGGCGTAAATTCTTTGGAGGACAGGCCGTAGCGACCGCCGTAGATACGCGGCATCGAAGCGATTTCATTGTTGGCAAAAGCCTGAGTCAGCGTAGCGACGACGTCCAGATACAGCGGTTCGCCGATGGAGCCGGATTCTTTGGTACGGTCCAGAACGTTGACGACCTTAACCGACTTCGGCAGAGCCTTCAGGAAGGATTTGGTCGGGAACGGACGGTACAGACGGACTTTAACCAGGCCGTATTTGCCGCCGTTTGCATTGAGGTAATTGATGGTTTCTTCAACCGTTTCGGCACCGGAACCCATGATGACGATGACCTGTTCGGCATCGGCAGCACCGACATAGTCAACAACATTGTATTTGCGGCCGGAGATTTTGGCAAACTTGTCCATTTCTTCCTGAACAATGCCTTCAACCTTGTTATAGAACGGGTTGCAGGCTTCGCGGCCCTGGAAGAAGACGTCCGGGTTTTGCGCGGTACCGCGGATGACCGGCGCTTCCGGACGCAGAGCGTGTTCGGCGTTGAACCGGTAGTTTACGCCTTCAAGCATGGCGCGAAGGTCGTCGTCGGACAAAAGTTTGATTTTCTTGATTTCGTGCGAAGTGCGGAAACCGTCAAAGAAGTGCATAAACGGAACGCGGGAACGCAGCGTGGAAGTCTGGGCAATGGCCGCGAAATCGTGGGCTTCCTGAACAGAGTTGGAGCACAGCATGGCAAAGCCGGTCTGACGGCAGGACATGACGTCGGTGTGGTCTCCGAAGATGGACAGCGCATGGTAAGCCAGAGAACGGGCGGCAACGTGCATGACGAACGGCGAAAGTTCGCCGGCGATTTTGTACATGTTCGGAATCATCAGGAGCAGACCCTGCGAAGCGGTAAAGGTGGTGGTCAGGGCACCGGCCTGGATTGAACCGTGGCAGGCGCCGGCGGCACCGGCTTCGGACTGCATTTCCTGAACTTCGGGAACAACGCCCCAGAGGTTCTTCTGTTTGGCAGCAGACCACGCATCGGCCCATTCGCCCATCGGAGACGACGGGGTAATCGGGTAAATTACGCAGACTTCATTCATGCGGTGGGCAACGGAAGCAGCGGCTTCGTTACCGTCCATCATTTTCATCTTAACGTCAGACATATATTTTTATCCTTGTATGGTTAACATAGAAAAGGCCCTCGGATTAAGACGATTTTATGCCTAATCTTCCGGCCTCGGGTTACTTTAAATAGAATCTTATGTACGCGTTTTATAGCACTTTATTTTTTTAAATGCCAGCAAAAAAGACTCAATCCGGGCAGGGTCTTGATAAGTCGGAAATATCCGGTTTTGTTGATTTGTTTTGTCTAGACAAAAGCGGCTGGCCGTGTTATGTCAAAAGGCCTGTAGATGATTATTGTGCGGTTGAGAGAATAAATATTATTGTTTAACTTAAATTCGTTGTATATGAATGATTTGATTATTATGGCCGCAATGTTGGCTGTGTTTGGCGTCTGGCTGCTGTTTCATCGTCTGAAAAACCGAAGACCCGCTGACGATGATCCCGTCGGTAAAGACTTTGTCCTGACAAGAGAGCAAGTTGAAGAACTTAACCGGCAGCGCGCGGAGAAAGAGATTGTATTGCCGTCGGCGCCCGCGGAAGAAAAACGTTCCGTTTCGGAACCTTCTGCCGCGGAGCCTGTTCCGGAGAAGCTTTCGGCGCCGGCAGGCGGAAGGGAAAAGCAATCCGGGGTACTTACGGAGGCGGATTTGTGGAACCAGTGGGTTGCCAGAACCGGCGATTATCGTCTGTCGAAAGACGCAATTGCGGCTGCGGCGGGGCATTTGACGCCCGAACAGGCGCTGACGCTCTGCAAGCGGTATCAGAAACAGCATCCGCAGCTTTATGTCGGCATTCGGAAATACGCCGACTGGTATGAGCGTTCCGAACCGGCGGCAAAAATCATCGGCCTGCGTATGGAGGCGCTGATGAAGCAGGGCGGCATTATCCGCCGCCGCTGATTTTGCGGGACATTCAAAAAAAAGACAGCTGCCTGAAAACCCGGCTGTCTTTTTTTTGTCTAGACAGTCGGAGGGGAATGTGGTATATTGCGCACAATCAGCTAAGACTTTGAGAATGTATCATTATAAATTAACCAAAAAAAATTCAGTTATGAAAAATTATCCTACAATTCTTTGGGCGAACGATGCGCTGAAAAAGGGAAGTTTCAGTTTCGTATGTGACGAAAATCTGATGCGTTTGCGGCATGAGCTTTCGGATTTTTGCGAGGAAGCTTATATCGAATACGCGGTTTTGCGGGAGAAAGATGGATTTCGGCGCTGTCTGCGGGAAGAAGGCCGTTTCTTCTCGGCTCTGGCGGTTATTGCCGAAAATATGCCGATGCTGCTTATGAATGACGATTTGCGGGAATTTCTCGGTCATATGTATCAGGAACCGGGCGTTTATTTCCAGGGCATGGTTGCGGTTTTGCAGGCTTGCGGAATCAGGGAAACCTATATTGCCGGGTTTGCCAATCTGCATATCGGCGAACCCGAAGTCAGAAACTGGTGCAAAGCGCATTTCGGCGTCTGCAATGCCGACGAGCTGTTTGCCGCCGTGAAGAAGGAGATGCCGTTGCCGGATCTGGAGCTCGTCAACCTGTGCCGTCCGCGTCATGGTTCGTGGCTGTTTTGTCTGGTGTTCTTCGTTTTGGGGCTGTTTATCGGCATGACGCTTTTAAGCGGCCTGCTGGCATAGCCGGGAAGAGAATTTAAAAGAGCGGGAAGGCGTGCGGACTTCCCGCTCTTTTTTGTGCAATAGTCCTAAAAGGCTTGAAGTTTTAAAGGTTTAATTTATATTGTTTATCAGTTAAAACTTATTTCAGGAGAAAGTTCATGAGAAAACTGTTTGCCGTTTTGGCCGTATCGACCGCCGTTCTGACCGCATATAGTGCCGGCGCTGATTTTAATTTGGTTGAAGAGGCGCAGAAGATTCAGAACAAGCAGGACGAACTGACCAAGAAAGTTGCCGACGCAAAAGCCGAGGCGGCCAGAAAATATGAGGCTCAAAAAGCCGAACGCGAAGCCAAGGCTGCCGAACAAAAAGCCGAAAGAGAGGCAAAAGCTGCCGAGCAGAAAGCCAAATATGAAGCCAAAAAAGCCGAGATAGAGGCAAAGAGAGCCGAACAGCAGCAAAAAATCGACGAAAAGAAAAAAGCTCTGGACACTCTGTTTGCAAAGTAAAAAAAATGAAGAAAATATTTCTGATGACAATGCTGTTTTTGAACGTTTCGGCCTGCAGCGGCATGGCTCCTTTTCCCGAAGAGGACAAAACGCCGCTGACGCCGCAGGGGCGTTTGAATGCCTGTATTTTGGAACAGGCCAGGAGCAAGGCCGCGGATCCGGAAACTTTCAGCAACGTTGACCTTGCCGCCAATCAGGTTGCCAATTACTGTATCCGCAGTCTGGATATGCTGGACAGCGGCTTGTACCGCCAGTCGGTTGTCAATGCAACCTCAATTATAAATTCGTATAATCAATGAGTAAGCGGAAGCGTTGTCAAAATGGCGGTGCTTTTGTTAAAAAGATGTTGATTAATTGGCAGATGCGTTTATAGTATGAATGTTTCTGCCGCGGGTATAATTCAATGGTAGAATGAGAGCTTCCCAAGCTTTTAATGCGGGTTCGATTCCCGTTACCCGCTCCACAACAAAGCCCGCCCATCGAAGGCGGGTTTTGTTGTGATTACGGACGGGAATATTTTCGTCCGCAGGACAAATGCAAGCGGTTTAATTTAATTGATTTTCTATGGGCAGTATTCTACACTGGATTGCGGTTGCAAAATGCGGTAAAGCTTGAAGCCGCAGGCAGTTTTTGTTGCATTCAGGCGTTTTCAGGCTTTGCTGTAACCGTTTTTTCTGAAGATACAAGCAGAGTGAGGAATAATGAGAAAAGACTTTTATGTTTTCCGGCACGGAGAAACGGAACTGAACCGGCAGAAGCGTTGGCAGGGTTCCGGCACGGACTGTGATTTGAACGCGGCCGGGGTCAGGCAGGCAGAAGAACTTTTGGAAAAGTTCCGCGGCAAAAAGCTTGAAGTCATTTTCTCAAGTCCGCTTATTCGTGCCCGGCATACGGCCGAGGTGGTTGCCGGCGGTTTGGGGCTGCCGGTAATCGTACGCGAGAATCTTCGCGAATGTTTTTATGGCGAAGCTGAAGGGCGGTCGATTGCCGATTTGGCGGAGAGCTGTCCCGAAATATTGAATAATTGGTATAATTCCGCCGAAAAATATCTGGACATCCGTTTCCCGGGCGGCGAGAGCAAAAAAGAGGCTCGCGACCGCGTATTGAAAGAACTTGATGCTTTGGCCGCTGAGCCGTATCAGGTTGCCGGAGCTGCCATTCACGGCGGAACCATGGGGCAGTTGCTTAATTATTATCATGTCCCTTATGACAAGATTCCCAATTGTGCCGCTTTGCATTTGGTTTATGAGGACGGCAACTGGCGTGCCGAAGGGGGAATTTTTTAATGCGGAAAGACGTATATTTATTCCGGCACGGGCAAACCGATGCCAATAAGGAGCACCGCTGGCAGGGGTGCGGCATTAATCTTTCCTTGAACGAGGAGGGGCGGGTTCAGGCGTTTTCGGTTCTGGAAAAGCTGAGAAACGCCGGTTTGGAATGCATTTTTTCTTCGCCGTTGAAGCGGGCTTTGGAGACGGCCGAAATTGTCGCCGAAGCTTTAAATCTGCCGGTTAAAGTCCGGGAAGAGTTTCGGGAAGGCTGTTTCGGCGAAGCGGAGGGAATTACGACGGCTGAGCTTGACGAACTGTGGCCGGATATCAGCAGCCGTTGGAAAAATCCCGAGGAGCTTGACGTCGGTTATCCGGGCGGCGAAACCAAACGGCAGATTCAGGAAAGAATGTTTGCCGCGCTGAATACGCTGCTGGACGAAGATTATGACGTTTTCGGCGTAGCGACGCATGGTTCGGCGCTGCGCAATCTGCTGCATTTATTTGGGGTTGATTTGGGCCGGATTGCCAACGGAACGATTTTTCATCTGGTTTATGAAAACGGCGGCTGGCGGGCGGAAGCCTTTGATTAAGCCTACATGAACGACGGTTCTATATGAATGACGACGCGGCGGTTGCGGATGCGGTTTTCCGGTATCGGGTCGCCGAACGGGTCGAGGTTAGGATATTTGGGGCTGACGTCGTTCATGCCGGTTGCGCGCATGCGGACACGGGCAATGCCGCGTTCTTCCAGAAAACGGGCGACGGCAGATGCGCGAGCCGAAGAAAGTTCCCAGTTGGAAGGATATTTTTCGCTGGCAACTTTTTCGTCGCTGGTATGTCCTTCAATGCTGAAGACAAAGTTTTTGTAACGATCCGACTGAAGCGTGGCGGCCATTCTTTTGAGCGCGGGAAGCGCTTCGGGCTTGATGTCGGCAGAACCGCGGTTGAACAGCATGTCACCGCCGAACTCGAGAACAATGCCCTGCGTGTCGCTGCCGATGGCGACCTTCTTTTCCAAATCCAGCGATTGAATGTCGTCATTGAGTTCGGTCATCAGCATTTCAATCGGGCGCTGAATTATCTTTTTGCCCAGTCCTTCGCTCAGGCCGGCGGAAATCTGCTCGTATTTGGCGACGTCCGGTTTGGAAACGGAAAGCATCATGACAAAGAAGCACAGCAGCAGCGTTACCATGTCGCCGTAGGTCGACATCCAGTCTTCGTCAATTTTTTCTTCTGGTTTCTTCTTCATGATAATATCCTATTTGCCCGAATTAAGGTCACGGTCGATGGAAAACTGCTCGCTGAGGTCGACAAAGGAGTTGATTTTGTCCTGAATGTAACGCGGGCTTTTGCGTTCGGCAAGGAGAACCAGGCCTTCCATCTGCAGATTGTTTTTGAACATGGTAACGTCGTTGCGGGCACTCATTTTGGTTGCCAGCGGAATGAAGATAAGGCGTGCGAGAATAATACCGTAGAACGTGGTAATGAGGGCTACGGCCATACTGGGACCGATGGCGGAAGGATCGCCGCCCATGTTGCTGAGCATGATAATCAGGCCGATGAGGGTTCCGAGCATACCGAATGCCGGCGCGTCGCCGCCCATTTTCTTAAGGGCGTCGGTTTCGCGGCGGTCGCGTTCAGCCTGAGATTCCATCATGTGCTCCATAATGGTTTTGATTTCAGCGCCGGTATAGCCGGTAACGACCAAATCGGCACCGTAGGCCAGAAACGGATTGTTGGCGCGGATGTCATCGGTAATTTCGTTTTCCAGACCCTGCAGGCCGTTTTTCTGAATGATATATGCCCAGCGCACAATCTGGCCGACTTCGTCTTTCAGCGAGGCTTCGGAATCCTTGTGACGGCCGAAGGCTTTGCCCATAAGACGAATGGCCTTGAGCGCGAGACCGGTTTCGTACGAAAGGAAAAGAGCAACGAAAGTGCCGCCGATGACGATAATCATACTCGGGACGTCGACGAACGCCAACGGCTTGTCCGTTGCCGACAGGATGGAACCGAGCACGACGCAGACAGCGGCGATGAAACCAAACAGTGTTCCTTTTGACATAATTTCTAAAGTCCTTTTGTTATCAGGTCGTTAATAATTATTTCTTTCCGGCTTTGACGTAGGCGATGTTGGCATGTTCTTCGCAGTAGGTCTGGCCGATTTTGACTTTTTTGCCGCAGAAATGGAAGTTTTCGTCTTTGGGGTCGCCGACGGGCCAGCGGCAGGTATGGTTGTCCAGATCGGTCAGCGAAGTTTTGCCGCAGTGCGAATGGCTGCTTTTGACCGGCATTTTGGCAACCGGTTCGAATTTTTCTTCCTTTGCCGGTTCGGGACGCTTTTCTTCTTTGGCCTTGACCGGTGCCGCTTTTTCTTCTTTTGCCGGTTTGGCCGGAGCGGCTTTTTCTTCGAAAATTTCGTCTTTTTTCTTAATCGGGGACGGCCGTCCGGAGAGCTGCAGGCGGTGAACTTTGCCGACGATGGAGTTCTTGGAAACGCCGAGGCGTTTGCCGATTTCGCCGGTGGTTAAACCTTCATGCCACATTTTTTTGAGGTCTTCAACCATTTGCTCAGTCCATGCCATGTTTTTTCTCCTTAAATTAAGCTTTTGAACCAATCTATTCTGATATTATGAAAATATCGTTACCGAGTCTAGCAATATTAGCATTTTATCACTTTTTTTTTGTAAATTTATAGATTATATTGTTCGCAAATCATCTTTTTAAGGGAGTATAAAATGCGCGAAAATTATGTTAAAATTCTGTTGGCTCTCGGCCTGCTGCTGCCTTCTTCCGGTTCTTTGGCCGCGGACAAGGAAATTATACTCGATAAAGACAAATCCGTGGATATGGCAATCAGTATTTACAACAACAGTCTGGGTTTTGTTCGCGATACCCGGGAGGTTATGCTCGAAAAGGGCAGCAGTTCGGTCGCCTTCGTCGGCGTAGCCGACCAGATTAAGCCCGAGACCGCCATGCTTTCCGGCAGCGGCGTTACGGTAACCGAACAGAATTACAACTATAATCTTCTGACTCCTTACAATATTCTTAACGAATCCGTCGGGCAGACGGTAAAAACGGCTCTGTACAATGAACAGACCGGGCAGACGGTTTTTAACAGCGCCAAAATCATCGACAGCAACAACGGCCGGCCGATTTTGCAATTCGATTACGGTATCGAGACCGATTTCCCGGGGCGCATCGTTTATGAAAAACTGCCGGAAAACCTTACTGCCAGGCCGACGCTGGACATTTCGCTCAACAACAAGACGGCCGGTACCAAAAAGCTGGAACTTGCCTATCTGACTTCCGGCATCAGCTGGAAGGCTGATTATGTAGCGGAAGTCAACGGCAGCAACACGCTGGCTTTGAACGGCTGGATTACGCTCAACAACCAGTCGGGCACCACATATGAAAATGCCGCCGTGCAACTGATTGCGGGGAGTGTCAACGAGGTACAGCCGCCGGTTATGCCGCGGATGTACGGTTTGGCAATGAAAGCGGCCGTAAATGACATGGCTGTGGCCGAAAGCGCCGCTGCCGGCGCGAGCAGCGAGGCCTTTGCCGACTATTACCTTTATACGCTGCCGGTACGGACGACGATTAAGGACAACCAGTCCAAGCAGGTAAGCCTGTTTACAAAGGAGAAGGTTCGTTTCGTCCGCGAATATAAGCTGGTTTCGCCGCTGTATGCGGGACTTAACATGCGCGAGAACGAGTTCGAAAATGCCAATCCTCAGGTTACGTACAAGCTGAACAACGTCGAGGCTGAAGGCCTGGGGCTGCCGATGCCGCAGGGAACGGTGCGCTTTTATGAAAACGACAGCAAAGGAAACATGCAGTTTATCGGCGAGAGCGAATTTCGGCAGCTGGCCAAAGGCGACAAGACCGAGCTGCCGCTGGGCAAGTCTTTTGACGTTTCGGCCAAGGGGAGAATTACCGGCGTGACCAGGCTGGCCAAAGACAGCTATGAAGGCGATTTTGAAATCACGCTTAAAAATGCCAAGAGCGAATCGGCCGTCGTTAATTTTGAGCAGAAATTCGGAGGCAGCTGGACGATTGTTTCGGAAAGCGTAAAAAGCGAGAAGAAGAACGCTTCGACGGGACTCTGGAAAGTTGAGGTTCCGGCAAACGGCGAAAAAGTGCTTACCTTTAAGGCCAGAATTACGGCATTATGAGAAAAACGGGACGGATATTAGCTGCGGCAACCGCGCTGGCTTTTGCTTTTGCTGCACAGGCAGCGCCGGAAAAGACGGTCAGTTTTGACGTCGATATGGACATCGGGCAGAAACTGCCGCCTTATGAGGAAATGCTTAAAAAATATGTTGCCGATAATCGGATTGTCGATCGCGGATATGATTTTCACTGGGATATCGGCAATATTTTTGACAGCGTTTTCCGAATGACCATAGACTATTACGGGCAGACCGAGAAGCGCATTAAAAACGTTCACGAAGACGATTTGACGGCGCTGCTTTCGTCCGTTCCTCCCGAATATTACCAGTACATCGGCCCGTATCTGCATACGGTGCCGAACATGCCGGAGAAGATTCTGAACATGCCCGGCATCAAAGAAACCAAAAACCGGTTTCCGAAAAGAATAGCCCGCGAGCTTGAGGGAATAGAGGACCTTGAGTTCGTTTCGCCGTACCTGTATTATGTGCTGATGCCGGAAAGCTGGCCGGATTACCGGCGGACCATGGAAAAGGCGCCGCGGCCGTCAACCCGGGCGAAAGTCGAACATGATCCGGCATTTTTCGAAAAAGTTAAAGCGCTGGTGCCGGACGAAGATTTTCTGCCGGGAGCGGAAAAACAAAGCAAACTTTCACTAAGCGACCTGCGGACGCTGGAACCGACCAAAAACGGGCCGCTGACCGCCGCCGACGTGAAGGCTTTTACCGGAACGCTGGACAAGGTCAATGCCTTTACCAAAGATCTGAAAAACTATGACCGGATTAATACCGCGGGCATTCTTATTGACGTGTGGGAAAAGGAAAACGGACGGGGACCGCAGGTCAGCCTGCTGAAAGATCTGGTTAATCCGTGCCAGCGTCTGGTTCAGAAAGTCAGGTATGCCGGATTGGAACGCGAGTTTTCCAGAATCGTCAATACGGAGGGGTTTGATGCGGAAGGCTGGGCTTATACCTGTGACAAGGCGGTCAAGGCGTATAGGGTTTCCATGCTTACGCGAAGCGTGGTAGCGGGAATTCTGATGTATCGGCAGGGCGTTTATGACGCGTTTAGGGATATTGCCGGCGAACGTATCGGAAATCTGCAGCGGGAAACGGTGCAGGCGGTTTTGGAAATGTATGAGGCGCCGACGGCCGACGTGCTGGAGACGCGCAAAAACCGGAGCGAACTCGGCAGAAAGATTATTGACAATAACCGATTTATAGGTAATGCTCCGATTTTAGTGCTGTACTAATGCGGAAACGAACAGGGACGAAAACAATGAGAACAGTTGTGTTGGGCGGCGGAGAGAGCGGCACGGGCGCGTGCCTGCTGGCCAAAAAGCTCGGACATGAAGTTTTTCTGTCGGACAAGGGAAGCCTTTCCGACAAGTATCGTAAAGTTTTGACCGACAATCAGATTGAGTTTGAAGAGGGCGGTCACAGTCTCGACAGAATCTATAATGCCGGTCTGGTTATCAAAAGCCCGGGTATTCCCGACGACAATCCGGTGGTTGAGGAATTGCGGCGCCGGGGCATTGAGGTCATTTCGGAGATTGAATTTGCCGGACGGCACAGTTCGGCAAAAATGTGCTGCATTACCGGCAGCAACGGCAAGACTACGACAACGCTGCTGATTAAGCATATTCTGGATACGGCGGGAATTGACGCCGGGCTGGCCGGCAATGTCGGTTTTTCGCTGGCGGCACAGGTTGCTGCGGACGCGCATCCCCTGTATGTGATTGAGCTGTCGAGTTTTCAGCTGGACGGCATGTTTGATTTCAGGGCCGACGTGGCGGTACTGACAAATATTACGCCCGACCATTTGGACCGCTATGACTTCAAATATGAAAACTATATCAATTCGAAATTCCGGATTTTGCAGAACATGCGATCGGAAGACCTGTTTGTTTACGGTTATGACAGCGACGCCGTGCGCGAAAAAGTGCGGGAACTTGATATTGTGCCGGCGCAGGCGCCGTTTACATATCTTGACAAAAAAGACTGTGCGGCGTATATGGATGGTAATCGGCTGACGGCCAGAGAATCGGGACGGGTTTTCTCGATTGACAAAAACGAAATAAGCATAAAGGGCCGTCATAACATTTATAATGCGATGTGCGCGGTTCTGGCGTGTATGCGGCTCGGCGTCGACAACGAAAAAATTGTCGAAGGGCTGAGAAGCTTTCCGCAGGTGGAGCATCGTCTGGAAACGGTGCTGGTAAAAGACGGCGTTACCTATATCAACGATTCAAAAGCGACAAACGTGGATTCCGCGTGGTATGCGCTGGACAGCATGACCGCTCCGGTGGTCTGGATTGCCGGCGGCAAGGACAAGGGCAATGACTACAGCGTTTTGTACGAGCTGGTTCGGAAAAAGGTTAAGGCGCTGGTCTGCATGGGGCTGCACAACGAGAAGCTGATTGAGAGTTTTTCGCCGTTTTGCAAAGTGGTTGACACCGATAATCTGGAAGATGCCGTCAAGGCGGCCAGAAACTGTGCGGAACCCGGCGACGTCGTGCTGCTTTCGCCTTGCTGCGCGAGCTTTGACCTGTTCAGAAGCTACGAGCACCGCGGCGAAATGTTTAAACAGGAAGTGAGAAAGTAAAACAATGACGATTTTGGACAACATTAAAAACGTGTATTTTGTCGGTATCGGCGGTATCGGCATGAGTGCTCTGGCCCGTTATTTTAAGCTCAAAGGCTACAATGTGGCCGGCTATGACCGCACGCAGACGCCGCTGACGGAAAAGATGGCACGTGAAGAGGGAATTGCCGTCAACTATGCCGACGATGAAAATGAAATTGCCGAAATCTACCGTAATGCGGAGAATACGCTGGTGGTTTATACGCCGGCCATTCCGCGCGACAACCGTCAGCTTAACTTCTTTACCGACCGCGGCATGAAACCGCATAAGCGTTCGGAAGTTCTTGGACTGCTTTCGCATGCGGGCAAGGCGCTGTGCATTGCCGGCACGCACGGCAAAACCACAACCTCGACGCTGCTGGCTTGGCTGCTGCATAATTCACATGTCAAATGCAGCGCTTTTCTGGGCGGCATTTCCGAAAATTTCGGCAGCAATCTGCTGGTAGACACTTCGTCGGATTACATTGTCATCGAAGCGGACGAATTTGACCGCTCGTTTCTGACGCTTAATCCGGAAAAGGCGGTTATTACTTCAATGGATGCCGATCATATGGACATCTACGGCAACCGCGACAGCATTATTGCCGCGTTTGAGGATTTTGCCTGCCGGGTGGTTCCCGAAGGCGGGCTGTTTATCAAAAAGGGACTGGAAATCAGGAAGCGCAGGGTTGACGGTTTTTACAGCCTGAACGACAAGGCTGATTTTTATGCCGATAATCTGCGTTTGGAAAACGGTTTGTACAGTTTTGACTATCATGGACGCAACGGCGACATTCTCAATCTGAAGCTCGGGGTGCCGGGCATGGTCAACGTTGAAAACGCTACGGCGGCGATTACCGTGGCGCTGGACTGCGGCGTGACGGCCGACGAAATTCGGGCGGCGCTGCCTGGGTTCAAAGGCGTTCATCGCCGGTTCAATATCATTTCGGCAAGCGAAGATTTGATTCTGATTGACGATTATGCGCATCACCCCAAGGAAATTGAGGCGACTCTGAAATCCGTGCGCCGGATTTGGCCGGACCGTTATCTGACTGTCGTGTTTCAGCCGCATTTGTATTCGCGGACCAAAGATTTTGCGCCGGAATTTGCTCAAAGCCTGTCGTTGGCCGACGAAGTGGTGCTGATGAATATTTATCCGGCCCGCGAGAAGCCAATTCCGAACGTCAGCTCGAACATCATCATGGACAAGATTACGGTTCCGGTACGGCTGATGACGGAAAGCGAGATTGTCGAGGCGGCGCCCGGTTTTAAAGGAATCGCGATAACCATGGGTGCCGGCGACATCGATAAACTGCCGTCGAAAATTTATGCAAAATTAAATGCCGTAAAATCAGCCGCTTGACTGGCAAAAAAATATTTTTTTCTTGCAATCTGAATTTATTTGCGGGTATAAAGCATAAAAAATGATTTAACTCTTTCAAAAGGTATAAAGAAAATGGCACGTGTTACTGTTGAAGACTGCGTTGATAAAATTCCGAATCGCTACGAACTGCTGATGGTTGCGGCTCAGAGAGCCAAAGACATCAGTGCCGGTGCGCCGATTACGGTTGCCCGCGACAATGACAAAAACCCGGTTATCGCTTTGCGCGAGATTGCCGACGAGACGGTCAGCATTGAAGAATTGCAGAAGTCTCTGGTTATGGGATTGCAGAAATATGTTGAAGTCGAGGAGCCGGAAGAAGAAGAGCTTGAAATTATGGCCGCCGAAAAAGAACTGGCCGATTTGGACGAGCAGTTCTCCGGCCTGCTGCTGGATACGGAAATGAACGACGGCATGCAGGTTCACGGCGACGATGACGATGCGCTGGATCTGGATGCCGTGGACGCCGGCAGCGACGACGATCTTTCTCTGGACGAGGAAGGCGGTCTGGACGACGGTTTTGACCTGGGCGATGACGCCGGAGAAGATTTTGACGAAGAATAGCCTTTTCTGAGGTCGTTTAACGTAAAAAGCCCCGTTCTGCGAGCGGGGCTTTTGATTGTTTAAAGTAATTGTTAATTTTTTAATTGTAGTATAAAATAGCTTTCAAAGCGCGATTTCAGAAGAATTTTATTTAGAATAATAAGGTTGCGATGTTAAGACAGTATGAACTAGTTGATTTGGTTAAATCCTATGATCCCGACGCCGATGAAGACGCCCTGAACCGTGCGTATGTTTTCGCGATGAAGAAGCACGGCGCCCAGCTTCGCACTTCCGGCGACCCTTATTATTCGCATCCGGTCGAGGTGGCCGGTATCCTGACCAAGTTCAAGCTTGATTCGGTGTCTATTATTGCGGGACTGCTGCACGATACGGTTGAAGACACAGATACGACGGTCGAAGAAGTTCGCGAACTGTTCGGCGACCAGGTGGCGCAGATTGTCGACGGTCTGACCAAGCTGGCAAAAATCGAGCAGAAGTCGGCCAACAACAAGCAGGCGGAAAATTTCCGCAAGCTGCTGCTGGCGATGTCGGAAGATATCCGCGTGCTGCTGATTAAGCTGGCGGATCGTTTGCACAACATGCGCACGCTGCATTTCTGCGCTCCGGAAAAGCGCGCCCGCATTGCCCGCGAGACGCTGGATATTTATGCGCCGCTTGCCGAACGTATCGGCATGCAGGAAGTTAAGAGCGAACTGGAGGAAATCGCTTTTGCCGAACTGCACAAGGAAGCGCATGATTCAATAGTTGCCCGTCTGAACTTTTTGCGCGAAAAAGACAGCAATCTGGTGCCGAAAATTATTGAGCAGCTGCAGAAAGACATGGAGGAGAACGGCATCAAAGCAGTGGTTTCCGGCCGAGAAAAAACGCCTTATTCCATTTGGCGCAAAATGCAGCAGAAGAACGCGTCGTTCGAACAGCTGTCAGATATTATGGCTTTCCGCATTATTGTTGACGACGTGGCGACCTGCTATCAGGCATTGGGTATTGTGCACAGCAAATATCACATGGTTCCGCGCCGTTTTAAGGATTATATTTCGACGCCGAAGCCGAACGGCTATCAGTCCATTCACACCGGCGTCATCGGACCGGAAAATACGCGTATTGAAATTCAGATACGCACGCACGAAATGCACGAAATCGGCGAAAAAGGCGTGGCTGCGCACTGGGCCTATAAACAGGGGCAAAAAGCCGAAGGCAAGAATTTCCGCTGGATACGCGAGCTGCTGGAGATTTTGGAACAGGCGTCGAATCCCGAAGAGTTTTTGGAGAACACCAAACTGGAAATGTATAATGACCAGGTGTTCTGTTTTACGCCGAAGGGCGATCTTATCGGTCTGCCGGTCAATTCAACGCCGGTCGACTTTGCCTATGCGGTGCATTCGTCGGTCGGCGATACCTGCGTCGGCGCGAAAATTAACGGCGAAATCCGTCCGTTGCGGACCGTTCTGCAAAACGGTGACCAGGTGGAAATTCTGACGTCCAAGGCGCAGCATCCCTCAACGGAGTGGGAGCGGTTCGTGGTTACCGGCAAGGCAAAAGCAGCCATCCGCCGTTATGTGCGCGCTTATAAACGCGAACAGTTTATTACGCTGGGACAGGAAATTCTCGAACGTTTGTTCAAGGGTGAAAGCCTGGAGTTTTCCGAAAAGGGACTGGTTAACGTACTGCCGAATTTTGAGGCGGAAACGATTGACGACATTTATGCCAAAGTCGGCGAGGGGATTGTTACCGGTTGGGACGTTTTGAAAGCGGTTTATCCGGGATATAAGCAGTCGAAGCTCGAAAAAGTGGTCAAGTCGGTCAAACTGCCGAGTTTCAAGAAAATCGTCAAGCCGAAAAAAAGCAAGGGCGAACCCTTGAAAATCAAGGGGCTGATTCCGGGGATGGCGGTGCATTTTGCCGGCTGCTGTCATCCGTTGCCGGGTGACCGCATCGTCGGTATTGTGACAACCGGCAAAGGCGTAGCCGTGCATACCATTGACTGTAAGGCGCTGGAAAAATATGCCGACGAGCCTGAGCGCTGGCTGGATATTGCCTGGGGCGAAGAGGCCGAAAACGAAATGCATACCGGCCGTCTGAAAATTATGCTGGCCAACGAACCGGGAACTTTGGCCGAACTTTCAAACCTGATTGCGCGCAACAGCGGCAACATTGCCAATCTTAACATTGTCAACCGCACGGTCAGCTACTTTGAAATTCTTGTCGACGTGGAAGTTAAGGATCTCAAACATTTGACGGACATTATTGCCGCGCTCAAAGCGTCAAAGGTTATATCTTACGTGGCTCGCGCCGCCCAATAAACCTTGTATAACGGGAAACTAATACAGGATTAGTGGGTAAAATAAATCCTTATTATTTTCTTCGTTTTCCGAAGTTTTGAACATCCTCTGTATAGTAGGGAACTAATTATAAAAAATCTTGTTGTTCTTAAATAAAATGTATATATTGCAATAAACAAAATTTTACGGGAGTTGGGTTTATTGTTCAAACGCCGGGAAAAACTTTCTTGGAAAAAGCGGCTGTCGGGATATTTATGGCCGCAGGGCGGGTGGAAGCGCTATGGGCGGTTTATTCTGCTTAAACTGCATCGGCTCGGCGGAACGCCGCGGTCAATTGCGGCCGGTTTTGCCTGCGGCGCGGCCATTTCGTTTACACCGTTTGTCGGTTTCCATATGATTCTGGCCGCGGCGACAGCGTTTCTGTTGCGCGGCAACATTATTGCCAGCGCGGTCGGAACGGTTGTCGGAAATCCGTGGACTTTTCCGTTTATATGGATTTCGGTGCTTTATACGGGGCGGCTGATGCTGGGAGAGACCGGGGCCGGAAAAATTGAATTTGCGCATGTTTTTGAAAAGTCTTTTCATGCGCTGATGACACTGGATTTCAGTTCTTTCGGAAAGGATGTCTGGCCGGTGCTCAAACCGATGATTGCCGGCTGCGTGCCGTATTATGTCCTGGTTTGGCTCGTGTCTTATTATCTGGTCAAGAAGGCTTTGGACAAGGTTTCGGAACACCGTCGGAAAAACAGGGTTAGATTGTGAGGGAAGAAGATGATTGTCGGTATCGGCTGCGATTTGGCAAATATAAATCGTTTTGAGAAAGCGCTGGCGAAGTTTGGCGGACGTTTTGTCAACCGGGCCTTTTCCGAAAGGGAAAAGGCGGAACTGGCGCGGCGGGAACGGTTGTCGCCGAAAGAACACGCCTGTGCGGCGGCCAAACGATTTGCCGCCAAGGAAGCCTGTACCAAGGCGCTGGGAACCGGTTTCCGCGACGGGATATTTATGCGCGACATTGAAATTGTTCATCAGCCGAGCGGCAAGCCCGAGCTGTATTTGCAGAACGGTGCCCGCCGGCGGCTGGAGGAAATCTGCGGCGGAGCCGCATTTAAAATCCATGTGACGATGACCGATGATTATCCCTGGGCACAGGCCTTTGTAATTATTGAGATTATTTAAACTTTGGGGTTGATATAATAAAAATAATCGCTAGTATGTAAGACATTGTTTTAGAAAAGGGCATCATTCATGTTTTTCTCTAAAATAATAAGAATAAAAACAAAGAATTATGAGGAAGAAAGATGGAGAAAGAAGAGAGCCTGGCCGATACTGTCAAAACGGTGTTTTATGCGGTTGTCATCGCGATTTTAATTCGCACGTTTTTGTTTGAACCGTTCAAAATTCCGTCGGGTTCGATGTATCCGACCTTGTATGTCGGCGATTATCTGTTCGTTTCCAAATATACTTACGGTTATTCCAAACATTCGCTGCCGTTTTCGCTGCCGCTGTTTAACGGACGCATATGGGAAGACATGCCGCAGCGCGGCGATGTCGTGGTCTTTAAGTTTCCGCAGGACAACAAGACCGATTTCATCAAACGCATTATCGGCCTGCCCGGCGATAAGGTAAAAATGAGCGGCGGCCGCCTGTATATCAACGGCAAGGCCGTTTCCCGCGAAGATGCGGGAGATTTCGTCATTCGTGATGAAGGCGGCAATGCCGAGCGTTTCCATCAGTATACCGAAACGCTGCCGGAGGGATTTAAACATACGATTATTGAAATTTCCGATAAGGAAAATGCCGACAATACGCTTGAGGTGACAGTGCCGCAGGGAAGTTTCTTCGTAATGGGCGACAATCGCGACAAGTCTAACGACAGCCGTTTTGACGTCGGTTTCGTGCCGTTTGAAAATCTGGTCGGCAAGGCGCGTTTTCTGTTTTTCTCACATAATGACGAGGGCGCATGGTACAAGCCCTGGACCTGGCCGAAGAAAATCCGCTGGGAACGTCTGTTTGACAAAATCAAATAGTTTTACTGCGAACCTTGACAGAGGAAAGCGGAATGGAAAATTTGCAGAAACTTGAAAAAATTCTCGGTTATGAGTTTAAGAACAAACAGCTGCTCCGACAGGCGCTGACTCACAGCAGCTATTCGTCGCGGCTGAGCGAAAATTACGAACGGCTGGAGTTTTTGGGCGACAGGGTGCTGGGGCTGACGATTGCGGCACTTTTATATAGGATGTTTCCCAATGAGCCGGAAGGCAGCCTCTCGCAGCGGCATACCGGTCTGGTTAACAAGGACTGCGTTTCCGAAACGGCACGGCGGCTTGGTTTGGACAGGTTTGTCATTGTTGCCAACGAGGAAATCCGCGAGAACGAAAACGTGCTTTGCGATGTCTGCGAAGCGGTCATCGGCGCCATATTTATTGATGCCGGCTGCGAGCAGGCGGTCGAATTTGTCAACGAACATTGGAAAGAACTGATAGACAAGAATGTGGCGCCCCCGAAAGACGCCAAGACGCTGTTGCAGGAAACGGCGCATAATTTGGGATTGGGCGTGCCTCAGTACAGGCTGGTCAGCCGCGAAGGCAGCGAGCATGAGCCTTTGTTTCATATGGAAGTCGTTTTTCCCGGAGGCACGGCCGAAGCGGGGAGCGGCCGCAACAAAAAGCTGGCCGAACAGGAAGCGGCAGCCAAAATGCTGGCAAAGCTGGGTATTAAAAATGGCTGATGCGTTTTCTTCTCAGACGCGCTGCGGTTTTGTGGCCCTCATCGGGGCGCCGAATGCCGGAAAGTCGACGATAACCAATAATTTTGTCGGCTCCAAGGTGTCGATTGTGTCGCCGAAAGTGCAGACGACCCGCACATTGGTCAAAGGCATCGGCATTTATGACAATACGCAGATAATTTTTCTGGATACGCCGGGAATCTTTAAGCCCAAGCGCCGGCTTGACCGTGCGATGGTCGCTTCGGCCTGGAGCGGGGTGGGCGACGCTGACATAACGGTTCTGGTCGTTGATGCTCGCCGCGGTTTTGACGACGAAACGCAGTCGATTGTCGCTAGGCTTAATAAGAACAAAATTGAAGCGGTACTGGTTCTGAACAAAATTGATTTGGTTCAAAAGGAAAAGCTGTTGGAGCTGAGTGCTAAAATCAATGCGGCCGGAAAATTCAGAGAAACGTTTATGGTTTCGGCGCTGACCGGCCGCCAGATTGACGAATTTTACAAATATCTGGCCGACAATTTGCCGGTCAGTCCGTGGTATTATCCCGAAGATCAGATTTCGGACATGCCGCTGAAACTTTTGGCTGCGGAAATTGTCCGCGAAAAGCTGTTTTTGTTTCTGCGGCAGGAACTCCCGTATGCGCTGACGGTTGAACCCGAGTTGTGGGAGCGGCGAGAAGACGGTACGGTTCGGGCCGAAATCACGATTTATGTTGAGCGTGACAGCCAGAAGATAATTGTTCTGGGCAAGGGCGGCGCAATGATTAAACGCATCGGTCAGGCGGCGCGCCGGGAAATTGAGGAGCTGCTGGAAGAGCGGATTCATCTTTTCCTGTTTGTAAAAGTCCGCGAGAACTGGGGCGACGATCCGGCCCGCTATGCGGATTGGGGACTTAATTTCAACGCCTGAGATTTTTTGTTTGCTTTTCGTGTCGTTTTTTCGGGTGGCGATAATTATATCTTTGCCGAAGGAGGTATGAAATGAGAAAAGGTCTGATTTTAACGGCCGGTTTATGGCTGGCCGCCTGTACTCCGAAAACAGAAAGCGTTTGCGGCGTGTATCAGGGGACGCTGCCGGCGGCGGATGCACCGGGAATCGAAACCACGCTGACTTTCGGCGAAGACAATCAGGTGTCGCAACGTCTGGTGTACATCGGTAAAAAGGACGGCATTTTTACCGACAGGGGAACTTTTTCGGCGGACGGCAGTATTGTCGCGGTAACGCTTTCCGGGGAAGAACCTTCCTATTATCGGCTCGAGAGGGGGCAGCTGCGCCGTCTTGATATGGATATGCAGCCTGTGGAAGGGCCTTTGGCGGATTATTATATTCTGAAAAAAGTTAAAAGCTGTCGGTAAGACAAAAATAAAGGCGGTTCCATCATTGGTAGACAGAAAAAAATGCAGTTTCATTAATAGTTGACTCTTCCGACAAATCAGTGTATCCTGATATTCAGATATGGACTTCAATTCTGAACTTTCGGGAGAACGATCATGCGAAATCTGCTTCTATCTTCTGCAACTCTACTGCTGGTACCGGCCGTTTCCATGGCCGCTCCCGGTTTCATCACATATACACACACAGACACACCTATTGAGTTGAAGCCCATATCCGACCTTTCCTCTTCCCTTAAACTCGCCTCAATCTGTTTTCTCGGCGTCGGCGACTGTGATCCCAATGCCGGGTTCGGAACCGGGGACGATTATGGCATGGATACGGTTCAGCAATGTCTGAATGAGGGATATACCAAACAGAACTGCAATTCGGTGCAGACGGTTGACGGTGTTTGTCCCTATAACTCCGCCTACGGGCTGGGATGCAAATGCGCTCCTAATCTGGTAAGCTGTCCGGCAGGGCAAACCGGGGTCGGAGAGAGCTGCGGCGGCAAGTACGTTTCCTGTCAATGCGATCCGGCACTGGTCAGTTGCGCCTCAAATCAGGTCGGTCAAGGCGCTTCCTGCGGCGGCAGATATGAAAGCTGCGGCTGCAAGCCGGAATATAAATATACTTCATCCAACTGTTCTTATCCGCGTTCGGTATCGGGTGCTTCCTGCGGCGGACAATATACCGGCTGCGATTGCCCGTCCGGGGTTGCTGAAGGGCAATACGGCTGCGACGAATATTATCCGTCGCCCTGTTCTTCGGTTTGCAAAAGCGCCAATGCCGACAACTGTCAGAACCGGGAAGCGGTCTCTACGCCGTACGGCTGTGCAGAGTATTGGGAAGACTGTCCGTCCAAATGCAAAACGGCTTATAACGACAATTGTCGGAACCGGACCGAAGTTTCCTGCCAGTTCGGCTGTGCCTCGTATTTTGGGGATTGTCTGTCCAAATGCCAGTCCTGTGAAAACGACAACTGCGGCAATCGTACGGCGGTTGATGCGCCGTATGGCTGCCAAACTTACTGGAGCGACTGTTCATCGAAATGTCAGACGGCTTATCCGGACAATTGCAGAAACAAAACGGCGGTTATCGGTTCCTGTCCGGCAAATGCAACCTGTTCCTACTTTTCCGACTGTTCCTCCAAAATCAGTTCCTGGAACTGTAACGACGGGTATGTTAAGTCCGGTAATGAGTGCGTTGCCGAAAAGAAAGGCACTTGTGAGGATTACGGATATTCTTCGACGGAGCCTTTGGGAAAGAAGTGTAAGACCAGATGGGAGCCCGAACTGTCAACATTCTGCTATACGGACGATTGCAAGCAATGTCAGGTGAACTTGAATTGTGTCAATGGCTGCGCCAAATATAACATGCCTGAAAATATGATAGATATTTACGGTTGTCCGAGGGTTTGCGTTTCCTGCAACAAGGCGCCGGTAACGAAGCCGGATTGCGGTTCACAGTCGCTGATATCGTGCAACGGAACTTATTACTGTTGCGAGCCGCGTTTTGCCAGCTGTTATTATACGACGCCGCATGACGGTCCGAACGGAACGACAACTTATGTATGTTCTATGGCCGGTCAGGTGTCAAGCAGCATTGACGGCGTTGTTGAGGGTGTTACGCCGGTTGAGGGTGTTACGATAGTTCCTTAGCCGTCGGCTGCGTGATTATAAAATCCGTCCTTTTTCAAGGACGGATTTTTTTATAACCAGCGTTTTAAAATTTGGCACGACATTTGCATAGGTGTATTCAACGAAAGAAATTATCCAAACGATTGGGGAGAATATAATGGATAATACGAAATACATAGCCTTGTCGCGTCAGATGGCTTTGTGGAAGCAGATGGACATTGTTTCCAACAACATGGCCAACATGAACACTTCCGGCTACAAACAGGACGACGCGATATTTGCTTCGTATCTGACGCAGACCAAAAATGCCGAGGGGTTCGGCAGGGTTCCCGTCTATTTTACGCAGGATTTCGGAATGTATAAGGATTTCAAGGAAGGCGCCATTGTCCATACCGGAAATACTTTCGATCTGGCTTTGCAGGGGGACGCTTTCTTTGCGATTGAAACGCCGGAAGGCGAGAGATATACGCGCAAGGGTCAGTTTCAGCTTGACGCCGACGGACAGCTGGTAACCAGCGAGGGGTATGCCGTTATGTCTGAGAACAACGAGCCTTTCTTTATTGCACCCGGCGAGACCGAAATTTCGGTTGCGGAAAACGGCGAGGTCTTTACCGAAAACGGCGTTATCGGGCGGATTAAGACTGTTTCGTTTGCCAACAATCAGAAACTTTTAAAAGTTGCCGACACGATGTTTGAGAATACGGCCGGGAATATGATGCAGCCGGCGGCAAATGCCAAAGTGGTTCAGGGTGCCGTCGAAAAGTCGAACGTCGATCCGATTACGGAAATGACCAAGATGATTAAACTGCAACGCTCCTATGAGATGGTTCAGTCAATGATTGACGAGGAGCATGACCGGATTTCGAACACTATCAGCACTTATTCGCAATTAGCTTAAGCAAGGGGAAAAGAAAATGAGATCATTAGCAATCGGCGCAACGGGAATGCTGGCACAGCAGACCAACGTGGACGTTATTTCCAACAACATCGCCAACATGAACACTACGGCCTATACGAAAAGAAGAGCCGAATTTAACGATCTTCTGTATCAGAACATTATCCGTCCGGGTTCGGCGTCGACGTCTTCCGACACGATTGTGCCGTCCGGCATTCAGCTGGGTCTCGGTGTCAGAACCGCCGCCGTTTACCGTATTACCGACGGTACCAGCCTGACCAATACCAACAACACGCTGGATCTGGCTATTCGCGGCCGCGGCTACTTTCAGATTGAGCTGCCGGAAGGCAAGGGGACGGCTTATACCCGCGACGGCGCCTTTCAGCGCAACGGCGACGGTGTTATCGTGACGCATGACGGTTATGTGGTTCAGCCGGAAATTACCATTCCCGACGACGCGGTTGAGATTTATGTCAACAATTCGGGCGAGGTTTGGATTAAGCAGGACGGCGAAACCGATGAAACCAACGTCGGACAGCTGGAACTGGCGACGTTTCCGAACGAGGCCGGACTGGAAGCCATGGGACAGAACCTGTTTCTGGAGACCGAAGCTTCCGGCGCGCCGATTATTGACAATCCGGACACCGAATCTTTCGGTTCGGTTCTGCAGGGCTATCTGGAAACTTCGAACGTCAATCCGGTGGCCGAAATTACCGAGCTGGTCTCGGCGCAGCGCGCTTATGAGATGAACTCGAAAATCATTCAGACTTCCGACCAGATGCTCAGCACGATTACGTCGCTGAGATAACGGACGGATGTCAGGGGGAGTTATGATGAAATTCTTTTTAGCCGCAGTTTTGATGTTATGCCGAATTAGTATGGCAAGTGCAGAGAATCTGCTGATTGTGGGGGAAGATGAAATCAGGCAGGCAATTGAAAAGGAATTTGTCGAGCAGGGACAAAATCAGGCGCTGGATGTGGAATTTTTTGGTGGGCAAACCGTCTTTCATATCGAAAATGCTCAAAAAGCTAAAATTCTGGTCTCTGGTCTGAAAACGGACGAATTGCAGAACCGTTTTTCGTGCAATGCGGAAATTTTTGCCGACGGTAAGTCCTATGCCCGGACGAACATTACCGGCCGCTATTTTCTGCTGAGCGAGATTTGGGTTCCGTCACAGAATATTCAGAAAGGCGAAGTCATTGCTCCCGAAATGCTGAAGCAGATTACCGTCCGGCAGAACCGGATCAAGCCGAGTTTTGTTACCGATAAGGAGCGGCTGGCCGGCAAGGAAGCCAAAAAGCTGCTGAAGGAAGGCAAAATTGTCATGGACAGGGATATAGGCAATCAGGTGCTGATTAAAAAAGGCGACGTCGTAACCGTGGTTTACCGAACCGACAAGATGCAGATTACGGCCAAGGTTGAGGCTTTGGGTGATGGCGGCAAGGGTGACAAAATTGAGATGCTTAATCCGAAAAGCAAGAAAACGCTGTTTGGCCGCGTTATTGACAAAGATACCGTAGAAGCGGAAATCCAATAGAAGGGGACTATTGACATGAACAACAACCAAAATTTTGCGAAGATGACGGCAGTTTTGCTGATGGCAACGGCCCTGAGCGGTTGCAACGCTTGGAGCCGCATCAGAAACATCGGCGCAGAGCCGCCGCTGACCCCGATTGAGAATCCGGTGACGGCGCCCAACTATCAGCCGGTGTCGATGCCGATGCCCGAACAGCCGGAACATTATGCCGGCGCCAATTCGCTGTGGCGCGCGGGTTCTTCAGGCTTTTTCAAAGACCAGCGGGCTTCCAAGGTGGGCGACATTATTACGGTTAACGTTTCGGCTTCGGATGCGGCCAAGCTGGAGAACGAAACCGAACAGACCCGCGACAACAACTCGGATACGGTCGGCGTGAGCAGATTGTTCGGTTATGAGGAATATGCCAAGGATTATCTGCCGGATTCCGTTATTCCGGCCAACCTGGTTGACGTTCAGTCAGATCATGACGTTTCCGGCGAAGGCAAAATCGACCGCAGCGAGAAAATCGACGTGACTATGGCGGCGATTGTTACGCAGGTGTTGCCGAACGGTAATCTGGTTATTGAAGGCACGCAGGAAATCCGGGTCAACTACGAGCTTCGACAGCTGACCGTCAGAGGTATTATCCGCCGGGCGGATATTTCTTCCGACAACTCGATTGAGTCGAGCAAAATTGCCGAGCTTCGCGTTTCTTACGGCGGCCAGGGTACGATTTCCGACATGCAGCAGCCCCGATACGGACGCCAGCTGCTGGACATTATCGCTCCGTTCTAAGCGTTTTTGCAAGTTCCCCTATTATTATGTTGACGCTTTTAAAGAAAAAATCTCCCCATTTTTTCTTTATATGCAGAGTTTCCCCAAGCTCTGTATTTTTCCTGAAAGAAAAGTCTGTCTTTTTCCCCTATTATAAGGCAGACTTTTTTCAGGGTATTAACTGAAATTAACTGTTTAAAAAGATAATCGGATAGATTATATATTTTTGTGATAACCCTATAAGTTTTAAGGAAGCTGAGATGAACAACAAAATAGACCAAGTTAAGAATGCTGAAAACGAAGCCGTTATTCTGCTGAATCACGCAATGGCTCTGGCGAAAGCCTCGACCAGCAGCGATGAACTGGAGATTGTTTCGGTTTTGGACAGCAATTTGAAACTTTGGGTGGAAATAGAAACATCACTTAAAAGTGCAAAGAATTTGCTTCCCGAAGATATTAAAACGAACCTCATCAAACTGTCGCGTTTCGTCGAGCGCATGACCCTGTCCAAAGGCAGCAAAATGAGCAAATCCGATTTTGACTGCCTGATTAATATCAATATGCAGATTTCGGAAGGTTTGATTGAGGCGGTCAAAAACAATCTGGCGACGGAAGAAGCCTTCTCGCTGCTGAAATGTGCCATTGATCTGTCGATGGCCCGCGAAAACGGCGACGCTAAAGAACTGGTCAGCGCTTTGGACAACAACATGCAGCTTTGGGTTTATATTAAGACCCTGGCTTCCAAACATGACAATCCGCTGCCGCCGGAAACCAAAAACAACCTGATTAAGCTGGCCGACTATGTTTCCAGCAAAACGCTGGAAATCGGCAAAAATGTCGATGACATCAATCAGAAAACCCTTGATTCGATGATTATGACCAATCTGCAGATTTCCGAAGGTCTGATGACCAAGAGAATTGCCTGTTGAAAGGAACGATAGTTAAAAAATCCCCTCAGCTGAGGGGATTTTTTATGTAAGAAAATTACTCTTAAAAAGAAGCTTCACAGTAAAACATACCAGAAGTCTGTGTGCATTTATGTTGTGTACACCCAGAACAAATGGACCAAGTTCCACAAAAACCTGAAGCAGTGCATATACCGGAGGTCTCGCTACTTGGAGAAATTACGGCGGAAGAAGCACAATAATCAGCATTGTTATCAGGCATATCACTACAGGGTGTAGCATAGAACAATAAACTTATATGTTTATTTTTAGCCGCGGAACAAACAGCATCTCCTGACGCTACTCCCCAATCTAAATCACCGGTGGTTTTTGATACACACAAGCTTTGGGCTTCACTAGCTGTTCCTCTATATCCTGATGATGATATTACTCTGCCATGCAGACCGCTACTGTCGACACTTGTCACTACTCCGACGCCAATACCGTTAGCGTCCACATAAGTATCGCCAACCTTGTAGGTACGA